>Ga0207657_10008326_pt1 | contig 10551 bp, 12 predicted proteins | sample KBSC33metaG_FD_184316 | JGI IMG/M metagenome (GOLD analysis project Ga0207657, IMG submission 184316) | Corn rhizosphere microbial communities from Kellogg Biological Station, Michigan, USA - KBS C3-3 metaG (SPAdes) (version 2) | ecosystem: Host-associated > Plants > Roots > Rhizosphere > Soil ... | reverse complement strand
GCTGGGTCTGGAGTCCACTTCCAGCCGCATGGGCAATCTGGCGCGCCAGGAACTATATTTCCAGCGGTTCTTTTCGCTGGACGAGATGCTGGAGAGCATCGAGAAGGTCACGGCGGATGAAGTACAGAAGCTGGCCCAACAGTTCTTCGATCCCCAGCAGACGGCGGTCGCCATGCTGGGGCGCCTCGAAGGTTTCCGTGTCCGTCGCCAGGATCTTAAGGGCTGAGTTCTCGCCCAATCGATCGAATGAAGAATTTCCATAAGTTCGCCCCGTGGGTGGTGGTACTCGCGCTGTGGGCACTGCCTGCGTTCGGGCTCGACACCAAAGCACTCAAGCCCACCGGTTATGTGAACGACTTCTCCAGCACCTTGGACGCGTCGAGCAAGCAGACTCTCGAAGCCTACTGCGCGAATCTGGAGCGCGTGACCGGCGTCCAAATGGCGATCGTGCTGGTGCCGACGCTCGATGGCGAACCCATCGAGGACGCCGCCAACCGTTTGTATCGCGAGTGGGGCATCGGCAAGAAGGGCAAGGATGAGGGGATCCTGCTTATGCTTGCGGTCAAGGATCGCAAGAGCCGCGCGGAGATCGGTTACGGCGTGGAGCCAATCATTAGCGACGGCGCCGCCGGCGGTATCCTGCGCCAGATCCGGCCGATTCTCCAGCAGGGCAACTACGGCGGAGCGCTGCTGGCGGCAGCCGAACAGATGGGCACCACCATCGCGCAATCGAAGGGCGTTGCACTCGATGGTCCGGAGCCAATGCCTGGAACCAGGCGCGTGGTGCGTGGACCCTCGATTCCGTTTCCGCTGATCTTGCTGGGGCTGTTCTTCCTGCTGTGGCTGTTGGGTCGCGGCGGCCGGGGCGGCAGCGGCACCAGTTTCCTGACCGGGATGATTCTCGGTAACATGATGGGCGGCCGGGGCGGCCGCGGCGGCTGGGGTGGAGGCGGTTTCGGCGGCTACGACGGCGGCGGCGGTGGCGGCGGATTCGGCGGTTTTGGCGGCGGTGATTCGGGCGGTGGAGGAGCATCCGGCGGCTGGTAACATTGCCGGCAATCCATATGGAAGAACTCAAAGAACTGGTCGACAAATTGACGCACGCCTATCAGGACCGCCTGGTCTCGGTGGTGCTATATGGGTCGGGTGCGGCCGGCAATCATGACGCGAATTTTTCGGATCTCAACGTGTTGTGTGTACTGAAGCAGATCACGCCGCGCGAACTGGGCGAGGGCGAGCCAATCCTGCGCTGGTGGCGCGGGCAGGGGCATCCTTCGCCGCTCCTGATGACCGAGGAGGAGGCCCACAACTCCGCCGACAGCTTCCCGATAGAGTTCCGCGATATGCAGGATCACCGCAAGGTACTGCATGGCGTCGACGTCATCGCCCACCTTCACGTCGACACCAGACATTACAGGACCCAAGTTGAGCATGAACTTCGAGCCAAGCTTTTTCGTTTAAGACAGCAGGGGGCGCAAGTTCTGTCCGATCCGGCGGCGTTGCTTAAGCTGTGCGTCGACTCAGTAGCGACCTTTTGTACGCTGGGACGGCATGCGCTGCTGGCGGGAGGAATTGAGGTTACGGGTGGGCGGCGTGACGCGGTCCATCGGCTGCGGGAGAAGCTGGGAGCGCCGTCGAGTCCGCCATCGAATCCAATGGACGTGCTATTGGATCTCCGCGAAGGCAAGACCGCCGCGGATCACGTCCTGGAAGCGGGCGATCCCGTGGATCTGTTCGCGCACTATCTGGAATTCATTCGCAGGATGGTCGAATATGTCGACCGGATGGAGGATCACAAATGAAAGTTCTGTTAGGCGTACTCGCCGTAATTGTATTGCTGGTGCTGGTAGTAGGGGGAGGCCTGGTGGGCTCGCGCAATGAGCTGGTGACGGAGAAGAATGCCGTCGACGGGGCTTGGGCGCAAGTCGATGTGGCCCTGCAGCGTCGCGCCGATTTGATTCCGAACCTGGTCGAAACGGTCAAGGGTTTCGCCAGCCAGGAAAAAGCCGTGATTCAATCGGTAGCGGACGCGCGCGCGGCCCTGGGCGGCGCCAAAACGCCGGCGGAGAAGATCGCGGCCAATGGGCAGATCGATTCAGCCCTGTCGCGCTTGTTGGTGGTAGTGGAAAACTATCCGAACCTGAAATCCAACGAAAACTTCCTGCGCTTGCAGGATGAACTGGCGGGCACCGAGAACCGGATTGCCGTCGAGCGCCGCAAGTACAACGAAGTGGTCCAGCAATATAACACCGACATTGAGATCTTCCCCAAAAACATTGCGGCGTCGATGTTTGGCTTCCATCGCAATGACGCGTACTTCAAGGCGGAGGGCGCAGCGCGCGAAGCACCCAAAGTGAAGTTCTAGCGCAAGTGCGCGAACGGCTCAGACGCGGCGCAATGATTGCACTCCGGGCGGCTTGAGTCGCGTCCAGTTGACCATTGGCCGTCAAAATTACAGACCTCTGAGACGTGCTTGCGCAGCATATCCAGCGATAAAGCTCGACTTAGTTCTTTGGTTCAGAAACTGCTCTAAGGCCTTGGGGTAGCCTAGATGGCTTCCCCGAGCGATTGAGCAATTGGAGGAACGGGAACATGAGTCAAAGCAATCTCACTCCTGCCATGATGGTCCTTATCGTCCTCGCCATTCTCGCGATTGGGGCGGCCGTGTGGATGTACATACAGAAGAGGCGGACGCAGGATCTGCGCTCCAAGTTTGGGCCCGAATACGATAAAGCCATCGATACTCATGGCGATCGCGCCCACGCGGAGTCCGATCTTGAAAAACGCGAGAAACGCGTAGCTAAATTCCACATACATTCGCTGCGGAACGAAGAACGCGCCAAATATGCCGAAGACTGGCGCGCGGAGCAATCGTTGTTCGTGGACGATCCGCGAACTGCGGTAAAGCACGCCGATGTCCTGGTCCAGGACGTCATGAAGCGGCGGGGTTATCCAGTCAGCGATTTTGAGCAGAATGCCGCCGACCTTTCGGTGGATCATCCGCGTGTGGTCGAGAACTATCGCGCGGCGCATGAAATCGCGGTTCGCGACGGAAGAGGCCAAAGCACTACTGAGGATCTTCGCAAAGCGATGGTCAGTTACCGCGCTCTGTTTGAAGATCTTCTGGAACAACCTGTAGATAAACCCGTGGAGGTAAGACGATGACACCGCAAGAACTCGAGACACGTGAAGAACGCGCAGGCGATCGCCTGTCGACGGCCGATCTGGCGCAGGCGGGGAACCGGCCGGCCGGTACGCCTGCGCCTATGGCGGCCAGGAATGGGGCGCCCGAATCCAGCGAGCCGCTGTTCGCGGCGAATGACACGCAGGACTTCCGCTCGCGCTGGGAAAAGATACAAATTGGTTTCGTAGATGAACCGCGCAAGGCCGTGGAACAAGCCGATGAACTCGTCGCCAGCGCGATCAAGCGGCTGGCCGAGGTGTTTGCCAGCGAGCGCCAGAAGCTCGAAGCCGAATGGGATAAAAACGACAACGTTTCGACGGAAGATTTGCGCGTAGCGCTGCGGCGCTACCGATCATTCTTCGACCGCCTCTTATCCGTTTAGGCGGGCTATTCGGGCGGCTCTTCTTCGCCGATTTCGTCCAGGCGTCCGGCTTCGGCTGCGTAGCGCTTTAGAACCCGTATGGAGCTGCCCGCGCTGAAGCCGGCGGTCCGCAGACGGCGGAACGCGGACGCAAGATGTTTCTCCTCCTGGAGCAGCGCGCCTAAATCTTTGCCGCGAAATTTGCGTGCCAGGAACTGCTCTATAAGCGCGGTCTCGTCAGTTCCTGAATATGCGACTTCAGTCGTTTTCTTGGCGAGCTCCGGGGCAACGCGGCGCGCCATAAGATCCCGCACGACCTTGGTCTTGCCAACACCATCGTTGTCGCGGCGCCAGTTGGCGAAGGACTCCGCGAAACGCTGGTCGTTCAGGTAGCCATTTTCTTTTAAACGGCGGATAACCTCGTCCACATCGCCCGGCTGGGCCGCGCGGCGAGTCAATTTCCGGCGCAACTCGGAGGTAGTCTGCGCGCGCGCCGTAAGAACCCGCGCCGAGTAGGCCAGCAGTCCTTCGATATCGAGAGGCGGCGACGGTTTGCGGGATTTTGAGGACCGCGCGAACGGCATGCGGCCATTGTAACGGAGCGGTGAGTGAGGAAAGTGGCGACGCTCCAGCAATAGAAAAGGCCCCGCCAAACGGGGCCCTCTCATTAAGTTGTTGGAATCTCGCGCTCGGCGGAGAGCGTCTAGGGGCGATTAACGTTCTCGGCCTGCAGGCCTTTGGGCCCGGTTTTCACCTCAAATTCCACTTCGGCGCCCTCCTCCAAGGTCCGGTATCCGGACATTTGTACCGCCGAAAAGTGGACGAACACATCTTCGCCGCTTGAGCGCTGGATAAATCCATAGCCCTTGGCGGCGTTAAACCATTTCACTACACCTTTTTCTCTCACTGAAAATCTCCTGTTCCATTCCCGGCGAACCGAGACGCATAAATCGACTGCATTTTCTTGGCGCAGACCGCCAGGCGGGATGCCCCCCGAGGGCGCCTCAATCCCGATCCTGCCCGTAAGTACGCGTCAAAACTCCGGTCATTGTCGCATGTAATCTATTCTTCTGCAAGAGATTTCCTGAAGAGATTTTGGGGGGCCGAGCCGCGCTGGCTGCACGCCGGGTCCGTGATCAGGCGAGCAAGCGCGCCGCCATGGGTGGCCTTGCTACACTCAAGGTGGATGGATTCTCGCCGTAAATTCCTCGGTAAAGTTGCCAGTGGACTGGCCGGGACCCTGGCAGCGGTGCCTGCGCGAGCCTTGGGCGCCAGTGACCGTCTGCGGGTTGGCATCATCGGCGTGGGCGACCGCGGCCTGGAACTGCTGAACCAGATCCGGGTCTGTGATAACGCCGAAGTTGCAGCCTTTGCGGACGTCTACACCAAGCGCCTGGACAAGGCCGCGAGCTTCGCGCCGAACGCGGCGGCTTTTGTGGATTACCGGCGCTTGCTGGACGACTCATCGATCGACGCCATCGTGATTGCCACGCCCCCGCATTTGCACGCCGAGCAGTTTGCCGCCGCGCTCGACGCCGGCAAGCATGTGTATCAGGAAAAAACACTGGCGAACACGCTCGATCATGTGAAGAGCATGCGCGCCGCCTTTGCGCGGGATCGCGGCAAGCATGTAGTTCAGGTGGGCCATCAGGCGTGCTCGTTCGGACATCTGGCAGACGTGGAGCAGTTCCTGACGCCGGCCGACCGCATGGGGCAAATCAGCGCGCTGGTAATGCGTAACTATCGCAATACGCCGCGCGGTAAAGCGCAGTGGGCGCGCCCCGCGCTTCTCAACCGGGATGTGAATCCGCAAAACGTCGCGTGGAATGCGTTTGCTGGAGAGGCTTCTCCCAGCGGCGCGCGCGAATTCGACGCCAACCGTTTCATCCACTGGCGCTATTTCTGGGATTATTCGGGCGGTAACGTATCCGAAAACATGAGCCAGCAACTCGCGTTCTGGTATAAGGCGCTCCACTTGCAGATTCCGCGGTCGGCGACCATGAGCGGCGGCATTTATCTGTGGAACGACGGCCGCGAAGTGCCGGACACCATGGATGTCACGCTAGATCAGCCGGAGCAAATGCTGGTGAGCTGGTCGTCGGGCTTCGGCAATAACCAGTTGGGCGTAACCGAGGATCTGCTCGGTTCGCACGGGACCATTTCGCGCGCGAACCATGTGCGCTATGCGCCGCAGAAAGTGAATCGGCCAGATGATACCGAACGGATGGGCCGGAGTGGACACGTGCCGCACGCTCACATGGAAAACTTTTTCGACGCGATCCGCACGGGCCGCGAACCGCACTGCCCCTTCGAAACCGGCTATCGAGTGACAGTGGCGTGCATCATGGCTGTCGAGAGCTATCGCGCGGGCCGCACCGTCCGCTGGAACGCGGAGACGGAAGAGATCGTATAGCTCGCCGGCCAACTCATCGGGGATCACATGGACTTCGGATACACGCTGGAACAGCAGCACCTGCGTAAGACTGTCCGCGCTTTTTGCGAAGCCGAGATTCGGCCTCATGTGATGGAGTGGGACGAATCGCAGACTTTTCCGGACCAAGTGTTCCGCAACCTGGGCGAGTTGGGTGTGCTGGGCGCGGTGTTTCCCGAAGAACTTGGTGGATCCGGCTACAGCTATGTCGACTATTCGCTGGTGATCGAGGAACTGGCGCGCGTCGACCCGTCGGTCGCGCTATGCGTGGCGGCGCACGTTTCGCTCTGCATGAATCACATCTATCTGGCCGGAAGCGAAGAGCAGAAACAGCGCTACCTTCCTAAGCTCGCGTCGGGGGAATGGATCGGCTCGTGGGCATTGACCGAACCGGAATCCGGCTCGGACGCCGGCGGCACGCATACCCGTGCGGTGCGCGACGGCGACTGCTGGGTCATCAACGGCAGCAAGACCTTCACCACCAACGGACAGGTAGCCGACGTCTGCGTGGTGATGGCCGTGACCGATCGCTCGGCTTCTTCGCACGGAATTTCCGCGTTCCTGGTGGAAAAGGGCACGCCGGGCTTTCGTCCGGGCAAGAAGGAAAACAAGCTGGGCATGCGCTGTTCACCCACCAACGAAATGATCCTCACCGATTGCCGCGTATCGCCCTCGCAACTGTGCGGCAAGCAGGGCGAAGGATTCGTGGATGCGCTGCGGGTCCTCGACGGTGGCCGGATTTCGATTGCGGCATTGGCGGTGGGCATCGCGCAAGGCGCGTATGAAGCTGCGTTGCGTTATTCGAAGCAGCGCAAACAATTCGGCCGCTTCATCTCGGAGTTCCAGGCGATCCAGCACAAGCTGGCCGATATGGCGACGGATATCGACGCCTCCCGTTTGCTGACGCAGCGGGCGGCGTGGATGAAGGACAGCGGCCAGAACGTGAACAAGGAATCTGCGATGGCCAAGTTGTTCGCCTCCGAGACGGCGGTGCGCGTGTCCGACGAAGCGGTGCAAGTTCATGGCGGCTACGGGTTCCTGAAGGATTACCCAGTAGAAAAGTTTTACCGCGACGTGAAGCTGTGTACTATCGGTGAGGGAACGAGCGAGATCCAGCGGCTGGTGATCGCGCGCCAGCTTCTCAATACCGAGCGGCAGCATGGCTGAACTGGCCGAAGACGTTCTTCGCGGCGACCCGCGCGCTCTTGCCCGAGCGGCCACCATCATCGAAGACCAGAGTCCTTCTGCCGCAAGGCTGTTGAGCAACGTGGCCCCGAATGCCGGACGCGCGCTCATCCTGGGTATCACCGGAGCGCCGGGCGCAGGCAAGAGCACGCTGTGCGATCGGATGATTTCACTGCTGCGGGCTGAAGGCAAGACCGTGGGCGTGATTGCCGTCGACCCATCCAGTCCTGTCACCGGGGGAGCGATTTTAGGCGACCGCATCCGCATGCAGCAGCATCATGCCGACCCCGGCGTGTTCATCCGCTCGATGGCCACTCGCGGAATCCCCGGCGGAATCGCGCGCGCCACCGCCAATCTGGCGACACTTCTCGACGCCTCGGGCCGCGACGTCGTGATTATCGAAACCGTCGGCATCGGACAAAGCGAAGTGGAGATTGCCAGGCTCGCGCAGGTCACCATCCTGGTTATGGTTCCGGGAAGTGGCGACGATGTGCAGGCGATGAAGGCCGGAGTGCTCGAAGTCGCCGACATCTTCGTTATCAATAAGGCCGACCTGCCGGGCACGGACAAGATCGAGCAGGAATTGCATTCGGTGGCAGACGATAGGCCGGTGTTGCGTACGGTGGCGTCCGAAGGGCAGGGAATCGCGGAAGTCCTCCAGGCCGCGCGGAGTTGCAGGCGCACAGTGCATCTGCCGTCGGAAACCGGCGCGAGTATCGATCACCTTGGGATCGCAGTCCGTTCGCTCGATCAAGCGCTCAAGTTTTACGAAACGCAACTGGGCTTGCGCGTCAGCATGCGCGAAACGGTAGTGCAGGAGAAAGTCAACGTCGTCATGCTGCCGCTAGGCGGCTCCAGAATCGAGCTTCTGGAGCCGACGGAGCCGGATTCCATCATTGCGAAGTTTATTGAAAAGCGCGGCGAAGGGTTGCATCACGTAGCGCTGAAAGTTCCGGACTTGTTAAGCGCCGTGGAGCGCCTGCGCGCGGCTGGCGCACGCATCCTGAACGACCCGCATATTGGCGCCGGCGGTCAGCTCTACGTTTTTGTACACCCGGCGTCGACCGGCGGCGTATTATTAGAACTCATACAGGCATGAACCCAACCATTGGAATCATCGGCGGCAGCGGATTGTATTCGATGCCCGGATTTGAAGCGCAACAAGAGCGGGCGGTGGAAACACCATGGGGGCCGCCCTCGGACTCCTACGTCGTCGGTAAACTGGCGGGCAAGGAAGTAGCGTTCCTGGCGCGGCACGGACGGGGTCATCGCCTCTCGCCGTCGGAGCTGAATTTCCGCGCCAATATTTACGGCATGAAGACGCTGGGCGTCGAGCGCATTCTCTCGCTCAGCGCCGTGGGCTCGCTGAAGGAAGAGCATCAGCCACTGGATTTCGTGATCCCCGATCAATTTGTCGATCGCACGCGCGGCCGTGTATCAACTTTTTTTGGCGATGGCTTGGTCGCGCACATCAGTTTCGCGCATCCCATCTGCTCACAGTTGGCGCACGTCGCGCACCGCGCCGCGAAGACCGCCGGCGTCACCGCTAAACTGGGCGGAACTTACTTGTGCATGGAAGGGCCCGCCTTCTCGACCTTGGCCGAATCAAATCTGTACCGCAGTTGGGGCATGGATGTGATCGGCATGACCAACCTGCAGGAAGCGAAGCTCGCGCGCGAGGCGGAGCTTTGCTACACCACGATCGCGATGGTGACGGATTACGATTGCTGGCATCCGGATCACGACGCGGTTACGGTCAACGACATCATCGCGAATCTGACGCAGAACGCGGCCAACGCCGCCAAACTGGTGGCGGAAGCTGTCCGCAGCATGCCCGAACGCGAGTGCAAATGTGGATCGGCATTGGCGCACGCACTGATCACCGACCGCAAGGCGATTCCCGCCGCGACGCTCAAAAAGCTGGAGCTATTGGTTGGGAAATACCTGTAACGAGCTGCTGGAATATTGCCTGCGTGGCGAGCCATGGCCCGACAGTCTTCTGGAGCAGGCGCTCGCGGTCGACGAGGGCCGGGCATTCTTTTCGGTAGTTGTGGAGCGGCTAGGCGACCTCTTCGAGCCCCGGCTCTGCGACACTTACAATCGCTTGTTCACGCAGATGATTCAGCGGGCCATGCCTGGCTTGGTTCTGCGATTACGGAATCCAAAAGAGCGTGCTGTCGCACCCGCTTCAGCAAGCCGCATCTATGTGCTTTCGCGCGTGACGCTGGGCGCCGACGTAGCTGTAACGAGTGTAATGCTGGATGCCGCGAAGCGTCGCTATCCCAATGCAGAAATTGTTTTTGTGGGACCGCTAAAGTCGTACGAATTGTTCGAATTGGATTCGCGCATCCAGCACCGGCTTGCTCCCTATGCACGGTCGGGCGCGTTGAAGGATCGGCTGGAGGCATCGGCAAGTTTGTGGCTCGAAGATGGGATCGTGATCGATCCGGATTCGCGGCTGTCGCAGCTCGGCTTGCTTTCCGTGTGCGATCAAAACAATTACTTCCACTTCCCAAGCCGGTCCTACGGCGGTGCCGGCGACGAACCGCTCGCGAGACTCGCCGGGAAGTGGGCGCTGGAAGTCTTCGGAGTGCACGGCGCGAAGCCCTACGTAGCGCCTTTGAACTCGATCTCCGCCGAATCGCCCGCCGAAATCACTGTTAGCCTGGGCGTCGGGGAGAATGCCGCCAAGCGCCTCGACGATGTGCAGGAGCGTGAACTGCTGCGCGCGCTGTCGGATACGGGCGCGTCGATTTTAGTCGACAAGGGCGGCAGCGCCGAAGAGCGCAAGCGCGTGGAGCGAGCTTTGCTTCCGGGTATGCGAACTCACGACGGCGCGTTCGCTCCATTCGCGGCACAGATCGCCAGGTCCAAGCTATTCGTGGGCTACGACTCCGCAGGCGGGCACGTCGCATCGGCTTGCGGAGTCCCTCTCATCAGCATTGCCAAGGGGTTTGTAAGCGAGCGAATGGCTGCGCGCTGGCGGCCGAATGGCGTTGTGCTCAGCGAAAACCAAGTAGTGCAGGTACGCGATCTCGCACGCAAGCTACTTAATACTTGACCGGCTTGGCGTCGCGCCAGAGGCGCTCAAGATCGTAGTAGGCGCGTGTCTTTTCGGAAAAAATGTTGATCACGTAATCGCCGTAGTCCATCAGGATCCATTCAGCGTTCGTATAACCTTCGACGCTCGACGGGATGTCGCCGTGCTTCTTCAGCTCAACCTCGATCTCATTGGATATGGCCTGATTCTGCCTGGTGTTCGCGCCGCTGCAAATGATCAACGTATCTGTGAAGGTAGTCACGTCGCGCAAATCCAGCACGGAAATATCCTGCGCTTGTTTGGATTCGGCGGCATGGACGGCAGTGAGCCAAAGCGGGTCAGGTTCTTGC
>Ga0207657_10008322_pt1 | contig 10555 bp, 8 predicted proteins | sample KBSC33metaG_FD_184316 | JGI IMG/M metagenome (GOLD analysis project Ga0207657, IMG submission 184316) | Corn rhizosphere microbial communities from Kellogg Biological Station, Michigan, USA - KBS C3-3 metaG (SPAdes) (version 2) | ecosystem: Host-associated > Plants > Roots > Rhizosphere > Soil ... | reverse complement strand
GCCCACGCTGCGCCTGGTGCGCATCCGCGTCGGCGAGCACACACTTGGTGATCTTGCGCCCGGCGCGCATCGCATAATGGAAACGATGCGCAGGACGACAGGAGCCCCGCGATGAGTTTCAAGGATCATTTCTCCCGCCACGCCGATTTGTACGCCAAGGCACGGCCGCATTATCCAGACGCGCTGTTCGACTGGGTCACGGCCGAAGCGCCCGCGCGTGGTTGCGCGTGGGACGCTGGCTGCGGCAACGGGCAGGCCAGCGTGGCGCTGGCGCAACGCTTCGAACGCGTGATCGCGACCGACCCGAGCGCACAGCAACTCGGCAATGCCGTCGCGCACCCGCGCATCGAGTATCGCAACGAGCCGCTGGATTTTCCCGCGAAGGATGGCAGCGGGTATCACACGAGCATCGACGCCTGTTCGGTCGATGCCGTCACGATCGCGCAAGCACTGCACTGGTTCGACCTGCCTGCCTTCGTCACCGAAGTCCGCCGCGTCGCAAAACCGGGTGCCCTGTTCGCGGCGTGGTGTTACGCGAACTGCAGCGTCACCCCTGCCGTGGACGCGGTGATCGCGCACCTGTACGACGACGTTCTCGGTGCGTACTGGTCGCCCGAGCGCCGGCTGGTGGACGAAGGCTACGCTTCGCTGGAAATTCCATTCACGCCCATTGCGGCGCCGGCGTTCGAGATGCGCGTCGACTGGACGGCCCGGCAACTGCTGGCGTATCTGGCGTCGTGGTCTGCGGCGCAACGCTACGTGAAGACAACGGGCAACGATGCGATCGTCGCGATCACGGATGAATTGCTGGCAGCCTGGCACGATCCGGAACATGCACGGCCGGTGCGCTGGACGCTTGCCATGCGCGCAGGGCGTGTCGAATAAACCCGCGTAGGGCGGGTGATAACCCGCCATGGCCACGACAACGGCGGGATGCGCTGCGCTCCTCCCGCCCTACGAACCGATGGCGAAAAACGCATGCGACGTAGCGGTTGCGTTCGCGGCTGTCACTTCCACTTCTTCGCCGCGTTCGCGCGCCACGGCCGCGCAGATGTGTGCCAGGTACATCGGCTCGTTGCGCCGGTCGGAGGGTTGCGGGCGGATGTCACGCGGCAACAGATAGGGCGCGTCGGTTTCCAGCATCAGCCGGTTTGCGGGGATTTCGCGCACCAGCTCGCGCAGGTGCAGGCCGCGACGTTCGTCGCAAATCCAGCCGGTGATGCCGATGTGGCAGTCGAGGTCGAGGTAATCGAACAGTGCCTTGCGTTCATCGGTGAAGCAATGCACCACCACCGCCGGCACGCGATCGCGTGCGGCTTTCAGCAGCGCCTGGAAATCGCCGTGCGCGTCGCGCTGGTGCAGGAACAGCGGCATGTGCAGGTCGACGGCTATCGCGAGCTGCTTCTCGAATGCGGCGCGTTGCGCGGGTCGCGGTGACAGGTCGCGAAAATAATCCAGACCGGTTTCGCCCACCGCGACAACTTCGGGCTCGCGCGCGAGTTCGCGCAAGAACGCATCCGTTTCCGAACCGTAGTCGCCCGCGTGATGCGGATGCACGCCTGCCGTCGCGTGCAGGACACCGGGATGTTCACGCGCCAATTCCAGCGCATGCACGCTGCCGTCGCACGACGCGCCGGTGACGACCATCCGTGCCACGCCGGCCTTGTGCGCGCGCGCCAGCACCGCGTCGAAGTCGCGACGAAAGGATTCGTGGGTGAGGTTGGCCCCGATGTCGATCAGTTGCATGGTGGTTCCACAGGACGTATTTCGCGAAGCGTAGCAAGTGCGCCGCTGAGGCATCCAGAAAAAAAGCCGGCCCAGGGCCGGCACAAGGTGTGGAACTTTGCGACGCGCGGTCAGTGCGTGCCTTCGGCCTCGACCACCGCGCGGCGATTGGGCGCAAGACACGCGATCAGTTTCGCGCGGCCCTTGTCATCGCAGGTCTTGACCGGTTCGGCTTCGCCGCGGCCCTCGGCGTCGATGTGGTCAGACGCGACACCCTTGCCGGCAAGGTAATCGCGCACCGTTGCGGCGCGGCGTTCGGACAATTTCTGGTTGTAGTCCGTGCTGCCCAGCCGATCGGTGTAGCCGATCACGTGGATGTGCTCGGCTTTCGCGTCGGGTGCGGTGAGCTTTTGCGCCAGCGCATCGAGTTCCTCACGGCCGTGCGGCTTGATGTCCGACAACGTGTACTTGTCGAACGCGAACAGCGCATCAGTGGACAGCGTGAAACGCTCGACCTGCGGTGCGGCCTTCGCCGGCGGGTTCAGGCCGCCGCAACCGCAAGCGCGTCCGCGGCCAGCAACGCGGTGGTGAGCATTTGCGTGGTGAATTTCCCACGATGGTTTCTCCCATGATTATTTGAGGACATCGGGCACCCGCGCGCGGCGGGTGCCCGGCGCTGCTGCGATTACCACACGATGCCGGCGCCAGCGCCCGCACCCACATCGCCGCGCGTGTCGGAACTGACGTTGGCCTAGAGGATGAAGCGGCCGCTCTCGGAGATCCTCGACATTCCCACCGCAATGCCCGCTTCACCACGGAACGAGCCCAAGCCGACCCCGAGCGAACTCTGGTTCGGCGCGTAGGGTTGAGGCAAGCTCGCCGCCGCGATCGCCGAAGCGATGCCTGCGTTGGCGCGGTTGCCAATCTGGGCCATGCTGCCCTTCAACTCGTTGTAGCGCTGGTCCGTGTAATTGTTGGCTTGGGTTACCGCACCGGCGGCGGCCGTGTTCATCTGGCCGACGTTCACCGCGTCGCTGTTGGCGACACCACTCGCTACGTTGTGGACCACGGCCGCGTCGCCGCCTCGATTCAGCGTCACGCTGTTGTAGTCGGTGCTGCCGTCGGCATTGCTGTCGTACTGCACACCGCCCTTCTGTGATGCCCGCAACTGGCTGACGTTGACCGCGTCGGTCGGGGCGGTGCCCGCGGCGACATTGGTGATTTTGCGCTCGTTGCCCGCCGAACCCAGTCCTTCCGCGTCATGTGCGGCCGGGCTCGCAATCAATCCCGAGACGGCCGTCGCGCTCGGCCGCGTAGGCACTGGGTGCAGATGACACGACTTGGTGGGGCGCGCCAGCGTCGACGCAGCCACTTCTACAATCGACACGATGGATGCCGCGAAATTTCCCATCGCGCTGCTGCTGTCGCGCATTCGCGCGTCGCTGGCAGAGCACCCACGGCTGGTGCTGGAAGCGCCGCCCGGCGCGGGCAAGACCACGCAAGTGCCGCCTGCGTTGCTCGACGAAGCGTGGTTGACGGGTCGCAAGATCGTGATGCTTGAACCGCGCCGGATCGCGGCGCGCGCGGCGGCGGAATTCATGGCCGCGCAACGCGGCGAGGCGGTGGGCCAGACGATTGGCTATCGCATCCGTTTCGAGGCGCGCGTGTCAGATGCAACGCGCATAGAAGTCGTCACCGAAGGGATCCTGACGCGGATGTTGCAGGACGATCCGGAATTGCCGGATGTCGGCGCGATCGTCTTCGACGAATTCCACGAGCGGCATCTGGCCGGCGACCTGGGTGCAGCGCTGGCGCTGGATGTGCAGGCGTCGTTGCGGCCCGACCTGCGCATCGTGGTGATGTCGGCGACACTGGAGGGTACGCGCGTCGCGGAATGGTTGGCGGCGCCCGTGCTGCGCAGCGAAGGGCGCGCGTTTCCGATACGAGTCGAATATCCTCCCGCAAGACGCGGAGAGAATGAATTCGCGCATTTGCGCCGCGCGGTGCAGCAGGCGCTCGCGGAAACCGACGGCGATGTTCTGACGTTCCTGCCGGGGCGGCGCGAGATCGCGCAGGCGCAGCGAATGCTGGCCGAATCCACCTCGGACGAGGAAATACTGCCGCTGCACGGAGAACTGTCGCTGGCTGAGCAGCACTCCGCGCTTTCGCCAGCAGAGACAGGTACGCGCCGCGTGGTCCTTGCCACCAACGTTGCCGAATCCTCGATCACGGTGCCGGGCGTGCGCGCGGTGATCGATGCGGGCCTCGCGCGCGAGCCGCGCTTCGATCCGAACTCGGGTTTCACGCGACTCGCGACGGTCAACATTTCGCAAGCGTCGGCCGATCAGCGCGCCGGACGCGCGGGCCGCGTCGCCCCCGGCATCACCTACCGGTTGTGGCCGGAAAGCCGGCGCCTCGAACCCTCACGCATGCCGGAGATCGCGCAAGCCGAGTTGTCCGGACTTGCGCTGGAACTCGCGGCATGGGGCGTCGGCAGCGATGCGGCATCGGCGCTGCAGTGGCTGGATGCGCCGCCCTCGGGCGCACTGGCCGCCGCGCGAGACCTGCTGCAACGGCTTGGCGCGATGGATGCCGAACTGCGCATCACCTCATTGGGTCGCGACATGCTGCGACTGGGCGCGAACCCGCGCATGGCCGCGGCAGCGCTGCGCGCGTCGGAAGTGCTGCGCCCGCTGGTCGCCGATCTGCTCGCGCTGGTGGAAGTGCGCTCGCCGTTGCGTGGCGGATTCAACGATGACTTGCGTGCGCGCGTTGCCGCGTTGCATCGATTCCGCGATGGTGGCGCGCGAATGGCGCGCGATGCGGACAGCGGCGCGTTGTCGGCCATCGAACAAGCCGCGCGCGGTTGGCGCAAACGCCTCGGCATCCGGCACGGCGCCAGCGGCACGCCGGATGCGCTGGGCGTCGGCAACCTGTTGCTGCACGCATTTCCCGACCGGGTTGCCAGGCAGGATTCAAAAGATCCACGCAGGTATCGGCTCGCCAACGGTCGCGGCGCGCGTTTGCACGAAGCTTCGACATTGTTCGGCGAACCCTGGCTCGTCGTCACCGAAGCGCGTTTCGACACGCGCGACAGTTTGATTCTTGCGGCCGCACCCTTCGATCCGGCACTGCTGCAACACGATTATCCGCAAGGGTTCAAACGCAAACGCGTGGTGCGGATGAACGCGAACGACGTGTTCGAAGCTTTCGAAGAAGTGCGTTTCGACGCGATCGTGCTGGAACGCCGCGCCGTTGCAGTCAACGCGGAAGACGCGCTGCCCGCGCTGCTGGCGACGGTTCGCGCGCGCGGCATCGCGGCGCTGCCATGGAATGATGCGGCCGCGCGCCTGCGCGCACGTGTCGATTGGTTGCGCCGCGCAATGCCTGATGCCGGGTTGCCGGATGTTGCCGATGCGGCACTGCTGGATTCGCTGGAAACCTGGCTGGCGCCGGCATTGCACGGCAAACGCAAGCTGGATGCGTTGTCGTCAGAGGATTTGTCGAACGCGTTTGCGGGTCTGCTCGACTGGCCGCAACGCAAGCTGCTGGACGCAGCCGCACCCGACGCGATCACCGTGCCGAGCGGGATGACACGCAAGCTCGATTACGCCGCTGCCACGCATGGTGATGAAGCCATTGCCTCACCCGTGCTCGCGGTCAAGCTGCAGGAACTGTTCGGTCTTGCCGAGACCCCGCGCATTGCGAACGGTCGCGTGCCGGTAATGCTGCACCTGCTCTCGCCCGCCGGCCGCCCGATCCAGGTCACGCAAGACTTGCGCGGCTTTTGGGACCGCACCTATCCCGAGGTGAAAAAGGAATTGAAGGGACGCTATCCCAAGCATCCTTGGCCCGATGATCCTTGGACGGCGATGCCAACTCATCGAGCGAAAAGGCGCTCCTGAGTATCAGCCGCCCGGCTTTTTCCGCCACGACGGTTGGCCGACCGCATCGCCGCCGTATTTGCCGAACAGGCTGGGATACAACGCATTCGTCGGCTTGCCGTCCGGACCAAGTTGGGGTGAACGCGCGAAGCTGCCGGCGTACCCTGGAAACTCGACGGGACTCTCCCAGCCGTCCTTGCTCACCGCCGACACGCCAAAGAAATAATCATCGAGGATGATGTTCTTCAGCACCACCGAATCGGCATTGCCGGCACCTTGCATGTGCTGCCATTGCGGCGCGGTGGTTTCGCGCCACCAGGCGTTGTAACCGCCCGCGCCGGGCGAGGGTTTCCACGAAAGGGTAGTGTCGTAGGCCACGGCGCCTTTCACGCCGAGATCGGACGGCGGCGGTGGCGCCATCGCCAGGGACGCCATCGTGATCGCGTCGAGGCGCGTGACATTGGCGAGGTAATCGAAGTCGACGCCCGAGATCACGTCGCCATAGTGCACGCCATTCTCGACCCGCACGTTCTGGTGCTGATGGTCGTAATCCTCGTTCGATTCGGACAGCCGCACCGCCGGAAAGCCCTGTTCGAGGAACGGCACCTGGTCGCCCGAGCGGCCCCAGCGGTCGGTGCGGTACACCATGCGCACATGGAAACCGTCGAGGTATTTGTCCGCAAGCGCGGCCATGTAACGCGCGATGTTGCGCGAGGGCGAATCCACGCCGCCGCCGTGGTAGCGTCGATACGCCGCCTGCTCCAGCGTCTCGTTGGACTTGGTACCTTCGGAAAACACACGAATGGTGTGCGGGTCGTACGCGCCGTTGCCGCCATGATCGTTGCCGACCATGTCGTTGTTGAGGTTGGCTTCCACGTTCCAGCCGTGATCGACCGCGTACTGCGCGATGATCTTGCCGCCGTAAAGGCCTTGCTCCTCGCCCGAGTCGGCCGAGTACACCAGCGTCGCCGGGAATTTGTATTTCGACAACACGCGCGCGGTTTCGATCAGCGCCGCGACACCGGCGGCGTCATCGTTGGCACCCGGCGAATCTCCAGTCGCGTCCATCACGTCACTGCGCCGCGAATCAAGATGCCCGGTGATCACGATCACGCGATTCGGGTCGGTGGTGCCGCGCTGGATCGCGACCACATCCATCACCTCGGCGCCCGCTTTCGGCATGCGCTCGCCGGTGAATACCTGGGAAGGCTTCACGATTTCGAGGCAGCCGCTGCAGCCGTTCGAAATATCCTTGAACTGCGCCGCCACCCAGCGCCGCGCGGCGCCAATGCCGCGCGTCTTCGAAGTGGTGGTCGAAAGCGTGTGGCGGGTGCCGAAACCGACCAGCGCGGCATCCGTCGCGTGCAGGTTGGAGGCCTTCACCGCACCCACGATCTGGTGCAGCTCGGGGTGGGTGTTCACGGGCGGCGCCGCGGCGAAAGCGGCAACGCTCACCAGGGCGCCGGCAATCACGGCGGACAGCGTACGGGTGCGCAGCATGATGTTTCCCTCCGAAGGCAACCGCGCGAGCGTAAACCCGGCGCCGCGCGATTGCACGTGACGAAGGTCAGTATGTCCCCGCACCGAGTACTTGCCGCGCGCGCCATGCGGTGATACGGCGATCCCCGGAAAGAAAGTACGGCCAGGTCCTGAGCGGCACGCCTTTCGTCACCTCGTCATGGCTTTCCAGGATCAGCAGGATGCCGTCGGGGTGCGCGCGGCACCACGCGAGGGCGTGCGCCCGCGGTATCCAGGGCACCGGCTGGTGCAGGCGGCCGGCGTAACCGAACAAGCCGTTGTCCGATTCGATGGTCGCGATCGGCAGGTGGTCATGGAGTGCCTGTTTCACGAAGGCGGCCTCTGGTTCGACATTGAGTGACGGCAGCAGCGCCAACGCCCCCGACAGCATCGCAGCCGAAACCAGCGCGGTCGCGGACAGCGCCAACCCGCGCGCATCGCGCCCCCACAAGCGCCACACGCCGATGGCAATGATCAAACCCACCAATGCGAATCCGGCGATCGCCGGTTGTGCCGCGTAACCGAACATCTTGGCCGCCTGCCACGGCAGTGTCAGGAGCGCCACGGCCAGCAACAAGGCAAACAGAGCGAACAACAGCGGGCGCAGGCGCGCGCCGGGCTGTTGCAACAACCAGGCGCCTGCCAATGCCCAAGCCGGCAGCAGCGGCAACAGGTAATGGATCTGCTTGCCGCTGATCGCGCAAAAAGCGACGAAGGGCACGATCCACCAACACCAGAGGAACCGTCCGAAGCAACCGTGCCACAGACTTGTCCAGGCGGCCTTCGGCGCGCGCAAGGTCAGCAGCCACGGCAACAACAGCACCGGCACCAGCGGCAGGTACCACCACCACGGACGATTGTGCGCAAAGCTGTGCGCGATGCGTCCGGTGACCTTGTCGACCAGTGGTTGCCAATAATCCGGCCCCGCGTACCACGCCGCCGGCAGCAACCAGCACAGCAGAATCGCCACACCGATCAGCAAGCCGGCAAACAGCGCGAAATACCAGCACGCCTTGCGCGCGCGCGCGGTGTCGCTCCACAGCGGCGCCAAAACTGCGACGGCGACGATGTGCAACAACATCACCGGGCCTTTGGCCAGGATGCCGAGTCCGATCGTCACACCCAGCAACACGATTCCGCGTTTCCATCGCGACGCATCGAGATCCAGCAACGCGTGCAGCGCCCCCAGCACGGTGAGCGACAGCAACAGGTCGAACATGATCGCCGTGCTGAACACGGCAAAGCCGAGGCAACCGGCCAGCAGCCACATCGCGGTCTCGGCACCGCGCGCGTCCATGCCCAGCCGTGCAGCCAGCCGGCGCAGCGCCAGCAGCACGCCCAGCGCGACGATCAGCGCCTCGACGCGCGCCACCCAGGTGTGCACACCCACGATTTCCCAGCCGCCAGCGATCAGCCAGAACAGCAGCGGCGATTTGTCGGAGTACCACTCACCGTTGACGGTCGGCACCAGCCATTGGCCGGAGTTGAACATCTCCCATGCGGCGGTGAGGTAGCGCGTCTCGTCGACCGGGATCGGCGGGAACAGGCTCGCAAGCGGCAGCAAAAACACACACCAAAGTGCCAGCCAACGCCACGGAATTGGGGATCTATCGGCGCTCATGCGCGCGCAGCATAGCCAACCACCGCAAAAAAATCGCCGGCGCAGGGCCGGCGATTCGTGCCTGCAGGCAAGTTCGATTATTTGCCGCGCGGCTTGGCCGGCTCGCCTTTCTTGCCGAAATGTTCCATCAGTGTCTTCATGTCCTCGGCGTGTTCTTCCTCCATCGCAAGGATGCCTTCCAGCATGCGCTTGGTGGTGGTGTCCTGGTCGCCGACGTAGTTGATGATCTCGCGGTAACTGTCGATGGCGATACGCTCCGCCACGAGGTTTTCCTCGATCATCGCCGCCAGATCATCCGGCACCACGAATTCGGAATGGCTGCGCGTCTGCATGCCTTCCGGCGAGAAATTCGGATCACCGTCGAGCTGGGTGATGCGCTCGGCGATCTGGTCGGCGTGCTGCTGTTCCTCGCCCGCGTGTTCCATGAATTCGGCAGCCACGCTCTTGGCGTTGATCCCGGACGCCATGTAGGCATGTGCCTTGTAACGCAACACGCAGATGATTTCGGTGGCCAAGGCCTCGTTGAGGAGCTTCAGCACCGTATCGCGATCGAGCGAGTAGCTCGCAGTGACGGCACCCCGCTGCATGTGCTCCCGCGCGCGTTTGCGAATGGTCTTGATGTCGGTCAGAAACGGGTGGTTTTTGGTGGCCATGCCGAACTCCTTGGGTGTCTGCGCTGCGTGTCGTGCCAGTCTACCCCCAAGTCCGTGAAAGCCACCAACACATTGTTTCTATCGCATTCATTGATGCAGGCAATCAAGCCGGCCGATAAACATCCCCACCCTGCTCGCGGAATTCGGCGGCCTTCTCGGCCATGCCTTCATCCAGCGCCGCGATCGCTTCGACACCGTGTTCGCGCGCGTAGTCGCGCACGTCCTGGGTGATCTTCATCGAGCAGAACTTGGGGCCGCACATCGAGCAGAAGTGTGCGGTCTTGGCGGCGTCCTTGGGCAGGGTTTCGTCGTGGAATTCCTTGGCCTTGTCGGGATCGAGGCCGAGGTTGAACTGGTCTTCCCAGCGGAACTCGAAGCGCGCCTTGGACAACGCGTTGTCGCGCGCCTGTGCACCGGGATGGCCCTTGCCCAAGTCGGACGCGTGCGCGGCGATCTTGTAGGCGACGATGCCTTCGCGCACGTCGTTCTTGTCGGGCAATCCCAGGTGTTCCTTGGGTGTGACATAGCAAAGCATCGCGGTGCCGTACCAGCCGATCATGGCGGCGCCGATCGCGGAGGTGATGTGGTCGTAGCCGGGCGCAATGTCGGTCGTCAGCGGCCCCAGCGTGTAGAACGGCGCCTCGTGGCATTTCTCCAATTGCCGGTCCATGTTTTCCTTGATGAGGTGCATTGGCACGTGGCCGGGGCCCTCGATCATCACCTGCACGTCGTGCTTCCACGCGATGTCGGTCAATTCGCCCAGCGTGTCGAGTTCGGCGAACTGCGCCTCGTCATTGGCGTCGGCGATGCAGCCGGGGCGCAGGCCGTCGCCGAGCGAGAAGGCAACGTCGTAGGACTTCATGATTTCGCACATTTCTTCGAAATGCGTATACAGGAAACTTTCCTTGTGATGCGCGAGGCACCACTTGGCCATGATCGAGCCGCCGCGCGAAACAATGCCGGTGACGCGCTTGGCCGTGAGCGGCACGAAACGCAGCAACACGCCCGCGTGGATCGTGAAGTAATCGACGCCCTGCTCGGCCTGCTCGATCAGCGTGTCGCGGAACAGTTCCCACGTCAGTTCCTCGGCATCCCCGCCGACCTTTTCCAGCGCCTGATAGATCGGCACGGTACCGATTGGCACCGGCGCATTG
>Ga0207657_10008320_pt1 | contig 10555 bp, 8 predicted proteins | sample KBSC33metaG_FD_184316 | JGI IMG/M metagenome (GOLD analysis project Ga0207657, IMG submission 184316) | Corn rhizosphere microbial communities from Kellogg Biological Station, Michigan, USA - KBS C3-3 metaG (SPAdes) (version 2) | ecosystem: Host-associated > Plants > Roots > Rhizosphere > Soil ... | reverse complement strand
GTTCCCCTGCTCGTCGACGGGGTAGACCGGCGCCTCGGCCAGCGGCAAGGGCACGCGCTCGAGACGCCCACTCGACGTTCCGGCAAGCGCGCCTTCGCTGAAGGCGACGGTACCCGCGACGTCGGGCCGCGCGGAGCGCCCATCCGGCCAGAATGCGCTTGCCGCGAGCGGCTTGTACTTCGGCTGGTTGTACATGTCCTGCATCGCCTTCTCGCAGCCACCCAGCGCGAGCATCGGCACGACGCAAATGATCGGCAGGCAAAGGTGGACGTATCGGCGGGTTGCCATGGAGCTCAGAACGGAACGACGCTCACGCGAAGCGGCGCGAGCGAGGCGAGGAAGCGCTCGGTCTCGCCGCGGTCGAAGCGCGAGTCGCGGGATTCGATGCAGAGGAAGAAGCGATTGCGCGTCGCGAGGTCGAACTCCTTGGCGTTGAAGATCGGGTGCGAGAGCTTCGGCAATCCGTTCATGAAGAGGTAGCCGAAGAACGCGAAGAGCGCGGCGCCGAGCACCGTGCACTCGAACGTCGCGGGGATGAACGCGGGCCAGCTGTTCAGCGGCCGGCCACCGGAGATGATGGGGTAGTCGATCACCGCCGAGTACCACTGCAGGAAGTAGATGCCCCCCCCGCCGAGGATCCCGCCGATCAGCGTGACGAGCGCGACGCGATCGCGCCGGAACCCGACCGCCTCCGGGAGTCCCGGCACCGAGAACGGTGCATACGCGTCGACGCGCGCGTACCCCGCGTCGCGCGCGCGCGTCGCGGCGTCGACGAGCGCGTCCGCGTCCTTGAACTCGGCGAGGAGTCCGTAGATCGGCGTTTCTTCTGTTTGCGTCGTCGTCGTTGCTGTCATGTTTCGTTCTCAGCACGAGCAGCGGGGGAGGGTCGGCGCAGGCTCCGAGTCCGTAAGCGCGACGGCGATACGGGCGGCGGCGGAGCATCGAAAGATTTGGCTACTCATCGTCGCCGCCCGGAGGCCGTCACTCCCAGTCGCCCGCGCCGACCCTCCCCCGCTGCTCTGGAGAAGTCAGTGCCAGTGCGACGCAAACTGCCAACCTTGCACCACGGTGGGGATGTGAACTCGGCGGGGTTTGCGCCGGGTCACGCGGACGTTTCGGGGCAGCGGAGGAGGGGCAGTGCGGGCGACTGAGAGTGACGGCCGAGCGGGCGGCGACGACCCGTGTATCGGGTGCGCAAGCGGTGGCCGCCGCCCGAAACGCCGTCGAGCTTACGGACTCGGAGCCCGCGCTGCCCCTCCTTCGCTGCCTCGACGGAATCATTCGGCTTGTCACGTCTCCCCCTCCCGCTTCTCGAGGACGAGCTTCCGCATCTCCGAGATCGAGATCGCGGGCAGGAAGCGCACGAACATCAGGAACAGCCAGCCGAACGCGCCGAGCGAGCCTGCGAGCGTCGCCCAGTCCCAGAACGTCGGGTAGTAGACGTCCCAGGAAGACGGCAGGAAATCGCGATGCAGGCTCGTCACGATGATCATGAAGCGCTCGAGCCACATGCCGATGTTGACGACGATCGAGATCGCGAAGAGCGTCGGCGTCGAGAGCCGCACGCGCTTCCACCACAGGAGTTGCGCCACGACGACGTTGCAGAACACGACCGTCCAGTAGATCGGCGCGTACGGGCCTCGCATCCGGTTCAGGATCATGAAGGCCTCGAACCGGTCGCCGCTGTAGAACGCCATGAAGATCTCGACGACGTAGCTGTACGCGACGAGCAGCCCGCAGACGAGCATCACCTTCGCGATGTTGTCGAGGTGGCGCGCAGTGATGAAGTCCTTGAGGCCGAAGATCGCGCGGAGCGGGATCGAGATCGTGAGCGCCATCGCGAAGCCCGAGAACAGCGCGCCGGCGACGAAGTAGGGCGGGAAGATCGTCGAGTGCCAGCCCGGCGTGTTGCCGATCGCGAAGTCGAGCGACACCACGCTGTGCACCGAGACGACGAGCGGCGTCGCGAGGCCCGCCATCAGCAGGTACGCGGTGTCGAAGCGCTTCCAGTGCCGCGCCTCGCCGCGCCAGCCGAGCGCGAAGAGACCGTAGATCACCTGCTTGGCGCGCGAGTCGCTGCGATCGCGCAGCGTCGCGAGATCGGGGATCAGCCCCATGTACCAGAACAGGATCGACACGACGATGTACGTGCCGATCGCGAAGATGTCCCACACGAGCGGGCTTCGCCACTGCGGCCAGACGTTCATGATGTCCGGGTACGGCGCGAGCCAGTAGAAGAACCACGGGCGCCCGAGGTGGAGGATCGGCATCAGGCCCGCCATCGCGACCGCGAAGATCGTCATCGCTTCGGCGAAGCGGTTGACCGACGTGCGCCACTTCTGGCGCAGCAACAGCAGGAAGGCGGAGATGAACGTGCCCGCGTGGCCGATCCCGACCCACCAGACGAAGTTGGTGATCGCGAACGCCCACGCGACGGGAATGCCGACGCCCCAGATGCCGACGCCGGTCGCGAACAGGTAAGCGATCGCGACGACGAAGAGGATGGTGAGCAACGTGCATAGCGCGACACCCGCGTACCAGCCCCGATGCGTCGGCCGCGACAGGACGATGTCGCTGATCTTGTCCGAGATGCTCGCGTACGAGTAGCGGCCGCGCAGGAATTGGAGTCGCGCCTCGTCGACATCGCCGGTGGCCGTGATCGCGGGCGGTGCCACTCACGCTTCCCCGAGATCCGGATTCGGATTGCGCAGCTTGGCGAGGTAAGTCGTGCGCGGCTCGGTGTTGAGCTCGCGCAGCAGCGCGTAATCGAGCGGCGAGGCCTTCCGTGCATTCACCGCGCTCGCGGGATCGCCGAGATCGCCGAACGTGATCGCGCGCGTCGGGCACGCTGCCTGGCACGCGGTCACGACTTCGCCGTCGCGCACGCGCCGATTCTCCTTGTCGGCGGCGATGCGCCCATTCTCGATCCGCTGCAGGCAGTAATTGCACTTCTCCATGATCCCGCGCATCCGCACCGTGACCTCGGGGTTGCGTTGGCCCTTGAGGCTCTCCGTCGTCGCGTCGCTGTACTGCAGAAAGTTGAAGCGGCGAACCTTGTACGGACAGTTGTTCGAGCAGAAGCGCGTGCCGACGCATCGGTTGTAAACCTGCACGTTGATGCCTTGGTGATCGTGCACCGACGCTTCGACCGGACACACGAGCTCGCACGGCGCGCGCTCGCATTGCATGCAGGGCACCGGCTGGAAGTAGGTGCGCGGCGCGTCGATCGCGCCGTCGTAATAGCGGTCGACGCGGATCCAGTGCATCTCGCGGCCGCGAAACACCTCGCCCTTGCCGACGGTCGGGATGTTGTTCTCGGCCTGACAGGCGATCGTGCAGGCGTTGCAGCCGATGCAAGCGCCCAGGTCGACGCTCATCGCCCACTTGTAGCCGTCGTAGGCGAAGGGATCGTAGAGCGTGGACTCGCCGCGCTCGGGCTTGCCGCCGCCCGCCGCGCTCGGATCGGCTCGAAACGCAGCGAGCGTCGCGACGCGAACCAGGTCGCGCCCCTCCATCGCGTGGTGATGCTGCGTGGTGGCGAGCTTGTCGCGGCGCGGGGTGGGCTCGAGCGTGACGCCGGACACGAACCACGGGAACCTCGACGTGCGCAGCCGATAGGCGTCGACGCCGTGCCCGTCGCCGACGCGGCCGGCGCGCGTACGGCCGTAGCCGAGCGCGATGGTGACGGCGTTGTCGGGGTGGCCGGGCAGCACCCAGACCGGCGCTTCGATCCGCGCATCGCCGTGACGAAGCGCGACGACGTCGTCGTTCGCGAGTCCGAGCCGCGCGGCGAGCGCCGGTGCGACGAGCGCCGCGTTGTCCCACGTGATCTTCGTAAGGGGGCGTGGCAATTCCTGCAGCCAGGGATTGTTCGCGTAACGTCCGTCGTGCACCGAGGGATCGGGCACGAACACGACGTCGACGTTGCCGGCATTCGCCGAAGCGGTCGCAGGCGCGGCCCTGGCCGCGAGCGCCGACGTCTGGACGACGGCGCTGCGTTCCGCGAATGCGCTGTTCGCGACGACGCCGTCGGCGAGCGCCTTGTTCCACGCCGCCTCGAAGTCGCCGGTCGCGAACGTCGGCTGCCAGGTCTCGCGCACGACGTCGTAGCCGCGCCGGGCGACGCCGTCGACGAGCATCGACAGCACCTCGTGCGCCGAGCGGCCGTCGTAGAGCGGCGCGATCGCCGGTTGCAGGATCGTGGCGGTGCCATCGAACGCGCGCGCATCCGACCACGCCTCGAGCGGATGCGCGGCGGGCAGGTGCCACGCACAGAGCGCGGCAGTCTCGTCCTCGTAGAGCCCGAGATGAATGCTCGTCGATACGTTGCGCAGCGCGTCGGCGAAGCGAACGTCGCGCGGCGATTCATAGACCGGGTTGCCACCGACGACGATCAGCGTGTCGACGTTGCCCGCGGCCATGTCGCGCGCGAGTGCGACGAGCGATTGCATTTCGTTCGGCGGGCTCGCTGTGACGCGGTCGACGTACGCAACGGTTTTGCCCGTGTTGCCGAGGGTCGCGTTCATGGCGTGCGCGATCGCGTGCACGAGCGGCGGCTGCCGCTCGCCTGCGACGACGAGCGACGCGCCCCGGTGCGCGGCGAGGTCGTTCGCACAGGCGGCAATCCAACTGCGCGGGACGGCGTCGGTTGGCAGAGCGTCGACGTCGACGCCGGCGAGTCGTGCGATGCTCCGCGCGACCGCCTCGATGGCGCCTGCCGGAACGGCCACGCCGTGGTCGGCGTACGCGCTCGTCAGGCTCGGCGTGCTCGTCACCGCATAGAGCCGATTCGACGCCTGCGTCCGCCCGTGCGTCGCGTGGCCGTCGACGAAATCGCGCGCGTCGCGCACGCGGGCGGGTCCGCTGCCGAGGAAGTCGGCATCGAGCGAGAGCACGACGGAGGCCCGATCGAAACGATGCTGCGGATCGAGCGCAGCACCGAACGCGAGCCGGCTGCCGGCGTCCACGTTGTCGCGGTTGACGGGCTCGTACGCGTGCCACTGCGCCCTGGGGTAGCGCGCCAGGAGCGCCTGCATCTGCCGCGCGAGCGTCGGCGAGGTGATCGTTTGCGTCAGCACGCGCAAGCCGTCACCTTGCTTCGGTGCGAGCGCGCGCAGACGCGCCTGCAGGTCGGCCGCGAAAGCGTCCCACGTGCTCGGCACGCCGCGATGCGTAAGCGCTTGCGCGCGGTCGGGGTCCCACAGATCGAGGACGGCCGCCTGCGCGAAGACGTCGGTGCTGCCGAGGCTCGCGGGGTGCAGGGGATTGCCTTCGATCTTCGTCGGGCGTCCCATGTTCGTCTCGACGAGGACGCCGAGCGCGTAGCCGCCTACGACGTTGGCGCTCGCATAGAACCGCGGCTCGCCGGCGACCTGACCCTTCGGCGCATAGGCGTACGGAAGGATCGCTTCCTGCGGCTCGCGCGAGCAGCCGGTGAGGCCGGCGAGCGCGAGCGACGCCGACATGAGCTTCAGGAACTCGCGCCGGTCGGCGTCGTAGAACGGCGCGAAGCGCGGCGCGCGCGTGGCGATCGCGTGGCGCAGTGCATCCGCATCGCCGACCTCCTCGAGGCTTCGCCACATGCGCCGTTGGTCAGGCTCTCGCTTCATCCGTTCACCGGTGGCACGTCGAGCAGTCGGTGAGCGTCGACGTGTGGATGTGGTACTGCGCGACCAGGCGCTCGCCGAGCGCGCGCTGGTCTTCCCCGGGCTTCCAGCCCATGTCGAAGACGTGCTCGAGCGGCCGCAGATGCATCGCCGGATTTCGGTGGCAGTCGAGACACCACTGCATCGTGAGCGGCGCCTCGCGCCAGGTGAGCGGCATCTCGTCGACGCGTCCGTGGCATTCCTCGCACCCGACGCCTTTCGCGACGTGAATGCCGTGATTGAAATAGACGAAGTCGGGCAGATCGTGGATGCGCTTCCAGTGGATCGGCTCGCCACTGCGAAGGCTTTGTACGACGGGCGCGAGCACCGGTTGGTCGGTGAAGAGCTGCGAATGGCACGTCATGCAGACGTGCGTCGGCGGGATCCCCGCGAAGGCCGACGTCTCGACCGACGTGTGGCAATAGCGGCAATCGAAGCCATCGTCGCCGACGTGATGCCGATGGCTGAACGGCACCACCTGCTCGACCGGCGCGCCGACGGCCGGGTGTGGCGCAATCAGGATGCGCCACGCGAGCAGTGCGACGAAGATCGCGCCAAACACCGCGAGCGCGCCGAGCTTCAGCGCCAGGACATGCGAGCGACTGAAGACCTGCGCCATGGCAACGACGGCTGAACGTGCATCAGCCATGCCACTTCGCGGTGCGTTGGATTCCGGCGCGAACAGGGTCCGCGTTCAGCGTGCCATCGTGATGCGCGCGCTGTAATTCCGACACGTGTCGTCGTAATTCCTACAGCGATTCGAAGCTCCACGTGTCGTGCGGCAATCGGGCGCCGCCGCTGTAGCGGTCGGGGCGATTCTTGCTTTGCTCGCGGGGACGCTCGTCCGCGGACGCGCGCGTTCGCGCGCGTCGATCGCGCGCGTCCGGAGCCGACGTCAGCGTGGACCACGATCAAAAACGCGAGTCACTGCAGCAGCGCGATCGCCGCGAGGCGCGACAGGTCGTGGAGCGCTCGGAACCGCGCACGCCGGTCATCTACGAGATCGTGCGCAAGCGCGGCGACGAGGAGATGGCGCGGCCGGCGACGTCGCTGTGGTGGTCGGGAATCGCCGCGGGCTTGTCGATGAGCTTCTCGCTGCTCACCCAGGCGATCCTGCTTACGCACCTGCCGGACGAGCCATGGCGCTTCCTCGTGACGAGCGCCGGCTACCCGGTGGGATTCCTGATCGTGATCCTCGGGCGGCAGCAGCTCTTCACCGAGAACACGATCACCGCCGTGCTGCCGGTGATGAAGCATTTCACCGCGCACAACGTCGCGCGGCTCGCGCGCATGTGGACGATCGTGTTCCTGGCGAACATGATCGGGACGTTGTTCGCCGCCTACTTCTGCACGCTGACCCCGGTGCTCTCGCCGGAGTTGCGCGACGGCATGCTGCAGATCAGCGCCGAGGTCATGAAGAATGGATGGGTCGCGATGTTCTTCAAGGCGATCTCCGCCGGTTTCCTGATCGCGACGACCGTCTGGCTCATCCCCGGCGCCGAAGGCGCGAAGTTCTGGGTGATTTCGCTCTTTACGTTCCTGATCGGCGCCGGCGGCTTCGCCCACATCGTCGCCGGAAGCTTCGAGACGTTCATGCTCGTCGCGGACGGCCAGCTCGACGTCCTGACGATGCTCGGCGGCTTCATCGTGCCGACGCTCCTCGGCAACATCGTCGGCGGCAGCGCGCTCTTCGCGTTGATCTCGTACGCGCAGGTCATGGAGGAAATCTGAGGAGCGATACGCGCATCCGCCATGCTAAATTCCGCGGGCATGTCGAGCGCCCATGCCGATCTCGCATCCCGCGTGCGCCTGCGCGCGGGTGGTTTCGCCGACATCGCCGTCGTCCAGACGCTCGCCGGCGAGATCTGGCATCGCCACTACCCGGGCATCCTTTCGCGTGAGCAGATCGAATACATGCTCGCGCACGGCTATTCGCACGAGGCGCTGTCGCGCTTCGTGACCGATGACGGGGCGGGCCTCGCGCTCGCCGACGTCGACGATCGGGCGGTCGGCTTTGCGGCGTGGTATCGCGTCGAGGACGCCACGACGAAGCTCGACAAGCTGTACGTGCTGCCCGAGCATCACGGCGCGGGCGTCGGTCGCACGCTCATCGAGCACGTCGCGTCGCTCGCTCGCGAGCGTGCCTGCACGACGCTGACGCTCAACGTGAACCGCAACAACGCGTATGCGATTCGCGCGTACGAACGGTGCGGCTTCACGATCGATTCGCGCGGCGATTTTCCGATCGGCGGCGGCTTCGTGATGGAGGACTTCATCATGGTGCGCGCGCTTTAGACCGCCATGCGCGCGCCCTTGCTCCTTTACGACAACTACGCGCGCGCGCTACGCGAGTTCGCGCCGCTCGATGCCGCCGGCCGCGTCGGCCTCTATACGTGCGGCCCCACGGTCTACGACTACCAGCACATCGGCAACTTTCGCACGTTCCTCTTCGAGGATCTGCTGAAGCGCGTGCTGCAGTGGAACGGCTACGACGTCCTGCACGTGATGAACGTGACCGACGTCGGCCACCTCACCTCGGATGCGGACACCGGCGAGGACAAGATGGAGAAGGGCGCCCGGCGCACGGGCCGCAGCGCCTGGGACATTGCCGCGCTCTACACACGAGCGTTCGTCGACGACCTGCGCGCCCTGAACATCCTCGAGCCCGACGTCATGCCGCGCGCCACCGCCCACATCGCCGAGCAGATCGCGTTCATCGCCGATCTCGATGCGAAGGGCTTTACGTATCGCACGACGGACGGGATCTACTTCGATACGAGCCGTCAGCCCGATTACGGTTACCTCGCGCGGCTCGACCGCGCCGGGCTCGACGCCGGGCGGCGCGTCGAATTGGGCGAGAAGCGCAGCGTGACCGACTTCGCGCTGTGGAAATTCTCGCCGCCGAACGCGACGCGCCAGATGGAATGGGAGAGCCCGTGGGGCACGGGCTTTCCCGGCTGGCACATCGAATGCTCGGCGATGGCCGAGCGCTATCTCGGCGATTTCTTCGACATCCACTGCGGCGGGGAGGACCACATCCCGGTTCATCACACGAACGAGATCGCGCAAACCGAGGCGCGCTCGGGCACGCGGCTCGCGAACTTCTGGATGCACGGCTACTTCCTGCTCGAAGGCGACGCGAAGATGGCGAAGTCGGCCGGCGAATTCCTGCGCGTGCAGGCCCTCGTCGATCGCGGATACGACCCGCTCGCGTTTCGCTACCTCTGCCTGACCGCGCACTATCGCGCGCAGCTCAATTTCACCTGGGAGGCGCTCGACGCCGCCGCGACGGGACTCACGCGCATGCGCCAGGCGTTCCACGCATTGCCGGCGGACGCGAACGTGGCCGCGGACGAGGCGTTCGTGACGCGTTTCACGGCGGCGATCAACGACGACCTGAACGCGCCGCGCGCGCTTGCAATCGCGTGGGAGGCCGCGCGCGGCGATCTACCGCCTTCGATCAAGCGCGCGACGCTCGCGCGGTTCGACAGCGTGTTCGGCCTCGCGCTCGAGCGGTGGCAACCCCCGCAGCACGCGGTTCCGGCGGAAATCGAGGCGCTCGCGCAGGCGCGTGCCGCCGCGCGCAAAGCCAGGAACTGGGCCGAGGCCGACCGGCTGCGCGCTGAATTGCAGCGCGCGGGCTACGACGTCGAGGACAAGGCCGACGGCTACGCGCTCAGACGGCGCACGGGAAAGTAGGGTCGGACCGGAGTCCGACCCTAGTACATCCGCTCGACGCTTCCCGAGAAGAGCACCGGCCCCGTCGGCTTGCCGGTGGGCGATCCACCGGGGGGCTCGACGCTCACTGCCAGCGACGGGATATTGGAAAGTCGCTCGTCGGCGGGATGGTCGAAGGGCACGCGCGCGATGTTGCCGGGCGGGATCACGCCGAGTGGCTGCGGCGGGCCCGCCTCGGGCAGCGCCCACAACTCGTAGACCTTTCCCTGCTCGGGCGTCGCGTTGCCGACGCGCTTGACGGTGAGGTGACGCTCGCCGCGCAGCGCGGTTGCGATCAGTGCGGGTTTTGCATCGGACCCGGCGAGCACGACGACGAGCGTCGCGGGCGGCGCCGGCGGCGCGCGCCGCCACTCGAGCACGCCGATCAGCGCGATCACGGCGAGGCTCGCCGTGGCGAGCGATTGCCATACACCGAGTCGCTGCCACCACGGGTCCTTGCGCGGCGCGTCGAGGTCGTCGAGGCCAAGCCGACCGACGATGCCTTGCCACACGCGCGGCGCCGGCGTCATCGGAGGAACCGCCTCCGCAAATCCGGCGAGACGCCGTTCCCAGTCGGAGAGCGCACGTGCGACGACGCGGTCGCGGCGCGCGATCGCTTCGAGTCGCCGGCGAACGCGCACCGGCGACGTGCCGAGCGCGTATTCGGCAGCCAACCGATCGAGGCGCTCGCGCCGTTGCGGAGTCGAAAGCTTCATGGGGGCGGCGACGCGCTCTCGAGACAGCGGCGCAGCCGCTCGAGGCCGCGCCGCACCCACGACTTGACAGTGCCGAGCGGCTCGCGCATGTGCGCCGCGAGCTCGCGGTGCGAAAGCCCGTGGAAGAACGCGAGCGCGATCGCCTGCTTCGGTCCCGCGTCGAGCGTGTCGACGCAATCGCGCACCGCACGCGCATCGGCGCCCGCGAGCAGCAGCTCGACCGGCGTCGGAGCGTCCGCGGGCACGTCCCACGCCAGACGCCGGTCGTCGCCGACCTCGAGCGGCACCGTGTCGATCTCGCGGCGGCGCAACTGATCGAGCGCGCGATGGCGCACGATCGCTGCGAGCCACGTCATCGGCTGGCTCTTGGCCGCATCGTACGCGGCGGCGTGGTGCCAGACGCTCACGAACGCCTCCTGAAGGATCTCCTCGGCAATGGCGCGCTCCCGAACCATACGCAGCGCGATCGCGTACAGA
>Ga0207657_10008311_pt1 | contig 10562 bp, 10 predicted proteins | sample KBSC33metaG_FD_184316 | JGI IMG/M metagenome (GOLD analysis project Ga0207657, IMG submission 184316) | Corn rhizosphere microbial communities from Kellogg Biological Station, Michigan, USA - KBS C3-3 metaG (SPAdes) (version 2) | ecosystem: Host-associated > Plants > Roots > Rhizosphere > Soil ... | reverse complement strand
CCCTTCCCGGCAATCAGCAGGACATCGCCCGGCTGGAGCTCGCGGATGGCCGTCTCGATGGCCTCGCGGCGATCGGCGATTTCGATGGCGCCGGGGGCGGCGGCCAGAATTTCTGCCCGGATGGACGCAGCGTCCTCGGTGCGTGGATTGTCGTCGGTGACGATCACCCGATCCGCAATGCGCGAGGCGATCTCGCCCATGATGGGCCGCTTGCCTTTGTCGCGGTCGCCGCCACAGCCGAACACGACATGCAGCTGGCCCGCGGTATGCGGCCTGAGCGCCTCCAGGATTTTTTCCAGGGAGTCGGGGGTATGGGCGTAATCGACATAGATCGGCGCGCCGGACTTGGCGAAGGCGACCTTTTCCATGCGGCCCGGCGCGCCTTTGAGGTCTTCCAGCGCCTTGAATACCTTTGGCGCATCCGCCCCAAGACCAATCGCCAGACCGGCTGCCACCAACGCATTGGACGCCTGGAATTCGCCGGCCTGGGGCAGTTCGACATAAAAAATCTTGCCGCCATGGTGCAGGGTCAACGCCTGGGCGCCGCCTCGGTCCTCGCGGCGATCCAGATGGATGGTATCGCCCTTGCGGCCGACCGTGATCAGTTTCAACCCGCGTGCCTTGGCGGCATCGATGAAACGCTCGGCATGGAGGGCATCGGCATTGACCACCGCCACGCCGTCTTCCTTCACCACCTCGGTGAACAGCCGCAATTTGGCGGCGAGGTAGTCCTCGAAGCTGGGGTGATAGTCCATATGGTCGCGGGTGATGTTGGTGAAACCGCAGGCCGAAATCGTCACGCCGTCCAGCCGGTGCTGATCCAGGCCATGGCTGGAGGCCTCGATGGCGAGATGATCGACACCGTCCTGCTTCAGCCTGGCCAGCAATTCGTGAATTTCCACCGGATCGGGTGTGGTGTGCGACAGCGGTATCGAACCTTTCGGGCCCGTCACGCCCACCGTCCCCAGACTGGCCGCCGGCTTGCCCAGCGCCGTCCATATCTCGCGCAGGAAAGCCACGATGGAGGATTTTCCCTTGGTGCCGGTCACGGCGGCGACAATGTCGGGCTGGCCGGGATAGAAAGCCGCCGCATAACGCGCCAGACCGGCGCGCGGATTCTCGTCGGGAATAAACCGCACGCCCAACGCCGCGACGTCAGCTTCCATCGCGGGCGCGCCAAGAACAGCCACGGCGCCGCGCGTCACGGCATCCTTCACGAACTTCGCGCCGTCGGTTTTGCTGCCCGCCAGCGCCGCGAACAAATAGCCGGGCTTGACCTTGCGGCTGTCGCTGGTGATGCCGGTGAAATCCTTCACGCCCAACATGGCGATGCTTCTTGCCTTATGCCCCAGCATGGAATCCGAATATGGCGTCATTAGGGGTAACCCGCCGCCAGCTTGGTGGGCGGCGCATTGTTGGGAACGCCCAACAAAGGCGCTATGCGCTGGATGATCCGTCCCGCCATGGGCGCGGCGGTATAGCCGGCCAGCGCGAAGCCGCCGGTTTCCTTGGTGCCATGTGGCTGATCCAACAGTACGAATACGAGGTAACGCGGATTGCTTGCCGGAAAGACGGCACAGAAACTGGTCCTTAGGGCATGTGGGATGTAGCGGCCATGAGGTCCGGGCACTTGCGCCGAACCGGTCTTGCCGCCCACGTCATAGCCCGGAATATCGGCCTTCTTGCCGGTGCCGTCGGTCACCACATAGCGCAACAGAGCGCGCATCTGCGCGCTGGTCTCGGGCTTGATCACCTGTTCGCCGCGCAGGTCGGCCGCACTCTGCTTGATGAAAGTCGGCGTGATGCGGCGGCCGCCATTCACCACCGAAGCGGCGGCGGCGACAAAGCTCAGCGGCGATACCGAGATGCCCTGGCCGAAACCCACCGTCGCGGTTTCGATCTGACCCCAGTTGGCGGCAGGATAGAGCGGGGTGCGGCTTTCCGGCAATTCGGTCTGCACCGGTTTGAGCAAGCCCATATTGGTGAGAAAGGCGCGCTGGCGCGCGGGGCCCGAACGCAAGGCGATCTGCGCCGTGCCGATATTGGAGGATTGCGCCAGGATATCGCGGCCCTCCAGGGTGGCGGGCATGTGCTCGGCTTCGTGGATGGTGTATTTGCCGATCTTGAAGCCCTGACCGATGGGGAAAGTCTCATCCAGGCGCACGGTGCGGTCTTCAAAGCCCAGCGCGAAGGAGAAGATCTTGAACACCGATCCCAGCTCATAGACATCCTGCACCATGATGCTGCGGGTGGAATCGCCGTCCGACAGGCGGCGCTGGTTGGGATCGAAATTGGGCAGCGACACCATGCCCAGCACTTCGCCGCTATTGACGTCCATCACCATGCCGCCGGCGGCGCGCGCGGTGAAGGTTTTGCGCGCGGTCTCGACTTCATGCGCCAGGATATATTGCACCCGCATGTCGATGGAGGTGGCGACCTTGCCGCCCGCGGCGGCGCGGATCTTGTCCTGCAGCCCCAATTCCAGGCCGCTGAGACCGTTATTGTCGGGATCGGTGACGCCGACCAGCTGGGCGGCGTTGCGGCCGTCGGGATAGTAGCGCTTGCTGCCCGGCTCGAATTCCAAACCCGGCAAGCCCAGATGCATCACCTTGGCCTCGGTATCGGGCGTGATCTGGCGAGCGATCAGCACATAGGGATGCTTGGCATTGTTGAAACCGTCGAGCAGCCGGCGCTTGTCGGCGCCGGTCGCCTGGGCCAGGCCGCGCGCCGCTTCGGCCTTGTCCCAAAAGACCTGCGGGCGGGCATAGAGATCCTTGACCGGCAGGTCGCGGGCCAAAAGCTCGCCATTGCGGTCGACCAGGTCGGCGCGGGCCACCAGCTGCTGGGCGGCGTGGATGCCGTCGAGCGATTTGAGCAGGGTGACATGGACGAGACGGATTCCCACCAGCGCGAAAGCGGCGATGCACAACACCGCTCCGATAATTATGCGCCGCTGAAAGACAGTGGGTGCCTCGTTCATGTCCTCACATGCCGGATTCGGGCGTGGCAGGAATCTGGGCGCTGGCGTTGTGCAGCGGCGTGTTGTTCAGCGGTGCGGCATCGCCGCGGCGCGGCAGCTGCTCGAAGGAGCTCAGCTGCGCCGACGAGGTGTCGGCCATGCCCAGCTTGGCCTGGGCCAGCTGCTGCACGCGTTCGGGCGAGGCGACGTGCTGCCATTCGGTCTCCAGCACGCCGATGGAGCTGCGCTCCTGGGCGATGCGGGACGTGACCTGGCTCAACTGAACGTGAGCGACGCGGGTCTTTTCCGACACATGGTAGAGCGCCAGGATCGAGAAACCCATCAGCGCCACGCAGAAAAAGTTCAGAATGCGAACCATGGTGTCTCTCCTATGCTGCCAGTTTGATGCCGGCACGCAGCGTTGCGGACCGGGCGCGAACATTGTTGGCGAGTTCTTCCGCAGACGGCTTGCGGCGGGGAAGCAGGTTGAAATTCGCGGGCCGCGCGGGCGCGCCGCCAAAATCTGAAGAGGAAGGCGCATGACGCGAGGCGCGCGGCGCGGTGGTGGAGCGTTCGGTGAGGAAGCGCTTGACCATGCGGTCTTCCAGGCTGTGGAACGAGACCACCACCAGGCGGCCTTCAGGCTTCAGGATCTTGAGCGCCGCGTCCAGGCCGCGTTCCAGCTCGCCCAGCTCGTCATTCACATGGATGCGCAACGCCTGGAAGGTGCGGGTGGCGGGATGAATGGCGAAACGCAAGGCGGCCGGGCCTTGGGCCTGGGAAACAATCGCGGCCAGTTGCGCCGTGCCGCTGATGGGGCGCGCGGCGATGATGGCGCGGGCGATGCGGCGGGCGTTCTTTTCCTCGCCCAACCGGAAGATGATCTGAGTCAGCGTCCGCTCGTCGGCGCTGTTGACGACATCGGCGGCGCTCATCCCCGACAGGCTCATGCGCATGTCCAAGGGGCCGTCCTCGCGGAAGGAAAAGCCCCGCGCCGGCTGGTCGAATTGGAAGGACGAGACGCCGAGATCGAGTACGACGCCATCCGTCTCCTGGGTGAATTCGTCCATGCGGGAAAATTCGCCTTGCACCAGGGTCAGCCGTCCCGCGAAACGCTCGACCAGCGCCTGGCCGCGCGCGATGGCATCGGGATCGCGATCAATACCCAGCACGCGGCAATCGGCGGCTTCCAGGATGGCGCTGGCGTAACCGCCGCCGCCGAATGTCCCGTCGACATAATGCGCGCCGTCGCGCGGCGCCAGGGACTCCAGCACTTCGGACAGCATCACGGGAATGTGGCCGCTCATGACGCGTCTCCGTTGCGGGCGCGTTCCATCTTGGCCTTCACGCGGGCGATCGCTTCGGCCTCGATGGGGGCGTAACGCTCGACATCCCAGATCTGGAATTTCTGCGCCTTGCCGACGAAGACGATTTTGTCCTTCAGTCCGGCATGCGCGATCATCGCGTCGGGCAGACGCACGCGGCCATTCTCGTCGATCGGCAAGGACTGGGTGCGCGCGATCAGCGCGGTGGCTTCATCGTCATAACTGGCGGAGAAAAACGGATCCTGGTTCGCAAGACGCGCATTGATGCGGTCGAGCAGATCCTGGCCGAAGGCATCCAGCGCCGGATCGATGAAACTGGGGCAGATATAAACGCCGGTGGTGTTCTGCGCGACCAGGAGATGGCGATGGGTCGCGGGGATGCACACCCGCCCCTTGCTGTCGAGCGACCCTGGAACCGTCGAAATGAACGGCTGGACCAACCCGGTCATCGCGCCTGATACCCCCTAATCCCGGATGGCCTTTCGCGCTGCCGGTTCGGGCGCACGGTCAGGCGGGTCACATCGACCCTTTGGGACGACATGGGATAGCATGGGATGAGATGTCCCGTCAAACCAAAAGCCCAAATATTTGAGGGGCTTGGCTTGTATCGTTAAGGTTTGGAGCCCCTAGCGGTGGAGTCCAGAGGAACGATTAACGAACGTGGTAACACTGTGGTGACAGGGGTAAACAAGGGGTTAACGGTTCCGGCCTCATTACAACTATAGATTGTATTCCTGCGGAGGCTCTGTGGCTACAACCACAGGATGATTCGAGACGCGTCTGGACATCAGCGCGCCGATGCGGACTCTCCCAACCGGACAATCGAGGAAGCACGCATGAAAATCGGATTTATCGGCCTGGGCCGCATGGGCCATCACGTGGCCGCCAACCTGATGAAGGCGGGCCATGGCGTGACGGTGTGGAACCGCTCGCAGGCGCCGGTGCAGGCGCTGGTGGCCCAGGGCGCGACCGCCGCCAAGACGCCGGAAGAGGCGCTGCAGGGCGATGCGGTTTTCTCCATGCTGTCCAACGACGCGGTGATGCGCGAGGTCGGTCTGGCCGGGCCGCTGCTGGCAAAGGCCGCCAAGGGCTTGATCCATGTGAACCTGGCCACCATCTCGGTCGACTTCGCCAAGGAATTGTCGGCCGCGCATGCCAAGGCCGGGCTCGCCTACATCTCCGCGCCGGTGTTCGGCCGCCCGGAAATGGCGGAAGCGGCGCAGCTGGTGCTGGTGGCGGGCGGCGATGCGGCGGCCTTGAAGACCATGCAGCCGGTGTTCGACAAGATCGGCGCCCGCACCGTGCCGCTGGATGCGCCCGAGAAAGCCAATCTGTTCAAGATCGCGGGCAATTTCATGATCGCCAGCGAATTGGAATCCACCGGCGAGGCCTTTGCCCTGCTGCGCAAGGGCGGGGTGGATCCCGCGCTGTTCCATGACGTGCTGGCTGGGCGGCTGTTCACCGGCGCGGTGTTCAAGAATTACGGCTTGATGATCCTCAACCGCGCCTATGAGCCGGCGGGCTTCGCCCTCAGCCTGGGCCTGAAGGACGTCAATCTGGCGCGCGCCGCCGCGCAAGGGCTGGGCGTCACCATGCCCACCGCCGAACTGCTGAAGACCCATTATGACGAAGCGGTGAGCTGGGGCTGGCAGGACAAGGACTGGGCCGCCATCGGCGAAGTATCGGCCAAGAAGGCGGGGGTTTGAACCTCGGCCGTTTTGTCGAGGCCCAGGCGCCTGTCCATGACAGGGCGCTGGCCGAGCTCAAAGCGGGCCGCAAGCAATCGCACTGGATGTGGTTCGTCTTTCCGCAAATCGCGGGCCTGGGCCGCAGCCCGATGGCGCAGCATTACGCGATTCAAAATCTGGCGGAAGCGCGGGCCTTTCTCGCGCATCCGCTGCTGGGCGCGCGACTGCGGGAATGCACGCAGGCGGTGCTGGATGTCGAAGGAAAAACTGCCCATGAAATCTTCGGCTCTCCCGACGATTTAAAATTCCGTTCGTCCATGACCTTGTTCGCCCATGCCGCGCCGGACGAAGAACTCTTCCGCGCCGCGCTGGACAAATATTTCGACGGCGAAGAAGACGCGCTCACAGTGGACAAACTCCAATAAGTCTCGAGGGCGGCATTTCGCCGCCCGACATTCAGCATCCACCAGCTTCCTTCCCCCTTCGGCGCGAAGCGCCGAGAAGGGGGAAGGTGTCGCAGCGAAGTGTCTGCGGAGCAGACCTGAGCTGCGACGGATGGGGGTTCAAAAAAATAAAGTGTCAGATGGCCTGTAAGCCGGGTTCTGTCCTTCTTGCGAAGGGGTGACCATTCCTCTGGGATGAGTGTCACCACTCACCTCACGCGACCGACCCGGACGGCTGGCCGAAAAAACCAACGTGCCGTCCCTATTTGGTCTTGCTCCCGGTAGGGCTTGCCTTGCCACTCCTGTTGCCAGGAACGCGGTGCGCTCTTACCGCACCATTTCAACCTTGCCGCGGCTTTAGGCCGGTAGGCGGTGTCATTTCTGTGGCGCTATCCCTGGGGTCGCCCCCGCCGGACGTTATCCGGCACCGTTTTTCCGTGGAGCCCGGACTTTCCTCGAACCTCTTGCGAGACCCGCGGTCACCCGGCCATCTGACGGGCGCGTTATACGCCGGCGGTGCTTAACAGGGAAGCCAGCAGTCCGGCGCATTCGCCATCCCAACGGCCGTCCAGCTTTTTGGGCCGGAAGTGGCGTTGAAAGGCAGTAATGACCTTGTCCCGCGGCGCATCGGGGTCATAGCCGTATCGCACCAGCGCATCGGCCCCCTCCTGGCCGGAGACGGCCTGCGGCCACAATCCGATGCCCGCTTTCGCCAACTGTTGCCAGGGGAACAGTTCGCCGGGATCGTCCTTGCGTGCCGGCGCCACATCGCTATGACCCAGCACGCGCCAGGATGGAATCGGATGGCGCATCAAAATGCTGTGGCACAGCGTGGTCAGGGCCGCGATCTGGGTATCGGGAAATTCGCGATAGCCGAATTCATGTCCCGGATTGACCAGCTCGATGCCGATGGAGCGGGCATTGATGTCGCTGGCCCCGGCCCAATGGCCGACCCCGGCATGCCAGGCGCGGCGCGCTTCCGGCACATGGACATAGACGGTGCCGTCTTCATCGATGGTGTAATGCGCCGAGACTTTCGCCGCCGGGTCGCACAGCCGGTCCAACGCCTCGTTCGCGCTCTTCATCCCGGTATAATGCAGCACCAGCATATCCACCGGTGCATTGCGTTCATCGTGATTGGGCGAAGGGCGTTGGATCAGGCGCATCAGACGAAGATCTTGTACTGCACGACTTCGCCATCGGCGCGCTTGAGCGAGAATTCCGCGCCCTTTTCATGCTCGTCGACCAAGGCTTCGAACAGGCGCAGGGCGTTGCGGATGACTTCGGCATAGGAGGCCGCTTCGATGCGGTCTTTCAGCTTCTGCAAACGCTCCATCGCCTGGGGTGGCATTTCCAGCTGCACTCGCGTGGTGGACCGTTCGCCGGTCTCGGCCTCGCCTTCGGGCCGCGGCCCACGGAAATGACCGCGATGATGATGTCTCATTGCGAGGCCTGTTGCGCGTGGCGACGATGATGATGACGCCAATGCAGCGCGGCCATGGTCGCGACACCGGCAATGCCCAGCCCGATCATGCCATAGGCGGCTTCGGCCGGAAGCCTGTGCTCCACGATCAGGGCCGCCAGACCCGCGATCAGCAGCAAGGTCGCGACGCGGCCCAGCACATGCGGGCGGTGATGATGATGCCTGCCATGATGCAGGTGGTGGCGATGATGACCATGCCGGCCGTGATGGCCGCGCCTGTGGCCGTTGTCGGCGCTTTCGTCGAGCGGGAATTCGTCGCCCACGCCGATATCGAGTTTGCTCATAAGTCTCCTTGTGTTTGCGCGGCCGCAATCGGCCGCAAGGAGAATATCATCATGTAATCATCAAAAGTCAATCATATTCATCAAATAATCATCATCCGACCTTAAGTCCCCGTTCCAGCTGTATTTTTTCGTAGGCCCCGTTGATCGCCGCCAGCTTGTCATTGGCCAGTTTGATGAATTCCGGCGGCACGCCACGCGCCATCAGACTGTCGGGGTGGTTCTCGCGCACCAGGCGGCGATAGGTCTGTTTCAGCTCGTCTTCGTCGGCGGCATAGGACAGGCCCAGTATCACATAGGGATCGGTGAGTTCCGGCGCGAAATGGCTGGCGCGGATGCGGCGGAATTCGCCCGGCGCGAAACCGAAGATCTCCGCCACCCGTTCCAGGAACGCCGCTTCGCCGGGATGCAGCACGCCATCGGCCTTGGCGATCTCGAACAGCCCGTCGAGAATATCTTCCAGCATGGCGGGATTGCCGACGAATAGGCGCGCGATCTGACCGGCATAATGCTCATAGCCGGCGATATCCTGCCGCGCCAGGTTGAAGATGCGCTGGACATTGGCCTGTTCCTCCGGCGGCACGCCGAAGACCTGGCGAAAAACCTGGAACTCCTGCTCGGTCACCACGCCATCGGCGCGCGCCATCTTGCCCGCCAGCGCCACCACCGCGATGGTGAAGGTGACGCCGGGATCGCTTTCGCGGTCGACGAAGATATGGCCGACCACCGCGCCCACAACGGCGCCGACGGGGCCGCCGACGAAAAGGCCGGCGGCCGCTCCACTGACTTTACCCCAGACGGACATAAAGACCTTAGGCTGCGTTCACTGCCCGCGGATTATAGTTGAGAACCGGCGCAAGCCAACGCTCGGCTTGCTCGAGCGTCCAATTCTTACGGCGGGCGTAATCTTCCACCTGGTCGCGCTCGATCTTGCCCACGCCGAAATAGCGGCTTTCGGGATGCGCAAAATAGAAACCCGACACCGAGGAACCCGGCCACATGGCGTAACTTTCCGTCAGCTTCACGCCGATCTTGGCTTCGGCATCCAGAAGTTTGAATAGCGTGGCTTTTTCGGAATGTTCCGGCTGGGCGGGATAGCCCGGCGCGGGCCTTATGCCGCGATAGGCTTCCTTGATCAGCTGGTCATTGCTGAGATTTTCGTCGCCGGCATAGCCCCAATAATCCTTGCGCACCCGTTCATGCATGCGCTCGGCAAAGGCTTCCGCCAGCCGGTCCGCCAGGGCCCTGAGCAAAATCGCCGAATAATCATCCTTGGCGGCTTCGAACTTCTTGATGTGCTTGTCCTCGCCGATACCGGCGGTTACCACAAAACCGCCGATATAGTCTTCCACGCCGGGCGGCGCGATGAAGTCCGCCAGCGCCAGATTGGGCCTTCCTGTTTCGCGCGCCATCTGCTGACGCAAGGTGTGCAGGACTTGAATCGGAAATTTCCGCGCCTTGTCGCCATAGACGATGATGTCGTCGGGATTTTTGGGATCGCGATTGACCGGCCAGAAACCGATCACCGCGCTGGCGGTCAGCCATTTGCCGTCGATGATCTTTTTCAGCATCGCCTGGGCATCGCGGTAGAGATCGCGTGCCGCCTGCCCGACCTTGTCGTCTTCCAGGATGGCGGGGAACGGCCCGGCCAGTTCCCAGGTCTGAAAGAAGGGACCCCAATCGATATAGCTGGCCAGCTCGGCCAGGTCGTAATTGGTATAGATGCGCGAGCCCATGAAGGACGGCGCGGGCGGCGTGTAACCGGTGAAATCCACCTTTGCCGCATTGGCGCGCGCCTCGGCAATGGCAAGCCGCTTGCCGCTAGGCTGCTTGTTGGCATGTGCGATGGCCATTTTTTCATATTCGGCGCGAATGCCGGCGGCATAGACGGCGCCGGTGTCCTTGTGCATCAGGCTGGAGGCCACCCCCACGGCACGGCTCGCATCGGTGACATAAACGGTCTGGCCGCGGCGATAGGACGGATCAATCTTCACCGCCGTGTGCACTTTGGAGGTGGTGGCGCCGCCGATCATCAGCGGAATATCGAACCCCTGACGTTCCATCTCGCTGGCCACCGTCACCATCTCGTCCAGCGACGGGGTGATCAGGCCCGACAGTCCAATGATGTTGGCCTTGTGCTCCTTGGCGGCATCGAGAATTTTTTGGGTGGGCGTCATCACGCCCAAGTCCACCACTTCATAGCCGTTGCACTGCAGGACCACGCCCACAATGTTTTTGCCGATGTCATGCACATCGCCCTTGACCGTGGCCATGATGATCTTGCCGGCCGGCTCTTTCGCCTGGCTCTTGTCGGCGTCCATGTAGGGCAGCAGGTATGCCACCGCCTTTTTCATCACCCGCGCCGACTTCACCACCTGCGGCA
>Ga0207657_10008309_pt1 | contig 10562 bp, 6 predicted proteins | sample KBSC33metaG_FD_184316 | JGI IMG/M metagenome (GOLD analysis project Ga0207657, IMG submission 184316) | Corn rhizosphere microbial communities from Kellogg Biological Station, Michigan, USA - KBS C3-3 metaG (SPAdes) (version 2) | ecosystem: Host-associated > Plants > Roots > Rhizosphere > Soil ... | reverse complement strand
AAAACTTCGGAATCAAAAAACCTGTGTGCCGGCGGTGTTCTTCAAAGATCTCCCCGAATTGCGTGGCCAGCATGGATTCTTCTTTTTTCGCCTTGATCCAATAGCCGAGGACGATCAAGGCGACACCCACCACGCATCGCCATTCATCGATCGCTAAAGCTACGCCCAGTACCGCGAGATCGAGTCCGGAATAAATGGGATGCCTGAAGTAAGCATAGGGCCCGCTGCGGATGATCTTGTGGCCTTCTTTGAGCGTAATCCTTGCGCTCCAATACTGTCCCAGGTGCCAGCGCGCCCATACCGCGATCGCAATGCCCATCCAGGTAAGAACCACGCCCGCAACGACACTCGCGGAGGTTTGCGGGATCACGCGCCGACCGAGAACACCGATCTCAGCAACTCGGCTGAAGAGCATGACAAAGCCGACCGCCTCCAGAAGAAAGACGCCGTAACGCGACGCGAGAGATTCCTGGTGGATCGTTCTCCGTGTCTTGAGAGCGCCTGCCAGCCAGTAGGCGCCAAAAATGATCCACGGAACTGAAATTAGGTAACGCAAAATCCTGATCCACAATAGCGCGATCTTTGGGGCGCGGCTATTTGAGACAAAATTCCTCGCCGATCTCCCGGACTACGATGCGTTCCTGCGCCGAACCGGACGCTGCCAACAGCCGTTCAATCGGCTCCTCATACGGTTCACTGCTCAATTTGAAGGTTCGATGGTGTACCGGCAGCACAAACTCCGCGCCCGCATGATTGGCCATAGCGAGGGCTTGTTCCGGGTTGCAGTGTGCGTGAATCCAGGGGTCGTAGGCGCCAATAGGCATGATCGCCAGATCCACCGGCTTAGAGGTGCGAACTTGGCGAAAAAGGTCCGTATATGCGGTATCACCCCCAAAGAGAATCCGGTACCGTCCGGCTTCAATGAGATACCCGTTGTATCCGCGATGTACATCGGTTCGCGTGCGCGCTCCCCAGTGCTTAACCTGCAAGGCACGAACGTTCGCTAGTCCTACCCGGCGGGATTCGCCCCACCTCATTTCATGAACTGCCTTGTAGCGTTTCACTCGCAGAAGGTCGCTGGTGCCGACGGCGGTGATTACACTCGTCCTGAGATTCTCCAACTTCCGCAAACTCGGCCGATCAAGATGATCCATGTGCGCGTGCGAAAGCAGGATAAGATCCGGTACAGGCAGTTCCAACGGGTCTACGGCGGGATCTACTAGTCGCTTCAGGCCCGCGGTGAATGGCCCGATCTTGATACCAATGCGCGCACTGAAGACCGGATCGGTGAGAATCGTGAAGCCATCTACGCTGATTAGGACGGTGCTGTGTCCGATCCAGGCTGCATGCACCCCTTCTCCGCGCCAAGCAGAGATACCTGGAACCAGGGGCGGAGCCTTTATTGGACGCTTCCTGTCCTCTGACATGCGGCGCCAGAAAATCGGCATGGCCTGAAAAACGAACCCCGCGAGGGAACCGGCCTTCCGAGCCGGCGTTAAGATTGTAGACATGAATCTACCCGATTAGACGCAAAGAAGTCCAAGCGGGTTCATCAACTCGCCAATATCTGGCTGAGCCGCGTGGAATGGGATGTGTGAGGATAGAGCTGTCATGGCAACAATCGGACTCATCGGCGCAGGGCACATCGGAAGTCAGATCGCTCGCCTTGCCATAGCCAGTGGCTATAACGTCGTAATCAGTAATTCTCGCGGACCAGGCACGCTGTCGGCACTCATCGCCGAGCTTGGACCTAAAGCCCGGGCGGCGACCGTGGCTGAAGCCGCGCAGTCTGGCGAAATCGTTGTCATCACGATACCGTTGAAAGAATACAAGACTGTTCCCGTCGAGCCGCTTGCGGGCAAGATCGTGATCGATACCAATAATTACTATCCTCAACGTGATGGCCACATACCCGAGCTCGATAATGAATCGACGACAACTTCCGAGCTCCTGCAAGCACATTTGCCGGCTTCGAAGGTAGTGAAGGCCTTTAACCATATATACGCAGCCGCACTCACCACGGACGGGCAACCGGCGGGAACGAAGAATCGTCGCGCGCTGGTCATTGCCGGTGATGATCGGGGTGCAAAGGCCACTGTCGCTCAACTACTCGATCAGTTCGGCTTCGACACCGTGGACGCCGGCCCGCTAAAAGAAGGATGGCGCATCCAGCGCGATACTCCCGGCTATGGCCCGCGCCGCACGGCAGAGGAACTTCGAAGAGACCTCGCGGCGGCTAAGCGGTACGCGGACCGGTGACGTTCGCGCCAGCCCAAAAAGCGGCAGCGTGCAATGGCAGATTAATTCTGTTCATCGATCGCTGGAACGGCCTCGTTATCACGTATTACAGGAACCATCACGCGCGGCGCGGGGCGGAGGGCTTGGGGTGGGCGTCGAGGCGTTCCAGTAGCGGCATCGACCGGAGTTAACCATTCCGGCGATCAGTTGTTTCCCCAGGCGATGCGCCAGATTCGACCCTTCTGCGAATCCGAGATGTAGAGCGCTCCGTCGGGTCCGACTGCGGCGCCGGTGGGCCGGTATTTCGCCGGGCCGCGATTGGCGGCGGAGGTGTCGAAGGCGGCGAATCCATCCGCGAATACGGTAGGCTCGCCGGCTTTGCCTTTGCGATCAAACGGCACGAAGACTACGTTGTACCCAGTCACGTTGCCGGTACCGTGCAGAACGATGAAAGCACCTCCGCGATACGTTGCGGGGAAGGTCGTGCCGGAGTAGAAAAGCAGATCGAGGGGGGCCGCACGCCGGGAATAGAAAGTCACCACCGGCGTGGAATAGAGCCCGGATGGCGCCAGCTTCTTTCCATCGCCGCCATATTCGGGTGAGACTAGGCGCAGCTTCCGCGCACCGTCGTAATAGGTATAGGGCCAGCCGAAGTCTGTACTCCGGGTGACGCGATGCATCTCGTCCGCGATGTGATTTTCATCTTCGGCGCTGATGAGGGCGGGCCAGAGGCGGGCGGAGTTGTCGCGGCCATGCATGATGGCGTAAAGGTTGCCATCGGCCGGAGACCAGTCGAGCGCATCCATGTCGCGGATTCCGGTGGCGAATCGCTCGCCGTCGGCCGGGAAGTTCTGGCCGGTCCTGGAGGCGTCGAAGCGCCAGATGCCGGCGCGCGTGCGGAGATCGGGACAGGGTTGTAGTCCAACCGGCAGGGGCGGGGCCGCACCCGGGGGTGTCAGTGAAGCGGCGCAAAAGTTGCCGGAAGCATCGAGTGCGACAAACAGGTGGCCTTTGCCGTCAAAGGCGATCGGGCGGTTCACGCGGTTGAAGCCGGGATGGGACACTGGCATTCCATCGAGGATGATTTGCGGCCCTTTGGCCGGGAGCAGCGCATCGCCGCTGAAAGTAAAGCGATAGACGGCTGACTGGGAACTCGCGTAAAGGGCGCCGTTATAGAAACGAATGCCGGTGCCGCCATCCACGTTGCTGAAATGCTGGACCTGGTCGGCCTTGTGGCCGGCGTCGAGATGAAGGGCGATGATTCCACCGCCGTCCTTTGGAGTGGACACGTAGATGTCTCCATTTCCACGGATGGCGAGGTGGCGTATGGGGCCGAGTCCTTCGGTCACAACGGTGGCGTGAAAGCCTGGCGGGAGAGTGAGGCCGTCCGGTTCTCCCGCAAGAGCGGGCAGGCAGGAAAAAGCGAGAGCAAGAGCGATGGCAGGAAGCTTCATGGCGTCGGGCCGCGTGAGTTCCGGGGCGGCTAACACCCGATTATACAGCGCGCTGGCCGTCGATCGATACCACCGCCAGTACACTAGTGTCGTTAGCGCATGATCTGTCCGCTGTAATTGGCGGTGGCGGGAGCGGCTGGAAGAGCAGGGCTCCCGACGGTCTGCGCGACCGGCGAAAAGGGAAGACCGGCCAGCGGCGGGTGGTGCTGGAAACTTGCGAAGCGGTTTTGCGGTTGTACCAGGAGAAGTACTTGGACTTGAACGTGCGGCACTTTCACGGTAAACCTGGCGATCATGCACCACCCCAAGGTGCCTCGCCGGCGTCCCCTTTTTCATTCACCGCGACGAACACGGAAAACTTCTTGTGTGCATCACATCCGATAAACTGCGTGTTGGGGGTTTCGCTCGCAGTCTACGCCAAGCCCCGCTGCCGCGCTTTCATAGCATCATTATCGGAAGCCAACTAAGTTGGCAGACTGCGAACGCCCGTACCTCTCCTTCGACCATCCACATGAGAGGTACGCTCTGCGACAATCGAACCGAACTCTTACTGAACGGAGGGAAAGCATCACCCTCCGAATCAATTTAACGCTTGCTAAATCGTCGTCACGTCGATCGCAGCGTTGCTGTTGCCGAACTTGTCCAGGTGGACGCCGTACCGATCCGTCATACCCAGCATCAGGTTCGCCAGCGGAGTGCCCTTCGGATAGCGAACATGGCGATTGCCACGGAAGCCGAGCGACTTTCCGCCCACGACGATGACCGGCACGTTGTAGTTGTTATGCACATTGCCGTCGCTCATGCCACTGCCCATGAGCACCGCGGTGCGATCCAGCAGCGTCCCATCTCCATCCGGAATCGAATCGAGCTTCTTGAGGAAGTAGTTCAGCATCTGGATGTGATACGCGTTGATCTTCGCATAAGCCGCGAGCTTTTCGGGGTTATTGTCGTGATGCGAGGTCGCGTGATGCGCCTCGGGAACACCGATTTCCGGATACGCACGGCCAGTATTCTCGCGCGCCATCATGAGGCTGCTGACGCGTGTGATATCCGCCTGGAACGCCAGCGCCTGCAGGTCGAACAGCAACTCGACGTATTCCTTGAACGTCCCTGGGATGCCCACGGGCTGATCCGGCACCGAGAAGTCGCTGTTGGTCGACTCCGCCTTTACAATGCGCTGCTCGACGTCGCGGACGGCATCGAAGTACTCGGTCAGCTTCGCGCGGTCGCGCGCGCCGACGCTGCGGCGGAGGTCGGCGATCTCCTCCGTGAGTTCGTCGAGGAGGCTGCGATCTTCCTTTGCACGAGTCAACCGCTCTTGCACTGTGCTGCCCACGCCGAACATCCGCTCGAAGATGAACCGGGGGTTCGTTTCGGAAGGCAGCGGAGTCGTCGGGGTCCTCCACGACATGCAGTTCATGTAGGCGCACGCATAGCCGTGATCGCACGCGCCGACGACGTCGATCCGGTCGACCGTCGTTTCCAATGACGGAAGCTTGGTGTCGGTGCAGATCTTGCCAGCGATGATCTGGTCGATGGTCGTGCCGGCCTGGAGGTCGGAGCCTTCGGTCGGTTTCGCATGAACGGCGCTCATGAAGCCAGGGGCCGAGCGCGGGTGCTGTCCGCCAACGTCGCCCTGGTCGGTCCCGGGAAAGTTGTCGAGTCCGGTGAACACCGCAAGGCGGTCGCGGAAGGCCTTAATCCCGCTCAGCGTCGGAGACAACTCGAAATTAGCGCCTTCAGCAGCCGGGGTCCACTGACTCATGTTGGCGCCATTTCCGATATAGACCGCCGCAAACCGGGGCGCGCCTTTCGATTCGGCACTGAGTGCGGGCACCATCGCATCCAGAAACGGAAGGGCCACAGCCGCACCCATCCCGCGGAGGAACGTCCGCCGTGGTAAAGCCACCTTTGTAATGATCATTCCAACCCTCCTTAAAGTTTTCAGGCTCCGGCTTCGACCGATCCTAATTAATATTACTATTACTACTCATGTCCACCGACATTCTCTCGGTAAACGGAACGCTTATCACGATCTGCTGAATCAGGGATTCGAAGCGGTAATTGTCGCTCGCCGAACCTCGCTTGATCGCGCGTAGAGCAGGCGTGTCACTTGCCTCAAGACCACGACCAAGTGCGTAGGTTAGCATCTTTTCCGCTGCCGTGGTTACGAATTGATCCGAGTGCTCACGGAGCACTTTCCGGAGCTCCACCGGGCCGTCGAACTTGGAGCCGTCGGGCAGTTGGCCCGACGCATCGACGCGTGTTCCGGACGGATAGATTTGTCTCCATTCGCCGATCGCATCGAAGTTTTCAAGGGCGAACCCCAGCTGGTCCATCTGGGCGTGGCAACCGGCGCACACCGGGTTCTTGCGATGTGCGGCCATTTGCTCGCGCATCGGGAGCACCTTCCTCGGGTCTTTCTCGTCCGCCAGCGCAGGCACGTTGGGTGGCGGCGGCGGCGGCGGTGTCCCAAAGACGTTCTCGAGAATCCACTTTCCGCGGATCACCACGGAGGTCCGATTCGGATACGACGTGGACATCAGGATCGCGCCTTTGCCGAGCAGTCCGCCTCGCACGCTGTCCGCCGGCAAGGTCACGCGGCGGAAGTCCTGGCCGATAATACCCGGAATCCCGTAGTGCTTCGCGAGGCGCTCGTTCAGGAACGTGTAGTCGGCGTCGAGCAAGTCAGTGATCGGGCGGTTTTCGCGGATGATGCTGGCGAAGAACAGCCGCATTTCCTCCTCCAGCGCCTTGCGCAGGTTGTCATCGAAGTGGAACAACGTCTCGGGACTCGGCTGGTGCGTCTGCACATTGCGAACTTGCAGCCACTGACCCGCGAAGTTGTCGACCAGGGCCTGCGATTTGGGATCGGCGAGCATCCGCTTTACCTGTTGATGCATCACCTCGGGTTGATGGAGCGTCCCTTTCGCCGCGAGGTCCAGCAGCGTGTCATCCGGGATACTGCTCCAGAGGAAGAAAGATAGACGTGATGCCAAGTCTATGTCGCTTAGTCGATACGGCGTGTTGGCCGCCACCGTCGGCGGCTGGCTTTCCAATCGGAAGAGAAACTTCGGGCTCAACAGGATCTTGCGCAGCGCCATTTCGATGCCCGACTCGAAGCCACCTTCTTTGGCGCCGGAGCGGTACCGAAGCAGCAGGACCTCCATCTCAGAATCGGTCACAGGATGGCGATAGGCGCGGCGTGCCAGCGTCGAGATGATCCGCTTGGCACACACTTCGTCGGTCGCCGATGAGGGGCTGCAGATCAGCACGCGGCGGCGGCTCTCCGTGTCAGTGCTGATGGACGCCGTGCCCTTCAACGGCCCGGTAATCCGCAGGTACGAAAGTTTGGGTACGCCTCCGACCGGCCGATACGGCTCGCGTCGAACCGACGGGTCAAACAGGTCTTCGACAACCGTCGCTGTCTTGGAGACGAAGTACGCCTGCACCAGATGTTCGCCGCCCTTGACGTGCACCACGACTTTCATCTTGTCGAGTACTTTTTGCTCGCGCTCTGCCCGGCCTGCCGCGAGCCGGTTACGCGACGTCCATTCCGGTCCTCCAAGCCCCGCCGACAATATGTTCTCGCTGTCGATGGCGATATCGAGCTGATGGATTTCGGTCGAGAAGTTCTCGAACCCGTCGTTGGCGCCATTCTCTTTCGGGTGCGTCTCGATCAAATAATCGCCGTCGGCCGGGAAGACATAGTGAATGGCCAGGCCGCCACGCGTGCCGAAGGGCATGTCATCGCTGAACCGGCCCGCTTCGCTGCGATCGGTCGGTTCGAAAAACGTCTCGGGCGTCGGCATGCCGCGGGGACGTTCCAGTGCGACCTGGCTGATCTTGGCGGCAGCATTGAGGTACCGCTCCGTAAGCGCAGGAGAGAGCGTCAGCGCGTCGGCGTTATTGTCGAACCCGTACCCGGCAGTGTCGGCCGGCAGCATGGACGCCACGTCGATGTCGAGGGCCAGCAGGTCGCGGATCGCGTTTTTGTATTCGGAGCGGTTCAGGCGCTGAAGACCCGGGCGTCCTGGATTCGGATTGGCCAAGGCAGCGCGATCCAGCTCCGTTTCCAGATATCGCACCAGGCCGTCCGCCGTCGCCTTGTCCGGACGCGGCATTTTAGCGGGCGGCATCGCACCGGTCCCTAGCTTGCGGATGACCTTCTCCCACGACTCAATATTCTTCGCGGGCGCGGAGATGTCGAGAGCGGTCAACGCGAGGCCGCCCGACTTCAGCTTTTCGTTGTGGCATGTATAGCAGTACTTCGTGACCACCGCCTGTTGAGCCGCCGCCGGCGAAGCCGGTGCTGCAGCGGACTGTGGCGCGGCCGACTGCGACGCAGGAATGGCAGGCGAGGCCGTCGGTTGCTGCGCTTTGCCGCGCACACCGTACCCCACAACAAAGATCGCGTACGTCGCGACGATCAGGAAAGTCAACCTGCGTTTCATTTAGCCGCCTCCTCGGGTGGCAGTGCTTCTTCAGGAATTAGGTTGGGACACAGGCCCGGACAGGGAATTTCTTTCGCTCCGAGCTTGCGCAGCAGCACCGCTGTTTGCGGTTGAGCGGCGAAGGAATTTCCATATTCCACACCGTCGGCGATGGCCAGCGGCGTTCGGCCGCTCTTGTCAGCCACGTCCAGCTTAGCCCCGTGGTCGAACAGATACTGCACCACGCTATTGGCCCCGCGATAGGCGGCGGCATGCATCGCCGTCTCGCCGGTGTCGGCCACGAAATTCACATCCAGGTGCTGTTCTTCTACCAGCAGCTTGACCGCTTCCAGCACTTCAGCTTCAGTCGCCCGGTCCTGGTTCGACGCCCAAGCGATGCCGGCCGCCGCCATGAGCGGAGTTATGTTGACGCCGGTGTTGATTTTCGGATCGGCGCCATGCTCCAGCAGAAGCCGCATCACTTCAACGTCGGCCGAATAGGACGCAAGCAGCAACGCAGTGGCGCCTACGAGACGACGCCGGTAGCGCGCTCCCTCCCAGCGAGGCTCCATGTCCGTGTTGCGGCCGTTCACATCTGCGCCGTGCGCCAGCAGCGATTTGATAATGCGAATCCGGTCGATGTTCACAGTAATAAGGATGTCGCTGACGTGCCAGTTGGCGACGTGCACCGCAGCTTGAAGCGGGCGGCCCCACGAGTTGTTCCGGCCGTTACCGCCTTCACTGCCGACGTCGCGGAGCTGCTCGCGGAAAGTCGGCGTCTTGAACTTAAGCTTCACTTCGGCCGCTTTGCTGCCGGTAACGGTCACTTCAGTGGTGCCGCCTTCAGCGTTTGGATCGGCGCCCTTGTCGAGGAGCAAGTCGACCAAATCTGCGTGGCCGTTGATGATGGCGACGAGCAGCGGTGTCGCAAGATCGCCAGATCGCTTCTCGTTGACGTCGGCGCCGCGTGCGAGCATCGCCTGCACGCTGCGCACGTCTCCCTTGCGCACGGCGAACAGAAACGGCGTGGTTCCGGCGTGAGACTTTGCGTGGATGTCGGCGCCCAGTTCTAGCAGAGCCGTCACCATCGCGCTATCGCCATCGTCGGCAGCCCACATGAGAGCCGATTGACCGTTCCAATTCTCCTTCGCGTTCACGTCGGCGCCGGCCCGCACCAGCAACTTGACCGCGTCGATCTTCGACGATCGCGCCGCGTGCATCAGCGGCGTCTCGCCGGAGTTCACGAAGTTAATTGGGTCGTTCGGCTTTGCGCCACCCTTTATTAAGATATCCAGCACGGCTGGATTGCCCTCGTCCGCGGCAAGAGCAAGCGGAGTGACGCCGTACCTGTTTTTGGCATTGACATCCGCGCCCGCGCGAATGAGAGCAGCCGCCGACTCGGCGTCGCTCCGGTAGGCGGCCCAGTGGAGCGCGGTCGCTCCGTCGGGCTGCGGGGCGTTCACGTCAACCTTTTTGTTTAGCAGCGCCTGGATAGCCTGCGTGTCGCCATGTTGAACCGCATCGGCAAGTGGCGACGGTTGTGGGCTTTTGACTTCGACATCGGCGGCACTCAATCTGACCGCCAGCACAGCCAGCACTGCTCCGACCCACATTCGTTTGGATATCATTCACAATCCTCAGTAAGTACTTCTATGTTAATAGTGTTAAATCAGATTTTCAACGCCTCCCGTTAGCACGCCTCCCGCTAGCAGCTACCGGCATCGATTGTTTCCGTATCGGCGGTTCGTGGCCGATCCACACTTTGACGGGTCACGCGTTAACTCGAAAAGTCCCGTTAATTGCCGGTATGTATGGTCCCCCGTGGAATTGCAAGCGAAAACGGGAATGACAGTTCGGTCTGCGCCAATGTATTCGGCCTTTGGTGGAGTCAGTGACTCCGGGCCATGAGGGAATCCGCCCGCTCTCTTCCTCATTAGCTAAACGGTCTTGAAGGACCTCTACCGATATCAGGATTAGAAAGCGCCGGGTTGACCGTTGTGCCATCTCAGTATGCGCCAGCAGGCCTGGCAGGAAAGTTCTACGTCATGCTTGATTAGAATCGAAGTTGCCACAGCGGGACTTCGATACACCTCATCTTGCCCAGATCTATCCCGATCGCGTGTAGTTCCATGAGAGGTCTCCTTCCTCCGCACTCTATACCCCCACAACCTGAGATTCTGCGGCGGACCATCCCATTAGTAGAGCTTCGCAGGTTGGTCAAGTCGTGCACCAAGCCTAAACTTAACCCGCATCACTCCGTCGCGCACGGTACTTGCTCCTGAATAATTCAGGTACTCCGTAGAGGCGCAGGTCGGAAATCAGAGGCGCAGCGTAGGCATAAAATCAAAATTGGCGATTTCAAGAATCTTTTAGATCGCCGTAAACGTATGGAGGGGAAAGGGTTACTGGAGCCACCCGCCGGGATCGAACCGGCGAC
>Ga0207657_10008307_pt1 | contig 10562 bp, 10 predicted proteins | sample KBSC33metaG_FD_184316 | JGI IMG/M metagenome (GOLD analysis project Ga0207657, IMG submission 184316) | Corn rhizosphere microbial communities from Kellogg Biological Station, Michigan, USA - KBS C3-3 metaG (SPAdes) (version 2) | ecosystem: Host-associated > Plants > Roots > Rhizosphere > Soil ... | reverse complement strand
CGCACAACTCGCCGGTGCAGGTCGACGAGAACGCCAGCGGGAAGAACACCAGCGTGACCGGCTTCTTGCCGCGGAAGTCGCTGAGCCGGATGTGCTCGCCGAACTGATTGGCCAGGTCGAAGTCTGGTGCCTGGGTGTCGTTCTCGAGAGCCATGGGTGCTGTGCGTCCTTTCGCGACCTGCGGGAGGTCCAGCGCACGATGATACGCCCGACGTCCCGTCTTCGCCGTGATCGCACGGCGCAGCGACGGCGACAGATGGTCGGCCGAACTAGAGTGGATGCGCACGAATGGCTTCCCGACCGCAACCCGGATTCCGGATGCCTGCGCGACCGCTCGCATGACCGTCACCCGGTCATGTCGCCACTGAGAGAAAGAGGTCACCGGTGACGGTGAACGACCAGGACCCGTATTCGGTCACTCACACCGACTCGGACCCGGACGAGACAGCCGAATGGCAGGACTCGCTCGATCAGCTGGTGGCCGCGAAGGGCCACGGCCGCGCTCGCGACATCATGCTCAGCCTGCTGAAGCGCTCCAAAGACCTGCAGCTCGGCGTGCCGATGGTGCCCACAACCGACTACATCAACACCATCGCCCCCGAGAACGAGCCCGCCTTCCCGGGCGACGAAGATCTCGAGCGCCGCTACCGCGCGTGGATCCGCTGGAATGCCGCGATCACCGTCCACCGCGCCCAGCGCCCGGGCATCGCCGTCGGCGGCCACATCTCGACCTATGCCTCATCCGCCGCCCTGTACGAGGTCGGCCACAACTGGTTCTTCCGCGGCAAGGACCACCCGGGCGGCGGCGACCAGGTCTTCTACCAGGGGCACGCCTCCCCCGGCATGTACGCCCGCGCCTACCTCGAGGGCCGGTTGAGCGAACAGGATCTCGACGGGTTCCGCCAGGAGAAGAGCAAGGCGCCGCACGGTTTGAGCTCGTACCCGCATCCGCGGCTGATGCCGCAGTTCTGGGAGTTCCCGACCGTGTCGATGGGCCTCGGTCCGATCAATGCGATCTACCAGGCGCAGTCGAACAAGTACCTGACCAACCGCGGCATCAAGGACGCCTCCGATCAGCATGTCTGGGCCTTCCTCGGCGACGGCGAGATGGACGAGGTCGAGAGCCGCGGCGCCCTGCAGTGGGCGGCCAACGAGAAGCTCGACAACCTGACCTTCGTGATCAACTGCAACCTGCAGCGCCTCGATGGACCGGTGCGCGGCAACGGCAAGATCATCCAGGAGCTCGAGAGCTTCTTCCGCGGCGCCGGCTGGAACGTCATCAAGGTGATCTGGGGCCGCGAGTGGGATGCCCTGCTCTCGGCGGACACCACCGGTGCGCTGGTCAATCTGATGAACGTCACCCCTGACGGCGACTACCAGACCTACAAGGCCGAGAACGGCGCATACGTGCGCGAGAACTTCTTCGGCCGCGATCCGATCACCGCCAAGCTGGTCGAGGGCTACAGCGACGACGAGCTGTGGAACCTCAAGCGCGGCGGCCACGACTACCGCAAGGTCTACGCGGCGTTCAAGGCCGCCACCGAGCACCAGGGGCAGCCGACCGTCATCCTGGCCAAGACGGTCAAGGGCTACGGCCTGGGTCCGAGCTTCGAGGGCCGCAACGCGACCCACCAGATGAAGAAGCTCACCCTCGACAACCTCAAGACCTTCCGCGACGTGATGCGCATCCCGATCACCGACGCGCAGCTCGAAGAGAACCCCTACCAGCCGCCGTTCTACAACCCCGGCGCCGACGACCCGGCGATCCAGTACCTGCAGGAGAGGCGCCGCGAGCTCGGCGGCTACGTGCCCGAGCGGCGGTCGAAGTTCACCCAGATCGCGCTGCCCGACGATTCGGTCTATGAGATCTCGCGCAAGGGCTCCGGCAAGCAGGAGGCGGCCACCACGATGGCGTTCGCCCGGCTGCTCAAGGACCTTCTGAAGGCGCCCGGCTTCGGCCAGCGGCTCGTGCCGATCATCCCGGATGAGGCGCGCACCTTCGGCATGGATGCCTACTTCCCGACCGCGAAGATCTACAACCCGAACGGCCAGCACTACACCTCGGTCGACCGCGACCTGCTGCTCGCCTACAAGGAGAGCCCTCAGGGCCAGATCATCCACGTCGGCATCAATGAGGCCGGCGCGTTCTCGGCCTTCACCGCGGCCGGCACCTCCTATGCCACGCACGGCGAGCCGCTCATCCCGGTCTACGTCTTCTACTCGATGTTCGGGTTCCAGCGCACCGGCGACGCGATGTGGGCGGCGGGCGACCAGATGGCGCGCGGCTTCATCATGGGCGCGACCGCCGGGCGCACCACGCTGACCGGCGAGGGGCTGCAGCACGCCGACGGGCACTCGCACCTGCTCGCGTCGACGAATCCGGCGGTGGTCAGCTACGACCCGGCGTACGGGTACGAGATCGGGCGGATCGTGCAGGCCGGGCTCGAGCGGATGTACGGAGGGCAGCATCCCGACCCCAATGTCATGTACTACCTGACGGTCTACAACGAGCCGATGCCGCAGCCCGCCGAGCCCGAGAATCTCGACGTCGAGGGGCTGCTCAAGGGCATCTACAAGCTCAAGGCCGCCGAGAACCTCGGCCCCAAGGCCCAGCTCATGGCCTCCGGGGTGGGGGTGCCGTGGGCGCTCGAGGCCCAGGAACTCTTGGCGCGCGACTGGAATGTCGCGGCCGACGTCTGGAGCGTCACCTCCTGGACCGAGCTGCGCCGCGACGGACTCGCGGCCGACGAGCACAACTTCTTGCACCCGAGCGAGCCGCCGCAGGTGCCGTACCTGTGGTCGAAGCTCGCGGGTTCGGAGGGACCGTTCGTCGCGGTGTCGGATTACATGCACGCGGTGCCCGACCAGATCCGGCCGTTCGTGCCGGGCGACTACGCGACCCTCGGCGCCGACGACTTCGGGTTCAGCGACACCCGGCCGGCCGCTCGCCGGTACTTCAAGATCGACGGGCCGTCGATCGTGGTGCGCACCTTGCAGTCGCTCGCGCGCCGCGGCGAGATCGACCCGAGTGCGGTGGCGCAGGCCATCGAGAAGTACCAGCTGCACGACGTCACGGCCGGCACCTCAGGATCGGCGGGCGGCGAGAGCTGATGCGCCGTCGACCATCGGGTGCCGCGGTTGGCTGAGCGCACGCGCGAGCAGACGCTGGCGTGGCTGCGCACGCTCTCGGGCGAGCTGTCGACGGCGACGCTGAAGCGCCTGGATGACACGCTCCCCTGGTACCGCGACATGCCGCCTGGGCGGCGCAGCGCAGTCGGCCTGGTCGCCCAGGCGGGCATCACCTCGTTCATCTCGTGGTTCGAGGATCCGACCTCGACGCCGTGGATCGCCGCCGACGTGTTCGGTGCCGCCCCGCGCGAACTGCTGCGCTCGGTCAGCCTGCAGCAGACCCTGCAGCTGATCCGGGTCACGGTCGAGGTGGTGGAGCAGCGGGTCACGGATGCCGACGAGTCGTTGCGCGAGGCGATCCTGCTCTACTCCCGCGAGATCGCCTTCGCGGCCGCCGACGTCTACGCGCGGGCCGCGGAGGCCCGCGGCCTGTGGGACGCGCGCCTCGAGGCCCTCGTGGTCGACTCGATCCTCACCGGCGAGTACGACAGCGAGCTGCCGAGCCGGATCGCCGCGCTCGGCTGGAACGGCCACGGCGCCGTCAGTGTGCTCGTGGGAACGGCACCGCGCATCCTGGATGTCGACATGCTGCGCCGCACGGCCCGGCACCTCGACTCGGACGTGCTGATCGGCGTGCAGGGCAGCCGGCTGGTGATCGTGATCGGCCGGGTGGATCCGCCCGACGAGGCCGAAACCCGCGACGCGCTGCCGTTCCTCGAGATCGCCGCGCAGCTCGAGCCGGGGTTCGGCCCGGGTCACCTGGTGCTCGGCCACGAGGTCCCGTCGCTGGTCGACGCCGCCCGCAGCGCCCGCGCCGCACTGGCCGGATTCGCCGTGGCCAAAGCCTGGCGCAACGCGCCCCGGCCGACGCTCGCCGACGACCTGCTGCCCGAGCGCGCGCTGGCCGGCGACACGCTCGCGCGCGCCACCCTGATCAACCGGATCTTCACCCCGCTGCAGAATCACTCCAGCGAGCTGCTGAACACGCTGTGGTGCTACCTCGACAACGGCCGCTCGCTCGAGGCCACGGCTCGCGAGCTGTTCGTGCATCCCAACACCGTGCGCTACCGCCTCAAGCGGATCAGCGAGGTCATCGGCTGGGACGCCACCGGCGCCCGCGAGGCGTTGATCCTGCAATCCGCGCTGATCCTCGGCTCGATCGCCGCGCAGGACGGCACGCGCAAGTAGCCCCCGATCCCCGAAAGTACGCACTTCTGCGTACTCTCGGCATCGAGAGCCGCCTCGAAACAGACTCTCGCAGCGCGAAGCACGGGTCGCGCGAGGCCGTCCGACGTGCGGTTCTGTAGCTATCCCCCAAGGTCTCGGCGGATTCTTCGTGCGGCTTGTTCGACGTGACGGCCCGAGAGTTGACACACTGGGAGGGTGAGTGTCGTCATCGTCGCGCCCGGTCAGGGATCGCAGACCCCCGGATTTCTCGAACCCTGGCTGGCAGAACCCCGCTTCGCCGAACATCTCGGCGCGCTGAGCGAGGCCGCAGGCATCGATCTCGCGCGCCACGGCACCGTGTCGGACGCCGACACCATCCGCGACACCGCGATCGCCCAGCCGCTGATCGTGGCCGCCTCGATCGTGTCGTTGGCCGCGGTGCTCGACGAGGGATCCGGCTCCGGATGGAAGAGCAAGACCGCGGGCATCGCCGGCCACTCGGTGGGCGAGGTCGCCGCCGCGGCCGGCGCCGGCATCCTGAGCGAGCAGGACGCGATGACCCTGGTCGCCGCGCGCGGCGCCGCGATGGCCGCGGCCGCCGCCCGGGTGGCAACCGGCATGAGTGCCGTGATCGGAGGCGATCAGGATGAGCTGCTCGCCAAGCTGGAGACGCTCGGCCTCCAGCCCGCCAACTACAACGGCGGTGGCCAGCTCGTCGTCGCGGGCGAGCTTCCTGCACTGGCGGCGCTGCAGGACGATCCGCCGGCCGGAGCCCGCGTGATCCCGCTGCAGGTGGCCGGCGCGTTCCACACCCGGTTCATGCAGCCCGCCGTCGACACCCTGCGCTCGGTCGCCCACGGCCTGACCGTCAACGACCCGGACTGGACCATCTGGACCAACAAAGACGGCTCGATCGTCACGAGCGGGTCGGCCTTCATCGATCTGCTGGTGGGCCAGGTCGCCTCGCCGGTTCGCTGGGACCTCGACATGGATGCCTTCGCCGCCGCGGGCGTCACCGGCCTGATCGAACTCGCTCCGGCCGGTGCCCTGGTCGGACTCGCCAAGCGCGGCCTCAAGGGGCTCCCCACGGTCGCGGTCAAGACGCCCGATGACATTCCCACCGCGCACGAGCTGCTCGACGCCGTGCAGGATTCCGACCTCGCCGACGATGGAGCTTCCGCATGACCGCCCTCACCCAGTCCGTCGGCCACCCGTTCACGCGCATCCTCGCTCTGGGAGCCGCTCGCGGCGACGTCGTGGTGCCGAACTCCGAGCTGGTCGAGGCGATCGACTCCAGCGACGAGTGGATCCGGCAGCGCACCGGGATCATCACGCGCAAGCGGGCGCGCAAGGGGGTCGACGCGATCGACCTGGCTGAGACGGCGGGTCGTGAGGCGATCGAGAAGGCGGGCATCCGTCCCGATCAGATCGGCGCCGTGCTGGTCTCGACGATCAGCAACGTCGCCGTGACGCCGTCGATGTCGTCGCTGCTGGCCGAGCGGCTGGGCGTCAGCCCGGCTCCGGCCTACGACATCAGCGCGGCATGCGCCGGATACACCTACGGGATCGCCCAGGCCGACGCGCTCATCCGGGCCGGCGCCGCCGACTACGTGCTGGTGGTGGGTGCCGAGAAGCTTTCGCAGTACGTGCACCCCAACGACCGCTCGATCTCGTTCCTGCTGGGCGACGGCGCCGGCGCCGCGGTGGTCGGACCGGCCGACGAGCCCGGCATCTCGGCCACGATCTGGGGCTCCGACGGCTCCAAATGGGATGCCGTGGGCATGAACGCGACCTTCGAGGAGTACCTCGACAAGGTCAAGCCGTGGCCGACCATGCGCCAGGACGGCCAGGCGGTGTTCCGCTGGGCGGTCTGGGAGATGGCCAAGGTCGCCAAGCAGGCCCTCGAAGCCGCGGGCGTGACGGCCGCCGATCTCGCCGCCTTCATCCCGCACCAGGCGAACATGCGCATCATCGACGAGCTGGCCAAGCAGATCGGACTGCCGGATACCGTGCAGATCGGCCGGGACATCGAGACCACCGGCAACACCTCGGCTGCGTCGATTCCGCTGGCCACCCATCGCCTGCTCGAGGAGCACCCCGAGTTGAGCGGCGGCCTCGCCCTGCAGATCGGCTTCGGAGCCGGTCTGGTCTACGGGGCCCAGGTTGTGCGGCTCCCCTAGGATTGTCCACGGTCGTTCGACACACACAACCCCTGCACCACCCCTTCAAGGAGATACGAAATGGCACTGTCCCAAGACGAGGTTCTCGCCGGTCTGGCTGAACTGATCAACGACGAGACCGGAATCGCGACGGACACGGTGGAGATGGGCAAGTCGTTCACCGACGACCTCGACATCGACTCGATCTCGATGATGACGATCGTCGTCAACGCCGAAGAGAAGTTCGACGTCAAGATCCCCGACGAAGAGGTCAAGAACCTCGTCACCGTCGGTGACGCCGTCAACTACATCGTCAAAGCGCAGAGCTAGCGCTCAGCAACAGGCAACGGGCGGGGAGCGCTAGCCGCTCCCCCGCCCTTCTGCCTGGCCTTCGCCCGGCGTTCGCCGGGTTCTTCCACGGGAGAAAGATCGAATGACCAAGAAGATCGTCGTCACCGGGATCGGCGCCTCGTCGCCGGTCGGCGGCACCGCCCCCGACAGCTGGACCGGCCTGCTGGCCGGCGAGTCGGGTGCGCACAGCCTCAGCCAGAGCTGGGTCGCCGAGCTCGACCTGCCCGTCACCTTCGCCGCCGAGGCCAAGGTGCGGCCGGATGAGGTGCTCGAGCGCATCGAGATCAAGCGCCTCGACCCGGTCAGCCAGTTCGCGCTGATCTCGGCCCGGGAGGCCTGGGCGGATGCCGGATCCCCCGAGATCGAGCCCGAGCGCCTCGGAGTCGAATGGGCCACCGGCATCGGCGGCCTGTGGACCCTGATCGATGCCTGGGACACCCTCAAAGAGAAGGGCCCGCGCCGGGTCCTGCCGATGACGGTCCCGATGCTGATGCCGAACGCCGCGGCCGCCGCGGTGTCGATGAGCCTGAACGCGCGCGCCTTCGCCCGCACCGACGTGTCCGCGTGCGCCTCGAGCACCGAGTCGATCGCGAACGCCTACGACCACCTGCAGGCCGGCTATGCCGACATCATCGTCGCGGGCGGCTCGGAGTCGTGCATCCACGGCATCACCATCGCCTCCTTTGCCTCGATGCAGGCGCTCAGCAAGCGCAACGACGACCCGGCGACGGCGTCGCGCCCCTACGACGTCACCCGCGACGGCTTCGTCATGGGCGAGGGCGCCGCGGCGCTCGTGCTCGAGACCGAGGAGCACGCGCTTGCCCGCGGCGCCCACATCTACGCCGAGATCGCCGGAGGTGCGGTCACCAGCGACTCGTACCACATCACGGCTCCCGACCCCGAGGGCTGGGGTGCCGCGCGCGCCGTGCGCGCGGCGCTCGAGCAGGCGGGCGCGTCGGTGGACGAGGTCACCCACATCAACGCGCACGCCACGAGCACCCCGGTCGGCGACATCGCCGAATACAAGGCGCTGCTCGCCGTGTTCGGAGACCGGGTGCACGACATCCCGGTCTCGGCCACGAAGGCGGCGACCGGCCATCTGCTGGGCGGAACCGGTGCGCTCGAGGCGGTGTTCACCATCCTCGCGGTGAAGAACCGCACGGCGCCGCCGACGATCAACCTGACCGAGCGGGATCCCGAGATCCCGCTGTCGGTCGGGGTGGACGCTCAGGCGCTCGGGGATGGTCCGCAGCTCGCGATCTCGAACTCGTTCGGGTTCGGCGGCCACAACTCGGTGATCGCGATCCGCAGCTACGACGCCTGAGACTCGGACGCCGGCGCTTCGAGCCGGGCGACCAACCGATCGAGGCAGTCGTTCCAGCCCTGGCGGTGGTCGGTACAAGCCTGCTCGTCGGCGAAGTTCTCGTGGACGATGGTCAGCGCGGTCGCGCCATCCGCGGTCTCGGCGAGCGTGAAGGTCACGAGGGTTTCGGTGTCCTCGCCGTCCCAGCGCCAAGTCTGCACCAGTCGTTCGGGCGCTTCCACCGCGACGAAGACTCCGGAGACCGCCATCCCGGCGCCGGGGCCATCGATGCGATAGGCGCCGCCCATCCGAAGGTCCAGTTCGACGGTGGTTCCGAACCGCGCCGGCCAGAACCAGTCCGCCAGCTGCTCGGAGGTCAGGGCAGCCCAGACCCGTTCCCGCCCGGCGGGGATGATCCGCTCGATCGTCGCGCTGTAGCTCACGCCGGGCCGCCCAGGTGATCGATCATGCGGTCGATGCCCGCGTTCCAGAAGGCACGGGTCTCATCGATCCACGCCGCTGCGTCATCGAGAGAGCCGACGACGAGCTCGCAGCGGCGCACCCGCCCGACCTTGGCCGTGCGGATCAGACCCGAGGCCTCGAGGATGGCGACGTGCTTGCCGACCCCGGCGAGCGTCATCCCGAGCGGTGCACCGAGCTCGCTGACCGTGGACGGGCCGCGCCGCAGTCGTTCGACCATCATCCGCCGCGCCGGGTCGCCCAGCGCCGCGTAGACCCGCTCGACGCCTGCGCCGACCGTATTGTTTACCATACGGTTTAGTATTCAGAGCAGCCCGGGATCTGTCAAGGAGGCGAGCACGACGGCACTGAACTCCTGATCCATCTCGTCTTCGGGCACCCGTTCGGTGAACACGATCGTGTAGCCATCGGGATCCGTGCACCGCAGTTCGTCCACGTTCCACGGCATGCGCTGCAGTCCGGCACTCGTGCCGGGCGCATGGGCCGCGAGACGCTCGGCCAGCGCGGGCAGGCCCGGTCCGCCGCGGAACGAGTAGCTCCAGCCCGCTCCCGGATCGCCCGCGGGCCAGTCGGCCTGGTGCGGGAACAGCAGGATGTCCTGGTAGCGGTAGCGACGCAGGTGGACGAGCTGAGGCATCCGGGCCAGCTCGACGAAGTCGAGGCCCTGGGTGTACCAGCGGACTGAGCGCTCGAGGTCCGAGACGGTCAGGGTGAGGAAGGCCGGCATCGGGTAGATGTCGCGGGTGATGGTGAGGTCGTCGTTCATGGCTGCGACGCTACGAGTTGACGCAACGTCAAGGTCAAGCGCCCGCGTCACGCGCCGACGTCACGCGCCCGGGTCACGCCAGTTCGAGAATCCTCTTCCGCGACGCCCTGGCGGCCGCCAGACGCTCGAGCACGGCCATCGCCTGCTCGGTGTCCAGCTCGTCGAACAACCGCCCCCGCGGCTCGTCGTGACCCTGTGCCCTCGGTGGCGTCACGACGCGTGGGCCGGTGCCCACTGCTCGGCCTGCTGCGCGCAGTCCTGCTGCATGCCTGCCCACGGGAGTCACCCCACCTTGTGCAGCCAGACGACGGGACTGTCTTCGCTCGCGTGCCGGAACGACTCGAGCTCGTCGTCCCAGGCCTGTCCGAGGGCGAGGCGCAGTTCGCGGTGCAGCTCGAACGCGTCGGAGCCCGCAGACTCCATGGCGAACCGGATCCGGTCTTCGGGGATCACGACATTGCCGACGGTGTCGGTCTGCGCGAAGAAGATGCCGAGGTCGGGCGTGTGCATCCACCGGCCGCCGTCGCTCTGAGGCGAGGCGTCTTCGGTGACCTCGTACCGCAGGTGCTCCCAGCCGCGCAGGGCCGAGGCGAGCGCCGCGCCGGTTCCGCGCGGGCCTTCCCAGTAGTACTCGGTGCGCTGCGCGCCCGGCAGCACCGGCTGGTCGCGCCAGTCGAAGTTCACGGCGCGCCCGAGGGCACGACCAGCCGCCCACTCGACGTGGGGGCTGAGCGCCCGAGGGGCGGAGTGGATGAACACCACGCCGCGGGCGCTATGAATAGAGCCCTGGGCACCAATCTGTGCAGCAGTCACTTCTCTCTCCATTCGTCGGTGCGACTTCCCCATCGACTGACGAACGAATTGCGTACTGCTTCTCGAATTATGCCCGACGGTGAGCGAGAATCACAAGCCTGTTGTTCCGTGTCGGCGAGATCATTTCGCCTGGTCGTAGCTGTCGACTACCGCCACGGTGAGCGCGAATTCCACCGGCGCGGCGCCGAAGAGCAGGCGTCCGGCCTCGGCGGCGGAGTCTCTGAGGGCCGCCACGACCTCCTCGGCCAGGTGCACCGGCGTGTGCACGATCACCTCGTCGTGGAGGAAGAACACTAGGTGCGGTCGATCGGTGAGCGGGGCATCCGCGGTGTCTCCGCCGCCCAGCTGCCACAGCCGGCGGCGCAGCGAGCCCATCCAGCACAGCGCCCACTCG
>Ga0207657_10008303_pt1 | contig 10563 bp, 13 predicted proteins | sample KBSC33metaG_FD_184316 | JGI IMG/M metagenome (GOLD analysis project Ga0207657, IMG submission 184316) | Corn rhizosphere microbial communities from Kellogg Biological Station, Michigan, USA - KBS C3-3 metaG (SPAdes) (version 2) | ecosystem: Host-associated > Plants > Roots > Rhizosphere > Soil ... | reverse complement strand
GCGCCAGCCCGAGATCGACCGGCGCCTCGAAGTGGAAGAGCCGTTTCGTGACCCCGCCCGCCGAGGTGATGACGACGACCATCACGAGCTCCGGCTCGAGGAGGAGCACCTCGACGCGCACGACCGTCGTCGCCTCCAGCGGCGGCGCGGAGACGAGCGCGAGCAGCCGCGTCACCTGCGAGAGCATCTCGGTCGTCGCCTGCAGCGCCGACTCGACCTCGGTGCGGCGAGAGTGCAGATCGAGCGGGAACTCGGCCGGCGGCGTGCTCGGCTGCCGCAGCAGCTCGTCGGCGTAGTAGCGGTAGCCGGCTTCGGTCGGGACACGGCCCGCGGAGGTGTGCGGATGCGTGAGCAGGCCGAGCGACTCGAGCTCGGCGAGCTCGGCGCGCACGGTCGATGCGGACGCGCTGACGCCCGCCTCGTCGACGAGCAGCTTCGAGCCGACGGGCCGGCCGGTCTGAACGAATTCCGCGACGACGCGCCGGAGGATCTCCTGCTGCCGCGGGGACAGTTGCAATTTGACGCTCATTTCCAGCGAATTTTACGCGAGGAGCTCGGCCGTCACGGCGCCGCCGAGGAACCGCCCGCGCGGGGTCAGCGAGAGCTCTTCCCTCGTCGACTCCGCCAGCCCGAGCTGCTCGACGCGGGCGAGCCCCGCCGGGTCGAGCGCATGACGGAGGCCGGCGAGCGGCAGCGGCTCGTCGAGCCGTAGCCCGAGCATGACGCGCTCGCGCGCCCGGGTCTCGTCGTCGAGGAGCTCGACCTCCCGCGCGTACTCACCGGCGAGGTAGCGGGCGAGCTTCGGCGTGTTTCGCCGGCGCTCGTTCTCGAGCGTCGAGACGGCGCCGACGCCGAGGCCCAGATAGTCGTGGCCGAGCCAGTAGCCCAGGTTGTGCTCGGCGCGACGGTCGCCACGGCAGAAGTTCGCCGTCTCGTACCAGCGGTAGCCGGCAGCGGTCAGCGTCTCGACGACGCGCTCGAAGTAGTCCTCCATCGCGTCCGCCTGCCGCGCGAGCTCGTCGCCGTGCGTCATCGTGAAGCGCGTTCCCGGCTTTGCCTCGAGCTCGTACGCGCTGATGTGCTCGGGGTCGAGCGCGAGCGCCTGCGCGAGGTCGTCGGCGAGGTCGTCCGTCGTCTGCCCCGGGATGCCGTAGATCAGGTCGAGCGAGAGGTTGTCGAAGCCCGCGTCGCGCAGGTTCGCGAACGCCGCGCGCACCGTGTCGGGAGTTGCGTTGCGCTCGAGCATGCGCAGCAGGTGCGGCTGGAAGCTCTGCGCGCCGAGCGAGACGCGCGTGACGCCGGCGCCGCGTAGCGCCTGCGCGAGCTCCGGCGTCACCGTCTCGGGGTTCGCTTCGACGGTCAGCTCGCGCGCCTCCGGCAGTGCACGCAGGAGGCGCAGGAGCTCCGGCAGCGCGGTGAACGTCGGCGTGCCCCCGCCGAGGAAGATCGTGTCGACCGGCGACCCGTCGTGCTCTTCGCGCAGCTCGCGCAGCAGCGCGTCGACGTATGCGGCGTGCTGTCCCTGACGGCCGACGTGCGTGACGAAGTCGCAGTAGCCGCAGCGATGGGCGCAGAACGGGAGGTGAACGTAGAGATGCCTCATGCGTCCAGCCTCTTCGGACGTGCGACGAGCTCGCCGCTGCAGTTCGGGCAGACGTAGTCCAGGACCTCGCCGCAGGCGCGGCAGAAGGTGCACTCGTGCGAGCAGATGACCGCGTCTCCGTCGTGCGCGAGCGCGGCGTTGCAGCGCTCGCACGTCGTCCGCATCTCGAGGCTCATGCGGCGACCTCGTACAGCGTCGCGGTTCGAACGCGCTCGTCGCGCGGGAGCCCCAGGCTCGCGCTTCGGTTCGACGCGTCGATCAAACCCGTGTCGCGTGCTGCATCCGCGGCGATCGCGAGCGCATGGCGAACCGTCGGCTCCGCGTCGACATAGAGCGATACGGCGGCTCGTACCTCGGTCTGCCCTTTCCACAGTCGCTCGTACGTCACCTCGACGCGGCGGATGCCCGGCTTCGACCGGAGGACGTCCACGAACCGTGCGGCGGCGCCGGGATCAGCCTCGTACGGCTCCCACGTCAACCGATAGTCCAGCGGGTCGTCGCCCGTCGACCGCTCGGGGTCGTGCTCCCACACGAGAGCGCAAAAGCTCCGCAGCTGCTCGACCTCCGACAGGGGGAAGATGTCGAGCCATTGCCGCTCCGAGAAGCGAAGGCCGGGCAACGGCATGCCGAGCTCGAGCGCCCACATGTCGCCCGACGCGTAGTCCTCGTCGTCCACCCCGAGCACTAGATGGTGGTCGTACCGCGGTCCGTCCACGCCTTGCTGCTCGTGTCGCACCCAGACGGCGAGCTTCACACGCGACTGCCCGTCCAGAAACGACGCGAGGTCGCGCACGTCCTCCGGCGGAAGCTGCAGCTGCGGTGCGTCGAAGCCCTCGCGCATCAGCTCTTCCCACTCTGGCCGATGTTGAGCACGGCGAGGAACGCCTCCTGCGGCACCTCGACCATGCCGACCTGCTTCATCCGCTTCTTGCCCTTCTTCTGCTTCTCGAGCAGCTTGCGCTTGCGCGAGATGTCGCCGCCGTAGCACTTCGCGAGCACGTCTTTGCGGCGCGCTTTCACGGTCTCGCGCGCGATCACGCGCGCGCCGATCGCAGCCTGGATCGGCACGTCGAACATCTGGCGCGGGATCTCCTCGCGCAGCTTCTCGACGAGCAGCCGCCCGCGGTCGTACGCGAAGTCGCGGTGGATGATCAGCGACAGCGCGTCGACGGTGTCGCCGCCGACGAGCACGTCGACGCGGACGAGGTTGCCGGACCGGAAGCCGATCATGTCGTAGTCGAACGACGCATAGCCGCGCGTGCGCGACTTCAGCTGGTCGTAGTAGTCGAGCACGATCTCCGCCAGCGGCAATGCGTACGTCAGGTGCACGCGCTCGGGTGACAGGTACTCCATGTGGTCGAACGTCCCACGCCGTTCGTTGTTCAGCTCCATGACCGCGCCGACGAACTCCTTCGGGACGATGATCGACGCCTTGACGTACGGCTCCTCGACCTCCTCGATCTCGTTCGGGAACTCGGCCGGGTTGTGCACCTCGCGCCAGTCGCCGTTCTTCTCCTTGACCCGGTACGCGACGTTCGGCGCGGTGACGAGCAGGTCGAGGTCGAACTCGCGCTCGAGGCGCTCGCGCACGATCTCCATGTGCAGCAGCCCGAGGAAGCCGGAGCGGAAGCCGAAGCCGAGCGCCTTCGACGTCTCCGGCTCGTAGAAGAGCGCGGCGTCGTTCAGCTTCAGCCGCTCGAGCGCGTCGCGGAGCTCGGGGTAATCGTCGGAGTCCGTCGGGAAGAGCCCCGCGAAGACCATCGGCTTCACGTCCTTGTAGCCCGGCAGCGCTTCCGTCGCGCGGCGCTTCACCGTCGTCAGCGTGTCGCCGACGCGCAGCACCGAGACGTCCTTCAGCCCGGTGATCACGTAGCCGACCTCGCCCACCGAGAGCGTCTCGACCGGCGTCATCGTCGGCGAGAAGAAGCCGAGCTCCTCGGCGTCGAAACGCGTGTCCGTCGCCATCGTCGCCAGCGAATCGCGGCGGGTGAAGGTCCCGTCGACGACGCGGATGAACGCGACGACGCCGCGGTACTGGTCGTACGACGAGTCGAAGACGAGCGCGCGCGGGGGTGCGGCTGCATCGCCGGCGGGCGCGTGCACGCGCTCGACGATCGCGTCGAGCACGTCGGCGACGTTCAGGCCCGTCTTCGCCGAGATGCGCACGACGCGCGCCGGATCGTCGCCGAGCAGCTCGGCCACCTCGACCGACGCACCGTCGGGGTCGGCGGACGGGAGGTCGATCTTGTTGACGACCGGGACGATCTCGAGCCCGTTCTCGATCGCGAGATAGGCGTTGGCGAGCGTCTGCGCCTCGATCCCCTGCGCGGCGTCGACCACGAGCAGCGCGCCCTCGCACGCCTGCAGCGAGCGCGAGACCTCGTACGTGAAGTCCACGTGCCCCGGCGTGTCGATCAGGTTCAGCTCGTGCCCTTTCCAGGAGACCCGCACGGCCTGCGCCTTGATCGTGATCCCGCGCTCGCGCTCGAGATCCATCGAGTCGAGCAGCTGGTCGCGCATGTCGCGCGCGGAGACCGCCTCGGTGACTTCGAGGATGCGGTCCGCGAGCGTCGACTTGCCATGGTCGATGTGCGCGATGATCGAGAAGTTGCGGATCTTGCTCTGGTCCACGAGCAAGACAGGGTATTGCCTAGATCTGCCGGTCCCAGCGCATGAGCCTGTGCGGGCGGCCTTCCTCCTCGATGTCGCGCACGTGCCGGAAGCCCGCCTTCTCGAACGCGCGCCACGACGGGCGGTTCTCCTCGTCGACCGACGCGACGCAGGCATCGACGGTGACGACGTCTCCGACGAACGCCCGCAGGACCTCGGGGCCGAGCCCACGGCCGGTCAGCTCGACCTCGCCGATAAGCAGATCGACGCCCGCGACGCCCGCACCCACCTGCACGATCGCCTCCCAGTCGGGGTAGTCGGAGACGAGGTAGGTCTCGACCATGCCCGCGTCGCGCCCGTCGACGACGATCACGTAGTGGTCGGTCGGCTCGTCCCCGCGTAGCGCGGGCGCGTAGTACGCGATCGTCTCGTCGAGCGTCTTCGTGTCGCCCCACCAGCGATGGACGTGCGGCCGCTGCAGCCAGTCGTTCAGCTGCGGCATGTCCGCGGTCGTCAGCGGGCGGAACTCGATCAGCGCTCGCCATCCCAGTACTCGAGGTGGTCGGAGCGGCGCAGCATGTAGTGCTTGTCGCCCGCCCACACGCCGACCTTGTCGCTGTCCGGATACTCGGCGACGCCGACGCCGTTCTTCGTCGAGAGCAGCGCGACCCGCGCGACTCCCTCGGCGTCGTTGCGGATGTGATGCGCGCCGTCCGGGCCTTCGGGGAAGCACACCGTGTCGCCGGGCTCGAGAGTGCGCTCGCCCTCCGGCATGCGGAGCGTCGGCGTGCCCGCGATGACGATCAGCCACTCCTCGTCGGTCCACTCGAAGTGGTACGGACAGATCGCCTGGCCCGTCGGCAGGTCGTAGATGCTGAGCCCGAGCCGCGTCGCGCCGATCGCCTTGCCGACGCGTGCGGCCCGGGTCAGTTCGTAGCCCGGCGGCTCGTCGCCGCTCGGGCCGACGTCAGTCTTGCCGTGGAAGAGGTTGAAGATCTCCATCCCGGGAGGCTACGTACACGGCGATGTTCTCGACCACTTCGGGCTTCACCTCGACTCGTGGGAACCCGCTGCGCTCGAACAACGCCAGCAGCTCGTCTCGGTACCACTGCCGCATCGTCAGTTTGTGCTCCTCGACGCGGTTGCCCGCCTGCGCGCGAATCGTCATGTGCACGCATCGGTCGTCCTCGTCGACCGCGTCTACCCGGCTCGAGAGCGCGATCGGGCCCTCGCCCGGCGTGTTCCAGTCACGGACGCGCCAGTCGAACGCCTTTTCCTCGTTGTCGAGGACGAGTGTGCCGCCGGGCTCGAGCGCATCGTGCAGACGCGCAACGGCCTCCTCGTCCTGCGCCCGCGTGCTCCCGAGTCCGAACACGCCGCAGCACACGATCGTGCCGTACTTCCGTGGCGGATCGAGCTCGTGGAGCGGCGAGACCCAGAGGGTCGCGCCGGGCGCAGCTTCGCGACAGCGCGCGACCATGTCGGATGACACGTCACAGCCGTCGATGTCGATGCCTTCGCGGTACCAGGGCACGAGCAGCCGCCCGGCGCCGCAGCCCGCGTCGAGCACGGGCTCCCGGAGGTACGGGCGGTACGCATCGACTTCAGGTGCGTCGAGATTTGCTGCGGCCCACCAGTCGGCCATGAGCCCGTGGTGCCACGTTTGTGGTGCGTGCAAGGTCACTCCTTCGCGTTGAAAGAACAGGACTGTCGGCGAAGAGAGCTGACTTACACGCGAGCGACTCTAAGGTCCAGCGTCCCGAGCGGCAAGAGCTCGATCCGCCAGTGCTCGCCCGGCGCGATCGGCTGCGGCGGCACGACCGAGCCGGCGATCACGAGCTCGCCGTCGTGGAGCTCGCGCTCTGCACGAAGCGCGACCGTCTCGAGGACGAACTCGAGCGACCCGGTCAGCGCCGTCAGGTCGTCGGTCGCCGCGACCTCCACACCGTCACGGAGCACGCGGGCCGTCACACCGACGAGCCCGTGCGAGCGCGGAGGGCCGAGGAGCACGTGGCGGTGGTAGATCCCGCCGGCGAGGATCCGCTCCACGTCGTCCGGCGGGAAGTCGACGTCTGCGAGCTCGATCGCGACGCCGAGACCGCGACCGACGTACACGGCCACCTCCGCTTCGAGCACGGGCGACGTCCACGACGAGACGTCGACGGTGGCGCCGTCCGCGAGCAGGCCCTCCTCAGGCAGCGGCGCGACGAGCGGCCGCTCGAGGCCGAGCCGTTCGAGCGCGGCGGGCGAGCCGAAGCCGACCTTCCAGCCGATCATTCGGGAAGCGTGTAACCCGCGGCCTCGAGCGAGCCGGCGCCGCTCCAGCCCCAGATGAGGAGAACGTCCTCGTCGCCCGTGTTGTCGAAGCCGTGCCAGTGGCCGCGCGGCGTGAAGACGACGTCGCCCGCCCGTGAGGGCTCGCGTCCCGTGTCGGTGTAGATCTCGCCTCGTCCCGACATGACGACGAGGAACTCGTCGCAGTTCGGATGGGCGTGCTTCTCGTGGCGCGCTCCCGGCGGCAGGACGGTGCGGCCGACGACGAGCTGCTGCGATCCGGCCGCGCGCGCGTCGATCAGGAACTGCACCTGCATGTCGATCCAGCCTTCGTCCTCGCGCAGGCCCTGCTCGAGCGGGACCTCCTCAATCGTCGTGCGGTACGGCTTCAACCCCACCTCCCAATCGTCGGAACACCTCGTACACCGCGATCCACTCCTGCTCGCCGAGGCCGGACGCGCGCACGAGCGTCAGCATCTCGTTCGCGAGCGACGCGAACGGCAGCGGCGTGCCGAGCTCGCGGCCGAGCTTGAGCCCGAGCTGCTGGTCCTTCTGCTGCAGCGCGGCGTTCGCGAACGGCGTCTCCGGCATGCCGCCTTCGAGGATCATCGGCGCGCGGTACTGCAGCATGGGCGACGCGATCACGCTCTTCAGCACCGCGTCGACCGCGGCCTCGCGGGGGATGCCCGCGTTCTCGGCCATCGCGAGCGACTCGCAGAACGACATGCCCTGGACGACGAGCGAGAGATTGATCGCCATCTTCATCAGCAGCGCGTTCCCCTGCGCCCCGAGGTACGTCACCTTCGGGCCGACGTCGCGCAGCAAAGGCTCGACGCGCTCGTAGATCGCGCAGTCACCGCCGACCATGATCGAGAGCTGTCCGGCGGCGAGCGTCGTCAGTGAGCCGCTGACCGGGGCATCGAGGAATGCGGGCACGCGCGCCGCGAGCGCACGGCTCTCGTCCGGCGCGATCGTCGACATGTCGATCCACACGGCGTCCTCGTTCAGCCCTGCCGCGATCTCGTCGGCGACGGCCTCGAGCGCGCGTACGTCCGTGAGCATCGTCAGCACGACCTCACCGGCCGCTGCCGCCTCGCGCGCGGTCGCGGCGAGCCGCATCCCCTCCTCCACGAGCGGCGCCGCCTTCTCCGGCGTCCGGTTCCAACCGGTGACGTCGTGGCCCGCCGTCAGCAGGCGGCGAACGATGCCGCTGCCCATGGCGCCGAGCCCGATGAAGCCGACTCTCACCCCCGAAGCTTGCCGCGGAGCGCCGAGACGGCGCGCAGCTCGTCCACCTGCAGCAGGCGGCAGGCGACGAGATAGGCGAGCGTTGCCGCGCCGAGCGCGACGCCGAGCGACACGACCTGCGCCGGCAGCGACCGGCCGATCCCGCCGTCGATCGCGCGCCAGAGGATCCGCCCGACGCCGCCGGCGACGGCGCCGCCGATCAGCACGCGGACGGTCGTCGACGCGAGCGCGCCTCCGTCGATCCGCCCGAGCCGCCGCCGCAACAGCACGAGCAGCGCCCACGCGCCGGCGATGTTGCAGACGGCCGTCGCGAGCGGGATGCCCCAGACGCCGAACCGGTAGAACGCGAAGTCGAGCAGCGCGTTCAGAAAGAGATTGCCGAGCGCGATCGCCGTCGGCACCCAGTTGGACTGCAAGCTGAAGAACGCGCGATTCAGCATCAGCATCGCGCCGTTGAAAAGGAGTCCTGCACTGAACGCCGCGAGCGCATCCGCGACGACCGGCGTGTCCTCGGGCCGCCAGTGGCCGTGCTGGAAGAGGACCCGGATGATCGGCTCCGCGAGCACGGCGCTGACGATCGCCGTCGGCACGAGCAGGAACGCGATCTGCCGCAGCCCGGTGCTCACCGTGCGGCGGAAGCCGTCCATGTCCGCACGCGCGGCGAACCGGGAGAGCGTCGGGAAGAGCACCGTCGCGATCGCGACGGAGAACATCCCCTGCGGGAGCATGTAGACGAGGAACGCCTTCTGGATCGCAGTCGGCGCGAGATCGGCGTTGATCAGCCGCGACGCGAAGAACGTGTCGATGACGGCGTTCACGTTGATCAGGCCGAGCCCGAGCGTCACCGGGACCATGAGCTTGAACACCCGCCCGACGGCGGGGTCGCGCCAGTCAAGCACGAGCTGCAGCCGGCCGTCGCGACCGCGCAGCCACGGCATCGGCAGGAACACCTGGATGAACGTCGCCACGAGAATCGACGCGGCGTAGACGTAGAGCTTCGTGTTCATCGAGTGCGCCTGCGGCACGCCGATCACGAGGCCGACGATGATCGCGAGGTTCCAGAACACCGGCGACAGGGCCGGCACCGTGAAGTGGTCGTAGCTGTTCAGGATCCCCACGACGATCCCCGAGACGCCGAGCAGCGTCACGATCGGGAACAGCACACGCGAGAGGCCGACCGCGAGCGCCTTGTCGTGCCCCGGGTTCCCGAAGATGCCGATCACCCACGGCGCGACGAGGATGAAGAGCGCCGCGAGCGCGGAGAGCCCGAGCAGCATCAACCAGAAGAGGGTCGACGCGACGCGCCACGCCCGTTTGCGGTCGCCCTTCTCGAGCAGCTCGCTGAAGACGGGGACGAATGCCGACGAGAGGGCCGCATCCGCGACGAGCGCGCGCACGAGGTTCGGGACCTGGAACGCGACGGTGAACGCGTTGATCTTCCCGTGCGCGCCGAAGTACGTCGCTGCGACGACCTCGCGCACGAGACCGAGGACCCTCGAGAGCGCAGTCGCGAGGCCGAAGATGGCCGTCGAGACGGCGAGGCGGCGCCCGCGGCCCTCGTCGTCCCCCTCGTCCGGCTGCGCGGGCGGGATGACGAGCGTCTCCTGCGTCGAGAGCTGCTGCGCCTCGAGCTCGTCGCGGCGGATGACCATCGTCGGCATCTCCGACGGGTCCTGGAGGACGGCCCAGCCGTCGAAGTAGGACTCCTTGCCCTGCTCGCGGCGCCGCTTGTCGCGCTCGATCCGGCGTAGCTCGCGCTCGCGGTCGGCGTCCACGGCCGGAGCCTACTGAGAGCGGCGGTCCTTGCCCGACCGGCGCTCGCCGCCGGAGCGGCGGTCCTCGCCCGTCCGGCGCTCGCCGTCGGGTGGTGCGCCGTCCTCGCGGATGCGGCGCTCGGCGTCGGCGCGGCGGTCGACGCCCGCGCGGCGGTCGCTTCCCTTGCGCTTCTCGGCCATCGTGCGGATGTTCACGAAGCGCCGGCCCTCTCCTGCCGCCTGCTACCATCCTGCGGCCCGCAAACGCGGGCGTTTCCACGAAAATGCCGAACATCAGACAACAGAAGAAGCGCGTCCGCCAGTCGGCGCAGCAGCGGGTCGAGAACCTGCGCTGGCGCTCGACCGCGAAGACCATGATGCGCCGCCTCCGCGAGGCAGCCGATGCGGGGGACAAGACCGCCGTCGGCGAGCGCCACCGCGAGCTCGTCAGCTGGCTCGACAAGGCCGCAGCCCGCGGCGCGCTGCACCGCAACACCGCCGCCCGCCGCAAGGCGCAGGCCGCGCGCGTGCTCGCGGGCAAGAGCGACAGCTAGCTCGCGGCTAGCTGCGGCGCGTGATCTCGACGAGCGTCCGCTCGAGCTCGAGATCGGCAGGCAGGCGCGAGCCGCCCTTCGACGCGGCGTCGAGCTCGGCGAGCCGGACGATCGCGTCCGCCAGCTCCTCCGCCGAGTAGTTCGCTGCCTGCGCGAACGCCTTCTCCGCGACGAACGGGTGCATCTTCAGCGACGCGGCGGCATCGCGCGGACGAACCCCTTCCTCGGCGAGCTTCTGGCAGCGGCGGACGCGGCCGACGTGCCCGACCATCGAGCCGATGATGCGCATGAGTTCACCCGAGCGCGGGCGGTGCGAGCGCTCCATCAACTCCTCCGTCGAGCGCAGGGTCGCACCGACGTCGCGCCGTCCCCACGCGTCGGTGACGGCGAAGATCGCAGTCTCGGCGCGCCCGGCTGCGAGTTGCTGCACGTCGCGGTGCGTGATCGGCGTGTCCGGCGCAGCCCACGTCGCGAGCTTGTCCACCTCGCTCGCGAGCTCGTCGAGGTCGTCGCCGACCAT
>Ga0207657_10008300_pt1 | contig 10566 bp, 6 predicted proteins | sample KBSC33metaG_FD_184316 | JGI IMG/M metagenome (GOLD analysis project Ga0207657, IMG submission 184316) | Corn rhizosphere microbial communities from Kellogg Biological Station, Michigan, USA - KBS C3-3 metaG (SPAdes) (version 2) | ecosystem: Host-associated > Plants > Roots > Rhizosphere > Soil ... | reverse complement strand
CCGTGGCCAGATCGTCGAGGACGCGGCGAAGGAGGATTTCTTCGGCAAGCCTCGCTCGGAGCGCGCGCAGCAGTTCCTCGCGAAGATCCTGCACCACTAAGTCCTATAATTTGCGGGTGCCGCAAGTTCTCGCCCTGCGCGGCCGAGCCGCGCTGTCGCCGTTTCGAGTCGCGAAGCTTCTGGCCGCCGTGGGCGCGGCCCGTCCGCAGCACGACATCGCGCGCCTTTCCGCGCATTACTGGCACTTCGCCGAGATCGCGCGTCCGCTGGCGACGCACGAGCAGACCACGCTCGAGCGTCTGCTGACCTACGGTCCGGCGGTTACGACCGATGATGCGACCGCTCGTCCGGAACTGATCGTCGTTCCACGCTTCGGCACGATCTCGCCGTGGTCGTCGAAGGCGACCGACATCGTGCGCAACTGCGGTCTCGATGCCGTCGTGCGCGTCGAGCGCGGCACTGCGTTCGAGATCGCGACGGCCACGAACGAGTCGCTATCTGCGGCGGATCGTGCAGCGCTCCTTCCACTCGTTCACGATCGCATGACCGAGACGGTGATCGAGGATCCTGCCGCTGCGGCAGGGCTCTTCACGCATTGGCCGCCGCGCGCGCTCGAGACCGTTCCCATGCTCGCGCAGGGACGACGCGCGCTCGTCGATGCGGACCGCGCGCTCGGGCTCGCGCTCTCGGACGACGAGATCGACTATCTGGTCGACGCGTTCACGCGCATCGGCCGCAATCCGACCGACGTCGAGCTCACGATGTTCGCGCAGGCGAACTCCGAGCACTGCCGCCACAAGATCTTCAACGCCGCGTGGCGCATCGACGGCGAGCCGGAGGCGCAGTCACTCTTCGCGATGATTCGCGCCACGCACGCCGCGCAGCCGAAAGGCACGCTCGTCGCGTACGCGGACAATTCGTCCGTCATCCAGGGCGCCGAGGCCAACCGCTTCTACCCGAACGCCGAGCGCCGCTACACCGCGCATCGGGAAACGACGCATGTGCTGATGAAGGTGGAGACGCACAATCATCCGACCGCGATCGCACCGTTCCCGGGTGCGGCGACGGGCGCGGGCGGCGAGATCCGCGACGAAGGCGCGACGGGCACCGGCGCCAAACCCAAGGCCGGCCTCGTCGGTTACACGACCTCGCACCTGCGCATCCCGACGCTCGCGCAGCCGTGGGAATCGGAGGCGTACGGCAAGCCCGGGCGCATCGCGTCGCCGCTTGCGATCATGCTGGACGGTCCGATCGGCGCGGCGTCGTTCAACAACGAGTTCGGCCGCCCGAACCTCGCCGGTTACTTCCGCACGTTCGAAATGCGCGTCGACGGAGCGATGCGCGGTTATCACAAGCCGATCATGCTCGCCGGCGGCATCGGCAACATCGCGGACGCGCATACGCACAAGCGCGCGCTTCGTCCCGGCATGCTGCTGATCCACCTCGGGGGTCCCGGAATGCGGATCGGGATGGGCGGTGGCGCCGCCTCGTCGATGGCGACGGGAGCCAATGCGGCGGACCTCGATTTCGATTCGGTTCAGCGCGGCAACGCGGAAATGCAGCGGCGCGCGCAGGAAGTCATCGACCGATGCTGGCAGCAGGGCGACGCCAATCCGATCGCGTCGATCCACGACGTCGGCGCGGGTGGATTGTCGAACGCGCTGCCCGAGTTGGTCGAAGGCGGTGGGGTGGGTGCGACGGTCGAGCTCCGGGCAATCCCGACCGAGGCGTCGGGCATGACGCCGCGCGAGATCTGGAGCAACGAGGCGCAGGAGCGTTACGTGCTCGCGATTGCGGCCGACGATCTCGAACGCTTCCGGGCGATGTGCGTGCGCGAGCGCTGCCCGTTCGCCGTCGTCGGTCGCGCCGACGCGAGCGGTCGCCTCGTCGTCGCCGACAAGCACTTCGACGATCGGCCGGTGGATGTCCCGCTCGAGGTGATCCTCGGCAAGCCGCCGCGCATGTCGCGCGACGTGGTGCACGATGCGCCGCGGCCCGCGCGGCTCGACCTCACCGGCGTGACGGTGCGCGACGCGGCCTATCGCGTATTGCAGTTCCCCGCCGTTGCGGACAAGACGTTCCTGGTCACCATCGGCGATCGCACCGTCGGCGGGCTCTGCGCGCGCGATCCCATGGTCGGCCCGTGGCAGGTGCCGGTCGCCGACGTCGCGGTGACGCTGCGCGATTTCGACGATTACGCGGGCGAGGCGATGGCGATCGGCGAGCGCACGCCGCTCGCGCTGATCGATGCGGCGGCGGCGGCACGCGTCGCCGTGGCGGAAGCGATCACCAATCTGATCGCGGCAGGCGTTCGCGATCTGTCCGACGTGAAGCTGTCGGCCAACTGGATGGCCGCCGCCGGTGCACCGGGCGAGGATGCGGCGCTGTACGACGCGGTGCGGGGCGTCACGCGCGACTTCTGCATTCCGCTCGGCGTCTCGATTCCCGTCGGCAAGGATTCGCTGTCGATGCGCACGACGTGGCGCGACGGCGATGACGACAAGACGGTCACGTCGCCGGTATCCCTGATCGTCTCGGCCTTCGCCCCGGTCGCCGACGCGCGCGCGTGCCTGACGCCGCTGCTGCGCCTCGGTGCCGCATCCACGGTGCTCGTGCACCTCGATGCAAGCGACGGGAGGCGACGACTCGGCGCATCCGCGCTCGCGCAGGTGCATGGTCAGCTCGGCGACGCCGCGCCCGACGTGGATCCGGCGCGGTTGCGTGCATTCTTCTCGTTCGTGACGCGCAGCATCGCGGCGCGGCGGCTGCTCGCGTACCACGACATCGGCGACGGCGGGCTCCTCGTCACGCTCGCCGAGATGGCATTCGCCTCGCATGCCGCGCTCGACGTGCGCGTTCCTGCCGGCAGCGACCCGTTGGCGGCGCTCTTCGCCGAAGAGATCGGCGCGGTGGTGCAGGTCCGGCTCGACGACGTCGATGCGTTGCTGCGCGATGCGCACGACGCCGGAGTGCGTGCTCGGGTGATCGGCACGCCACGTAGCGGCGATCGCATCGTCGTGCGTGCCGGTGACGCCGTCGTGCTCGACGAGTCGCGCGTCGATCTCCATCGCGCATGGTCGGCGACGACGCACGCGATGCAGCGCCTGCGCGACAATCCGCGCGCCGCCGACGACGAATACGCGCGCATCGTCGACGACGATCGCGGCATCGCACCGGCGCTGACCTTCGATCCGGGCGAGGACGTCGCCGCTACGTACGTCGCGACGGGCGCGCGTCCGCGCGTCGCGATTCTGCGCGAGCAGGGCGTGAACGGGCACGTCGAGATGGCGGCCGCGATGACCCGCGCGGGATTCGATGCATACGACGTGCACATGACGGACCTGCTCGCCGGCCGAGAGCGCCTCGACGGCTACGCGGGTATCGTCGCCGGGGGCGGGTTCTCGTACGGCGACGTGCTCGGCGCGGGCGAAGGCTGGGCGAAGTCGATCCTCTTCAATGGCCGTCTGCGCGATGCGTTCGCGCGTTACTTCGCGCGCGGTGACGTGTTCGCGCTCGGCGTCTGCAATGGTTGCCAGATGATGAGCAGCCTGAAGGAGATCATTCCCGGAACGCGACACTGGCCGCGCTTCGTGCGCAACGCGTCGGAGCAGTTCGAGGCGCGATTCGTGACGGTCGAGATCGTTCCCTCGCCTTCGGTCTTCTTCACGGGGATGGAAGGGAGCCGCATTCCCGTCGCCGTCGCGCACGGCGAGGGCCTGGCCGAATTTCACGACGATGCGCAGCTCGCCGCCGCGCGCGATTTCGTCGCGATGCGCTTCGTCGACGCCGCGGGCCGCGCCATCGAGCGCTATCCGTACAATCCGAGCGGGTCCCCTGAAGGCATCACCGGCTTGACGACCGCCGATGGCCGCTTCACGATCCTGATGCCGCATCCCGAGCGCGTCTTTCGCACCGTGCAGATGTCGTGGCATCCTGACGAATGGGGCGAGCTTTCTCCGTGGTACCGCATGTTCGCCAACGCGCGACGTGCCGTCGCCTGAAGCCCATGACGATGCGACTCACGGTTTACTCGATCAACGGCGTGACGCCCGTCGTCGATCCGACGGCGTACGTGCACCCGTCCGCGGTGCTGATCGGCGACGTGATCGTCGGGCCCGGCTGCTACGTCGGTCCGTGCGCATCGCTGCGCGGCGACTTCGGGCGCATCGAGGTGCGCGCCGGCGCCAATCTGCAGGACTCGTGCATCGCGCACGGCTTTCCGGGCACCGATACGATCGTCTGCGAAGAGGGGCACATCGGACACGGCGCGATCCTGCACGGCTGCATCGTCGAGAAGAACGCGCTCGTCGGCATGAACGCCGTCGTCAACGACAGCGCCGTGATCGGCGAGTCGGCGATCGTCGCCGCGATGGCGTTCGTCAAGGCGAAGATGGTCGTGCCGCCGCGCATGCTGGTCGCCGGCACGCCCGCGCGCGTCATTCGCGAGCTCACCGCGATGGAGCTCGGGTGGAAGGCCGAGGGCACCCAAAGCTACCAGCAGCTCACACGGCGGAGCCTCGCGACGATGCGGGCGACGTTGCCGCTGCCCGTCGTCGAGCCGGACCGCCGGCGCATCGAGCTGCCCGAGCTGCTGCCGCTGTCGCACCTCAAGGCGAAGACGTCGTGACCGAGTCAGCGCATATCGCGCCCGAGCGGCTCCAGGCGGCGTTCGATCGCGAGCGCCGTGACGCGCGGCGTCGCAAGGCCGTCGACGCGCGCGAGGCGCACACCCACACGATCGCGATGTACGGCCGCTTGGCCGAATTGCAGCGGGAGACGATCGCCGACGAACGCGTCGACGTCGCGTGCGCGCGCGGGTGCAGCTACTGCTGCCACCTGCGCGTCGAAGTGCGCCCGCACGACGCCTTCGTGCTCGCCGCGCACCTTCGCACGCGCTTCGACGCCGAGCGATGCGCTCGCGCGATCGCCCGCATCGAGGCCAATCTCGGGCGTATTGCGGCCCTGTCGCCGGAGGCGCACGTGCGTGCCGGGATTCCCTGCGCGCTGCTCGAAGACGGCGCGTGCTCGGCGTACGACGCGCGGCCCGCAACGTGTCGAAAGTACTACTCGATCTCGGTCGACGTCTGCCGCCACGCGTTCGATGCGCCGAGCGAGCCGTTGATCGGCGACATCGAGAACGAAACCGTTCGCCTCGCCGGCAACGCCGTGGCGCTTGGCTACGCGAAAGGCCTCGAGGATGCGGGGTTCGACGCGGCGTTGTACGAGCTGCATTACGCGCTCTACAAGGCGCTCACCGATCCGAAGGCCGAGCGCCGTTATCGCGACGGCAAGCGCGCGTTCGTGTGACCCGGCGAAGCGGCCGCGTCAGCCCGCGTCGGACGCGGACGCGGCGAGCCGCGCTTCGGCCTTCGCGAGCATCGCGTGAAGGCGCGGATCGTCTCGAATCGAATCGAGGCTGTTGTCGGTGGCGAACCACGTGAGGTTATGACGCTGCGCGCGTTCGAGCACCGGCTCGAGCAGTTCGAGCGCAAGCGCCGCCTCGCCGAGGCCGACCATGCTGCATGCGAGGTTGTAGCGCAGGTTCAGGTTGTCGGGTTCGAGCAGCATCGCGCGCCCGGTCCACTCCTTCGCCCGGTCGCGTTCGTTCAACGCGACGAGCGCGCTGACGCCCCAACCGATCGCGAGCCCGTGGTCCGGTTCGGCCGCAACGACCTTCTCGACGCGCGCGAGCGCGCGGCGCGCCGCGTTGCGCGTCGCTTCTTCGTCGCCAAGCGCTTCGTAGCATTGAATGGCCATGCCGAGCGCCCAGAAGTCGGCGTCGATCGCGGTCGCGGCGCGCTCGAGGCACGCCGCCGCCTCGGCGTAGCGGCGCATCGGGATGTAGCAGCGCGCCGCCGCAGCGTTCACTTCGTAGCCTTCAGGATCGAGTCGCATCGCCTTGGCGTGCTCCTCGAGCGCCTCCTGATAGCGTCCCGCATCGCCGAGGATCCGGCCCTTTGCCGCGTGCGCTTCCGCGAGATCGGGCGAGAGCGCGAGCGCGCGCTCGGCGGCGTCCCAGCCGGTGTCCCCGGTACCGACGTTCACCATCCGATGGTTGGCCTGGCAGATCGCCAGCAGCGCCCACGCGCGCGCGTAGCCGGGATCGATCCCCACCGCGCGCTGGCAGAAGCGTACGGTGATGTCGCGGTGACGCGAATTGCCCATCGCGTTGTACTGGCGGGCCATCAGGTACAGCTTGTAGGCCTCGGGATTGGTCGTCGAGCGTTGCTCGATCGCCTTGCGCTCCGACGGCATCAGCTTGAGCTTCAGCGCGCCGACGATCGCCTCCGAGATCTCGTCCTGAAGCGCGAAAATGTCGTTCAGGTCGCGGTCGTAGCGCTCCGCCCACAGATGGCTGTCGGTCGCGGCCTCGATCAACTGCGCCGTGATGCGCACGCGGTTGCCCGCCTTGCGCACGCTGCCTTCGAGCACGTACGTGACGTGCAGTTGCCGGGCGACCTGCCCGATGTCGACGTGCTTCCCCTTGAATGAGAACGCGGTGTTGCGGGACACCACCGAAAGCGCGCCGACCTTCGAGAGGTCGGTGATGACGTCCTCGGTGATGCCTTCGCTGAAATATTCCTGCTCGGGATCGCCGCTCATGTTCGCGAACGGCAGCACGCAGATCGACGTGCGTGATGGCGGCGACGCGCTCGTCGCCGCACGCGCCGGGGCGCGCAGCGCGAAGACGCGGATGGGGCGTGCGATGTTCTTGACGGCGTGCTCGCCGAGGTCTTCCATCCCGGCGGCGATCTTGCCCGCGACTTGGTCGCGCACGGAGCCCGAGATCGCGACGCCGCCCGGCTCGGCGAGCGCCTGCAGGCGCGCCGCGACGTTGACGCCGTCGCCGTAGAGGTCGTCGCCCTCGACGATCACTTCACCGAGGTTGATGCCGATCCGGTAGCGGATGCGCGTCGCTTCGTCGTCGTGCACCTCGCTCGCCTGCTGGATTTCGCCCGCGCACTCGACGGCCGCGACGACGCTCGCGAACTCGACGAGCGCGCCATCGCCCATCAGCTTCACCAGCCGGCCGCCGTGGCGCGCGACGCAGGGGTCGAACAATGTCGCGCGGTTCGCCTTGAGCCGCGCGAGCGTCCCCGCCTCGTCGCGCTCCATTGCGGCGCTGTAGCCGACGACGTCGGCGGACAGGATCGCGGTCAACCGGCGCTGCATCGCGCCCCCTGCGGTCGATGAATTCGCTAGTGTGCCGCGGAACGCGTCGCCCGTGTCGCGCGCGCGTCAGAATCCGGCGGCCTGGCCGTCGCGTCGCGCGTCCGATCCCGCGATGTAGCCGGCGCCGCGCTTGAGAATCACCTGACCCGCACCGAAGTCCATGTACGAATCGGGGATCGCGATCAGCTCGTGCCCGAGCGCGATCAGCCCTTCGCGCAATGCCGGCGACGCGGTCGCTTCGAGATCGAGCGACATCGCGGCGTTGACCTTGAAGCGTGGCGCGTCGAGCGCCGCCTGCGGATTCATCCCGTGGTCGTGCATCCGCACCACGATCTGCACGTGACCGGGCGGCTGGATCGGTCCGCCCATCACGCCGAACGCCGCGAGCGGCGCGCCGCCGCGCGTCACGAAGCCGGGGATGATCGTATGGAACGGCCGCTTGCCACCGCGGACTTCGTTCGCGTGCTCGCGCTCGAGCGAAAACCCTGTCCCGCGGTTTTGCAGGCTGATGCCGGTGCCCGGCACGACGACGCCCGACCCGAAGCCCATGTAATTCGACTGGATCAGCGACACCATCATCCCGTTCGCGTCGGCGGCGGCGAGGTAGACCGTTCCGCCCTGCGGGGGCGTTCCGGCGCCGAAATGCTGCGCGCGCCTGCGGTCGATCAGGCGCGCGCGCTCGCGCAGGTAGTCGCGATCGAGCAGGGCGGCCGGCGAGACGCGCATCGTCGACAGATCGCAGACGTGGCGGTGAACGTCTGCGAACGCGAGCTTCATCGCCTCGATCTGCAGATGCTGGCTCTCGACGGAGTCCGGCGCAAGCGCGCCGAGATCGAACGATTCGAGCATGCCGAGGGCCATCAGCGCGGCGATGCCTTGGCCGTTCGGCGGGATCTCGTGCACGGTGACGCCGCGATAGTCGAGCGCGAGCGGCGTCACCCAGTCGATCGTGTGCGTTTCGAAATCGGAAAGCGCATGCACGCCGCCGCACGCGCGCGAATGCGCAATGATCGCGTGCGCGAGTTCGCCGCGATAAAACGCCTCGCCGCGCGTCTTCGCGATGGTCGCGAGCGTCGTCGCCATCGCCGTCGAGCGAAAGCGCTGACCTGGTTCGGGCGGCTTGCCGTCGATCAGGAAGTGCTCCTGCCAGCCGACGCCTTGCGGCATCAGCGGCGCGGCGAGCTTCCACTTGCCGGCGATGACCGGCGAGACCGCGTACCCGTCGTGCGCGTAGCGGATCGCGGGCTCGAAGAGATCCGCGAACGGCAGTTTGCCGTAGCGCTGCGACAGCGCGACCCAACCCGACACCGCGCCGGGAATCGTCACCGTGTCGATGCCTCGCTGCGGCATCTGCGCGTGGGCGGCAAAACGTTCGCGGTTCCACTCCGCGGGCGCGCGACCCGATGCGTTGAGCCCGACGAGCTGGCGGCCGTCCCACAGGATCGCGAAGAGATCCGAGCCGATGCCGTTGCTGACCGGCTCGACGACGGTCAACGCGATCGCCGTGGCGAGCGCGGCGTCGACGGCGTTGCCGCCGCGCACGAGCATGGCGATGCCCGCCTGCGTGGCGAGCGGCTGTGTCGTGGCGACGACGTTGTCCGCACAGATCGGCTGGCGGCGGGAGGGGTAGGGGAGATTCCAATTCATATCTAGGCTTCCTGAAACGCCTCCTCCCTTCGCCGGCGGATGTTCGGCAGCGTGATGACGAGCACGAGCAGGATCGCCGCGGCGAGCAGGCCGGCGGAAATGGGACGTGTCGCGAACACCCACGGATCGCCGCGCGAAAGGAGGAGCGCGCGGCGCAGGTTCTCTTCCATCATCGGTCCGAGCACGAAGCCCAGCAGAAGCGGCGCCGGCTCGCAATCGAGCTTGGCGAAAAGCACCCCGATCGCGCCGAAGAACGCGGTTTGCATGAGGTCGAAGCTCGTGTTGTTGACGGTGTAGACGCCGATGCCGCAGAACAGCAGGATCGCCGGGTAGAGCAGCCGGTACGGCACCGTCAGCAGGCGGATCCAGATGCCGATCAACGGGAGGTTCAGCACGACGAGCATCAGGTTGCCGACCCACATCGACGCGATCAGCCCCCAGAAGAGCTGCGGGTTCGACGTCATCACCTGCGGACCGGGCTGGATGTTGTGGATCGTCATCGCGCCGATCATCATCGCCATCACCGCGTTCTCGGGAATGCCGAGCGTCAGCAGCGGAATGAACGACGTTTGCGCGCCGGCATTGTTCGCCGATTCGGGCCCGGCCACGCCTTCGATGGCGCCGCGGCCGAACCGCGAAGGGTCTTTCGCGAGCTTCTTCTCGATGCTGTACGACGCGAACGACGACAGCATCGCGCCGCCGCCCGGCAACACGCCGAGCATCGAGCCGAGCGCCGTGCCGCGCAGCACCGCGGGCGCCGCCTGACGGATCTGCGACAGCGTGAGCCACAGCCCCTTGATTCGCGTGCGGATGACGTCGCGCTTCTCGGTCGCCTCGAGATTCAGCACGATCTCCGCGAAGCCGAACAATCCCATGGCGACGACGACGACGCCGATGCCGTCCGACAATTCGGGAATGCCGAACGTGAAGCGCTCGACGCCCGAGTTGACGTCGGTGCCGACGATGCCGAGCAGAAGGCCCAGCACGATCATCGCGATGGCCTTCACCAGCGAGCCTTGCGCGAGCACGACCGCGCCGATCAGCCCGAGCACCATCAGCGAGAAGTACTCGGCGGGGCCGAACTTCAGTGCGAGCGCCGACAGCGGCAGCGATACGCCTGCGACGAGCACGGTCGCGCACGATCCGGCGAAGAAGGAGCCGAGCGCCGCGATCGCGAGTGCGGCGCCGGCCTCGCCCTTTCGCGCCATCTGGTGGCCGTCGAGGCACGTCACCACCGACGACGACTCGCCGGGCATGTTGACGAGGATCGCCGTCGTCGACCCGCCGTATTGCGCGCCGTAGTAGATGCCGGCGAGCATGATCAGCGCCGATACCGGCTCGAGCGCGTACGTCGTCGGCAGCAGCATCGCGATCGTCGCGACGGGACCGATGCCGGGCAGGACGCCGATCAGCGTGCCGAGCAGCGTGCCGATCAGCGCGTACATCAGATTGACCGCGGTGAGTGCGACGCCGAAGCCGGTCGCGAGGTGCGACAGCAGTTCCATTCGTTACGGCTGCCCGGGCCAGATCGGCAGTTGCAGCGACAGCCCGACGACGAACACCCCCACGGCGAGCGCGGCGAGCACGATGCCCGACAGCAACGCCTCGCGCGGACGAAACTCGCGACTCGCGGCGCTGGCGACGACGACGAGAATCACCGTGGACACGGCAACGCCGAGCGGCTGCACGATCGCGCCGAAAAGGACGACGCTGCCGTGGACGATCACGATCGGGCGCCAGTGGAAG
>Ga0207657_10008299_pt1 | contig 10566 bp, 8 predicted proteins | sample KBSC33metaG_FD_184316 | JGI IMG/M metagenome (GOLD analysis project Ga0207657, IMG submission 184316) | Corn rhizosphere microbial communities from Kellogg Biological Station, Michigan, USA - KBS C3-3 metaG (SPAdes) (version 2) | ecosystem: Host-associated > Plants > Roots > Rhizosphere > Soil ... | reverse complement strand
CCTGCCCGACTCGCACGACTGGGGCAGCGGCGGCGAGGACGGCCGCTCGCTGGGCGCCCGCGTGCTCGCCCAGGTTCGGGATGCCCAATCGGGGGCCGTGCTCCTGGACCGGAACGCGGCAACCCCGGCGGCTCCGGCCTCGACCGCGAAGCTAGCCACGGCTGCGGCCGTACTCAGCGTTCGCGCGGCCACGGATCGGATCACCACCCGCGTGGTGGCTGGGGCGACGCCCGGGGCGGTTGTGCTCGTGGGCGCCGGCGATCCAACGCTTACGGCGGCCGCCCCCGGGGCGGCGCCGGCGTATCCGGAGGCGGCCCGGATCTCCGATCTGGCCCGCGCCGTGCGGGCCAGCGGCGTCACCCCGAGTGCCGTCGTCGTCGATAGTTCCCTGTTCACCGGTGCGCCCACCGGGCCCGGGTGGGGTCCGGGCGACGCACCGAGCGCCTATGCCGCCCCGATCACGGCCGCGATGGTGGACGGCGGGCGAGATACTCCCGACGCCGTCATTCGAAGCGCGGATCCGGCCGGAGCCGCCGGTCGGGCGCTTGCGGCTGATCTCGCGTTGCCCGCGTCGGCCGTGACATCCGGTGATGCGCCGGTCCGGGCCCGCGTTCTTGCGCAGGTGCAGTCTGCACCGATCGGCACCCTGGTCGAAGAGATGCTCCGCGAGTCGGACAACGTCATTGCCGAGTGCCTCGCTCGGCAGGTAGCGCTGGCAGCTCAGCAGCCGGCATCGTTCGCCGGTGCGGCGAGCGCAACCGCGACCGTCTTGCGGTCCGCTGGCATCGATATCGGTTCCGGGCTTCTCGACGGCAGCGGGCTCTCCCCGAACGATCGGATCAGCCCGGCCGCGCTGGCCGCATTGCTGCAATCGGCCGCGACTGGGCAACCGCGGTTGCGCGATGTCGTCGACGGGATGTCCGTCGCCGGCTGGGACGGAACGCTCGCCACTCGATTCGTCGGCGTCGCTGGTGTCGGGGTGGTGCGCGGCAAGTCAGGAACGCTGACCGGCGTCTCAGCCTTGGCCGGCCTGCTCCGCGATCACGACGGGCGGCTGCTGTTGTTCTCGATCGTCGCTGATCAGGTTCCGGCTGCCGGCACGAGCGAAGCGCAGCAGGCCCTCGATGCGAGCGTCGGCGCGTTGGTCGAATGCGGTTGCCGGTGAGCTGGTTGTCCCGCTCGCGAGGAGACGGCTCCGGCGCGGCGGGCTTGATCATGAGTGGGTTATGCCCTACACAAGATCCAGCCGATTATCAGGCGGCAAGGAGATGCAGCGCATGAACGATCCCCTACCGAAGCGGCTCGGCGCGGAGTTCCTCGGCACATTCGTGCTGGTATTCGGCGGCTGCGGGACCGCTGTCATCACGGCGAACTTCGGGCAGACCGGCGTCGGCATTCTGGGCGTAGCCCTCGCCTTCGGGTTGACCGTGCTAGTCATGGCCTACGCCGTCGGCAATGTCTCAGGCGGGCACTTCAACCCGGCTGTGACCATCGGGCTGTTGATCGCCAAGCGTTTTCCGGGACGCGACGTGGCGGCTTATGTCGTCACCCAGGTCGTCGCTGCGATCGCCGCCGCGGTGGCGCTCTGGATCATCGCGCACGGCCAGAAGGGCTTCTCCTCGAAGGAATCTGGGTTCGCCGCCAACGGCTACGGCGATCATTCGCCGGGCCACTACAGCTTGTGGGCTGTGCTGATCGCCGAGGTCCTCCTGACCTGCATCTTCGTCTACGTGATCCTGGGGGCCACCGACCGGCGGGCGACCGCGGGGTTCGGTGGACTCGCCATCGGCCTGACGCTGACTTTGATTCACCTGGCCAGCATTCCGATCGACAACACGTCGGTGAATCCGGCCCGATCGATCGGGCCGGCGCTGTTCGCCGGAGGCTGGGCCATCGCCCAGGTGTGGGTGTTCCTGGTCGGGCCGATCGCAGGTGCGGCGATCGGCGGGTCGACGTATTACCTGGTCGTCGGTGGCCCGGGTCGCGAGGCGCTCGAGAACGCGCCGCTGAAAGAACTGGAGGGCGAGTCCCGCAAGGGGTAACGGCCACGCTAGGTAACGTGGCCGTCATGACCTCCCTGATCGACTGGGATCTCGCGGCGCGCACCGCGCGGCGGCTGTCCCCACCGTCGCCCTCGGTGTCCCGCGACGAAGCGGACGAGACCGTCGGCGAGCTGTATCGCGCCGCGGACACCGCCGCCGGTCATGTCGCCGACCTGACCCACCTGGTCGAACCGCCGATCACGGCGCTCACTCGGGTTGTCGATCGGGACGCTTGGATCGATGTCAATGCCGCGGCGATGCGCAACGTCATGACTCCGCTCGTCGACCGGCTCATGTCGTCCGACTCCGTTGGCAAGATGGCCGAATCGGTCGGCAGCCGGGTGACCGGGGTGCAGGCCGGCGCGCTACTCGGGTTCCTGTCCGGCAAGGTGCTGGGCCAGTTCGAGTTCTTCGATCAGCCTGGGGGGCAGCTCCTGTTGGTCGCGCCGAACATCGTTGGAGTAGAGCGCCAGCTGCATGTCGATCCGTCCGACTTCCGGCTGTGGGTCTGTCTACATGAGGTGACCCACCGCGTGCAGTTCAGCGCCGTCCCGTGGCTGCGCCAGCACATGCAAGACGAAGTGGACGCCCTCACGGCCACCGTGGAGATCGACCCCAACGCACTCCGCGAGCGACTCCGCGCCGGGCTCGGCGAGCTGACCGACGTCGTCCGCGGCCAAGGAGATGGGTCCGGGCTGCTTTCGGTCATCGCCACGCCCGAACAACGGAAGATCCTGGATCGGGTATCCGCGTTCATGTCTGTCGTTGAGGGTCACGCCGAGTTCGTGATGAATGCCGTGTCCTCGGACGTCATTCCGAGCCAACCAACGATCGAGGAGCGGTTCGGGGTACGCCGCCGCCGGGGCGGCAATCCGCTCGACCGGCTGCTGCGGCGACTGCTCGGACTGGAGGCGAAGACCCGGCAATACATCGACGGTGCCGCATTCGTCCGAGCCGTTGTGAACAAGGCCGGCGTCGACGGCTTCAATCTGATCTGGACGTCACGCGAGACCCTGCCCACGAAAGCCGAGATCGCATCGCCGGCCGACTGGATCGCCCGCGTCCATTCCTGACAATGCGCCCATTGGCTTCGTGACAATGCGCCTATTGACTGTCGTGCTCCTGGACTTGCCGCCGCGGAGCGACAACAACTCCAAGATCATCAAGCCGGGAGGCTGTGTCTCGACAGCGGATTGCACAGGACGGACCTGGTGATGGGACCGCATCCGGCCGTTGCCGAGGTCCGCCGAGCTGTGCGAACCGCCCTGGCCGGCGTCGAGATGCGCGTGCTTGTGGCGTGCTCCGGTGGCGCGGACTCGCTGGCTCTCGCCGCGGCGACGATCTTCGAGGCTACGCGCGCGAACCTGTCGGCCGGCCTCGTCACGGTCGACCACGCGCTGTGGCCGGGTTCCCTCGAACAGGCGCGGGCGGTCGCGTCCATCGGCTTCGAGCTCGGCTACGACCCGGTGGAAGTCGTTTGCGTGGTCGTGGGAACGGCTGGTGGCCCGGAGGCGGCAGCGCGCGCGGCGCGCTACGCGGCGCTCGACGCGGCCGGCGAGGCCTTGGGTGCGACCGTGCTGCTCGGGCATACCCTCGACGATCAGGCCGAGACGGTTCTGCTCGGTCTAGGCCGGGGCTCCGGCCCGCGCAGCGTGGCCGGGATGCGAGCGGTCGACGGGCGCTACCGCCGACCCTTCCTCGGGGTCCGCCGGTCGACGACGGCGGCGGCGTGCGCGGCTCTTGGCCTCATACCGTGGCAGGACCCAACCAACCGCGACGCGCGCTTCCAGCGCGTGCGGTTGCGAACCGAGGTGCTGCCGCTCCTCGAACAGGTCTTGCAGGGCGGGGTGGCGGACGCCCTGGCCCGGACCGCAGCCCTCACGCAGGCCGATCTCGACGCACTCGACGCGATCGCCGAGTCCTACCTGCCTGCCGACGGCGGCGAGCTCGACGCGACGAGCTTGGCCGCGCACTCCCAGGCGATCCGCTCCCGAGTGTTGCGGCGCTGGGCGACGCGCGCCGGCGTGCCCGCGCTTACGGCGACCCATCTGGCCGAGCTGGATGCGCTGGTCGCACGCTGGCACGGGCAAGCTCGTGTCGATCTGCCCGGCGGGTTCGGTGTGACCCGCGTATCTGGCAGGCTGTGCCTGATCTCGCCGCACTCCCATAAGGGGTAACTGTGTCGTCCGTGCTCGACGCCGATATCGACGCCGTCATCGTGACCGCCGACCAGATATCGGTCAAGATCGGTGAGCTCGCCAAACAGATCGACCAGGACTATGCCGACCGGGAGCCGCTGCTGGTCGGGGTGCTCAAGGGTGCGGTCATGTTCATGTCCGACCTCGCTCGGACGATGTCACGGCCGTCGACGATGGAGTTCATGGCGGTGAGCTCGTATGGATCGTCGACGACCTCGTCCGGCGTGGTGCGGATCCTCAAGGATCTGGACCGCGATATCGCCGGGCAACACGTCCTCATCGTCGAGGACATCATCGACTCAGGCCTCACCTTGTCCTGGCTGCTGAAGAACCTGCACAGCCGCAATCCGGCCTCGGTACGTGTCGTGGCGCTGCTACGCAAACCCGACGCGATCAAGGTGGAGGTAACCGTGGAATATGTCGGTTTCGACATCCCGAACGAGTTCGTCGTCGGCTATGGGCTCGACTACGCCGAGCGTTACCGGGATCTGCCGTACATCGGCCGATTGCGGCCGTCCGTGTACGAAATCCAGGCCAGCCGGGTGACTCCCGCGTGACCGCACGCACCAACGAGCTGAGAGTAAGCTGAGGATAGGTTCGCTGGTGGCGATGTGTTCCCGACGACCGGAACGACCGGTCTCGGCGGGGCGTTGGACCCGGTAGCGGGTCGTCCACGATTCTCGGATCGTGGGTCACCCCGTGTACCGTTCCAGGTGAGCATCGCTTCCGATCTCACGCTGGTTTCCAGGGTGTCCCAGTGGTCGAAGCAGGAGGAATGCGAGTCCGCCGCGGCGACTCGCAACGATAATGGATCGTAAGCGCATCGTCAGATCGTGGTGGCTGTGGGCTGTCGTCGCCATCGTGTTGTTCTTCGCGCTTCAGTCGGTGTTGAGCTCGGGCGACGAGTACCACGCGGTGAACACCTCAGAGGCCATCTCTCAGATCAACTCCGGCAACGTCGACAAGGCGGTCATCCACGACAAGGAGCAGTCCCTCAACCTCGACCTGAAGTCCCCCGTCGACGGCCACAGCAAGATTTCGACGTCCTACCCGGCCGACGCCACGCAGACCATTTTCAACGATCTGCAGGCCAAGGTGCCGACCAACGGATTCACCACCCAGGTCAGCAAGAGCAACGGATGGCTGAGCCTGCTGTTCAGTCTGCTGCCGTTCCTCCTGATCTTCGGCGTCCTCTGGTTCGTCATGACCCAGGTGCAAGGCGGTGGCAACCGGGTGATGAGCTTCGGCCGCAGCAAGGCCAAGCTGGTCAGCAAGGACACCCCCAAGACGACCTTCGCCGATGTCGCCGGTGCTGACGAGGCGATCGAGGAGCTGCAGGAAATCAAGGATTTCCTGCAGAACCCGGCTCGTTACCAAGCGCTGGGTGCCAAGATCCCCAAGGGCGTCCTCCTCTACGGACCGCCTGGAACCGGCAAGACGCTGCTCGCGCGGGCCGTCGCCGGTGAGGCCGGCGTGCCGTTCTACTCGATCTCCGGCTCCGACTTCGTGGAGATGTTCGTCGGGGTCGGCGCGTCCCGGGTGCGCGATCTGTTCGAGCAGGCCAAGACCAACGCGCCGGCGATCATCTTCGTCGACGAGATCGACGCCGTCGGGCGGCACCGCGGCGCCGGTCTGGGCGGCGGGCACGACGAGCGCGAGCAGACGCTCAACCAGATGCTGGTCGAGATGGACGGTTTCGACGTCAAGGGCGGGGTCATCATGATCGCCGCCACCAACCGCCCGGACATCCTCGACCCGGCGCTGCTACGGCCCGGTCGCTTCGACCGGCAGATCGCGGTAGCGCCGCCTGACGTCGAGGGCCGGAAGGCCGTGCTTGCGGTGCACGCGAAGGGCAAGCCGTTCGCAGTGGATGTCGACCTCGGCGTGATCGCGCGGCGCACGCCCGGCTTCACCGGCGCGGATCTCGCCAACGTCATCAACGAGGCGGCCTTGCTGACCGCGCGCACCAACGGTCGGCTGATCACCACAGCTGCACTGGAGGAGTCGATCGACCGGGTCATCGCCGGCCCGGAGCGCAAGACGCGCGCCATGAGTGACAAGGAGAAGCGGGTCACGGCGTACCACGAGTCCGGCCACGCGCTGACGGCGTGGGCGATGCCCAACCTCGACCCGGTGCACAAGGTAACGATCCTGCCGCGGGGCCGGTCGCTTGGGCACACCCTGGTGCTGCCGCTGGAAGACCGGTACACCCAGACCCGTTCGGAGATCCTCGACCAGCTCGTCTACGCGCTGGGCGGTCGGGCGGCCGAGGAGCTGGTCTTCCACGAGCCGACTACCGGCGCCTCCAACGACATCGAGAAGGCCACTCAGCTGGCCCGCTCCATGGTCACCGAGTTCGGCATGAGCTCCAAGCTGGGCGCGGTCAAGTACGGCACGTCCGACTCGGAGCCGTTCCTCGGCCGGGACTACGGCCACACCCGCGACTACTCGGAGGACATTGCCGCCGACATCGACACCGAAGTGCGCGACTTGATCGAAGCGGCGCACGACGAGGCGTGGGAGATTCTGGTCCAGTACCGCGACGCGCTTGACGAAATGGTGCTGGAACTGGTCGAGAGGGAGACGCTGAGCAAGGAGGACCTCGAGCGCATCCTCGCGCCGGTGCGCAAGCGGCCTCCGCACAACACGTTTACCGGGTTCGGCAAGCGGACGCCGAGCGACCGTCCTCCGGTCGAGATCCCGGTGAGCGCACAGTCGAACGGACGCCACGACGCCAGGAAAGACCAGGCGCCGCCCGTCCCGCAGCCCACACCGAGCTACGGCCAACCGGGCTACGGCCAGCCGGGACAGACCTACGGTCAACCTACGTATGGCCAGCACGCGCAGGACCAGGGCCAGCCGGGCTACGGCCAGCCGGGGTCGGGCTACCGGAACCCAGGCCCGGACTACGGCGATCGGCCAGCCCCCGGAAACGGTCAGCCCGGCCAGGGTTACGGCGTTCCCCCCGGCCCGGGCTACGGCCAGTCGCCGTATCCGCCGCCTGGAGACGGTCAGCCCGGAAACCGGGGCCCGCAGGGGAGCCCGTACCCGCCGCCCGGCACTCGCCCCGAGCAGCGTCCCGGCCCGGACGGTGGCACTCAGGGCTCGGCGTGACGCTACGGCGGGAGAGCCGGCCCGAAGGTGTCGATTTCGCCCGCGCGGAGGCGGCCGTGCGCGAGTTGTTGCTGGCCATCGGCGAGGACCCAGATCGGGAGGGCCTGAAACGTACGCCGGCCCGGGTCGCGCGGGCATACAGCGAGGTTTTCGCTGGCCTGTTCGTCGATCCCGACTCGGTACTCGAGGCGACCTTCGACGAGGATCACGACGAACTCGTCCTGGTCAAGGACATCCCGCTGTATTCGATTTGCGAACACCACCTGCTGCCGTGGCACGGGACCGCGGCGATCGGCTACATCCCGGGCCCGGACGGTCGTATCACGGGCCTGTCGAAACTCGCTCGATTGGTCGATCTATACGCCCGCCGGCCCCAGGTCCAGGAGCGGCTGACCTCGCAAGTGGCTGACGCGTTGCGCAAGGGCCTGCAACCGCAAGGCGTCATCGTCGTGATTCAGGCGGAGCATCTCTGTATGGCCATGCGGGGGATACGCAAGCCCGGCTCGCTCACCGTGACCTCAGCCGTACGAGGCATCTTCCAGAGCGACCCCCGGACCCGTGCGGAGGCGCTGTCGCTGGTGCTAGGGCGGTAGGCACGTAGTGGCCCTGCCCTCCCGGCCGGATCGCCTGGTCGTCATCGGCGTCCTCAACGTCACCCCGGATTCGTTCTCTGACGGCGGCCGTTTCACCAGTCTCGACGATGCCGTCGCGCATGGCTGCCGCCTGGCTGACGACGGCGCCGATCTGGTCGACGTCGGCGGCGAGTCGACCCGCCCAGGTGCCGACCGGGTCGACGCCGCCGAAGAGGAACGGCGAGTCATCCCTGTCATCGAGGCGCTGGTCGCCAACGGCATCCGGGTCAGTATCGACACTTATCGAGCCGTGGTCGCCGAGCGTGCGCTGGCCGCAGGCGCGTCCGTGGTCAACGACGTGTCCGGCGGCCTAGGCGACCCGGACATGGCGGCGGTGGTCCGTGCGGCCGGGTGCCCATGGATCCTCATGCACTGGCGTGGGCACAGCCGCCGAATGCAGGACCTGGCCCACTATGTCGACGTCGTCGACGATGTCCGGCGGGAGTTGGCCGAGCGGGTCGAAGCCGCGAATCAAGCCGGTATCAGCTCGGACCGGATCGTGATCGATCCCGGCCTCGGGTTCGCCAAGACGGCGGAGCACAACTGGGCGCTGCTCGCCCACCTCGACGTGCTGGTCGGCTTCGGCCTGCCGGTGCTGATCGGCGCCTCGCGCAAGTCGTTCCTCGGACGCGTGCTCGCTGATCCGGCCGGCACGCCCAGGCCGGTCGACGAGCGAGAGGCGGCCACGGTCGCGCTCACCGCCTACGCAGCGACGCAGGGGGCGTGGGGGGTGCGAGTGCACGATGTGCGAGCGAACGTCGATGCCGCTCGCACGATCGCGGCTGTCCGCGAGGCAGCGACCCGATGACTGACCGCATTGCGCTCACCGGGCTGCGGATACGAGGCCACCACGGCGTACTACCGAGCGAACGACGGGCCGGGCAGGACTTTGTCGTGGACGTTAGTTTGGATCTCGACCTCGCACCGGCGGCGTTGTCGGACGACGTGGCCGACACCGTCGACTACGGAGAATTGGCAGAGGCACTAGCAGCCGTGGTTCGCGGCGAGCCGGTCAATCTCTTGGAAACCCTCGCGTCCCGACTCAGCGACATATGCCTCGCCGACGCCCGCGTGGCTGCTGCCACGGTCACCGTGCACAAGCCGCAGGCGCCGATCCCGCTGAACTTTCTCGATGTTTCGGTGACTGTGCGTCGAGGTCGGTCGTGACTGTGTCGCCCGTCGCCGCCCTCCGCTACCCACCTGCACCCCGTGAAATCGCTGACGCGATTTCACGGGGACCCCGCCCTCGGGCCCTAGGGGCCCTACGATGCTCCGCGGAGGACGGCTCCTCATGACTAACGCCGTCCTGTCGGTTGGCTCCAATATGGGCGATCGGCTGGCGTACCTGCGATCCGCGCTGGATCGAATGCGGCCATGCGTCGACGCGGTCTCGCCGGTGTACGAGACTCCACCCTGGGGCCCGGTGCGCCAGCCGGACTATCTCAACGCGGTGATCCTCGCGTCCGACGACACCGCCGACCCGCCTGTCTGGCTCGCTCGGGCGCACGCCGCTGAGGATGCGGCGGGCCGGGTTCGTGACCAGCGTTGGGGACCTCGGACGCTCGACGTCGACGTGATCGCGGTTGACGACATCGAGCTGAACGACCCGGACCTGACCTTGCCGCACCCTCGGGCGGCGGAGCGGGCGTTCGTCCTCGTCCCGTGGCTAGCCGTCGATCCGGAGGCCCGGTTGTCTGGTGGATCGGTCGCCGACTTGGTGGCCCAGCTGCCTCCGAGCGAGATCTCTGCCGTGCGCATGCGGCCGGACCTGGTGCTGAGGTAGCGGTGCGTCGGACGACCGTCGGTGATCTGATTCTGCCCTTCGTGATCGTGGGGCTGGTGGTCTATCTCGTCTTCCGGTTCCTCTACGGTTCGCTCCCGCCACTCCAGTACGTCTTGCCGATCCCCATTGCGATCTTGGCCATCGTCGAGTTCTCGCTGGCCCGCCGGGTGCGGGCGGTCGTGCACCACGATCGTGATGCCAAGCCGATGACCGCCATCTCGGTAGCGCGATCCGTAGCGCTGGGCAAAGCTTCCGCGCTCGTCGCGGCCGGGATCTGTGGTGCCGCCGTAGGAGTGATCGCCCGCGTCGCGCCCGATGCCTCGACGGTTCGCGCGGCCGGCAACGACTTGCGGGTCGCACTGCTGCTGTTCGTGGCTGGCGGGTTACTGCTCGTCGCGGGGCTTTTGTTGTCGTTGGGGCCGCTAGATCCGGGCTCCCGGCTTGAAGCGGATCGGCATGCTCTTCGGACCCGAGATGAAGGTCGAGGCCAGCCACTCCGGCGGGTTGGGGATCTCGATGTCCTCCATCCGCGTCAGCACCTGCTGCAGGATGGCGTCGATCTCGATCCGCGCCAGGTGTTGGCCCAGGCAGACGTGCGGGCCGCCGCCGAAGGCGATGTGCTCGTTCGGCGTGCGGCCGACGTCGAAGCGATCCGGCTGGGGGAAAACGGCCTCGTCGCGATTGGCCGAGGTATAGAAGACGATCACCTTGTCGCCGCGCTTGATCGCCTTGCCGCCGAGCTCCACGTCGCGCGTGGCGGTGCGGCGGAAGTGGATCACCGGGGTGCAGTAGCGCAG
>Ga0207657_10008297_pt1 | contig 10568 bp, 6 predicted proteins | sample KBSC33metaG_FD_184316 | JGI IMG/M metagenome (GOLD analysis project Ga0207657, IMG submission 184316) | Corn rhizosphere microbial communities from Kellogg Biological Station, Michigan, USA - KBS C3-3 metaG (SPAdes) (version 2) | ecosystem: Host-associated > Plants > Roots > Rhizosphere > Soil ... | reverse complement strand
CTCGTACGAACTGCTGGACGTCACCCCGTATGGTCGACAAGAGGACTGGGAGGACTCGCCATCCGGCTGGCCACAGAAGCCGACATACGGTAGTTAGAAATTGTGAATTTGGAATTATGATTGTGAATTCGGAAGCCAGTTGTCGGATGCTGAATTCCAAATTCATAATTCCCTCTGCCGTTTACCTGAAAGATGAGTAGGGGTAAGTCTGAAGCAGTAAAACTGGGAGGTGCCAGGATGGCTACCGAAACACTTTATGCGCTCTTTCAGACTGTTGCCGATGCCGAGCGGTCAATCGGCGCTCTGATGGATCATGGGATCGACCGCAACAACATTGGCGTCGTTGCGCGTCGATTGGCGGAGCAAGACGAAACGGCCCGTGTAAGATCGGGTTACAATCGGGTTGAGGATCAGACCGACGCTCTTGGCGATCCGGTCGCGACATATACGCCCCGGTCGACCATGACGCCGCCGGTTGCGTTCGAGGAGACCCCAAGAAACGAGAACGATAACCCGCTGAATGTGGAATCCGTCGGCAAGGAAGGCATTACGACAACGACGGGTGCGGACGCGGGCGCCGGCGCGGCGATTGGATCGGGTGTGGGCCTCATCGCCGGTCTTCTCGCCTCGGCGGCGGCCCTGACCATACCGGGCTTCGGCCTGGTCCTCGCCGGCGGGGCTTTTGCGGCGGGCATTGGAGCGACCGTTGCGACGACCGCCGCCGGAGCCATTGCCGGTGGAGTGGCCGGATACCTGCGCGACATGGGCATGGATGAGGCTGCCGCCGCGAGCTACGCTGAACGAGTCACTGAAGGCGACTATCTAATCTCGGTCACGGCCGACACGAGCGCTTACGACGACATCCGGCGCATTCTATACAAGTACAACGCGGTGGGCGTCGACCTGGATATCAACCAGGCGGACCGCGGACCGACGAGCGCATGGATCGGCAACGAGTCGATCGATCCGGCGACAGCCACCTGGGCGGACAACCAGACGACCACAACAAACCCGAACGCGTGGGACTCCGACGAGACGATCGATCCGGCAGCCGGGCGCACCGATTTGGGGGTCGAAAACCCGGGCACTGTCCGGGCTCATCTGGCCGAGCAGGCGATCGATGCGGGCGTGCCAATAGGTGCCGCCTATGTCCCGCCGGTACCCATCGGGCCGGCGTACGTACCCGCCGACCGGGTGTCGCCAGGGGACCTGCCGCCGGAAACCGTCGGCAGTCAGCCTCTCGGGCAGTTGGGATCGCCCGCTCCGGTCCGTCGGATCATCACGGAGGAGCCGGACGGTACGCCGATCATACCGGCGCGCGAAATTGAAGAAGTGCCTCCATCGGCCTGGCGCGACCCCGCGATCGACGCAGCACGTGCCCAAGCGGCTGAGGACCACGACGCCGACGTTGACGACGCCGTGCGGGAGAGAATATAGAATTGTGATTTGGAATTCCTAATTGCAAACGGGCGCGTTCGGGACACCGAGCGCGCCCGTCCGTTCTTATAGGGTATGGACACGGACCGGGTTTTTAGGACATCATTAGAGCTATGACGGATATCGACGCTGTACTCTCCAAGCTTGCACCGGCTGAACGCATTGGTCAACTGCTCTTCCTGGGTTGGCAGGGCGACACCGATGACGAAAGCCGAACGGTCAACAGCCATGCGGCCGCGCTCATCGACGATCTGGCTGTGGGCGGCATTATCTTTATGGGGCGGAATATCCAGGACCACGCTCAAATGAGGGCGGTGACTTCGGAGTTTCAGGAGCGGAATGCGTCGCATGGGCGTCCGCCGTTGTTCCTGGGGGTCGACCAGGAGGGTGGCCGGGTCAATCGCCTCAACCCTCCACACTTTACGCGAGAGCCGGCGCCGAAGGAAATTGGCGATACCGGCAACGCCGGTGCGGCAAGGAAGTCGGCTGCGGTGATCGGTCGGGAGCTCAAGTCGGTGGGCCTGAACTGGGACTTCGCGCCAGTGCTGGACGTCAACAATAATCCGAAAAACCCGGTGATCGGCAGCCGGTCGTATGGCGACGATCCCGCTCTGGTGGCGTCGATGGGGGTCGCCGCGGTCGAAGGCTTTCAGAAGGACGCGGGCATCATCGCGTGCGGCAAGCACTTTCCGGGCCACGGCGATACCGACGTCGATTCGCACCTGGCGTTGCCGATCGTCGACCACGATCGGGCGCGACTCGACGCTGTCGAGCTGATGCCGTTCAAGGCGGCGATCGCGGCGGGTATTGGGTCGATACTGACGGCGCATATTCGATTCAACCGGATCGACCCGGGGCTTCCCGCGACGCTCTCGCCGGCGATCCTGACAGGGATCCTCAGGCAGGATCTTGGCTACGACGGGCTCATCACCACGGATTGTCTTGAGATGAGGGGTATCACCGATCACTGGGGCGCGGGCGAGGCGGCGGTGCTCGCGGTCGAGGCGGGCGCGGATCTGCTGCTGGCGTGCCATACGCTGAAGACCCAGGTAGCGATGCGGGACGCACTGGTCAACGCGGCGACATCGGGACGTCTCTCGGAGGAGCGAATCAACAAATCGGTCGCCCGAGTTTTGAACGCGAAGAGGCGCTGGCTCACCGCCGTCAATTAGTCTCTATGGCCAATAAAGTATGTCCCCGTTGTGGCTCTCAGTACGCCACTCTTAAGTCGGCCACGTGTCCGCAATGTTTCGCCCTGCTGATCGAGGTCGATGACGACACGGCGGCGCAGATGGCGGCGGAGCGGTCCCAGGTCGAGAAATCACCCGAGTTCCAGGCGGCGAAAGCCGAGGACGACGAGCGGTTCCGGCATCAGTCGTTTCAGGCATGCCTGGTGGCCGTGGCCATGGGCTTCGTTCTGCTGGTGGTGACAATTGTCATGGTGGTATCGGCCAAGCACGACCGGGATAGGCTAGCCGCGAAGTACGCGCACATGCAGGCGGTCAAGAGTGCGGCGGCGACGCATCCGACGACGGTTCAGGCCAAGGTCGAGGACGTCATGCCGCCGCAGGTAGGGGGCTTCCATCGAGAAAAGATGGATCAGCGCGCCGCACTTTCGGGTACAGTAAATTTGATATACCATGCGGCCTACGTGCCCGTTGCCAAGAGTGTGACGATCGACGTGTACGCGACGACGCTCGACCGCTCGGCGGCGGAACTCGACCGCTTTCGAGATGTAGTGCAGCTTGCCGCGATGGCCGGCAGCGGTCAACGCAGCGTGACCGAAGTCTCCGCAAAGCCATTTCTCTACGAGATCGTCGGGGTGCCGGGAACACCAGGCGTCAACGCTGCGTTTCAGCAAGCGTTGACGTCGCAGGTCGGCGGACGATAGCGGCTGAGTTTGAGGAACGAATATGAATAAGATTGTGAAGGGGCTCCTGTGGGCGGGAGCGGGTGTCGGCGCGGTGGTGGCGGTCAATAGCGCTATCTTCGCACGCGCGAAGGCGCAAGGCAATCCGCTGGGCGGCGAGGGCCGGTTCTGGCCGGGGCCGTATGGCGACCTGTTCTACGCGCGGCAGGGCAAGGGCAAGCCCGTAGTGATGCTGCACGGTATCTACATGGGCGCTTCCGGATACGAGTGGCGCAAGAACTTTGACACGCTGTCCGAACACTTCAACGTGTACGCCGTGGACTGGTTGGGATTCGGCTTATCCGACAAGCCACGTATTCGATACACCGATGCCGTGTATATCGAGCAGCTCAAGCAGTTCCTGCGCGACGTCATCAAGGAGCCGTGCGCGATTGTCGCGTCGTCGCTGTCGTGCGCGTATGCCATTCGGGCGGCGCATGATCTGCCGGAGTTGGTCAGCGACCTGATCCTTGTCGAGCCGACCGGCATGCGACGGTTGTCCAAAGAGCCGGATGCTAAGAACGAGGCGATCTACCAGGTGCTGCATGCGCCGGTGGTGGGGACGTCGATGCACAACGCGGTGGCATCCGTGCCGTACCTGCGCGGCTATTTGATGAACCAGACCTACTTCGACCCGTCGTATGTCGACGATGCCATGATCGACCACTACTCGACGGCGTCGCACCAGTACGGGTCACAGAATGCTTTGCCTTCGTTCTTCTCAGGGCTGCTCAACCACGACGTGTCCGACGCGTTCCCGTCGCTCGGGCAGAAGACGATCCGGATTATTTGGGGACGAGAAGCACGAGTGACGCCACTGTCGGACGCAGAGGCATTCCTCGCGGCCAATGCGCACGCGGAGTTAACGGTATTTGATAAGTCGGGCATGACCCCGCAGGATGAGCAAGCTCAGGGTTTCAATCGATTGGCGGTGGAACTGCTTACCGAAAGCGCGCCTAAGCGAAGGACTCGGGCTACTAAGAAGGAGCATGATTAGACATGGCGCAGAATAATAACGGCAACGCCGTACGAAAGCCGGTGATCCCGCTGACACTGGTCGACCAGGGAGCGATGCCTGTCGACGATGACGAGACTTATATCGTTGTCGGTGAGGCCGGCGAGGACGTTGCGTTCGAAGTTTGCGAGGATCTGGAAATCGCGCTAGGGGTTCGCGAGGCAATGCAGGAAGACGGTTTTACCGTCCGGCTGTTCCAGGCGACCGAGATCGAGGTCGTCGAGGACGAGGAGCCGAGCAAGAGATAAGGATCAGGATGTAGGGAATAGTTAAGAGCCCGGGCATTGGCCCGGGCTCTGTTTGTTTCGGAATCGGCACCCTACTCCCTATCCCTACTATTAGTTGCTGTTGACGATGTTGCTCGAAACTCGGTTGAGCTTGTTGCCCGCTGTGGAGCCGAGGAACTTCATGGCGATAATGGCGATGACCCCGATCAGTGCGACAAGTAGGACATACTCGACCATCGTCGCGCCGTCTTCTTCATTAACGAACCGGCTCAGTAAGCCATTTGTTTTATACATTAGTAGTGACACTCCGTTCTTCTCAAAAAAATATGCGAACTCGCCGGGCACCCACTTGAAGCGGGCAATACTTTCCAGGAGCGGATAGTCGATCGACTTCGGCCTTTAGCATTTCATACGATATTCTTGCACTCCGCCGATTACCCAAGAATGTCGACCGTTCCGCTCTGCCCGATATCTCTACGTTCGACAGGTTTCTGCCGCTCAGCAGCAGCCATTTACATCGTAACACATCTTTTATCAGTTCGCACTAGTCCGTTGGATATATTCGAATATCAATTTATATCTGAAGCGAGCGAACTGGTCGACAACTAAATTCATAGGAAATAACTAGAAGGTAGCCTGAGAGCATGGAAGGGATTGGCCCGGATAAATTCACGCTCCAACCGAAGCTTTGCTTTATGTCCTCTGCTCCAGAATCAACTGCAGGTTCGTGAATAATACAGTGAGCGAGGTTTATGTCGTCGTCCAGTTCGTTGGAACGCGACGTTACGGGCACGACATTCGCCTGGTCGAAGTGGAGGGCACCTGTTTCGGTGCCCTCCATCTCGCCTTGCGAACAATGCGAACCGTTGAGCTGTCGGGGCTACGGAGTGATGGTCAACGTGGCGCTGGTTGACGTGGAAGTGCCGATCTTGGCGGAGATGACCGCTGAGTAATTGGAGGTCACCGTCAACGTGCTGACGGAGAACGTACCCGACGTCGCCCCCTGCGGGATCGTGAGGCTGTTGGTGGAGAGGATCGCCTTCGATGCGCCGGTGCTCAACGAGATTACCTGGCCGCCGACAGGCGCGGGACCGTTCAGGGTCACCGTGCCTGTCGATACGGACCCACCCTTCACGGTGGAGGGGTTGAGCGTTACAGACGAGATGCTGATGGCTACCACAGTCAGATAGACGGCATTGGATAGGCCGCCGCCGGGCGTTGGGTTGGACACTTTTATGCTGACCGTGCCGGCGCTTGCGATCGACGATGTCGGTATCGTCAGGTTCAGCTGCGTCGGAGAAACGTACGTAGGCGTCAGGATGGTCGAGTTGACCTTGACGGTGCTGGCCGTTGTGAATCCGGATCCGGTGATCGTCATCGTAAACGGCGGCTGTCCGGCGAAGACCGTCGACGGGCTGATGCTCGATATCGCCGGCGTGGGATATATCGTCAATGTCTTCGTGTGCTTTGCTTCGACGTTGCCTGCAACATCGACGCTCCAGTATACGTAGGTGTGCGTGCCGGCCCCCGTGATGTTGAACGAGCCTGTATTGATCGTCTGGGTCGGGCCGCCGTCGATCGAGTAGTATTTCGCGGCGACGCCCGATGTGGCGTCGGTGGCCGTGAGTGTGACGGCGGTGCCGGACACGGATGAGGTGGTCGATGGGGCCACCGTGTCGATATCGACGGATTGTGACCTGGCGGCTTCGACGTTTCCGATCTGGTCGACAGACCAGAATGTGATCGTATGCGAGGCGTCTCCAGAAACGGTGAAAGGCGTTGTATAGGTTTGCTGCGCGCCACCGTCAACTGTATAGTAGGTTGCCGCGATGTCGCCGGTTCCATCCGCATCGGTCACGGTCAGGGTCACGGTTGCCGTCGAGCTTAAAAACCAACCATTCGTGCCGGCGGTGCCCGAGACTGCGGCCGATGTGACCGGGGTGCTACCATCAACGGTCAGATATACTGCGCTCGACATGCCGCCGCCGGGGGTCGGGTTGATGGCCTTGATGCTGACCAACCCACCGTTGGCGATGGAAGTAGACGGCACGAGTAGATCCACCTCGGTCTGCGAGACGTAGGTCGGCGTCAGGATCGTGGAGTTCACCTTGATCGTAGTGTCCGGGGTAAAGCCGGTGCCATAGATCGCCATGGTGAACGACGGGCCGCCAGCCATCACTATCGAGGGGCTGATGCTTGTGATCGACGGCGTTGGGTAGACGCCCACCGTAATCGAATGGGTTGACTCGACGTTGCCGGCGTTGTCGACGCTCCAGTAGGTGACAACGTGCGAGCCGGCCCCTGACACACTGAACGAGCCTGTGTTGATAGTCTGGGTCGGTCCGCCGTCAATGGTGTAGTACTTTGCCGCGACACCGGAAGTGGCGTCGGTCGCGGTGAGAGTTACATTCGTACTGGAAACGGACGACGTCGTCGATGGCGCGACAGTGTCAATGTCGACGGATTGGGAGTTGGCGGCTTCGACATTCCCGATCTGATCGACCGACCAGAACGTGATTGTATGCGTGCCGTCGCCTGAAACGGTGAACGGCGACGTATACGCCTGCTGCGCGCCGCCGTCCAGGGTGTAATACGTGGCGGCGACATCGCCTGCGCCGTCAGCGTCTGCCGCGGACAACGTCACCGTTACCGTCGCGCTGGTGAACCAGCCGTTCGTTCCCGCGGTGCCGGAGGCCGTTGCCGTTGTGGTCGGGGCGCTTCCATCGACGTTCAGGAAGGCGGCCGCCGACAGGCCGCCGCCGGGCGATGGATTCGCGACTTTGACGCTGACCGGTCCACCGGTCGCTACAGCGGACGATGGTACCGTTAGGTCCAGCTCCGTCGGCGAGACGTACGTGGGAGTCAGGACGTTGGCGTCCACCTTGACGGTACTTGCGGGGGTGAACCCGGTGCCGGTGATTGTGAGAACAAAGGCCGGAGATCCTGCGCGAACGGTGGTCGGGCTGAGGCTCGTGATGGTCGGTATCGAGTAGATCCAGACAGTGATCGAATGGCTTGCCTCGACATTGCCGGCGACATCGACGCTCCAGTAAGTTACGGTGTGCGACCCGACGCCGGACACGGTGATCGTGCCCGAGTTCAATGTCTGCTGCGCACCGCCGTCGATGGTGTAGTCTCTCGCCGCGACGCCGGATGTGGCGTCGGTGGCGGTCAATGCGACCTGAGTGCCGGTCACCGAAGAGGTAGTCGACGGAGCGACGGTGTCGATGTTGATCGACTGGGACTTGGTGGTTTCCGTATGGCCAACGGTATCGACCGACCAGAAAGTGATCGAATGCGGGCCGTCTCCCGAGACGGTGAAGGGCGCCGTGTAGGTTTGCTGCGCGCCGCCGTCAAGCGTATAGTAAGTTGCGGCGATATCGGAGGGACCGTCAGGATCGGTCGCAGTCAATGTCACTGAGACGGATGAACTTGTGAACCAGCCATTGCTGCCGGCGGTGCCGGAGAGCGCGGCCGATGTCGACGGGGTGCCTCCGTCGATAGTAAGAGAGATGGCGTGCTGGCTCTCGACGTTTCCAGCAACGTCAACCGACCAGTACTGAACCGTATGCGAGGCCGTGATGACCACTGGCGACGAGTACGTTTGCTGAGCTCCGCCGTCGATTGTATAGTAGGTCGCACCCACGCCGGAGATAGCATCGGAGGCGGCAAGGGTTACCGTGGCGGAACCTATGTAGGAACCGCTCGACGATTGCGTTCCCGACATGGTCCCGGTCGTCGACGGTGCGGCGGTGTCGATGGAGATCGACTGCGACTTCACGGTCTCGACGTTGCCCGCCTGATCAACAGACCAGAACGCAATAGTGTGTGTGCCGGCTCCGCTGACGGTGAAGCTCGACGAGTAGGTCTGCTTCGCGCCGCCGTCGAGCGTGTAGTAGGTCCCGGCGACGTCGGCATTGCCATCCGGGTCAGTCGTGGCAAGCGCCACCGTCACCGACGGGCTCGTGAACCAGCCGTTGGTTCCGGCTGTGCCGGAGACGGTCGCCAGGGTCGACGGTGCGCTCAGGTCGGTTAGCGAGTAATTGGCAATCCGGTTGGCCACGACCTGGAACGCTCGGTTGCGGGTGATGCCCGCACCGTTGCTGAACGCGTAGTAGATCGGCTGACTTGCCGCCGCGCCGAGGTAGTCGCCGTTGACGTCGATGTACTGCATCTCCCAGGTCAGGCCGTTGGCGATGCTCGTGATGATCTGGTTGGCCAGGTTGGAGTCGGTGCAGTACGGCAGGAACCATTCCAAGTAGAGAATGCTGATGCCCTGCCAGTTGACGTCGGCGGCTCCGTTTTCGGGATCCTCGCCGTTTGCCAGTTGCAGCGAAAGCCCCTGCTGAACGTACGGGATCGCGTCCGCATAGTACGAAGTGTTGCCCGTGACCGCGCCGGCCTCGGCAAAGGCGGTGGCGACGCCGAAAACGTGACTGACATAGTTCCCGTTCGACGCCATCACGTGAAAGGGATCAGCGGCGAGCCAATTGGCGGAGAGCGCGATCTTCGACGGGTAGCTGGAGATGTAGCTCGCGTACTTAGTCGGGTTGTACAGCTTCAGGGCGAGAATGGAGCGGGACGCTGCCTCGATGAACTGCGGAATAGCAAAGCGCGGGCTCGACGTCGTCCCGAAAGATCCGTCCGCCGATTGATGCGCCCAGCCCCAGTCGTACATCTTCAGGCCAGTTGCGATATAGGTATCGTTGGCGCAACGGACACCGGCGTCGATCCAGTCGGCGGCGAACCGCTGCGTGCCGATATTCCACGACGTCGACGTGCCGTTGTCGTAGGCGATGTTGCCGCCCGCGGCGCCATCGGCGGCAACAGTCGTGCCGTTGACGGTCTTCCCATTGCCGTTGACCCGATAATACGCAATGCGGGAGACAGGATCGTTGGTGATGGAGAGCGAGTCGAGAAGCGCATCGCGGACGACGGTCGGACTGAGCTGCTTGACCGTGCCTGTGAGGTCGATCTCGACGCCGACGCGCGAGCTGCCGGTGGGATCGATGACGCCGGGAATACTGATACGACTCGCTTCCCAGTCGAGGGCGTTCGCCACCATCGTCTTGATCTGGCTCTGGCGAGCGGTGTCGGTCGAGAAGCCGTACCAGCATTCCGCGTACCGGCAACCGACAGCCTGATAATTCACATCGTAGCCGTTCGCTTCGGGGTTTACCGCAAACGCGCTGAATGCGGAAGTCGTTCCCGTCGGGAGTGGCTGCCCCGGCGCAACGAGTGTTGCGGGCGGATAGGTGCCGTTAGAATTCTTGATCAGCGCGGCCTGCCATCCCGTGGGCAGTCCTAAGGAGAGGCCATCGTCGATGTACGCGGTAGCGATAGGAGTTAGCGACGCGTCGCCGGTCAGGATCGCCGATTCTTGGAGCGCGGCTGCGAGGAGGAAGCGACGGTGTGTATAGGGCGCGTTGTATGCCTGGAGCGTAAGCGGGATGTTCGAATCGGTCGCGCCGGTCAGCCACAGCGCCGTCTGATGGATGCTCTGCGTGTACTGAGCGATCTTGGTCGCGTATGTCGACGGGGCGAGGTTGTAGGTGACCGGGCTGTAGTGCTTCAGCTCATTGGTGGCTCGGGCGACTGCCTCGAGAAAAAGCGATGCGCTGTGGTAGACTTCGCCAGTGGCTCCATTGCCGGATCCGGGGAAGCTGCCATCGGCAGCTTCGCGAGCAAAACCCCAGTCGAAGATTTGCAGGCCCTGGCTGATAAGCGCCGGGTTCTCCTGCGCGATGCCGCGCTCTACGTACTCAACACCATAGCGCTGTTCTTCGATATACCAGTAGGGAGCGGTGCCGGCTTCGTAGGCCACGTTAATGCCGGCCGCACCGTCGGCGCCGACCGCCTGGGCACATGCGGTATGCACAGGAGCAATCGTTAGTATTGCGATCGTTGCGAGGAAAAGTATAAGGTGGGATAGCGACCATCGGCGTGATGGTGAAAGTGCTGCGACAGTTGATAGTTCCAT
>Ga0207657_10008296_pt1 | contig 10568 bp, 9 predicted proteins | sample KBSC33metaG_FD_184316 | JGI IMG/M metagenome (GOLD analysis project Ga0207657, IMG submission 184316) | Corn rhizosphere microbial communities from Kellogg Biological Station, Michigan, USA - KBS C3-3 metaG (SPAdes) (version 2) | ecosystem: Host-associated > Plants > Roots > Rhizosphere > Soil ... | reverse complement strand
GCGCGAGCCGCCGCTCGGACGCGCTGCTCGCGCAGGCGCGCCTGACCGCTGCCGCGTTCCTCCGCTGCACGCCCGGCGAAGCGTTCTTCGGAGCCAACATGACGACGTTGAACTTCGCCGTCACCCGCGCCTTCGGGCGCACGCTGCGCGCTGGGGACGAGATCCTCGTCACGGCGCTCGACCACGACGGCAACATCTCACCGTGGCTCGAGCTCGCGCACGACCTCGACCTGAAGGTCGGCGTCGTCGGCGTGCACGACGACACGACGCTCGACTACGACGACCTCGAGCGCAAGCTCACCGGCCGCACCCGGGCCGTCGCGTTCCCGCTCGCGTCGAACGCGGTCGGCACGCTCACCGACGCGAAGCGGATCGTCGAGCTCGCACACGGCGCGGGCGCGCTCGCGTGGGCAGACGCCGTGCACTTCGGCCCGCACGGCCCGATCGACGTCCCCGAGCTCGGCGTCGACGTGCTCCTCTGCTCGCCGTACAAGTTCTTCGGCCCGCACCTCGGGCTCGCCTTCGTCCGTGCCGAGATCGTCGAGCCGTGGCGGACGTACAAGGTGCGGCCCGCCGACCACCCGTTCGAGACGGGGACGCTCGCGCACGAGCTGCTCGCGGGCTTCGTCGCGGCGGTCGAGTACATCGAGTCGATCGGGTGGGCCTCGATTCAGGCGCAGGAGCGCGCGCTCGGCCGGCAGTTCCTCGACGGCCTTCCGGACGGCGTCACCCTGTACGGCCTGCCGACGATGGAGGGCCGCGTCCCCACGTTCGCCTTCGCCGTCGAGGGCCGCACACCCCGCTCGGTCGCGGAAGAGCTCGCGGAGCGGGACATCGCGGTGTGGGACGGCAACTACTACGCGGTCGAGATCATGGAGCGGCTCGGCCTCGCCGACGGCGCCGTGCGCGTGGGCTTCGTTCACTACAACACAGCGGACGAGGTCGACCGGCTCCTCGACGCACTCTCCTAGCCGATCCACTCGGCGTGGAGCGCGCCGATCTTCAGGAGCGCCCCGAGCTGCCGCGTCGTGTCGGCGTCCTCCCGGTGGGGCGCTCGCAGCACGTTCAGGTACTCGGCGAGATCCTTGAGCTCCCACATGAGACGGAAGTAGTCGAGCCCCGCGTCGCTCGGCCGCACGCCGGTCAGGCGCTCGTAGTCGTCCACGACGGCCCGCCCGCCGCCGGCGACGAGCAGCCAGAGGTCGCGCTCGCGCGGCGCGAGGGCGACGGTGTCCCAGTCGACGAGACGACGGCCGCCCCCCGTGCGCATGACGTTGCCGGCGTGCGGCTCGCCGTGGGTGACGACCCAGTCCCCGCCGTCACGGCGTGCGGCGGCCGCGAGCCCGTCGGCGAGCGCGAGCAGCTCGGCGAGCTCGGACGCGGAGCGCCGGACCGCCGCGCGCGCCGGCTCGGCGAGGGGTCCGCCCGTCCACGGCACGTCGAGCTCGGCGAGCGCCGCCTCGAGGTGCCCGCGCCCGGGCAGTTCGAGGCCGGCGGTGCGCACCGAAGCACCGGGTTCGGCCTCGTGCAGCGCCGCCAGGAGCGCGACGACCTCGCGCAGCGCCTCGCCGTCGTTCTCGAAGTACCCGAACTCGCCCGCCTCGCCTTCGACGAGCGGGAAGAGCGCGATCGTGTACCGCGCGTCGATGCGCCGGAGCGACTCGCCCCGGCTCGCCGGCAGCGGCGCGACGACGAACTCGAGGCCGCCGTCTCGCAGCGCGACCGCCGTGTCGAAGGCGCACCGCAGGCCGTCGAACGCCGCGTCGGGCGTGTCGCCGAGCCACGCCTTCTGGGCGAGGTCGTCGGCCGTGACGAAGCGCCGGCGTCCACCCGTGTCCGCGACGACCCAGTGGTAGCTGCCGGCACCGACCGCGGCGTACTCCGCGAGCCCGACGTCGAAGCCCCAGCCGTCGCGAAGCGCGGCCGCGACCGCGTCCGCGCCGAGGCCTTCGGGCAGCGCCCTCATGCGGCGGACGCTACCGCCGCTCCCGGTTAGGGTGATGAACGTGGCGACGCAGGCCCCGATCGACCCGGTGGCGCTCCTCCAGGAGCTGATCCGCTTCGACACGACGAACCCGCCCGGGAACGAGGAGGCGTGCGTCGCGCACATCGAGTCGCTCCTCCGCGCGCACGGCATCGAGTCCGAGCGCTACGAGCGAACGCCGGGCCGGCCGAATCTGATCGCCCGGCACGCGGGCGCGAACGGCGGCCCGCCCCTCGTGCTCTACGGGCACGTCGACGTCGTCACGACGGCCGGGCAGAGCTGGACGCACCCGCCGTTCGCCGCCGAGATCGCCGACGGGTACCTCTGGGGCCGCGGCGCGCTCGACATGAAGAGCGGCGTCGCGATGTGCGTCGCGGCCTTCCTCGCCGCGCACGCGGCGGGCTCGCCCACGCCGTTGCTGCTCCTGATCCTGAGCGACGAGGAAGACGGTGGAGACGACGGCGCGAAGTTCATCGCCGAGGAGCACGCCGGGGCGCTCGGCGGCGCGCGGCACGCGCTCGGCGAGTTCGGCGGTGCGACGCTGTGGCTCGGCGGGCATCGCTTCTACCCGATCCAGGTCGCCGAGAAGCAGATGTGCTGGCTGCGCGCGACCGTGCGCGGCACCGGCGGCCACGGCGCGATGGGCGTGCGCGGCGGCGCGATGCGGAAGCTCGGCGACGTCCTGCGCACGCTCGACCGCCGGCAGCCGCCGATCCACGTGATCCCCCTCGTCCGCGAGTGGATCGAGCAGATGGCGGCGCAGCTCCCGCGCGTGCAGGCCGAGGTGATGCGACGGCTGCTCGATCCGCGGACGTCCGACCTCGCGGTGCGCGCGCTCGGCTCGCGCGGTCGCCCGCTCTCGCGCGTGCTGCGCAACACCGTCAGCCCGACGATCGTGCACGGCGGCTCGAAGATCAACGTCATCCCGAGCGAGGTCGAGCTGCAGCTCGACGGCCGCCTCCTGCCCGGGCAGACACCGGACGACCTGATCCGGGAGCTGCACGACATCGTCGGTCGCGACGTCGAATTCGAGGTGATCCGCCACGATCCTGGGCCGCCGGAGCCCGACCTCGCCTTCTACGAGCCGCTCGCGGAGATCGTCCGCGAGCTCGATCCCGGCAGCACCCCCGTGCCGATCCTCCAGGCCGGGGTCACCGACGCGCGCTTCCTCAGCCGTGCCGGCGTGCAGACGTACGGCTGGCACCCGCTACGCCTGCCCGAGGACTTCGAGCTCTTCCCGCTCGTGCACAACGCGGACGAGCGCGTGCCGGTCGACGCGCTCGCGTTCGGCGTCGAGGCGATCTCGCGCGCGATCGCGAGGTACCCGTCGTGAGGCTCCTGCTCCTCGGCGGCACGAAGTTCCTGGGCCGGCACGCGGTCGATGCGGCGCTCGCCGCGGGGCACGAGGTGACGACGTTCACGCGCGGCCGGACGAATCCCGGGCTCTTCCCGGAGGTCGAGCACCTGCGCGGCGACCGCGACGGCGATCTCGAGGCCCTGCGCGGGCGCGCATGGGACGGCGCGATCGACACGAGCGGCTACGTGCCGCGAATCGTGCGGCAGTCGGCCGAGCTGCTGCGCGACGCCGTCGAGCGCTACGTGTTCGTGTCGAGCATCTCGGCGTACGGCGACTTCAGCGCGCCGATCGACGAGGCGACGCCGGTCGCCGAGCTCGACGATCCGGGCACCGAGGACGTCGCGGAGCACTACGGCGCACTCAAGGCCGCGTGCGAGCGCGTGGTCGAGGAGATCTACGGCGACCGGAGCGCGCGCGTGCGCGCGGGGCTCATCGTCGGCCCCTTCGACCCCACCGACCGCTTCACGTACTGGCCGCGGCGAATCGCGGCCGGCGGCCGGGTGCTCGCTCCCGGCGTCCCGGAGGCGCCCGTGCAGTTCGTCGACGCGCGTGACCTCGCCGCGTGGCTCGTGCAGCTCGCGCTCGAGGGGCCGGGCGGCCTCTACAACGCGACCGGCCCGGCCGAGCCGCTGGCCTTCGCGGAGCTGCTCGAGCGGTCGCGGGCGACACTCGGATCGAACGCCACGGTCGTCTGGACGGACGCGCAGCGGGTGCTCGACGCGGGCGTCGCGCCGTGGACGGAGCTGCCGCTCTGGCTCCCCGATCCCGACTATGCGGGCATGTCGAGGGCGGACATCAGGCGGGCGGTCGATGCGGGCCTGCGCTTCCGCCCGCTCGAGCAGACGGTCGCCGACACGCTCGCCTGGGACCGCACGGTGCCGGGTGACCGGCCGACGCTGGCGCCCGAGAAGGAGCGGGAGATCCTTGCGGCCGCCTGACCGCATCCGCGTCAGGCGCGAGCCCCACCGCGGGCTCTACGACCGCAGCACGATCGACGCCATCCTCGACGAGGGGCTCCTCTGCCATCTCGGCTTCGAGGTCGAGGGCCAGCCGTACGTGATCCCGACGCTGCACGCCCGCGTCGGCGACCTGCTCTACGTGCACGGCTCGTCGGCGAGCCGCATGCTCCGGCACGCCGCTGCGGGCGCGCGGGTCTGCGCGACGGTGACGCTCTTCGACGGGCTCGTGCTCGCCAAGTCGGTCTTCAACCACTCCGTCAACTACCGCTCCGTCGTCGTCTTCGGGAGCGCGACCGTGGTCGACGGCGACGAGAAGCGCGAGGCCCTGCGGGCCCTGACCGAGCAGCTCGCGCCCGGACGCTGGGAGGAGGCGCGGCAGCCGACCGAGCAGGAGCTGAAGGCGACGTGGATCCTTTCGCTGCCGCTCGACGAGGCGTCGGCGAAGGTCCGGAGCGGGCCGGAGGAGGACGACGAGGAGGATCGCGACCTGCCCGTCTGGGCGGGCGTCGTGCCGGTGCACCTCGCCGCCGGGCCGAGCGCGTACGACTGGCGTCGCGTCCACGACGGGCGGGTCGGCGCTCCTTGAGCGAGAGCTCCGGGTTCGTGCACCGCGAGCCGGTGCGCTTCCGGGATCTCGACGGCATGGGCCACGTCAACAACGCGGTCTTCTCGACGTATCTCGAGCAGGCCCGCCTCGCGTGGTTCTCGCAGGAGCGGTTCGGCGCCGTCGACGAGCTGCCGCTCGGCGACGTGATCCTCGCCCGCACGGAGATCGACTTCCGCTCGCCGGTCCAGGCCGGGGAGACGGTCGAGGTCGCCCTCCGCCCAGCCCGGGTCGGCACGAAGAGCTTCGAGCTCGAGTACGAGCTCCGTGCCGCGGGGCGGCTCGTCGCCGAGGCGAAGAGCGTGCTCGTCGGCTACGACTATCGTCGAGGCGAGAGCACGCCGATTCCCGACCGCTGGAAAAGGAGACTGAGCGAGTGAGCACCTACGAGCGCCATGTCCTCGACAACGGATTGCGCGTCCTGACGGCGAACCTGCCCGAGGCGCAGTCGGTGACCTGCATGGTCATGCTCGCAGCGGGGTCGCGCTACGAGACGCCGGAGACGAACGGCATCGCTCACTTCTCCGAGCACATGTTCTTCAAGGGCACCGAGCGCCGGCCGAGCGCGCGCCAGATCGCCGGCGAGATCGACGCCATCGGCGGCGAGTTCAACGCCTTCACCGGCAAGGAGTACACGGCGTACTACGTGAAGTGCGCCGCCGAGCATCGCGACGTCGCGCTCGACGTCATCGTCGACATGCTCCGGAACTCCCGCTTCGAGCCGGAAGAGATCGAGCGCGAGAAGGGCGTCATCATCGAGGAGATGAACATGTACTTCGACACGCCGCGCGACTTCATCGGCGGCGTCTACGAGTCGCTTCTCTACGGCGACCAGCCGCTCGGCTGGGACATCATCGGCCGCAAGGAAACCGTTCGCGGCGCGACGAGGGAGACGTTCCTCTCCTACCTCGACCGCTGGTACCAGCCGCCGCGCATGGTGCTCGGGTTCGGAGGCCGCGTCGGCGACGACGTGCTCGAGCGGGCACAGGAGCTGCTCGGCGACCTGCCCGGCGCCGACACCGGAGCGCCGGGCCCGGTGCAGCCGTACGCGAACGGCCGCGTCAGGGTCTTCACGAAGCAGTCCGACCAGGCGCACGTCATCCTCGGCGTCCCGAGCTACTCGCTCGAGCATCCCGACCGCTACGCGCTGCAGCTCCTCTCGACGGTGCTCGGCGGCGGGATGTCGTCACGACTCTTCACGGAGGTGCGCGAGCGGCGCGGTCTCGCCTACTACGTCTTCGGGCTCAACCACAGCTACACCGACACGGGGTCCCTCTACGCGCAGGCCGGCGTCGACATCAACCGGATCGACGAGGCCGTCTCGACGATCCTCACCGAGCTCCGCGGCATGACCGACACGGTGCCGGCCGACGAGCTCGAGAAGGCGCGCAGCTTCGCGAAGGGACGGTTCGTCCTCCAGCTCGAAAGCCCGCAGGGCCTGATTCTCTTCGGTCTGCGTCGCGAGGTGCTCGAGGGTCATGCGCCCGACCTCGACGAGGTGCTCGACGGCCTGAACGCCGTCACCGCCGCCGACGTGCAGCGCGTCGCGCAGGATCTGATCGCAGACGAGGCGCTCCGGCTCGCGGTGATCGGGCCGTTCGACGACGCCGAGCGGTTCGAGCAGCTGCTCTAAAGAGTTCGAACGGAACCGGGCGCCCCATTTTCAGGGGCGCCCGGCGAACATTCACAGTTCTCTCCCAAGGAACGAGGCCGTTTTGTGCTGCGGGTCGGCGGTCCGGTTAGCACCTTGCCCGAAGTCCGCCCGTCAGAGTGCTTTCAACCCGACGGCGTTCGCTCGTTCGTTCGCTCGATCTAACCATTCAACGCGGACGGCCCCAGACCTGGTTACGTACGGATCGTCGCAAAGTCGGCTTCCATGATCGCCCGGTCGTCGTCGTCGGCGATCTTCGCCGTCTCCGCCCGGCCGAGCTCGACATAGCGGCGCGCCTCGGTCAGGTCACCGGCCACGGCGTGCGCACGTCCGAGCGCCTCGTAGGCGGCCGGCAGGTCGAACTCCTCCATCGCGTCCGGGTGAGCCTGGACGAGCTCGAGGCAACGCTGCGCGTGCCGGAGCGCCTGCTCCGGATGGCGGAGAAGCACGTGCACGCGCGAGCACTGCCACTCGCCGCGCGCGTGGTTCGCGGCAGTGCCGACCTGCAGCCAGTGGTATGCGCTCGCGTGCGCGCAGTGGAGCATCTCGTCGTCCTCGGTCTGCGTGCGGTCGGTCTTCTCCATCAGGGTCCACGTCTTGTTGAAGCAGTCGATGCCGAGCCTGCGGTGCGCCTCCTGGTCGAGCGCCTGCGCGGGAGTTCCCATGATCTCGTCCTTTCCGTCGAGCAGCGGTTGTAGCCCCTGGAGCACGACGCGGAGCTGCGCCGAGCGCAACGCCGTCCGCCGCTGGTGGTCGAGCAGCACGCTCCGCACCGTCGCGGGATCGCCCGTCGCAAGCAGGGTCGCGATGTCGTCGAGCGGCACCTCGAGCCGGCGGAGCAGCCGGATCGCCTCGCCGCGCGCGACCTGCGCGGTCGCGTAGAGGCGGTAGCCCGTGTCGGGGTCGACCGCCGCGGGCGGCAGCAGCCCGAGCTCGGCGTAGTGACGCAGCGCCTTCACCGAGAGGCCCGTCTGCCGGGAGAACCGGCCGATCGGCATCAGCATCTGCGTATCCGTGCCCAAGTCGGTGTCCGGGGACTCCATGCGCTCCCAGGATCGTGCCTCCCGTAACGGGAGAGTCAAGCCGGACGAGCGGCCTGGTCGCGAGCCGCGTCGCGACCAGGCCGCGTCGGCCTATACCTCGTCGGATGAGCCGCTCGCCGCGCGGCTCTGGATCTCCGAGACGACGGCCGGATCCGCGAGCGTCGTCGTGTCGCCGAGCGGGCGTTCCTCGGCGACGTCACGCAGCAGCCGGCGCATGATCTTGCCGCTACGCGTCTTCGGCAGCTCGGGCGTGAACACGATGTTCGCCGGCTTCGCAATCGGGCCGATCTTCTTCGCGACGTGGTCGCGCAGCTCGGCGAGCTTCTCGACCGACGCCTCCGCACTGCCCTTCAGCGTCACGTAGGCGACGATCGCCTCGCCCGTCGTCGCGTCCTTGCGCGAGCACACCGCGGCCTCGGCGACGTCGTGGTGGTCGACGAGCGCCGACTCGACCTCGATCGTCGAGATGCGGTGCCCGGCCACGTTCATCACGTCGTCGACCCGGCCGAGGAGCCAGAAGTCGCCGTCGCGGTCGATGCGCGCACCGTCGCCCGCGAAGTAGACGTTCTCGTACTTCGACCAGTACGTCTCGCGGTAGCGGGCGTCGTCGCCGAAGATGCCGCGGAGCATCGCGGGCCACGGCCGCTTGAGGACGAGATAGCCGCCGCCGCCCGGCCCGACCTCGTTGCCCCGCTCGTCGAAGACGCCGGCGTCGACGCCCGGGAAGGGCTTCGTCGCCGAGCCCGGCTTCGTCGTCGTGACGCCCGGCAGCGGCGTGATCATCACCATGCCGGTCTCGGTCTGCCACCACGTGTCGACGACCGGCGTGCGGTCGCCGCCGATGTGCTCCCGGTACCAGATCCACGCCTCCGGGTTGATCGGCTCGCCGACCGAGCCGAGCAGACGCAGCGACGACAGGTCGTGGCGCTGCGCGAACTCCGGCCCCCACTTCATGTGCGAGCGGATCGCGGTCGGCGCCGTGTAGAGGATCGTCACGCCGTAGCGCTCGACGATCTCCCACCAGCGGTCCTTGTCCGGGAAGTCGGGCGTGCCCTCGTAGAGCACCGAGGTCGCCCCGTTGCAGAGCGGTCCGTAGACGATGTAGCTGTGGCCGGTGATCCAGCCGATGTCGGCCGCGCACCAGTACACGTCCTCGTCTCGCTTGAGATCGAAGATGTAGTGGTGCGTCGACGCGACGCCGCACAGATAGCCGGCCGTCGTGTGCACGATCCCCTTCGGCTTCGCCGTCGTGCCGCTCGTGTACATGAGGAAGAGGAGATCCTCGCTCGCCATCGGCTCGCACGGGCACGACGACGGATCGTCGGAGACGCCGTCCTCGAGCTCGTGCCACCAGTGGTCGCGACCGTCCTGCATCGGCACGTCGTTGCCCGTGCGGCGCAGCACGACCGACGCGCGCACGCCCGGCGCGTCGCCCATCGCCTCGTCGGCCGTCTGCTTGAGCGGCACGGTCGACCCGCGCCGCCAGGCCTCGTCCTGCGTGATCAGGACCTCGCACTTCATATCGACCATGCGCCCCGACAGCGAGTCGGCGGAGAAGCCGCCGAAGACGACCGTGTGCGGCGCACCGAGACGAGTGCACGCGAGCATGGCGACGGGAAGCTCCGGCACCATCCCCATGTAGATGGCGACGGGCGTGCCCTTCCCGACTCCGATCGACTTCAACGCGTTCGCGAACCGCACGACGTCCCGCTGGAGGTCGGCGTAGGTGATCTCACGCCGCTCGCCGGCCGGCTCTCCTTCCCACAGGTACGCAGGCTTCGCCCCGCGACCCTCGTCGACGTGCCGGTCGACGCAGTTGAAGCAGACGTTGAGCGTGCCGCCGATGAACCACTTCGCGTACGGCGGCTCCCACTCGTAGAGCTCCGAGAACGGCTCGAACCAGGAGAGGCGCTCGCGCCCTTCCCGTTCCCAGAACGCCTCGAAGTCCTCGTCGTAGATGTCCGCCTTCGCGTTCGCGCGGCGGGCGAACTCCTCGGTCGGCGGATACGTCCGCTCCTCGAGGAGCATGGTGTCGATCGCGTGCTGACTCGTCTCGGTCGCCACTCTCTACGCCCTCCCGGTTCGCGGCATCGGCGAGCCGAGTCTAGACATCACCGGCAGCCGGCCCCAGATCGGCTGGCCGACAGGGACCACCGGCACCGGCGACATCCCGTTGACGACACCCGCCGCCGATGCGTACCACGCCACCGCTGCGGTGACGATCCCCGCCCAGCCGCCGACGTGCGTGATGTACGCGCTGCCGCCGTGCGCCTCGTTGAAGAAGCCGATCACGAGCAGGATCTCCGTGATCTCGAGCGTGAGGAAGACGCCGAAGACTGCGCCGTTCACGCGCGTGCTCCAGAGGAGCATGTAGGTGTTGAAGATCGCAAAGGCCAGGAGGAACCAGGCGAGCGAGTTCAACAGGTCCGGACCCTTGAGCGAAGCGCCGAGCTTCGTCGTCGACGCGAGGATGACGAAGACGCCGAGCGAGAGCCAGAAGCCGCCGTACGTCGAGAACGCCGTCGCGCCGAAGACGTTTCGGTTGCGGAACTCCCACATGCCGGCGAGCAACTGGGTGATGCCGCCGTAGAAGAGCGCGAGGCCCACCCACACCACATCCGGGATGAACGACGCGTTGTGCCCGCTGAGGATGAACGTCGTCAGCGCGAACGCGGCGAGCCCGAGCGGAGCAGGGTCGGCCGCGGGAACCGATTCGACGAGCGTCGCCGCCGGCCGGTCCTGAGCGAAAGCAGCCATTTCCTAACCGCCTCCTTTTCGGTGCCGCGTACCACCCCCGAGGTCATACATCGGGCACCGTTATGTACGCCGGAAATGGTCGCGGACCGCAAGGGTGCTCGTCAAGTCGCGACCGCTGAAGAAGCTCTCACACAACGAGGAGTTGTGCCGCCTGGCCGCGCTCGGCGGCGCGTGCGGCGTCCTCGATCGGCTCGATAGCTGAGTCATCAAGCC
>Ga0207657_10008293_pt1 | contig 10570 bp, 6 predicted proteins | sample KBSC33metaG_FD_184316 | JGI IMG/M metagenome (GOLD analysis project Ga0207657, IMG submission 184316) | Corn rhizosphere microbial communities from Kellogg Biological Station, Michigan, USA - KBS C3-3 metaG (SPAdes) (version 2) | ecosystem: Host-associated > Plants > Roots > Rhizosphere > Soil ... | reverse complement strand
TATTCTTCCAAGGTTTTTTTGAGAATGAATGAAAAGTTTCGGAGTGGCCAGACTAGTCATCTGGGTATAGTAATAAGTACTGAGTGATGAAAAGAAAGGATAATCGCGGATCTAACCTCATTTTCTTTGATCTGGATTTCTTGATTTTTCTTTAATTTTTACAAAAGTAAATACTGAAGAGAGATATATATAAATATAGAGATTGAACGCTATATTTAGTCTCAGAAATAGCTAACAAAGGAGATGGGAAAAGAGCAACGAGTAGACGGCAGTCCCCCCACTATATCCTTAAGGGTTTATAAATAGAGGGTTAAGGTGTACTCTAGCAGCCTGGAGACGGGTGGTAGTTTTCACCCTTCTTTTTTAAGTAAATGTACAGAAGGGGTAATCATCCTCAGTAGATGGTGAGTGAAAATATCTAAAATCCTCAGGGTTTAGATAAAGTACGAGCGTAGATCTTGCAGACTTGAAGCTTGCATCATCCTTATGAAGGGAGGAAAGTAACTTTCCCAGTGTGTTACACTTCAGATCTCTTATTAGATTTATTTCTAATCGGAGAGAGTTTGAATGGTGGAAGATTCCTTATATGAAGGAGCTTATTATCTGCAGCGTCTACCTTAGTAGCTCTACCTTAAATGTATATAACCAGCTCTCCTAAGTAAGAGTCCGCAAAGTAGACTCTTATATGGTAAAGGTTACGAAAACGTTCTATAGATTAAGTAAAGTGCACTTCCCGAATTCTAGAAAAAATGCAGTAGTCCCTTGTAATTTTATTAGATCAATATGGCCTACTCACAATTCTTCTATCGCTCTTTTAAATAACTACGCTTATAAGGATAAATTTTCTCCTAAGGAGGGATACGCCGTGAGATATTTATCGGATACTAGCCATAAATTACCTAGTTTAGACCCTTGATTTATTACGGGACTTGTGGATGCTGAAGGTTGTTTTAGAACTAGTATAATTAAAGATACTCGCACTAAAACAGGTTGACAAGTAGTTTGTAATTTTCAAATCGATCTACATATAAGAGATTTAACCCTTTTACAGCAGATTCAAACTTATTTTGGGGGTTACGGAGGAATTTATACAAAAACGGGAGGAGTTGGGTATACTTACAAAATTTCTTCATTATCGCATATTACTGAGGTTATAATTCCTCATTTCGATCTTTTTCCTTTAAAGTCTGAGAAATTAGCCGATTTTATGCTCTTTAAACTAATTATTGCCAAAATCCAGCTTAAGGAACATTTAACTATGGAAGGTGTAAAAGATATTGTAGCTATTAGAGCTTCTTTAAATAAAGGGCTATCAGATGAATTAAAGGCTAGCTTTCCTAATGTAACTCCTTACCCCAGATTTGTCAGAACCTCCGATCATCTTATCCCTAATCCTTCTTGAATGGCGGGGTTTGTGTCAGGAGAAGGGTGTTTCTATGTAGGTGTCAAAAAATCTCCTAATTATAAAACTGGTTATCAAGTGGTATTAGAGTTTAGCGTCAGTCAACATAGTAGAGATGAACAGTTATTAAGAGGTTTTATATCTTTCTTTGGTTGTGGAAAATTTAATTCTAATAACCGTTGGGTAACCTTTAGGATCCATAAGTTTATAGACATTCAGTCGAAAATTCTTCCTTTTTTTCAACAATATAAGATTGTTGGTTGTAAATTAGCTGATTTTAAGGACTTTATCCGAATAGCCGAGTTAGTAAAAGAGAAGGGTCACCTGAATGATAAAGGATTAGCTGAAATACAAAAGATAAAAGAAGGTATGAATAATGGTAGATATGAATAAACCTAAATTTTCCCTATCTATACTAAATAGCATGATATCTTGAGACCTTAAAACTTAGAGCTCACAAGGTTTTTGTGCTTCGCACCGACCTGAATATTGTAAACTTTAGGTCCACCCTTCTGGTGGATGTGTATAGGACATCTTAATAAATAAATATTTACAAGGGTAATCTACCCAATTTTTTCTATAGATTAATTCATTCTCTTAATAAAAATCCAAAATTAAATTCTTCTTCTTCACATTTTAATTTATTCCCTTTATCTAGTAACATAAGTCAACGAAGGAATTATTCTACTGATAGAAAAATAACCCTAAATCCTTTATTTGTAACCGGATTCTCAGATGCTGAAAGTTCTTTTGTTGTAACTATATTAAAAAACCCTAGGTATAAAATAGGATGAAATGTACAAGCTAGATTTCAAATAAAATTACATGAAAAAGATAGAGCTTTATTATTATTAATCCAAAATTATTTTCAGGGTATAGGATACATATCCAAAATAAACAATAAGTCTACAGTTGAGTTTAGAGTCAGCGATATAACTAGTTTAAAGAATATAATCTTACCACATTTTGATAAATATCCTTTATTAACTAATAAATATCAAGACTTTATTATATTTAAACAAATTGTATTACTAATGTCAGAGAATAAACATACTAATTTGGAAGGATTAAAAGAAATTTTAGAGCAAAGGGCATCTCTTAATTGAGGTTTACCTAAAAGTTTAAAAGAATCTTTTCCTTCAATAGTAGGAGTTAAAAGAATAATTGTTGATAACAATATGTTAAACAATATATGTTCCGAATGAATAGCAGGATTCTCCTCAGGAGAATCTAATTTTTATATAACTATCTCTGGTAATAAAGTATGATTACGTTTTTCTGTAGCTCAAGACTCAAGAGATTTATTGTTATTAAATAATCTAGTTAGAATTTTTAATTGTGGTTATGTAGCTCAATATAAAAACCGAGAAGTATGCGAGTTTATAGTAACAAAGATTGATGATATAATTGTACATATTATACCTTTTTTTGAAAAATATCAAATTAAAGGTACTAAATATAATGATTATCTTAAATTTAAAGAAGCTGCCGTTCTTATTAAAAATAAAGAACATTTAGGCGGAGCCGAAAAGGGTTTGAATAAAATAATAGATTTAAAAAAATCTATGAATAAAAAAGATTAATTTTGCTTACATAGAGAATATACTCTTGATCAATAAAGGCAAAGTAAACCTTTGTCTAGTCTTATATAAGGCGAAACTCTCAAATTGCGGGGAAATCTTAAAACCAAGTCTACCAAGTTAATATAGCAATATAATTAATGGAACAGGTAATGACTCGTTGTAAGGTAAAAACGCCTTGGATATATAGAATATCCGCAGCCAAGTACCTGATAAAGGTATGTAGTTCATCGACTAAATGTGAGTTGGTTTTTCATTAAAATATTAATGATTAGCTTAAGATATAGTCAGGCCCGGTATGAGAATATTGGGGTTAACCGAAGAGGAAGTATAGCAATAGAATATAAATAATGTATTTAAGTTTAATAATCTTACCATTATTAGGAAGTATAGTGTCTGGCTTTTTTGGTAGAAAAGTCGGAGTGAATGGTGCACAATTAATTACATCTTCAGGTGTAATAATTACTACAATGTTATCAATATTATGTTTTATTGAAGTAGGTTTAAATAATATTCCTGTTTCAATAAATTTATTTAGATGAATAGATAGTGAATGATTCAATATCATTTGAGGTTTTCAATATGATAGTTTAACAGTTAATAGTGCGGATTCATATTACATATGATGAATACTAGCTGTGTTGGTGTGAATCCAACTCTGCAAGGTAGATTTTTTATGAGCTCTGCTAGCCATAAAAACTGATTTTTTTGGTATAGAAAAACAAATGTTTAAGTTAATTAATAATAAAAGACGTACCTCTATAGCTGAGTGCTCACAATTAAGCCCTTTTATTATAAAATCCAAGACTAGTTTTTTAAATAATAGAATATTAACATCTAGAGCCTATAGTACAAAACAAGATAAATTTAATATGTTGGTAGATCCAGATCTCGACACATTAAAGGACGATAATTTTTTTAAATGATTTGTGGGATTTGCCGATGCTGAGTCCAATTTTATAATAAATGTATTATGAAAAAATGATAAAGTATCAATATCTAAATTTTCATTTATGTTCAAAATAACATTACATTGTGATGACGAATATGTATTAAGAATAATTAAAAAAAAATTAGGCGTGGGTGGTAACCTTAGAAGATATAAAAATGAAAGTATATTTAATGTTACAGATAAAAAAGGAATAGAAAAATTAATTCAAATATTCGAGAGATATAATCTTAATACAACTAAATATTTAGATTATTTAGATTTTAAGAAAGCTTTTATTATATATAATAAAGAGCAAAATCTAAAAATAAATTTGGTTAAAGATGCTATTTTAGAATTCAAAAAAAATATGAATAAGAATAGAGTTAATTTCTTAAGACCTACTGATATAGAGATTAACAAGTATTGATTATTAGGGTTTATAGAAGGAGATGGATCCTTTTTTGTAAGAAGAGATCCTTTAGTTCCTACCTTTTCAATAGAATTAAGTGATGATCAATTACCTGTAGTATTGAAAATAAAAGAATTTTTAGAAAATAATTTAGGATTTGATTCATATTCTATGTTTAAATTAAGTAATTCATCTATTATGTCAATAATTAAGAGTAACACTAGAGAAAAAAGTAAACCTAGTGTACTGTTAGTAATAAAAAATATTAAAGTATTACATAATTATTTAATACCTTTTTTTAATGAAATGGGGTTTTTAAGTAAAAAAGGACTGGATTTTGTTGATTTTAGAATTATTACTAATGCAATTTATAACGGTGCTCATAGGATAGATGAAATTAAAGAACTAATATTAAAATTATCTTATAATATGAACAATTATAGATTATCTACAAATAAAAACCCAGTAGATATATTAAGTAAAGAAGAAAGAGATAAATTGATATACATTAACCCTACTGTAAATTATTTATTTGACGGAAGACAAAGAGATGTTTTAACAAATAAAGTATTACACCAACAGGTTAGCTGTGTATATGAAATTTGTAAACCAAATAATGAAATTATACTAGCGAATACTTTACAAGAAGCAGGGTTAATTGTAAAAGTTTCTCCAGAGACTTTAAGTAGACGTTTAAATTCTACATGTACAACTTCAGAACAATATTTAGAAATAAAAGGTAGCTTGGGTCTAAAAATAAGAAGAATAGGTGTTTTTAATTAAATAAATATAAACATATAATATTTCGAAGGGTGGGTGAGTAAGAACTGTCGGCCATAATAAAAAAAAAATAAAGGAACTGGGTAAGATTACAATCGAACAGTTCTATACTTGCAGAAAAAATAGGTGAAAACGGTCAAAGACTTCCTAATATTAGACCGTCGGCAGTTGTAAATGTCGCTACAGACTGCTTCACCGGGGTTAGGCTGAAATGTCTGTCCTAATGTACAGTCGGACCTTATAACGAGTGTGATATCGTAAAGAGGTAGGATAATCCGTTAAGCTACACACAGTGGATAACTCGCCGCACGAGGTAAACTCTTGAATTATGAAGAAAATTATTCTTTATAATTTTTTATTAAATAAGATGTATATATATAAAAATATCTTTTTTAATTTAGTTAATTAAGGTTGATCAATGTTAATACCAGTATTGATAATTAGTTCTTTAGTTCACATATACTCAATAAGCTATATGAGTAGTGATCCTCGAGGAGGCCATATTACGGGAAAATGTGGTTATGGGGATAAATTGCCAAATTCCGGAGACACCCTAAAGTTTAAGATACCAAGCATTATATGAAAATATGTATGTGGCTGAAGTAATTACTCAGGTATGGTAACAATGCTTAAAATTTGTGAAAACAAAATGGACAATCGCGGATCTAAATCAATTTTAAATAATAACCAAAAATTTATAGTTGTAAAAGAGCAACGAGTAGACGGCAATTGATTTGTTAATTCTTCTTTAATAAATTTAAGATGTACTCTAAATGGTTTCGAGAGAAACAGTGTTAAATTTCAGAGTTATAACCCTTGAAATTTTATTGTAAAAATCCCATCTAAGCAATTCGATTATAAAACTTTTTCTACCAGTACTTTTACACATATTCATCCCAGAGCTTTATCTGGTTTAATAGATGGCGAAGGTTCATTTTGTGTTATAGTAGATAAACAAAAAACCCGGAAATTAGGTTGACGCGTAGAATTGAAATTTCATTTAGGTCTACATATTAAAGATCTTAATATATTATATACTTTACAAGAAAGCCTCGGGGGAATCGGTGCTATTTACTTAAAACAAAAAAGAGATCTGGCTGATTTTACAATCTTTTCAAACAAAGATTTAAATAAACTTATTCTTTTTTTAGAAAAATATCCTATAATTACTAAAAAAGCTGCCGATTATATATTATTCAAACAAGTCTTAGAACTTGTAAATAATAAAGACCATCTAACTGTTGAAGGTTTAAATCAAATTATTAACATTAAAGCATCAATGAATTTAGGTTTATCTGATACATTGAAATCAGAGTTTGCTGGATATGTTCCAGTTATGAGACCTCTAGTTAATGACCCTGAGAATCTGGAATTAGACCCTCATTGAATTTCAGGGTTTGTTAGTGCTGAAGGAAACTTTGATGTTCGTATGCCATCTACTAATAGTAAATTGGGTCGTAGAGTTCAGTTAAGATTCAGAATCTCTCAACATAGTAGAGATATCAAATTAATGGAAAAATTAGTTAAATATTTTGGTTCCGGAAATGTTTATAAATATGGAGGTAAATTTGCTGTAAGTTTAGCAATAGTTGATTTTACTCATATAACCAAAACAATAATCCCTTTTTTTGAGAAATACCCTATAATCGGTGTAAAGCATAAGGATTATCTGGATTGATGTAAAATCCATAGTTTAATGGTTAATCGTTCACATCTTACAGTTGAAGGTATAAGTTTAATTGAAGAGATAAAATTGGGTATGAATACTGGTAGAAAGGTTTAAAGAAGTTTAATTAATTTTTAACTTTTAATAATTACTTGTAAGATAAATTTTATTTTTTTTTGCATAATCCTAGATTTTTTAGCTATTTAAGTTTATTTACTTTTATGATGATAATACTTGTAACAGCCAATAATTATTTATTAATGTTTGTAGGGTGAGAAGGTTTTACACAGGGGTATTTAATTAAATTATTGATATTTTTAAGTTTTATGCTTAAATTAGTATATTATATTTCTTATAAAATTTGTGGTGTGTCTATAAATAATCTAAATCAGGCTGTTGTAATATCGCAACATAAAAATAATTCTATTTGTAATTCTAACTGTGATGTTACATTACACCCTTTAAGTAGCTTAAGACTAAAAAACTTTAATTGTATAAATCGTAGATATTATTCAACAAGTAAATTATCTAAAAAATACAAAGAGGAGTGTGAATTAACACCTGAACAAAAAGAAATACTTATAGGTATTATTTTAGGTGACGGGTTTTTAGAGAGATTAAAAATAACATCTAATACAAGATTAAAATTAGATAATGCTTATCCAGATCAAGAAGATTTTGTAAGAAAATCTCGAGAATTATTAGATTCCATTACTAATATGGAGCCTAAAGTTTTAACTAGAACAAACAAAAAAACTAATAAAGTTACACAGTCTATATATTTTTGAACTTTAACTTTACCTTGTTTAAATCACTTTCATGAATTATTTTATAAAGATAAAATAAAATCGATTCCCAATAACATTGAAGAATTGTTAACGGAAAGGGGATTAGCTTTCTGATTAATGGGAGATGGATATTACAGAAAAGATAGAGGAGGTGTTACGATCTGTACAGATTCTTTCACACTGAAAGATGTTGAATTATTAGTCTCTGTTTTAATTAATAAATTCGGACTTTCAGCGACAGTAACGAAACGTAAAGAAAATGTTTATAGAATATATATACATAAAAAAAGTGTTAATCTATTAATAGATCTGGTCGAGCCTTATTTTATCTCGAGGATGCACTATAAATTGGGGGCATAATAATTTAAAGAAATTCAAGAACAAATTTAGTTACCTTAATAGCCTTAAATGACTAAACTTATATAAATTAAGAAATAGATTTAACATATTTGCTAGAAATATAACGAATGTAAATAATAACGAGAGTACTTCTTTAATAATAGGATCTTTATTGGGTAATTCTTATTTAGAGAAGAATGAAAAAGGTATTAAAATTATATTAATAAAATGTAGCGGAAATATAGAATATTTAATGGAATTTTATAATTATTTTAACAGTATAGGCTTTTGTAAATCAAAAAAACCTCACTTATATAAAATAATAACTAAAAAAAATAAATTATTATATTACTGAAAAGCAGAAAGTTATTATTTAACTCAACTTAAATGGGTATATGAAATGTTTTACCCAAAAGGTGTAAAGACTATACCTTCAAATTTAAAAGAGTATTTAACACCTTTATCACTAGCTACATGATATTTAGACAATACAGAAAAGTTGTATATTTCAAGCAACCAAGGTTTTGATTTAAATAGTGAAAATGTATATTATATATCTAAAATTTTGAAAGATAAATATAATATAAATACATCCTATAAATTAGAAAGTAAAGGAAAAATTGCTTTTTATGTAGATAATGAAAGTTTAAATAATTTTAGTGAAATAGTAAAACCTTATATTTCTTCTTCTTTACAGCATAAATTAAATAGTTCACATAATAAATTAACTATGTGAAATAATTTTGCTATGCATAATTCCTGCGAAGCACGCACATCCTTAAGTAAAAGTTCTAATTTATTATTGCAAAATGGCATAAGAAATTATTCTACTATTGTTAAAAATATAAAATATTCAGCTCAATATAAAAAAGACTATATATTAACTGATATTCAAAAAGAAGCATTAATAGGTATAATACTAGGTGATGGATGCATAGAAAGAGCTAAACCTAGCCATAACACAAGAATTAGAATAGAACAATCTTTTCCTGAAAAAAGTGAATATTTAAAAAGTTTACACGAATTATTAGCACCTTTAACTTCTATGGAACCTACTATATTGACAAGAACAAATAAAAAAAGAGGTATTATAACTCAATCTTTGTATTTTAGAACTTTAGCTATGCCTTGTTTAAATTATTACCATGAATTATTTTACAAAGATAATGTAAAAAGAATTCCGGAAAATTTAGAAGAATTATTAACAGCTAGAGGGTTAGCTTATTGAATTTGTGATGACGGAGGTAAGTCTGTTCATAATCAAACTATCCTTCATACTAGATCTTTTACTAAAAAAGATGTAGAATATATTCAAACAGTTTTAAATAAAAATTTTGAACTAAGAACTAGATTAGAAGAAAAAATACAAGATCAATGAGTTATCTATATACCTGTTCGTCAAAAAATAAAGTTAATAGATATTGTAGGCCCATATATGCATAAATCTATGATGTATAAATTATAAGTTTAGTTATAGTTAGGAATAAAACATAATTATTCCTAGCAACACCGTTGTTAACGATCAAACAAATAGAGTTAATTTAGAGATCGTCGATTATTTTATTAATCGCGACAGACTGGTTCAATGGTGGGTGGTGATTTAACGAGGGGAGGGCGGGTAGGCAATCGTTTAATCACTGCTTAATGCACAGTCGGGATTTTTATATTTAATACACTTTAAATATACCAAGGCTTTATGTGAATCCAGTTAGGTTATAAAGTACAAGGAGTATACTTTAACTCTTAATAATAGTATACTTTTAAAATCCGGTAGGAGTTTGCTCATATTTATTAGTAAGTTTTTGATTTACCAGAATAGCGGCTAATCAAAGCTCTATTTCTGCCTTCTTAGCTAATAGAGTAGGGGATTGTTTTTTAACTATAGGTATGTTTGCTATATTATGATGTCTAGGTAATTTAGATTACGCTACAGTATTCTCATTAGCCCCTTATATTAATAGTAACGTAGTTATTATTACAGGTATATGTTTATTAATAGGTGCAATGGCTAAAAGTTCCCAAGTTGGTCTCCACATTTGATTGCCTATGGCGATGGAAGGTCCTACTCCCGTTTCAGCATTAATACACGCAGCTACTATGGTAACCGCAGGTGTATATTTATTAATGCGTAGTTCACCCCTAATTGAGTATAGTAGTACTGTATTACTATTATGCTTATGGTTGGGAGCAATAACAACCGTTTTTAGCTCTCTCATCGGTTTATTTCAGCAAGATATTAAAAAAATAATAGCGTATTCTACTATGAGTCAACTTGGAATGATGGTTGTAGGAATCGGATTATCTTCTTATAACATAGCTCTATTCCATTTAATAAATCATGCTTTTTATAAAGCATTATTGTTTTTAGGTGCGGGTAGTGTTATTCATGCTGTAGCTGATAATCAAGACTTGCGTAAATATGGAGGATTAATAAATTATTTACCCTTAACATATTCAGTTATGCTTATAGCAAGTCTAAGTTTAGTTGCTTTCCCTTTCATGACAGGTTTTTACAGTAAAGATTTTATTCTAGAATCTGCTTATGGACAATTTAATTTTTCTGGGGCTGCTGGATATATAATAGCTACTATTGGTGCAGTATTTACAACTTTATATTCTGTTAAAGTTTTATATTTAACTTTTTTAGCTAACCCTAATGGTACTAGAGCTTATTA
>Ga0207657_10008289_pt1 | contig 10574 bp, 13 predicted proteins | sample KBSC33metaG_FD_184316 | JGI IMG/M metagenome (GOLD analysis project Ga0207657, IMG submission 184316) | Corn rhizosphere microbial communities from Kellogg Biological Station, Michigan, USA - KBS C3-3 metaG (SPAdes) (version 2) | ecosystem: Host-associated > Plants > Roots > Rhizosphere > Soil ... | reverse complement strand
TCGTCTTCCACACCGGCGCCGTCCGCCCACGCGACGCACTGCTCGAGCATCGCCGCCGCCTCTTCGCTGCGGCCCACGGCACGCAGTGCCTTGCCGACCGCGTAGCGGGCGATCGCTAGGGCGTAGGGGCGAGGGTCGTCGCGTTCGCGTGACGCAAGCGCGAGCTCGAACGCCTCGAGCGCGCCCGCTGCGTCTCCGGCCTCGTACCGCGCCCAGCCGACGTTGTTGTAGAGCGGCGCGAGCCAGTAGCGGACTCCGGGGTCGTCGGAGGAGCCGGCGATCTCCACGCCGCGCGCCGTCCACGCCTCCATGTCGTCGACGATCGCGATCATGTGCGCCGCGTCCGCCGCCAGCGCGTCTTCGCCGCGCGCGCGAGCGAGCTCGAACGCCTGCTCGAACTGTTGCTGTCCCGCTCCCGGCTGATTCGACGAGCGGGCGCGCCGCCCGCGTTCGAGCAGCACCCGAGTCTCGGCGCCGCCGAGGGCCTCGGCTTCGGCCAGCAGCTCGTCGCAGCGCGCGTAGTTCGCGCGCAGGCCTTCGACGCGCGCGAGCTGCGACAGCACCTCGGCGCGCCCGGTGTCGGTCGTCTCTTGTGCAAGTTGCGCGCGGAAGCGCTCCTCGCTCGTGTCGAGGTCGTTGAAGTCCCACAGCGGACGAAGGCGGTCTGCCACCTAACGGATGAACGCGGTCATGCGGATCGAGATGAGCACGCCGGGCAGTTCGACACCGAGCTTGGTGACGTAGCGGGTCGGCGGGGCGGTCGGGAACCACGTCGCGTACTCCTCGTTCATCTCCGCGAAGTCGGCCGGGTTCGTCAGGAGCACGCCGACCTCGACGACGTCGTCGAGCGTCGCCCCGGCTGCGCGCAAGACCGCCTCGCAGTTCGTGAGCGACTGCCGTGTCTGCTCCTTGATCGTCGCTCCCGCGAGCGCGCCGGTCGCCGTGTCGATCGCGGCCATTCCCGAGACGTAGACATGCGAGCCGGCTTTCACCGCCTGGCTGTAGAGCGGGGACGACGGTGCGTCGGGCGTGGCGATGACTTCACGCATCCGGCCAAGCTTGCCTGATTAGGATTCCCTCGTGGATCCGGCACCGAGGTAGCGGCAAAGCCCGACGATCGTTCGGCAGCAGCGAGGCGCGAGCCTCGCGCGGCTGCCTGCCACTGCTACTTCGGAGGATCACGATGACACGACAGAACCTCTACTCCGACGTGTGGGACGGGGAGAACGAGGAGTTCGGCTGGAAGCACCAGGTCTTCTGGCGGCCGGACGACGCTCGGATGGGGGCGACGCTCTACGAATTCGCTCCCGGCTCGACCGGTGGCCGGCTGCACATGCACTTCGGCGCCGAGGAGATGTTCTTCGTCCTCAGCGGGCGGCCGACGCTTCGCACCGGGAACGGGGAGGAGGTGCTCGCTCCGGGTGACTTCGTCTTCTGCCCGGAGGGCCGCGCCGGCTTGCACAACTTCGGCAACGCGGGCGACGAGCCCGCCCGGGTGCTTGCGATGAGTGCGGGCGGCTTCCCCGATGTCGTTGCCTATCCCGAGGACGGGTACGCGTGGGTGGCGACGCGCGATCCCGATCCAGACCTGCTCGCGAAGGGCGGCGACCCCGGGATCATCGCCAGGTTCGAGATCCCGGTCGAGTAAGGGCACCAGGCACCGCGGCGGTCGAGACCGCCGCGGTGCCTGAGCATCACGCGGCGCTACGGATCCGTGTCGGGCGGAGCCTCGGTCGATTCGAGATCATCCGCGGCCAGCTGCTAGTCGTGGCGGCGGAAGATGTGGGCGACGGCGCTTCGGTGATGCAGCTGGCGACGGTTCTTGACCACGAGCGTGCACAGCGCGAGCACCAGAATGAGGTTGCCCGTGATGATGAACGCGTCGGCGAAGTTGAACGCGATGCCGCCGCCCGCGCTCGTGTGGAGCAGCAGCGGGTTCGGGACGGCGAGATGGTCGCTCGCACCCGAGATCAGGTTGCCGAGCACGCCGCCGGCCAGGAACCCGGCGCCGATCGTGACCGCCGCCGACGGGAGCCGCGTCAGTGGGACGATCGCGACGAGCAGCACCACGCAGCCGAACGCCCAGAGCGACGAACGCTGATGGAACGCCCAGTCGGGCGTCGGCACGAAGACGTTGACCCACAGGTCGAACGCCGCCAACGTCGACGCAAGCACCCACAGTACGAGGAGCCGCCCCCTCCGTTCCCCCATCCCAGTCGCTTCATAGTCGTACTGGGCGCAAAAAGCAAACGGCGCGCGCATCTACTCGCCCAGGAGGCCGCGGATCCGGTCGATCTCGTCGTGCAGCTCGCGGCGTTTGGCGGAGAGCTCCCGCTCCTGCTCCTCGGCGACGGCGTTCGAAAAGCTCGCGAGGCGATCGTGCAGCTTCATGCGCTGCACGGAGACGGCGCGTTCTTCGTCCTGCAGCTGTACGAGCTTCGCTCTCAATTCAGCGTCGTCCACGCCGTTAGCTTTACCAGCTCAGGGCCGTCACAATCCACTCGAGATGTCATCGCCCGGCCTTCCCGACCTCGACCAGATCGCCATGCGGCTCGTCCAGCTGCGGCACCGCGTCCAGGACCTGGCGCGTGTGATCGAGCGCACCGAGGAGCGCCACCATCAGTTCCCGAGCGACCATTCGCGGAAGACGCTCGACGACCTGCGCGGCGAGGATGCGGCGCTCCGGGCCGAGATCGCCCAGCTCGAGGAGCAGATCCGGCCGCTCCTCCGCCGTCCGGAGGAGCCGTAGGGTGGCGGTCGAGGGGAGGTCCGGGGGCGGGCGGCGCGCACTCGGACGCGTCGTCCTCGTCTCGCTCGCCGAACGGACCCGGGTCGAGCTCGACGAGCGGCGGGCGCGCGGGCAGCGGCTTCGGGCCCAGCGGGCGCGCCGCCGCCTCGAGGAGCTGGAGCGCGCGCTCGACCGGTTCGACCGCGGCCTCGCACCCCTGCGGACGCCGTGGTACCTCCGCTGGGGGGCGTACGGAGCCGCGATCGTCGCGCTGCTCGGTACCTCCGGCGCTCTCGCCTCGCTCGTGGTGGTTCGCGGCCCGTCCGGGGTGCTCGTGGGCATCGCCGACGTCGCGATGCTGGTCGCTGCGCTCGTCTGGTTCGCGATCGCGATCGCCCGCCGGGCTCCCCGCGGGGTGGCCGGCCGTCCCCCGAACGAGGGATCGTCGGCCGACGACGTCGGCCGATAGGACGGGCATGGCGACCCAGACGTTCTTCGACTTCAACGCGATGATCGTCGAGCTCGAGCGGCTCGAGCAGCAGGAGCGCAAGGTGTCGGCGATCAGGCGTCAGCTTCACGACCGGCTCGACTCGTTCCCGAACGATGCGACGCAGGTCAAGGAGCGCAAGATCTCGGAGGCACGGCGCGCGCTGCACAGGCGCATCGACGCGCTGAAGGCCGAGCTCGACCTCTGGGGCCGGTAGGCCTCGGGAAAAAAGGAACGCGCGCGCCGGCGACGAAGCCGTTTTCGTGGCCGCGTATTCGCTTGCGCGGGGGGCGCAGGGTGAACGCAAGAACCTCCGCGCGACCCTCTTCAATCCGTCGTACGCCGAGCGCCAGGTGGCGCTCGCGGCGCGCATCGACGAGCTGGAGGCGAAGCTGCGCGCGATCGAGGAGCACCCGGGGATCGACCACCAGGCCGTGCTCGCCGCGACGACGCACACCAGGCTTCTCTGCTCCCCGTCCGGGTACGCGCTCTCCGACGTCGATGCCCCGCCTCCGACCGCCGGCACGACCGTCGACCAAGACGGCTCGTCGTACACCGTCTGGCAGGTCGGGCCGTCGCCGTTGCCCGGCGACGCGCGCCGCTGCGCGATCCTCGTGTAGGGGAGGGCTACGCCGCCTGAACCGAGGTCGCCCGGTCGGCGGCGAGCACCGCGAGGAACGCCTCGGCGACGAGCGGGTCGAACTGCGTGCCCGCGCACCGGATGACCTCGTCTTCTGCCTCCACCGGCGAGAGCGGCTCCCGGTACGGCCGATCCGGTGTCGTCATCGCCGCATACGCATCGGCGACCGCGACGATCCGTGCCGCCAGCGGGATGTCGTGACCGGCGAGCCCGTCCGGATACCCGAGCCCGTCCCAGCGCTCGTGTGAAGAGCGAACCGCATCCGCGACGACGTCCAGGCCCGGCACGCGCCCGACGATGCGCTCGCCCGCAAGCGTGTGCTGGCGGACGACTTCCCACTCGCTGGCATCCAGGGGGCCGGCCTTGAAGAGGATCGAGTCCGGCACGGCGAGCTTTCCGATGTCGTGGAGCTGGGCGACCGAGACGACGGTCTCGATCGAGAAGTCGTGCGGGAGGCGCAGCGCGATCGCGCGCGAAAGACGCACCACCTCGTTCGTGTGCTCGGCGAGAACCGAATCGCGCGCCTCGAGCACACCGAGCAGCGCACCGCGCCCCTCTGCGCCCACCGGCCGGTCGCCGCCCTTGTCGCGGTACATCCGCCGGTCGACGACCTTCAACGCCTCGGTGGTGTCGGTTGCCTCGTCGGGCAGGACCACGATCCCGACCGAGGACGTGATCCGGAAGCCCTCGCCTTCCTCGACGAGGTTCGCGGTGGTCTCGGCGACGACGTCCGCCATCGTCGTGTCGTCGACATGGACAAGCACGCAGAACTCGTCGCCGCCGAGCCGGTAGGCCCGTCCCCCCGACGGCAGGCCTGTCTGCAGGCGCTCCCCGAGCCGGGCGAGCAGCGCATCGCCCGACGGGTGACCGAACCGGTCGTTGTACGACTTGAAGCCGTTCAGGTCGAACAGCATCAGCACCGACTTCAGCTCGGACTCGATCGCCTCGTCGAGATCGCCGACCAGTGCGCGTCGGTTCCAGAGGCCGGTCAGCGAATCGGTCTTCGACTCGTGCCGCGTCCGCTCGAGCAGCGTCAGGTAGTCGAGGAACGTCAGGCCCATCCGCACGAACACCGCGCCGAGGGCGAGCGAGCTGAGCGTGATCCCGAGCGTGTTCAGGGTCTGGAAGTGGTCGACGATCTCGAGTGCGAGCGCGAGCGAGCCGAAGAGCGCCGGGACGAGGATGAGGCGATAGCCGTCGAGCTGGGCAGCCCGGACGACCCGGCGGGGCGGCAGCGTGCCTGCGCCGGCCAGCAGCAACAGCCCGGCCGGCCACCCGAGGTCGAGCGTGCCGTAGCTGTAGGTGTTCTTCGCGATCTCGACGAGGTAGATGCTGTCGCAGACGGCGAACACCGCGAGCCCGAGGCCGAAGACGAGCCATCTCGCCGAGAACCGCCAGCCGGACAACGCGACCGCACCGACGACGATCCCGATCACCAGCATGTCGCCGAGCGGGTACGCGAGGTTCGTCGCAACGCCCGCAGCCGTCTCGCCGCTCCCGGCGAGCGAGCGTTCCACGATCGCGTAGACGACGCTGGCCGCGAGCGCCGCCGTGGTCAATGCGGCGATGAGGCCGTCCAGCCAGAGGCTCCGGACGATCCCGCGCACCTCTTTGTGGAACAGCACGACGAGCGCGATGTAGACGGGCGGATAGAAGAGGAGGTAGCCGGCGTCGGCGAGCGACGGGAACGGGATGTCGGCCTTCCCGTCGAGCACCCACGTGTAGTAGATGTCGCCGGCCGTCCACGCGGAGATGGCGACGCCGACCCAGACCCACACCGCACGGTCGGAGCGGCCGCGCGCGCCGAGGAAGCAGTTCAGCGCTGCGAGGACGAGGATCGCGTCGTAGGTGTACTTGTTGTCGACGTTCGCGAGCCACGCGCCGCCGAAGCCCGTCTCGACCTGCAGTGCGAGCACTGCGAAGCCGACCACGCCCAGGCTGAGCGGGGCGTTGAGCCAGACGACACGGGCCGTGCGCCGCACGTCGCGTTTATCGTCACAAAGTCCGAAGCCCTTGAGCGGCTCGGCGTCCCCGCCGTTCGAGGGATCTTTGCGCCGATCACGCCGACGGGGGAGGGTCGACTCCCCCGAAGCCAATGAGCATGAGCCTCATGAAGCGGCTACTCATCGTCGCCGCGGCAGCGCTTGCCGCGGCGGCCTCCATGACCGTTCCCGCCTTCGCGGGCAACGGGAAGTCCGTCCGGGGCACCGTGGCGTCGAAGTCCGACGCGGCGATCTCGATCGCCGGTCGCGGCGGCATCACCACGACGTGCAATCTCGGACGGCACTCTCCGTCGCTGGCGAACGTGTCGGTCGGGGATCGCGTGCGCGCGGTCTGCGCCAAGCGCCGCCACGGCGGCCTGGTCCTCACGCAGCTTCGTCGAGACCGCACGAGCCCGCCCGCGTCGAAAGACACGAAGCCGGTCACGTTCGGTGGCGCGATCACCGCACTCACCGACGCGTCGATCAGCCTGCACGACGGCGACCGTGACTTGACCTGCACGCTCGGCCCCGACTCGCCGAAGACCGACGGCTTCAAGGTCGGCCAGCACGCGACGGTGGCGTGCGCGGACGGCGTCCTCGTCGCGATTGCGGCGCCCGAGCTCGGGCGGTACTACGTCGGCACCGTCGCCACCCTGACCGACACCTCGCTGACGCTCACCACCGAGCACGGACCGGCCACCTGCACGATCACGGCACTCTCGCCGAGCACCGCGTCGCTGAAGGTCGGCGACAAGGTCGGCATGGGCTGCCGCGCGTCGACGATGGAGCTTGTGCTCCTGAGGAACGCGGACGGCGATGCACCCGCACCGCCCGCTCCGGCTCCGACGACGCACACGGAGGTCCACGCGAAGGGCTCGATCCGCGAGCTCGGCGAGCGTGGCCTCGCGCTCACCACCGACGGCGGCAACGTCGCCTGTGCGCTCGGCGACGGTTCGCCCAGCCTCGCCGGCTATGCGGTCGGCGACTCGGTCGCCATCTCATGCGTCGACGGCAAGCTGACTGCGATCGAGAAGCTCACCACGTCGACGGGCGACGCCCCGACCGACGACGGCACCAAGAGCTAACTCCACGGGGTGGGTCGCCCGGCCTCCGCCGGGCGACCCACCGCGGAGGTACGACCTGAATCGATCGATCGACGATGGGGGCGGGAGGATTCGAACCTCCGTAGGCTGAGCCGACGGGTTTACAGCCCGTTCCCTTTGGCCGCTCGGGCACACCCCCTGGGGAGCGCGGATTGTAGCCTCTTGCCTGTGAAGAACTACGACGTCCTCGTGGTCGGCGGCGGCCCCGCGGGGTCGACGACGGCGATCCGGCTCGCCGACGCAGGCGCCCGCGTCCTGCTCGTCGACAAGGCGACGTTCCCGCGCGACAAGCCGTGCGGCGGCGGCATCACGACGCGCGCGCTCGCGCATTGTCCGGTCGATCCGTCCCCGGTCGTCGAGGAGCACGTCGACATCGTCGAGTTGCGGTTCCGCTACGGCGACTCGGTCGTGCGTCAAGCGCGCGCGCCCGTGATCAGCATGACGCAGCGGCGGCGCCTCGACGCGTTCCTGCTCGACGCGGCGCGCGAGCGAGGGGTGGAGGTGCGTGAAGGAACGACGATCGACGCGACTGCCGCGCCGGCCGACTACGTCGTCGGTGCAGACGGTGCGAACGGAACGACGGCGAAGGCGTTCGGGCTCGGCGGCGGCATCGTCCACGGCGTCGCGTACGAGGGGAACGTCGCGTACGGCGTCGTCGAGCGCGATCGCTACGCGCGCCGTGCGGTCGTCGAGCTCGCCGACATCCCCGGCGGGTACGGCTGGGTGTTCCCGAAAGGCGACCACGTCAACGTCGGGGTGGGCGCGTGGCAGGACGAGGGGCCGCGCATCCGTGAGCACCTCGCGCGAGTCTGCGAGGCGCACGACCTCGATCCGGCGCAGCTCGGGAGCCTGCGCGGCCACCGTCTGCCGCTCCGCCGCGGCGCGACCCTGCTCGCCGGGGAGCGCGCGCTGCTCGTCGGCGATGCCGCCGGGCTCATCGATCCCGTGTCCGGCGACGGCATGTACGAATGCTTCGTCTCGTCGAAGCTCGCCGCGGAGGCGATCCTCGCCGGTCGGCTCGACGCGTACCCGGCGGCGCTCGACGCCGCAGTCGGCCGGCTCCACGGCGCGTCGTGGAAGCTGAAGCAGGCACTCGACCGCTGGCCGCGTACGAGTTGGCGTGTCGCGCGCACGCAGCTCCTCTGGCGCTCTGTCGAGCGGCTCCTGCTCGGGGACGTCGCCGCGCCTGCCGATGTACACGGCGTTGCCCGCGTTCCTCTTCGCGTCCTGGACGCGCTCGCGCGTCTCTAACTGCCGTGTCCGGGGACAGTCCCCAGGACGTGGCCGAACCGCGACAGGGCGCGGGGACTGTCCCCACGAAGGACGGAACCGCACACCGTGCGCGCGGGGACTGTCCCCACGCGGTCAGGAAACGGCTGGTCCGGACGGAACTGGGGCATCATGAAAGGCGTGAGGCGCGTTCGCGAAACGGCGCTGTGCGCCCTCGTCGCTGCGCTCGTCGTAGCTCACGGTGCCGCCGCCGACGTCGTCCCGGCGCCGTGCGTCGGCGCAGGGCTCGTCGCGATCGTGCCCCCGAACGCGACCGAACCGACCACCCTCGGCCCTGCGGTCACCGCGGCGACGACGACGGGCGCGGACGCGCCGACGTTCCACGACGCGCAGTACTCGGTCGACCTGACCGGTGCGCAGGCGGGCGGCGCCGGCTGCGTTCGCTCGACCGCGCCGGGCGGCACGCACGCTGTGTCGCACCACTGGAGCGTGCTCGGCGCGGTCTCGGGCGACTCGCTTCGCGCCGACCTCGTTCCCACCACGGCGGGCGACGGCTCGGGCTGGCACCTGCGCACGACGATCGACGCGCTGCGCGTCGGGACGCGCAGCATCGACGTCGTGGCGGGCACGACCGCGCCGGTCTCCGACTGGGGCACGCTGACCGTCGGCGCGCAGGCCGACCTGCCGAGGCTGCAACCGCTCCGCTACTGGGCGGCCGCGCTCGAGCTGACGCTCACGCGCGCGCACGCCGGCCTGCCCGCGGGCACGCTCGTGCTGATCGGATACGCAGCCGCGAATCACGCGCCGGCGAAACCGCCGCCGCCGCCGCCCACGACGACCACGGCACCCACCACTACCACCACGACGGCGCCGCCGACCACCACGGCACCGGCCAAGACGACGACGAGCGCACCGACCACGACCGCCGAGAAGCCGAAGCCGCCCGCGAAGCAGCACACCCAGAAGAAGCCGAAGCCGCCGAAGAAGAAGACACCGAAGATCGGCCAGCCGCTCACCGGCACGCCGCCGCTCGGCGGCCACTACGTCTTCCCGGTCGCCGGCGGCGCCGACTGGGGCGACTCGTACGGCGGCCAGCGGTCGGACGTTCCCGGCGGCTGGCATCACGGGGACGACCTCTTCGCCCAGCTCGGAACGCCTGTCGTCGCCGTCGCCGACGGGACGATCTTCGCGGTCGGCTGGAACCGCGTCGGCGGCTGGCGGCTGTGGCTCGTCGACCACGCCGGCAACGACTTCTACTACGCGCATCTCTCCGGGTACACGACGCTCGGCCGCAACAACCGCGCCGTTCACCGCGGCGACGTGATCGGCTTCATCGGCAACACCGGCGACGCGTTCACGACCCTCCCGCACCTGCACTTCGAGGTGCACCCGAGCGGGCTGCTCTACCTCGGCTACGACGGCGCCGTCGACCCCACCAGCTATCTCCGCTCGTGGTCGCTGCCGGAGCACGTGAAGGTCCTGCCGCCGGTCGGGCTCCCGGGTGGAGCGCCGGTGGGCTTCGGGTCGGCGACCGACTTCCGCCGCCTCCTCGCGGTGCATCCGCGTCCGGTCAAGCCGTCGCCGCCGGTGCCGGCCACCCCGGAGAAGCCCGACGTCGTGACTCCGCAAGGGCCGACCCGGATCGCGTCGGGGCCGGCCGGCGGCGAGAGCAGCGGGGGCGGGAGCACGCTCCCGATCGTGGCCGGGATCCTGCTGCTCGCCGGAGCGCTCGCCGCGGTCGTCCACGCGGCCCGCGACGGCCGCACCTAGCCGGCGATAGGGGTCAAGCTCATTGTCCGGTCTGCCGATAGACGGCGTGTGGTCCGCCGCATCGTCGACCTGCTGCTCATTGCTGCGATTCTCGGCGCCGTCGGCTTCGGTGCGTACTACCTCGGCCGTAACGTCGACACCACGTCCAACAACCTGGCGAAGCGTGATTCAGAGCTGGGTCAGACCACGTATCACCGCGCCGACCCGAAAGGCCCGTCGAAGCGCACGCTCGAGCTCGTGGGCGGGTCCGTGGCCGCCGTGGCGGGAGTGATGATCGTGGTCTCGCTCGGAAGCGCGCTGCTCAAGACGCGCAAGCGTCAACGCTGGCACGCGACGTAAGCGTCGCCGGCCACGTCACTGCCGCTCACTCGTTCGAGTGAGCCGCTCAAGTCTGGGGCGCGATTCGCCGAAAAGTGTCTGGCGGGTTGGGTGAGAGATCGCATCGAGCGGAGGATGAGCGAGTGAGTCAGAAGGCCTTGGCCGGAGCCGATACGTCCGAGACTCCCGTTCGGGTCCCACTGGGCCAGCTTCTGATCCAGGCGGGGTTCCTCACGCAGGTGCAGCTCGACGATGCGCTCTACGAAGGAAGTCGCACCGGCGAGCGTCTCGGTGAGGTCGTGGTTCGCCGCGGGCT
>Ga0207657_10008287_pt1 | contig 10575 bp, 10 predicted proteins | sample KBSC33metaG_FD_184316 | JGI IMG/M metagenome (GOLD analysis project Ga0207657, IMG submission 184316) | Corn rhizosphere microbial communities from Kellogg Biological Station, Michigan, USA - KBS C3-3 metaG (SPAdes) (version 2) | ecosystem: Host-associated > Plants > Roots > Rhizosphere > Soil ... | reverse complement strand
CCAGGCGCACCGGCTCGGCGACACGTTCGTCCGGCCGCACGACCTCGAGGTGACCCTCGAGCCGAACGGCGCCACCCGCGAGGTGATGATCGAGCGGGTCGTGCACCTCGGGTTCGACGTCCGGGTAGAGCTCGTGGACGGCGTCGGGGAGCGGCTGTCGGTGCAGACGACGCGCGACCAGGCCGAGCTGCTCGAGCTCGCGCCCCGTCAGATCGTCTACGTCCGCCCGACGCGGCACACGACGTTCAGCTGAGAGACCCGCTCGGGCCGCTCAGTACAGGGTGCTCAGCGGACGGTCGACCGTGCCACGACGTCGGCGAGCGTCGTGTCCTGGAGGACGCCCCGCATCGCTGTGCGCAGGTCGATCCACACCGAGGCAAGCGCCCGAGCCGGGCCGTCGTAGTCGATGTCGTCGGGCCGGACGCCGCGCACGGTCGCGATCGGGCCTTCGACCGCGCGGATCACGTCGGCGAGGCTGATCTCCGCGGCCGGCCGGCCGAGCGCGTATCCGCCCTCGACGCCGCGCCGGCTCGTGACGAGCTCCGCGTGGCGCAGGTCGAGCAGGATGCTCTCGAGGAATTTCTGCGGGATCCCCTGGGCCGTCGCGAGCTGCTCGCCCTTGACGAGCTCCCCGGCGGCGGCGAGCTCGAGCATCGCGCGCAGCGCGTAGTCGACCTTGGCGGAGACGCGCACGCCGAAACCGTACGCGTATGCCTCGCTAGCGGCGGTCGTCGATGCGCTTCGCCTTCCCCTGGGAGCGCTCCAGCGCGCCGGGGGCGACGACATCCACGTCGACGGTGACCCCGACCGTGTGCTTCACCCGCTCGGCGAGCTCGCCGGCCAGGTGCGACGCGGCGTCGCCCGCCGCGAAGGTGTCGACCGCTTCGACGCGCACGGTGAGGACGTCGAGTCGCCCGGGACGGGTCAGGACACAGACGTAGTGCGGGGCCAGTCCCTCCACGCGGAGGATCTGCTCCTCGATCTGGCTCGGGAAGACGTTGACGCCGCGCACGATCATCATGTCGTCGGTGCGGCCCGCCACCCGCTCCATCCGGCGGTGGGGCGCGAGCGCCGAACCGGGCACGAGGCGCGTGAGGTCGCGCGTGCGGTACCGCACGATCGGCATCGCCTCCTTCGTGAGCGACGTGAGGACGAGCTCGCCCGGCTCGCCGTCCGTAAGCACCCGGCCGGTCTCGGGGTCGACGATCTCCGGATAGAAATGGTCCTCCCAGACGTGCAGGCCGTCCTTTGTCTCCACGGACTCCCGCGCGACGCCGGGGCCGATCACCTCCGAGAGCCCGTAGAGGTCGACGGCGTGCATCCCGCCGCGCTGCTCGATCTCGGCGCGCATCTCCTGTGACCACGGCTCCGCGCCGAAGATCCCGATCTCGATCGACGATGCCGCCGGGTCGAGGCCCGCACGCTCCATCTCGTCGACGATCGCGAGGAAGTACGAGGGCGTGACCATGATCACCCTCGGCTCGAAGTCGGCGATCAGCTGCACCTGCCGCTCGGTCATGCCACCCGACACGGGGACGACGGTGCACCCGAGACGCTCCGCCCCGTAATGGCAGCCCAGTCCGCCGGTGAAGAGGCCGTAGCCGTAGGCGATGTGCACGACGTCGCCGCGCCGGACGCCCGCCGACTCGAGCGAGCGCGCCACGAGCTCCGCCCAGGTTTCGACGTCGCGCTGCGTGTATCCGACGACCGTCGGCCGGCCGGTCGTCCCGGACGACGCGTGGATGCGCACGACCTCCTCGCGCGGCACGGCGAACATCCCGAACGGGTAGTTCGCGCGGAGGTCTTCCTTCCCCGTGAACGGGAAGCGCCCGACGTCGTCGAGCGAGCCGAGGTCCGTGGGCCGGACACCGGCGGCGTCGAAGGCTTTCCGGTAGTGGGGGACGCGGTCGTAGACCCGCTCGAGCGTGTCCTGCAGGCGCTCGAGCTGGAGCGCGCGGAGCTCGTCGATCGAAGCTGCGGTCGTCACGGACCCGTCGAGTCTGGGGCATCCTCGGCATCGCTGCAACGGTGGCGGGGGCCGGCCGTAGGATCGAGCGGTGGACGTCGAGGTCACGGGAGGAGCGGCTGCGTTCCTCGAGCAGGCCAGCGGGTTCCTGCTGGAGGCCGAGGCGCGGCACAACCTGGCTTTCGGGATCGTGTCGTTCGCTCTCGACCATCCCGACGTGTACGGCGAGGTTCGCGGATGGGTCGTGCGTGAGGCCGGCGACGTGGTCGGGGCGGCGCTCCGCACGCCGCCGTACAACCTCGTCCTGGCGCGTCCCGCGATGCCGGGAGCGCTCGAGGCGCTCGCCGGGTCGATTCCCGAGGAGCTCCCCGGCGTCGTCGGCGCGGTGCCGGAGGTGGACGGGTTCGCTTCGGCTTGGTCGGCCCTTCACGGGGTGACGCCCGCGACCCGCTTCGACCAGCGGATCTGCGCGCTGGAGGAGCTGGTTCCGCCGCGCGGCGTCGACGGCGTGATGCGCCGCGCGAGCGTCGATGACCGCGCGCTCGTACTCGAGTGGATGACCGCGTTCACACACGAGGCTCTGCGCGGCGGCGACGACCCGGGGCGCCTTGAGCGGAGTGTCGACGCGCGACTCGGGGCCGAGGGTGCCGGCGGCATCTGTCTCTGGGTGACCGGCGGCAAGCCCGTCTCCCTGGCGGGGTTCGGCGGCCCGACACCGAACGGCTTGCGGATCGGCCCGGTGTACACGCCGCCCGAGCATCGCGGGCATGGATTCGGGAGCGCGGTGACCGCGGCCGCGTCGCAGGTTGCGCTGGATCACGGAAAGCGCTTCTGCTTCCTCTACACCGACCTGGCGAACCCGACGTCCAACGCGATCTACATGCGGCTCGGCTACCGGCCGGTGTGCGACTCGCGTGAGGTCGCGTTCAGGGCTCGGTCCGACTGAAGGTCGGCTGGCGCGTTTCGGCGCTCTTGCGTGTGAATGCGGGGCCTGAGAGCTCACCGTCCTCTGTTGGGCGATGTGCGCAATTTGCGACCGCCTCGTGGGGCACCCCATCCCACCACCCACTTTCGATTCTATCGCCAGGATCGACAACGAATGTCACGAGACAGTGCCAACATCGTGCCAACTTCGTAACGGCCCGAGCCCCCGGAGCGCCGCTACAGCGGGATGTTCCCGTGCTTGCGCTTCGGGCCTGGCTCGCGCTTCGAGAGCGTCGCCTCGAGCGCGCGGATCAGGTACGGCCGGGTCCGTCTCGGCTCGATCACGTCGTCGACGTACCCGCGCTCGGCGGCCGAGTACGGGTTTGCGAACCGCTCCTTGTAGTCCGTGATCAGCTCGGCCCGCCGCGCCTCCGAATCCTCGGCGTCCGCGAGCTCGTGCCTGAACACGATGTTGACGGCGCCGTCAGGCCCCATCACGGCGACCTCGGCGGTCGGCCACGCGATGTTGACGTCTGCCCGGATGTGCTTGGAGCTCATGACGTCGTACGCGCCGCCGTACGCCTTGCGCGTGATCACCGTCAGCTTCGGCACGGTCGCCTCGGCGTACGCGTAGAGCAACTTCGCGCCGTGGCGGATGATCCCGCCCCACTCCTGGGCGGTGCCCGGCAGGAACCCGGGCACGTCGACGAAGGTCACGAGCGGGACGTTGAACGCGTCGCACGTCCGCACGAACCGCGCTGCCTTGACGGACGCATCGATGTCGAGCACACCGGCGAGTGCGGCCGGCTGGTTCCCGACGATGCCCACGGAGTGACCGCCGAGCCGCGCGAAACCACAGACGATGTTCTCCGCGTGGGACGGCTGGATCTCGAGGAAGGCGCCGTCGTCGACGACCGTCTCGATCACCCGCTTGATGTCGTACGGCTTGTTCGACGAGTCGGGGATCAGCGCGTCGAGCTCGGGTGACTCGCGGGCGACCGGATCGGTCGGCGGCGCGTACGGCGCGGTCTCGAGGTTGTTCTGCGGCAGAAACGTGAGGAGGTACCGCGCGTCGTCGACGCATGCCTGCTCGTCCGGCGCTACGAGGTGCGCGACACCCGACTTCGTTGCGTGCGCGCTCGCGCCGCCGAGCTCCTCGAAGCTCACCTCCTCGCCCGTAACGGTCTTCACGACGTCGGGCCCCGTGATGAACATGTAGGACGTTCCCTCGGTCATCAGGACGAAGTCCGTGATCGCGGGCGAGTAGACGGCGCCGCCCGCGCACGGCCCCATGATCAGCGAGATCTGCGGGACGACACCCGACGCCTGCACGTTCCGCCAGAAGATCTCGGCGTAGCCGGCGAGCGAGACGACGCCCTCCTGGATCCGCGCGCCGCCCGAGTCGTTGATGCCGACGACGGGGCACCCGACCCTGACGGCCATGTCCATCACCTTGCAGACCTTCTCCGCGAACACCTCCGACAACGACCCGCCGAAGACCGTGAAGTCCTGGCTGAAGACGCAGACGGCTCGACCGAAGACGGTGCCGTACCCGGTGACGACCGCGTCGCCCCAGGGCCTGTTCTCGCGCATGCCGAACTCGGTCTCGCGATGACGGACGAAGCGGTCGAGCTCGACAAACGAGCCGGGATCGAGCAGCAGGTCGATCCGCTCGCGCGCAAGGAGCTTGCCGCGCTCGTGTTGCCGAGCGACGGCCTTCTCCGACCCTGCGTGCGCCGCCGAGTCGCCGAGCTCGCGCAGCCACGCGAGCTTTGCCTCGGTGGTCTCGTGCCGGGTCGACATCGCGAGGAGCCTAACCGGATGGCTGACCGCTCAGGAGCGCGGAGCCGCCCACGGGCCGATGCCGCCGAGCCGGTCGACGGCGATGTGCATGACGACGCCCGGGGGTGGCCCGGGCATGGGCGGGAACTTCACATCCGGCCCGAGGTACCGGTGCGCGAGCTCCTGCAGGAGCTCGGGCGCGCCGCCATCCGTCAGCCGTGCCTGGCCGTGGACCACGAGGTACTGCAGTAGTCCGGGCGGCTGGATCTCCGTCCCCTCGATCGACAGCGAGACCCGCGGATCGCGCCGGATGTTGCGGAACTTCTGCTGCGTCGCGAAGAGGTGTCCCGAGACGATCTCGTCGCCGTCGAGCCCGACCCAGACGCACGACACCTGCGGCGACCCGTCACGGTTCAACGTCACGAGGTGTGCGAGCCGCCCGGACTCGATCATCGCGCGTGCGCTCTCCGGCAAGCTCATCGAGATGAATGGTATGCCGGTCCGCGCGGGATACCATCGCCGCGTGGGCGCCCCGCTCGACCGCTCGGCGACCTGGCCGTACGAGGACGGTGAGCCGGGACGCTTCTCGTACGTCCGTGCCGACCATCCGACCGGGGCCGCCTGCGAGGAGGCGCTTGGGGCGCTCGACGGCGGGCACGCGCTCCTCTATCCGTCCGGGATGGGGGCGGTCACGACGGTCGTGCTGACGATGCTGCGCCCGGGCGGCACGATCGCGCTCGCCGAGGGCGCCTACTACGGGCACCGTGTTCTGTTCGACCACCTCGCCCCGTGGGGCGCGAATGTCGTCGAGTTCGACCAGACCGGCCCACCGCCGGCGAACGCGGACCTGATCTTCCTCGAGGCGCCCGCGAACCCGCTTCTGACGATGCCCGACCTCGAGGCTGCGGCGACGCACCCCGCGCCCGTGATCTGCGACGCCACGGTGGCGACACCGCTTCGGCTGCGCCCACTCGAGCACGGGACCGACGTCGTCGTCCACTCGGCCACGAAGATCCTCGCCGGGCACGACGATGTGCTCGCAGGGGTGACCGTCACGCGCGACCCCGAGCTACGGGACCGGCTCCACCTCACACGGCGCCTCGCCGGGATCGTCGCCTCTGCGGACACCGCGTGGCTCGTGCACCGCGGTCTCGAGACACTCGAGACACGGCTCGCGCGTCAGGAGGCAACCGCCAGCGTGCTTGCGGAACGCCTCGCCGCGCACCCGGCCGTGACGACGGTGCGCTACCCGGGCTTCTCCTTCCTGATCGCGTTCGACGTCGCCGACGGCGAGGCCGCGGCCCGCGTCGAGCGCGCGATCCGGGTGATCGAGAACGCAACAAGCCTGGGAGGCGTCCGTTCCAAGCTCGAGGCCCGCCACCGCTGGGAGGGCGACCGCATCCCGACGGGGCTGATCCGGCTCTCGGTCGGCCTCGAGGAGCAGGAGACGCTGTGGGCCGACGTCGAGCAGGCGCTGGCGCAGGTCTAACGGCTCGGGCGGCCGGCTCCCGAAGCTTCCGCGATGACGGTGGGCGGAGCAAGCTCGGAGAGCTCGCGGCCAGCGTCTTCGCGAGCTGAACGGGACCGCGGATCACCGGAAGGCTCACCGTCGTCGCGAGCGTCAGATCACCGGACTCCCGGATGACCGCAGCGAGCGCGGTCAGGCCGTCGAGCCACGGCCTGCGGAAGAGCAGGTGGTCGTTCGCACAGACGTACCGATACCCGAGAGCGACGGCGGCGTGGGCACAGTCCTGCAGCCGGCGCAGGGAGAGCCCTGCTCCGAGATCGACGAGCGGCAGATGGACGCCGTATTCCAGCATCGTGCCTCCCGGCCTGCGGGTTCGAGGGATTGTCGCGCGTGGGTCGTCGCGACGCGAATCGATCGTCGATCGAGGTGGCCGCTGCGATCGGGCTGGGGGGGATAATCGCTCGAAGTGGCTGGGATGGTCGAGGTCGACCTGGGACGTCGGGCGTACGCGAGCGAGGCATGGCTGGAGGCGTACGAGCGGTTGAGTGCTGCCGATCGGCGCGAGGCGCTCGGAGCCCAGGACGTCGGGCTACTGGCGACCTCGGCCTACATGATCGGCCGCGAGTCCGAGTATCTCGTCCTGCTCGAGCGGGCCTATCGCGCGCACCTCACCGCGGGCGAGCGCCTGGAGGCCCTGCGCCGCGCATTCTGGCTGGGCATCGGCCTCGCGGGGCGCGGAGACGTCGGACGCGCGGGCGGCTGGCTCGGCCGCGCGCAGCGGCTGCTCGAGGAGTGCGGCATCGATCGGGTGGAGCGCGGATATCTCCTCCTGCCCGTCGTCTTCGAGCAGGAGGCGAGCGGTGACCTCGAAGCCGCCGCGACGACCGCTGCCGAGGCGGCGACGATCGGCCGCGAGTACGGCGACGCAGACCTGTTCGCCCTCGCGGCGCACGAGCAAGGACATGTCCTGATCCGACTCGGCCGCGGCAAGGACGGGCTCCGGCTGCTCGACGAGACGATGGTGGCGGTCACGGCCGGCGAGTTGTCCCCGATCGTCTCGGGGATCGTCTACTGCGGCGTCATCCTCGCCTGCCGGGACGCGTCCGAGCTCCGGCGCGCGCAGGAATGGACGGCCGCTCTCTCCGACTGGTGCGACCGGCAGCCTGACCTCGTCGCGTTCACGGGCCGTTGCCTGACGCACCGAGCCGAGCTCCTCCATCTGCACGGCGCGTGGGCGCCGGCGCTCGAGGCGGCCCGCCGAGCGGAGGAGCGTTCCGGTCGGGCGGAGAACCCGGCCGCCGCGGGAGAGGCCTGCTACCGCCGCGGAGAGATCCACCGCACGCTCGGGCAGTTCCGTGCCGCGGAGGCGGCCTACCGGGAGGCGAGCCGAAACGGCCGGGAGCCTCAGCCGGGCCTCGCCCTGCTCCGCTCCGCGCAAGGGAACGTCGAGGCTGCCGCTGCCACCATCCGGAGGGCGCTGGCTGAGTGCTCCGAGCCGGGACGGCGGGCCGGCCTCCTGCCTGCCTTCGCCGAGATCGCACTCGCGGTGGGCGACGTCGCCGCCGCGCGCGGGGCGAGCGACGAGCTGTCGGCGCTCGCCCAGGGTCACGGGGACGGGGCGCTCGGGGCGAGCGCGGCCGGCGTGCGGGGTGCCGTCGAGCTGACGGAGGGCGATGCCGCAGGCGCGCTCGTGTCGCTGCGCCGGGCGGCCGAGACGTGGCGCACGCTCGAGGCGCCGTACGAGGTCGCTCGGGCGCGCGAGCTCCTCGGGCTGGCGTGTCGCACGCTCGACGACGAGGACACCGCCGCACTGGAGCTCGACGCCGCACGCACGACGTACGCCCGACTCGGCGCGGTGCCCGATCTGGCCAGGCTGGATTCGCTCGCCCGAGGTGCACGACGCGAGACCCACGGCCTCACCACGCGTGAGCTCGAGGTGCTGCGCCTGGTGGCGGCCGGGCAGACGAACAAGGCGATCGCGGCCAGGCTCGTCGTCAGCGAGCGCACGGTCGACCGGCACGTGAGCAACATCCTCGCAAAGCTGCGCGTCTCCTCGCGCGCCGCGGCCACCGCATCGGCGTACGAGCACGGCCTGCTCTGAACCTGCTGGGTGGAATCACCCATGGCGGTCCGCATCAGATTGAGTGGTTCGGCCGATGCGCTCCGGTCAGGGCGAGCCTAGCCTCGATCGCAACGGTCCATGCGAAGGAGGAAATGCGATGCCGAACGTGTCCAGAGAGACAGCAGCGGAGCGCATTGCGTTCGAGGGGCTCGATGTCCGGCTCGAGCACCTCGAGGGCGGGTACACGGTCTGCTTCGAGTCGCACACGGCGGACGGCGACCTTGCCGGGTTGTTCGAGGGGCTGCCCGACGATCGCGCACAGCTGCCACGCTGGGGATACGTGGTCACGGGCCGGACGGGCTTCCGTTTTCCGGACCGCGAGGAGACCTACGAAGCGGGCGACGCCTACTTCGTCCCGCCGGGCCACACGCCGATCCACTACGCGGGAGCGGAGATCGTCGAGTTCAGTCCCACGGACATTCTCGGCGAGACGATCCCGGTGGTCATGCGGAACCTCGAGGCGGCCGGCGTCACGATGCACGGCTCATGAGCCTCTGCGAAGGTCGAGGCGGGCTCGAGTGACCAAGCGCGTGGAGGCGGTACATCGCTTCGACGTGCCCGTCGACCGAGGCTTCGCGTTCATCACCGACACGGGGAACTGGTCGAGCTTCTGGCCCGGCTTCGTCCGTCTCGAAGACGGCGCCCGCTGGCGAGAGCCCGGAGACACCGCACGGCTCGTCACGCGGCTCTTGGGACGCGAGCGCGAGCTCGTCATGACGCTCCGGTCGTTCGAGCGGAACCGGCTCGTCACCTACACGAGCCGCCAGCCCGGCCTTCCGGACGCGCAGCACGAGCGGCACTTCGAAGGCGATGAGGACGGATTCCGCTACCGGCTCGTCGTCGAGTACGAGCCTCGCGGCGGGGTCGCCGGGCTGGTCGACCGCACTCTCCTCCCGCGCGCCATTCGGCGCGCGCTCGAAAGCACGATCACGGCGCTGGACGAGGCTCTGGCGTCGTAGCCTGCGGCACTCCCCGAGCGAGCCGTACAGTGGGTGTGCCCAGATCGACTGAGAGGCAGGTGCGCATGAGCGAGGCAGCGGACAAGGCAATCTTCGCCGGTGGGTGCTTTTGGGGGATGCAGGATCTCTTCCGGAAGCAGCCCGGCGTTCTCGCGACACGGGTGGGGTACGCGGGCGGCGACGTCTCGAACGCGACGTACCGCCACCACGGGACCCATGCCGAGGCGATCGAGATCGTCTTCGATCCCGAGCAGACGTCGTATCGCAATCTGCTCGAGTTCCTGTTCCAGATCCACGACCCGACGACGCGGAACCGCCAGGGCAACGACGTCGGAACGAGCTACCGCTCGGCGATCTTCACCCTCGACGACGAGCAGCGGCGCATCGCCGAGGAGACGATCGCCGAGGTCGACACGTCCGGGCTCTGGCCGGGGAAAGTCGTGACGGAGGTGGCTCCCGCGGGCCCCTTCTGGGAGGCCGAGCCCGAGCATCAGGACTACCTCGAGCGGTACCCGAACGGCTACACCTGCCACTTCGTGCGGCCGGCGTGGTCGCTTCCCAGCCGGGTGACGACAGCGGCCGAGTAGCGCGTCCGTCGACGCCGTCAGCCGCCGACGCCGCGGCCGGACCCGCCCGAGCCGCTCGTGAGGCGCTGCGCGATCCAGACGGGGATCGCCGAGACGACGATCACGACCAGCGCGATCACGTTCACGATCGGCAGGTTCTGCCCCTGGCGGATGAAGCCGAACAGGAGCAGCGGCAGCGTGTTCTGCGCGCCCGCGGTGAAGTACGTGACGACGATCTCGTCCCACGAGAGCGCGAAGGCGAGCAGGCCGCCGGCGACGAGCGCCGTGCCGACGGTCGGCAGCGTCACGTAGCGGAACGTCTGGAAGCCCGTCGCGCCGAGGTCGGCGGACGCCTCGAAGAACGACCCCGAGGTGCGGCGGAGTCGCGCGAGCACGTTGTTGTAGACGACTACGACGCAGAAGGTCGCGTGCCCGATCACGATCGTCCAGAGCGAGAAGCTCACGCCCCAGATCACGAAGAACGAGTTGAGCGCGAGGCCGGTGATGATCCCCGGCAACGCGATCGGCAGCACGAACAGGAACGAGATCGAATCCCGCCCGAAAAACCGCGAGCGCGCGAGGCCGAATGCCGCCAGCGACCCCAGAACGAGCGCGACGGCGGTCGCGAGGAGTCCCGCGCGGAGCGACAGCCAGAGCGCCGTCCGCACCTCCTCGTCGTCCCACGCCTGGTGGAACCACTTCGTCGTGAAGCCGGGGATCGGCCAGCTCTGGATGTTCGAGGAGTTGAACGCGTAGAGCGCCATGATCCCGAGCGGGATCCAGAGGAA
>Ga0207657_10008286_pt1 | contig 10576 bp, 9 predicted proteins | sample KBSC33metaG_FD_184316 | JGI IMG/M metagenome (GOLD analysis project Ga0207657, IMG submission 184316) | Corn rhizosphere microbial communities from Kellogg Biological Station, Michigan, USA - KBS C3-3 metaG (SPAdes) (version 2) | ecosystem: Host-associated > Plants > Roots > Rhizosphere > Soil ... | reverse complement strand
TCTCGGCGAAACCATCACTTACACCGGCACTGCCACGGATGCCGAAGACGGCGTGGTACCGCCCGCTGCCTATATCTGGCAGGTCGATTTTATGCACAACACTCATTCTCACCCCTTTATTGCTGCCACCAGCGGCGCGACGAGCGGAACGCTGACCGTACCGGCCTTTGAATCGGACTCAGCCAACACCTGGTTGCGTATTTCCCTCACAGTGATTGATTCGCAAGGGCAGACCGGCACTGCCATTCGCGATATCTATCCGAGCACGCAAATCAGCGACATGACACCGGCCGCAACGCCTGTTAACGGCCTTGGACCAGTGGAGAAAAACAAGAACAACGGCGACGCTGCGGCAGGCGATGGGACAAGCATCACGCTCAATGGAATTCCTTATGCAAAAGGACTGGGCGTGCATGCCCCTTCCGACGTGCGCTATCTCCTGGGCGGAACATGCAGCGGCAATTTAGTGACCGATGTTGGCGTGGACGACAGCGTCGGCAATCAGGGATCGGTTGTGTTCCAGGTTTGGCTCGATGGTGCAATAGTATTCGATAGTGGCCTTATGCACGGCGGCGATTTGCGCAAGTCTGTCAATATCAGCGTTGCTGGAAAAAACGAACTCAGGTTGGTGGTGACAGATGGCGGCGACGGCAATGTTTCCGACCGCGCCGATTGGGCCGCCGCTCGCGTCACCGGTTGTCAGACTAGTGCTCCAGCGAGTGCAGGCTCATGAGCAGTTGCTTCTTAAGCAATTGAGCTCTACACTGGGCGAAATCTGAACGTGGCATTGGGAGTCGGCTTCCATATGATTGGAGGCTGGCTGCTGTGCGTGACGGTCAGATCGGGCCAGTTCAATATTCAGTTGGATTTTCCATGAATCGTCTTCGCACATTCCATCTCATTGTTGGCGTTTCCGGGCTTATCGCCTTTCTTTTGTCCGGCCAATACATGCATCATTTTCTTGGTCATCTTAAAGATATGTCTGATGGACCGCGCTTGCTATACCGCTCCGCCCATATCTACCTGCTTTTCGCATCGCTACTCAATTTATTATTGAGCTCTTATCTCATTCCCGTTTCCCGAGGCCGCGCTCGTTATTTTCAGGTGGCTGCCAGTCTTATGCTCATGCTTGCACCGGCATTCATTGGGTTCTCGTTTTTCAGCGAGTCCAATGTTCAAGAATTATTTCGCCCGGTTGTTCGCATCGGCATTTATATCGCCGCTGCCGGTTGCATCATGCATGCATTCGTTTCTTCAATAGTTCGGCGAAAAAATGGGCAATCCGATTCGCTTTTGCACAGCAACGCCAAAGGGCACTGATAAACTCGGCATGAGGACATAGGAAGAGGAAGGATGAATCAATGAAGATTGAAAAGGTGGTTCTCGAAGGGAGTCGAGTTCGACTGGAGCCGTTGGCTCAAACGCATTTGAGCGGTTTGTCCGAGGCGATCGAGGATGGTCGTCTTTGGGAACTTCCCGTCACGCTTGTGCCGCACCCAAGTGATCTGCCAAAGTTCTTTGACAACGCGGAAACCGCTTTCGCTGGAGGAAGAGAGCTTGCATTCGCAACCATGGATGCCCAGTCATCCCGAGTCGTTGGCAGCACGCGCTTCCGTTGCATCGAGACTTCTCATCGTCGCGTTGAAATCGGATTCACCTTCCTGGCCGCCTCTTGGCAGCGTACCTATGTCAACACGGAAGCGAAATACCTCATGCTCAACCACGCCTTCGAGACCTGGGGTTGCAATCGCGTGGAATTATTGACGGACGAGCGCAACGCGAAATCGAGGAATGCCATTCTTCGACTTGGCGCCAAGGAGGAGGGGATTGTGCGCTGCCATATGGTGATGAGAGACGGGTTCGTTCGGAACTCTGTGCTCTATAGCATCACTGCGGCTGAATGGCCACAGGTCAAAGTCGCGTTAGAGGAAAAGATCAATGTGGTCTGACATTTCAATCGATGCAGGCTGCTTTGCAGTAGATTATTAAAAACGTTGGGAGTAGAAATGCCAACCATTGATTTCAGCCACTACAACCTTCGCGCTCCAAGACCATTACTCGAAGAGTTGCGAGCCTTCTACTGCGAGATAGTCGGCCTGTCGGTCGGCAAACGTCCTCCATTTCAGGTTTTTGGATACTGGCTTTACGCAGGTAATCGGGATGTGTTGCATCTAGTGGAGGCAGACCCCGATACACAATTAGTGAGTGGACAAACCACCTCGTTCAATCATGCAGCCTTTGTTTGCACTGGACGTGCCGAGTTCGAGCGTCTTCTCGTGCAGCGCGGTATCAAATACGAAGTTGCCCAAGTTCCTCAAACGGGGCAAGTGCAGTTGGTTTTTAGCGACCCCGCAGGTAATGGCGTCGAACTTAATTTCGAGAGCGCTGACGCTTAATCCCTCCATTCCTGGCTCAATTTGAAAAACCTGAAATGAGTGAACAAGAACAACCACGCCCGCCACTTCCCCCATTCAATGCTGAAACAGCCGCACAAAAGGTTCGCATGGCTGAGGATGCCTGGAATACCCGTGACCCTGAACGGGTTGCGCTGGCATACACGCCTGACAGCATATGGCGTAATCGGTCAGAGTTTCTTTCCGGCCGAGACGCTATTGCTCAATTCCTGACCCGCAAGTGGAGCAAGGAACTCGACTATCGTTTGATCAAGGAGCTATGGGCCTTTCATGACAATCGTATCGCAGTGCGCTTTGCCTATGAATGGCATGATGATTCGGGCAACTGGTTTCGCTCGTATGGAAATGAAAACTGGGAATTCGACGAGCGCGGGTTGATGCGTCGGCGCATCGCCAGCATCAATGATCTGCCTATCCAGGAGCGTGACCGGAAATACCATTGGCCGCTGGGCCGACGCCCCGATGAACATCCGGGGCTGTCGGAGCTTGGACTGTGAGGATGTGTCACAACACCGCAAACGAGGCGAGAAAGCCGAGACTGGTATGCTGCATCAATGGCGTCCCACATCCTTGAACTCGGCATCGATCACATCTTCCTGACCGGGTTGCCCTGTTGTGCCTGAGGCCGCCTGTCCCTGCGGCGCGGCCTGCTGCTGCGCACCTGCATACATCGCCTGGCCAATTTGCTGCGCCGCCGACTGCAAGGCGTTGATGGCGGATTCGATGCGGCTGCGATCATTTCCTTTCATGGCCTCATCGAGATCGCGCATCACCGTTTCAACTTTCGCCTTTTGCTCTGCACTGATTCGCTCGCCAGCTTCATCCATCATCTTGCGCGTGGAGTGGGCCAGCGCATCGCCTCGATTACGAACATCGATCAGTTCGCGCGTTCTGCGGTCTTCGTCGGCGTGCATCTCGGCATCCCTGACCATGTGGCGGATTTCCTGTTCGGACAGGCCCGAGTTGGCCTTGATGGTGATCTTGTTTTCCTTGCCGGTGGCCTTGTCTTTTGCACTGACATGCAGGATGCCATTGGCATCGATGTCGAACGCAACCTGAATCTGAGGCATGCCGCGCGGCACAGGCGGAATGCCTTCGAGATTGAATTCGCCGAGCAACTTGTTGCCGCTCGCCATTTCGCGCTCGCCTTGATATACCTTGATCGTGACCGCAGGCTGGTTGTCTTCGGCAGTGGAGAACACGTCGCTGTACTGTGTCGGAATAGTCGTGTTCTTCTGGATCATCTTGGTCATCACGCCGCCCAGGGTTTCAATACCGAGCGACAGCGGCGTCACGTCGAGCAGCAATACATCGCTGCGATAGCCCGATAGAACGGCTCCCTGGACTGCAGCGCCGACGGCTACCGCCTCATCCGGGTTGACGTCCTTGCGCGGTTCCTTGCCGAAGAACTCCCTCACTTTTTCCTGCACCTTCGGCATGCGGGTTTGTCCGCCGACCAGAATCACGTCGTTGATGTCGACGACCTGAATGCCGGCATCCTTGACTGCTGTGCGGCATGGTTCGATCGTTCTGGCAATCAGATCGTCGGTTAAGGCTTCGAGCTTGGCGCGCGTGATCTTCATGGTCAGGTGCGCCGGTGCGCCATTGGCCATCGCGATATATGGCTCGTTGATTTCGGTCTGCTGGGTCGATGAAAGCTCGATCTTGGCACGCTCGGCGGCGCTCTTGATCCGCTGCAGCGCAATCGGGTCTTTGGACAGGTCAATGCCGTTGTCCTTCTTGAATTCGTCGATGATGTAATTGACCAGTCGCTGGTCGAAGTCTTCGCCGCCGAGGAAGGTGTCACCGTTGGTAGAGAGCACTTCGAACTGCTTTTCATGGCCGGAACCGGCGATCTCGATGATGGAGATATCGAAGGTGCCGCCACCCAGGTCATACACGGCAATCTTGCGGTCGCCGGTGCCGCTCTTGTCCAGACCGAAGGCCAGCGCAGCGGCGGTCGGTTCATTGATGATGCGTTTCACATCGAGCCCGGCGATGCGGCCCGCATCCTTGGTCGCCTGACGTTGAGAGTCGTTGAAGTAAGCCGGCACCGTGATGACGGCTTCGGTTACTTCCGCGCCGAGATAATCTTCGGCGGTTTTCTTCATCTTGCGCAAGACTTCTGCCGACACTTGCGGTGGCGCCAGTTTTTGGCCACGTACTTCGATCCAGGCATCGCCATTGTCGGCCTTGATGATCCGGTAAGGCATCAGGCCAATATCCTTCTGCACTTCCTGTTCGTCGAACTTGCGGCCGATCAGGCGCTTGACGGCATACAAGGTATTCTTCGAATTCATCACTGCTTGCCGTTTGGCCGGCGCGCCGACCAGAATTTCGCCGTTGTCCATATACGCGACGACCGACGGCGTCGTGCGCGAGCCTTCCGCATTTTCAATGACCTTTGGCTGGTCGCCCTCCATGACGGCGACACAGGAATTGGTCGTGCCAAGATCGATACCGATAATCTTGTTCATCTCATTCACCTTATGTCCACATGGTTTGCCAAGGCAGCGCATTCTCAAGGGGGAGAGCGTGGCTGCAGACGACCGGTTTCAGCCGAATGTCGTGATTATTGGAGATTTGTTGCGTGGCGGATTTTCTTCTCCACGCGAAGGCATGTCGGCGCTGGCCGGATACACAATTCGACGTGTTCGAAATGCTTCAGTTCGATGGATTTTAATTCTCTGAAGGCCAATCGCTGAACGGAAACGGCACTTCTTCCGTCACGAAAGTGAGGAAGTGCACGATCTGCTTGAAGTAAATCCCAAGACTTCGCCCAAAGGCTGCCAGCCGCTCATTCGGTGCGTCATGTACGAGCAGGAACACGAATTGGATAACCGTCAGGAAGATCAGCAATGTCACGGATAGCTGATAAGCCAGAATCATCAGCAGCATGAACAATGCACGCATCAGAAGATGACGGGGGCGTGCTGTCGTATCGGCATTCTGGTTCATCGTTACTCCTTCCGAGAACGAAACGATTACTGAAAGATGCCTTTCAAGGCTTGATGGCGCAGGGGGCTTCGTCAAAGACTTTCCGCTCTTGGCTGGCGAACTCCCTGCGTTGAATCAAATTGTGTGTCGTATCAAGCCATATTCATGCATGGACGCATCGTGAAGGAAAATCTTAAACCTCTTCCTCCACGACCGTTACCTCATCCTTCGATTGCCGCCGCAATTTCTTGCGGATGCGCTGCGTCAACTGCTCGAAATCATCGATATAGGTAAACACTGCTGGTACTACCAGCAGGCTGAGTACCGTGGAAGTGATGAGTCCGCCGATCACCGCAATCGCCATCGGCGAGCGGAAACTGGGATCGGCCACCCCCAGGCCAATGGCAATCGGCAGCATGCCCGCGCCCATCGCGATCGTGGTCATGATGATAGGGCGTGCCCGCTTGTGGCAAGCGTCAAGCAGGGCGTTAAAGCGTGACATGCCATGGTCACGCCGGGCGACAATCGCATATTCCACGAGCAGGATGGAGTTCTTGGTCGCGATGCCCATCAGCATGATCAGGCCGATCAGCGAGGGCATCGAAAAACTTTTCTGCGCGATCAGCAAACCGACAAAAGCGCCGCCGAGCGACAGCGGCAATGCGGCGAGAATCGTCACCGGATGCAGGAAGTCCTTGAACAGCAGCACCAGCACGATATAAATGCAAAGCACGCCGGTCAGCATCGCCAAGCCGAAGCTGGCGAAGAGTTCGCCCATCACTTCGGCATCGCCCACTTCGACCACTCTCACACCGGCCGGAAGGTTGACTACCGACGGCAGCTTGCGCACTGCAGCCGTCACTTCGCCCAAGGGCAGGCCGGAAAGTTCGATCTCGAAATTGATGTTGCGCGAACGATCGTAACGGTCGATCACTGCAGGGCCGCCGGTAATGTCGAGGTCGGCGACCTGCTCCAGCATGACCGGTCCGCGCTTGCCGGGAACCATCAGCCGCTTCAGCACGCCCAAGTCTTCGCGTGCTTCCTGATCGAGCCGAACCACGATGGGCACCTGGCGCTGCGAAAGATTAAGCTTGGGCAGCGACACATCATAGTCACCGATCGTAGCGATGCGCAGGGTTTCACCGATGGCGCTGCTGGTTACGCCAAGGTCTGCGGCGCGCGCGAAGTCGGGACGCACCGTCACTTCGGGCCGGATCAGGCTGGCGGTCGATGCCACGTTGCCCAGGCCGGGGATGGTGCGCAGATCCCGCTCCACCGCCATGGCTGCCGTGCGCAAGGCAGTCGGGTCTTCGCCGGTGAGCACGAGAATGTATTTTTCGCCCGAGCCGCCGAGACCGACCTTGGTGCGTACGCCAGGCAGGTTTTCCAGCGCGGCGCGGATATTGTTCTCGATGCGTTGCTTGAGCGGGCGCGTGCCGCGTTTGCTCAATTGAATGGTCAGCGTCGCCTTGCGTACCTCCGCCGAGCCTTGCGGTGCAAATGGATCGCCACCGGCGCTGCCGCCGCCTATCGTAGTGTAGGCGCTCTTCACATGCTCCACGCCGGAGACCAGCGTGCGTGCATGCTCGGACGCTTTCAACGTTTGCTCCAGGGTCGAACCCGGAGGCAGTTCCAGATACACCTGTGTCTGTGAATTGTCGTCGGGCGGAATGAACCCCGTGGGCAGCAACGGGATCAGCATGATGGAGCCGATGAAAAATACCGTTGAGGCGATCATCGTCGTCAAACGATGCCTCATGCACCAACCGGCCCAGCGTATATACAGCTTCATCCAGCCCGGGTCGTCGTGCTTGTCGATAATCGGCTTGAGAATGTAGGCGGCCATCATCGGTGTCAGCACGCGCGCCACCACCAGCGATGCGAACACCGCCAACGATGCAGTCCAGCCGAATTGCTTGAAGAACTTGCCTGCCACGCCGCTCATAAAAGCGGTCGGCAGGAACACCGCAATCAGCGTGAAGGTGGTCGCGATCACGGCCAGCCCGATCTCATCCGCTGCTTCCATCGCTGCCTCATAGGGCGTTTTGCCCTGACGAAGGTGGCGCACGATGTTTTCCACCTCCACGATGGCATCGTCAACCAGGATGCCGATCACCAGCGACAGCGCCAGCAGCGTCACCACGTTGATGGAAAAGCCAAGCAGATACATGCCGATGAAGGCGGGAATCACCGACAGCGGTAACGCCACCGCTGACACGAAAGTGGCGCGCCAGTTGCGCAGGAAGAGCCAGACAACCACCACCGCGAGCAGCCCCCCTTCCAGCAGCAACTGCATCGAACCTTTGTACTCTTCCTCGACCGGCGTGACAAAGTTGAATGCCTCGGTGATTTCCAGATCGGGGTGCTGCTGCCGCAGTTCGGCCAGCGCCTGTTGCACTGCCGCTCCGACCGTCACTTCGCTTTCGCCCCTGCTGCGCGACACTTCAAAGCCGACCACGGGCTTGCCGTTAAGCAGTGCCGCCGAGCGGCGTTCGGCGATGGTGTCGCTCACAGTCGCTACTTCGTCTAGCCGGATGCGTCGGCCATCGGGCAAGGGCAGTTCCAGGCGCCCCAGTTCCTCGGCAGACTTGACGGTAGCAATGGTACGCACCGGCTGCTCGCCGCCGCCCACGTCCATTCGTCCGCCCGCGCTTTCGTTCTGCATCTGGCGCAACTGGCGCGAGACGTCGGCTGCAGTGGCGCCGAGCGCCTGCAGCTTGGCGGTATCGAGGGCGACACGCACTTCGCGATTGACGCCGCCAACACGATTGACCGCCCCCACGCCACGCACCGCAAGCAGCTTGCGTGACACATCGTTGTCAACAAACCAGGACAGCGCTTCTTCATCCAGACGCGGCGAGTAGATGGTGAAGGCCAGCACCGGCTGGGCGGCAAGATCCATCTTGTTGACGATGGGATCGCGCACGTCGGCGGGCAGGTCGGCCCGCACGCGAGCCACGGCAGAACGCACATCATCCACCGCCTCCTGCACCGGCTTTTCCAAACGGAATTCGGCGGTAATGGTGACGCTGCCGTCCTGCACCTTGGTATAGAGATGCTTCAAACCCTGCACGGTAGCGATCGAATTCTCGATCTTGCGTGCGACTTCGGTTTCCAGTTGCGCCGGCGCGGCGCCAGGCAGCGAAACCGACACGCTTACCGTCGGCAAATCGATATCAGGGAAATTCTGGATCTTCATGCTCTTGAACGAGAGCACGCCCGCGAAGGTCAGCAGCACGAACATCATGATCGCCGGTATCGGGTTCCTGATCGACCAGGACGAGACATTCATCATGAGTCCTGCTCCTTATTTCGCGGCAACAGCTTGTGCATTGGTGCTGACACGCACGAGATCGCCATCGTTGAGGAATCCCGCTCCATTGACGGCTACTAATGCATCCGGCTTCAATCCTTCCAATACCTCGATGCGATCCGCGATACGGCGGCCGGTTTTGATCTTGACCTGTTGCACGCGATTGTCCGGTGTAAGCCGGAACAGATAGCTGAAACCTTCACGCAGCACCACCGACTGCTGCGGCACTGTCAGGGCGGAAGATGTGCCCAGATCGAATTCGCCGCGCGCATACATTCCCGCCTTGGCTGGCGGCGTATTTCCTGCTGGCGCCGCCAAGTCCACATAAACGATGGCGACACGATTCTGAAGGTCAACTGTCGGCCCCACCACGCGTACCTTGCCCTTCAGTTCGCTACCGTTGACCGCAACAATGGTCACCGGCGTGCCAACCTTGATCCTGCCGAGCTCCGATGATGTCACTTCGGCGCGCCATTCGAGTCGTCCACGCCGGATCATGCGGAACAGTTCGGTACCTGCCGGAACGACAGCGCCTACGGTAGCGCTGCGTGCCGAGATGATGCCATCGTCGGGTGCCACCACCTGCACGTGTTTCATGCGCAATTTCTGAACAGTGAGCGTGGCTCTGGCCGCTTCAGCCTTTGCCTTCGCAGTCTGTTCCATCGTGAGGTACTGGGCAATTTCCTGCTCGCTCAACGCCCCTGTTTTTTGCAAGGTGCGAGCACGGGCCGCATTGGCTGCAGCCTCTGCCGCATTCGCTTCGGCTTCCATCACGCCAGCGCGCGCTTGCGCCACGTCGGCCGCGACCGATTCACTATCAAAGATGGCAAGCACCTGGCCTGCGCGCACCTGATCGCCGACGTTGACATGGATCTCAGCCAAGCGCAATCCATTCGACTCGCTGCCGATGCTCGCCTCCTGCCAAGCGGCAATGTTGCCGTTCGCCGCGAGCCGGATCGGCATCGGCGTGGTTTGCGGACGTGCGGTGGTTATTGTCAGCGCAGGCTTTGGGCTGTTTGTTTTCTTGTCGTCGGTTGCGCCGTTGGACTGCTGGGATACCAGCGCGGCTGCGATGCCAAATACGATGAGGGCGGCCAGAACGGGGACGGCAAAGGTGAGTTTGAATCGCTTCATGTAATGGATTTCGTCAGACTATTCGTTCGTATTAGCGTTGCCGGTTATTGGCAGGACAGGGCGCGCCTCATGCAGTGCGACTGCATGAGGCAACACTGCAACATGCAAGGCAGGAATCGGAGCAATATCGTTTTCGCCCCGCCCATGCCGGATGCGGTCATCGAAGAGTGTTATTTCGCCACGATAGCTGCCGCGTATTCCGGATGCCGTTTCACATAAGCGGCAATGAACTCGCAGCGTATCGCGACTTTCTTGCCTTGGGCAATCACATCGTCCAGAGCTTGTTTGGCGAGCGTGGAGCCATAGCCCTTTCCTTCGTGCCCGGCTGCCACTTCAGTATGCCGCAAGACAATCATGTCGCTGCGGGACTCATATTCGGTAAAACCCACCACCTGATCATCGGCGACCAATTCGTAACGATGTTGGTCGGTATTGTTTCTCAGTGTTGCACCGCTCATGTTTATCTTGCCTTTCAGGCTGAACAAGGGGAGGGGACTGCAGGATTTTGTCGGGCCATCCATTGTAGTGCAAGGTGGATAAGATGATTTGATTTGAAGGGCATGATACCGAACGGATAGTCAGTTCCGACTATTTCATTGCAGAATTACAAAATGAATGGAATACATGGATTCCAAAATCAATCATTTGCGTTACCGCAATAACATCTTTACAATTTCTTATCTGTTGTTGTCTTGAGAGCAAGGGTTTTGGCTCTCAATCTGCCTTGCCGGCATCCCCTTCGTTTCGTTGCTCCTTCCGCCCCTGGCGGCAATATTAA
>Ga0207657_10008284_pt1 | contig 10578 bp, 11 predicted proteins | sample KBSC33metaG_FD_184316 | JGI IMG/M metagenome (GOLD analysis project Ga0207657, IMG submission 184316) | Corn rhizosphere microbial communities from Kellogg Biological Station, Michigan, USA - KBS C3-3 metaG (SPAdes) (version 2) | ecosystem: Host-associated > Plants > Roots > Rhizosphere > Soil ... | reverse complement strand
GGGTGTACGAGGGGCTGGCGCAGCATGCGACGCCCTCGCTGAAGGCAATCGCCCAGCACCGCTGGCCGGGATTTCCAACGGCGCTGTAACGGCTCCTGCACTTGACCTCGATTGCAGTAGCGGCAAGCTGCTACCGACGAGGGCGCCAATCTGAAAAACGAAACGAAGCAACTCGCACGCCGTCTGGTCCGAAGCATTCGGCGCATCCGTGGTCATTTGACCATGCGCTGGGGCCGGATTAGCAGCATCAGGCCGCTCAGCGCAGCTTATGGCTACGATCGCGGCACCCCGATCGATCGCGCTTACATCGAAGCCTTCCTGGCCGAACATGCCTCCGATATTCGCGGCTGCGTGTTGGAGATCGGCGATGACAATTACTCTCGCGGGTTCGGCGGCCCTGCGGTGGCAAGACAAGACATCCTCCACATCCATCCCGGTAATCCGGCCGCGACGATCGTCGGCGACCTCGCAAGTCCTGGAACGCTGCCGTCGAATGCCTTTGACTGCATCATCCTGACGCAGACGCTGCAATATGTGTTCAACCTGCAGGCAGCCGTTCAACAGATCCACCGGGCGCTACGGCCCGGAGGGGTAGCGTTGATCACCGTACCGGCCATCTCCCCGATTTGCGGCGACGAATGGCGCGACAGCCATTATTGGTTGTTTACGGCGCGGGCTGTCGAGCGCCTCCTGTCCGGCAGCTTTGACGTCGATAAGGTCAACGTCTCCTCGTTTGGCAATCTCTACGCAGCTACCGCATTCCTGCATGGCGCCGCGGTTGAGGAGGTAAGCCGGCGGAAGCTCGTGCCGGTCAATCCGGAATATGCGATTACGATCGTCGCCAGGGCCGTGGCTTGAGTGATGCGTGACCTGATGAAGCAGCTGCCGTTCGCACGAAGCGTAGCGCGTGCAATTCGTGCAGTTCCGCGTCGGGACCGGCCAGCGATCCTCATGTATCACCGCATCGCCGAGGATAGCTTCGATCCCTGGGGTCTCGCCGTAAGCCCCGCGAATTTCGCGGAGCAATTGCGCTGGCTTTCGGGGAATCGGACGGTGTTTCCGCTGCGCGAATTCGCAGCCCGGCATCGCGACGGCTCGTTGCCCGATAGAGCCGTCGCGCTCACTTTTGACGATGGTTACGCGTGCGCGGCCGAGGTTGCGGCGCCGCTGATGAACCAATTTGGCATTCCGGCGACGATCTTTCTTCCGGTCGAGCTGATCGAGCGGGGGGATCCGTTCTGGTGGGACGAGCTCGAACGGCTGGTTCTCGACTTCCACGGCGAGGCTCTGCGCCTCGACGACGTCCAGATTCCCATAGGCGAGCGCCAGGCCGGAGACCGCACATGGAAACCCGGCGCTTCGCCGCGGACAGCCCGCCAGGTCACCTTCCAGCGGCTTTGGAGCCTGCTGCGCCCAAAGCCGCCGGCCGAGCTCGATCGGTCGATGGCTGAACTGCGTTCGCAAGGTTCGACAGGACGACAGGTTCACGCGGTGCCCATGACTCGAAGCCAGGTCCGCGCTCTTGGCGCCGGGTTCGAATGTGGCTCCCACGCCCTCACGCACCCGTTCCTCACAAGCCTCGAATCATCGCAGAAATCGTGGGAAATCGAGGAGAGCATGGGACGCTGCGAAGCCCTGGTCGGCCATCGGCCCTCGGCGTTCGCTTATCCTTACGGCGATTTCGACGATGAGTCCGAGCGGCTCGTTCAGAAGGCCGGATTCACCTGCGCCTGTGCCACCATTTCTTCAGCCGTTACACCCAGGTCGCGGCCGTTCGCGCTGCCACGAATCCAGGTCGGCGACTGGAACGCAAAAATACTGGCCCGCGCGCTTTCGGCTGCCCCGAACTAGAGGCGTGCGTAGCAAAGGAACGGCCCAGCGATGAATATGTGGAAATCGCGTTCGCCGAGGGCCTTCTGAAAGGAACCGCTCGTGCGCTTGCGGGGAAGCAGCCAGTCGTGCGGCTCGATGAAAAGCATGGAAATTTGGTCCAACCACTCGAGACTGGCCGAGAATAACTCCTTCTCGAAGCCTTCGATGTTGATCTTCGCCAGCAGCGGCTCTCCGTTCGCTACGGATCGAAATGCCTCGTTCGCGGTCGCCACTCGAACGCCCGCTTTCGAGCGCTCGACCTGCGTGGCCCACGACCCAGCCGATGCGACGAGACGGACTTGTCCCGGCTCGGCGCCGATGGCCGCTTGAATTGTCGTCGCCGGGCCAAAGTCCGCGAGATTCCGCTCGAGCAGGCGGAAATTGTCAGGGTCTGGCTCGATCGCAACGATATGGGCCTTCGGGAACTCGAGTCTGAACCACAAGCTTGCCGCGCCGACATATGCGCCGGCATCCAGGATGACCGGGATTCGACCGGATTCGAGAATGGATTCGTAGCGAGTGCGAACCGCGGCTTCGACGGCAGGAATGGGAAAGTCATATTCGCGCTTGCCGAAAATGTCCCGGAAGCTCGCAAGGTCAGTGTCGCGCGGCCGGATCGTGATCGGTCCAAGCCCAGCGAGGCGAACCGTGCATTCGCGCCTTCCCCCGATCCACCACAAGCGTTGCTTCAGAAAACCAAATCCGAGAAGCCGCACGTCGGTGAGGTTGAAACGAAGCCGCGCCGCCACGCCATCGATGAATCTTCTCGGAGTCACTTGCTATTGGCCAGCCCGCACCGCGTCAGGCGATCGGTGCTTGAGCGCTGTTTCATCGATGGCCAATTGCGACATTCGTCGTTTGTCGATGTTCTGAAGCAGATGCGCAATGCCGCGGATTGCGTGCGGGTCGGTAGCGACTACCGCAGTGGGGTCGGCGTCATCGAACCGGGGTAGCGGCTCCGTGCGGCCCGTCCCGTTCAATCGCCGATTGGCGGAACGTATTGCTCGGTGCGCCAGAACGATGCCGCAGCGAAGCGGATCGAGGGCGACGGCACGCGCGAGCGATCCGAACCCGGCGGCGAACTTGCCGCGCGCCAAGCGCTCCTCCGCGATCTCGAAGGCGACGCGGCCTTTCATCCACCGGGCCGCCCGGGCGGGAACTGGAGTCCCGGCCGCGGCCAGCCGTCGGAAAACGAGGCTGCAGGATCGCGCCATCTGGTCGAAGTCGCTCGACATGTTGCGGTCGTGCTGCCGCCAACCGACGAGATGTTCGCGAACCACCGCGACAGGAAATCGGCGAGCGAGCTGGAGTTGCAGAAGCATGTCCTCGCATCCCTGTGCGTTGCTCGCGCGCAGGCTTTCGTCATAGCCGCCGACCTCCAGCACCGCCTCGCGCCAGGCGAGCAATGAGCTGCCGCACTCCACCACGTTGATGTAGGCCAACTGCCTGAAGGCCGAGCCTTGGAGAGCCCAGCGCTCGCCGCTGGTGATGATCCTGTCGTCCCGGTCGATCAGGCGCCGCCAGCAATAGACGAAGCCGGGCAGGTCCGGAGCGGCATATGCGGCCTCAACCTGTTTCTCGATCTTCGTCGGGTGCCACAGATCGTCCGCATCGATCGGAGCGACCCAGTCTCCCCTCGCCTCCGATATCGCGCAATTGCGCGCCGAAGCCACTCCGCCATTCGACTTCCGGATCAGACGCGCGCGAGACTCGTTTGCGCAGAATGCTTCGGCGACCGCCGCCGTGCGGTCGGTCGACCCATCATCGACCACGATGATTTCCAGGTTGCGGTAAGTTTGCGAAGCAACGGATTCCAGGGTCGCGGCAACGGTCTGTTCGGCATTCCAGGCCGGAACGACCACCGTCACAAGCGGCTGGCCGTCTTGGTTCGCTTTCGTCACGTTCGAAACGGACGCAGGGCCCGTCGCGCCGCCTTGCGCGCCGCCCGTTCGATCAGCGAGCGCGGCTTTGGATCGGGCACGCGTGCGCGCCACAGCTCTTCTCCTTCGCGCCACGCCTGCTGGTCCTGCGCTTCGAGCCCGCGATCCCACTCCTTCGCTCGGACTGCCTCGATCCACTTACGCAGCTCGGGAACGTTGCTCGAGGCATTGAGGTCATGTCGAACATAATCCGCAACCAAATTCGGATGCGTTGCAAACGGATGATCGCGGCTCAGCCGCAAATAGGAGTCCCAATCCTCACACATTCCCAGGCTTTCATCGAAGCCGTCATGAGCGAGGAGCTTGAGCCGATCGAACATGACGGTTGCGATCATTCCAATCCAGTTGGTGCGGACCAGGTCGCGATGGCTGCTTACGGGAGAATAAACCTGCTCGCGCGACTTTCGGGTCACGTCGCAAAACCCGCCGTAGACGAACGCCGCTTCCGGATGCTCGCGGAAGCAGTCGAGGCCGGAGGCTATCGCATTGGGATGAAGGACGTCGTCGGCATCGAGGAAGATGACCTTGTCACTGGCCGCTGCACGCAATCCGCTGTTGCGCGCTCCGGCTAGCCCGCGATTTTCCTGCCGCACGAGCGACACGTCCGGATAAAGATCGGTGACTTTAGAGAGGTCTTCGGTGGACCCGTCGTCGACGACGATCACCTCGTCTGGCGGAACCGATTGCCCTTTTGCGCTATCGATCGCCTTGCGAAGGAATCGCCTCTGCTGGAAGCAGGGAATGACGATTGCGACCGTCGGATTCCCGCTGCGCCGCATCTCACTCCCGCCCTTCGTCCTGCAGCTGCCTCAGGAAGCTGCCTTGGGGCGCCGGTTCGTTCTTGAACCGGCGGATCACTTCGTTCCACAGATGTATGCCGACGGTTTGCCCAGTGGTGACATCCTTCGGCTTGATCGACGGATCCAGTATCCAGGAGGCCTCGCGCCATTCCACGGGATAAAACACCTCCGCCGGAAGCGCTTCCGAAGCGAGCCCGCAGCGGTGCGCCATCGCGGTGAGCGCATAGGGGCCGGTGACTCCGAACGGGGTGCGCAACAGGTCGGCCTTGCCGAACGCCCGTTCGCGTGCCCATCCTTCGAGCCGCCAGCGCCAGGAGACCCAGTCGGGTATCCTCGACTTCTCGAACGGCTCCAGCAGCTTGGGCAGCATCGGCGAATCCGGCGGGAGGCGAAGCACGGCCCCATTGATCTTTCCCGGTTCATACTCGCCGAACAGATTGGCCCGACCGAGATCGAGCGGAGCGACCAGGTACACATCGAGATCGAGCCAGATGCCAAGCCCGCGCTTCTGAATCTCGTAGCGGAACCAGTCCGAATAAAGATCCGAGCGCTTCATCCAGGATTCTGGAATCGACGAGCGCGGGAGAATTGGCGATGCGTCGCGGACCTCGACGCCGTCCGGAACGCCGGCGGGTGTCCGGTAGCAATAAAGCGCCAACGAGTGCCCATGCCGCAAGATCGACTTGATGCAGGCCCGCTCGATCGTGCCCAGGGAGTCCCCTATCCAGAGAATGACACAGTCGGCCAAGGACTTCGCTCCTCAGGACGGTTCGAACCCGACGATTCGATGGCGTTTCAGTCCAGCACCTCGTGCTCGCCGACGCCCCAGATGTCGGATGTGCGGATATAGCCTTCGCGCTTGCCTATCGCGATGCGGCACCAGTCGTCACGGCACTTGTCGATCCGGCCGACGACGCCTTGTTCCGCAAGATAGCTTACTCGGCCGGTTGGTCCGGGACTGGTGTAGATTGGCCGCGGGTCGCCGGAGCGAACGATTGCGGTTCGGCGATCGGAAAGCATGGTCGAAAGCATCCATCCCTGCGTTCCATCGGGATCACGGATCAGCCGCCAAGTCTCGTACCGCTTGAGCACGAGCACCGGCAGGTCGCGGCGTTGATAGAGCCACGTACCAGGATAGACTCGCGCCGGACCGGTGCGCATCATCGCCTGGCCGCTCGCGAGCGAAGCCCAATAGGGAGGCTGCTTCTCCTGGGCCGCGGCCGGCGCGGCCAGGGCGAGGACCAGCAATGCGGCAAGCGCCCCCCGTCCAGACATCACGCGCCGGTCAGGATCCTGTCCACGAGCTGCTTCACCGTCGGGATAAAGCCGTTCGAATAGAAGGGATCGCTCTTGAACCGATAGGCGCCGTGGCCGGCGAACATCAAATTGTGCTCGACGGGGCCGCCATGGGCGATGTCCTGCAAGGTCTTCTGAATGCAGAAGCTGCGCGGATCGGCGAGCCGGCCGGTCGTATTTTTCTCATTGTCCGCCCAGGACGAAAAGGCACATTGCGATAGGCATCCCATGCATTCCGCCTGGTCGGTGCGAATCCGCTTCTTCTCCTCCGGAGTGACGAAGATCAGCGTTTCGTCGGGACTCTTCATCGCTTCCGTAAAGCCGGCTGCAAACCATTCGCGCGCATGCTGCAGATCACCCTTGGTGACCCAGTAATTCTTCTTGCCGTTGAGGCCGACATCGAGCTCGAAATGATGGTCACCGAGCGACTCCTTGGTGAAGGCGATCTGCCGTTCGGAGCGAGCTTCCAGGTTGCGCAGGAAACTGTTGCGCACCGCAGAGGAATAAAAACCGGTGGGGCTGAAGCGGTGAAGCAGGATATCCCCCTCTTCCAGCTCCATCAGCTTCGCCTTCCACTGCGGCGGGATCGGGCTTTCCTGGGTGAGAAGCGGACGCGTTCCGAACTGGAACACGATCTGGCCGAGTTCGGGATTGTCGATCCAGTTCTCCCACTCGTCCAGCCGCCAGACTCCGCCCGCCATGACGATCGGCACGCTATCGGAAATCCCTTCCGCGCGCATCGTTTCGCGAAGCTCCTTGACGCGCGGATACGGGTCCTGCGGGGCGCGGGGGTCCTCGGCGTTGGAAAGGCCGTTGTGCCCTCCGGCGAGCCACGGGTCCTCGTAAACGACCGCTGCAAGCCACTCGGCGGCCTTGTGATAGGCCCGCTTCCAAAGTGCACGGAAGGCGCGGGCGGAACTGATGATCGGAAGGTAGTTGACGCCGTAGGACGCCGCGATCTCGGAAAGCTTGTAGGGCATTCCGGCGCCGCATGTGACGCCCGCGACAAGCCCCTTGGTGCGCTCGAGCACGCCATGAAGCACGCGCTGCGCGCCGCCCATTTCCCACAGAACGTTGATGTTGATCGCGCCCTTGCCGCCGGCGATGTCATAGGCCCGCTGGACCTGCGCGACGGCGCCGTCGATCGCGAACTGGATCAGCTCTTCATGCCGCTCCCGGCGGGTCAGCCCCTTGTAGATTTGCGGGATGATCCGGCCTTCCGGATCGTAGCTGTCCGCATTGACGGCCGAAACCGTGCCGATGCCGCCCGCCGCTGCCCAAGCGCCAGAGCTTGCATGGTTCGTCGCGCTTACGCCCTTGCCGCCCTCTACCAACGGCCAGACCTCGCGGCCGGCATAGAGGATGGGCTTCAAACCCTTGAACAAAGACGAGCCTCCCGACATTTGCGATGCCTATATAAGCACGACCTTCAGATTGCTCCAAAAATCGTCGCAGAAAAACGAAGGGCCGGAGAGAATTCCCTCCGGCCCCCACGCTTTGGCAATGGGCGGTTGAGTTAGCAGTTGCCCGAAGCGATTGCTCCGCCGGCGATCGCGCCGATCACTCCGCCGATGATCGCACCCGCGGTGCGGTCGCCGTTGTTGCGGTAGCGATAGTAACGGTGACGCCCGCTGTCGGCGACAGAGCTGCCAATGACCGCGCCGGCGACTCCGCCGATCGCGACGCCCGCTGCCGGGTTGCCGCAGCGATAACGGTCATGGCCGTAATAGCGGTTGCCGTCATAGCGGTTGCCGTAATAGCCGCCGTAATTGCTGTAGCCGTAGCTCGGATAATTATAGCCGTAGCCGTAACCGGGATAACCGTAGCCCGACGAGCCATAACCGTAGCTTGGCGAGCCGTAACCGTAGCCGTTGCCGTAGCCGTAGCCCGGATAGCTGGAGCTATAACCCGGATAACCATAATAACTCTGAGCGCTGGCGACGCCCGGAACGGCGACGAGGCCAATGGCCGCACCGGCCAGCAAGATCTTCTTGAGCATCACACAACTCCTTGAATCCAATCCGGCTTTCCGGATTTCGGAGTTCGTTCTACGCCTGTCATGATGAGCGGGTTCTGAATTCGTCAGTCAGCTTGCGTGCAGCGAATAATCCAATCCGATATCGACCGCAGGCGCCGACTGGGTGATGCGCCCGGTCGAGATGAAACCAACGCCGGATTCGGCGATATCGCGAATGGTTTCGAGTCGAACTCCGCCGGATGCCTCGAGCGGGACCCTCCCCGCGACCAGTCCGACTGCTCGGCGCAATGTTTCCGGGTCCATATTATCGAGAAGCAGCCGATCGGCCCCGGCTGCCAGCGCCTCCTCGATCTGTTCGATCGAATCCACCTCGACCTGGATCTGCAAGCCGATATCGGCCGCCCTCGCGGCACGGACGGCCGCTCCGACGCCGCCGGCTACCGCGACGTGATTGTCCTTGATGAGGATTCCGTCGTCGAGCCGCATCCGGTGGTTTTGTGCGCCGCCCATGCGCGTTGCATATTTCTCCAGCGCGCGAAGTCCCGGTATCGTCTTGCGCGTGTCGAGCAAAATCGCGCCCGTGCCCGCGATTTCGTCGGCATAGCGGCGGGTAAGCGTCGCGATTCCTGACAGGTGCTGCAATGTGTTAAGCGCCGACCGTTCGGCGGTGAGCATCGCGCGCGCATTACCCTCCAGGCGGGCCATGACAGCGCCTTTCTCGACGCTATCGCCGTCACTCGCGGATTTCCGGACGCCGACGCCGGGGTCGGTCGCCCGAAAGAAGGCTTCGGCCAGGTCCAGACCGGCAATGACGATCGGCTCGCGCGCGACGATTTCGGCGGCGAACCGCGCATCGGCCGGGATCGTCGCCTTGGAGGTGACATCGCCGCCGGAACCCAGGTCTTCCGCCAGGACTCGCTGCACGAAGTCGTCGATGTCGAGGCCCAGCATCATTCGGCGCGTCTAGGCGACCCGGCCCGCCGGCGACAAGCTAATCGGCGTGGACTTCGGCGCCCAGCAGCCGCCAGCTGTCCCCATCGCGCTCATAGCTCTGGGTCGCCTCGGCGACGAAGCGCGCTCCGTCCCAGGCTTCCACCGTGACGGTCGCCGCCGGAACCGCGACTTCGATCAGGTTGAAGGACTGGCCCTGGTCGCGGACTCGAGTCGATGTGGACGTTCCCGCCTGGACGACCAGCGCTGGCCCGGCACGAGTGACGAGGTCGCGGGCGCTGTGGACCGACGACTGATGATGGTGCCCCGCGAGCAGCATGTCGACGCCGGCCTCGGCAATCGCATCGAGCGCAAGCTCGCTCCGACCCACAGCCGGCGCGACATCCTCGCCTACAGGAAGCGCGAACAAGGGATGATGCGTGACGAGAATGCGGGTCGAATTCGGATCCGTGCGCCCGAAAGTGTCGCGGATGAACTGAATCTGCTCGGTGCTGATCCGGCCGTCCTTGAAGGTCAGCGAGCGCGCCGTGTTGATCCCGAGCACGGTCGCTCCGGACAGTTCCTGAAGCGGGCACAGGCTGTCGTCGATATAGCGCATGTAGCGGGTCAGCGGCGAAAGGAAGCGCCGGAGCACGTCGTAAAGCGGAACGTCGTGATTGCCGGGCACGGCGAGCACGTCATGGCCTGCGTCGCGAAGCCGGCCGAGAAACTCGCATGCCTCCTGAAACTGCTCCGTCCGCGCCCGCTGAGTCAGGTCGCCGCTGATGACGACGAGGTCCGGCTGGATCGCGTTCACGCGCGCCTCGATTGCCTCGACAATCTCGGGATCGTGCGCACCGAAGTGCAGATCGGACAAGTGGATCAGGCGAGCCATGCTTCGCCAACGCGCGTGACAGGCGCGGGTTCACTGATAGACAGCGGCTGATGGATCGCACCCAGGCGAACACCGGCACCCGTCCCGTAAACGAGCGATCGCGGTTCGACGAAGCCGCGCTCGAAGAATGGATGCAGCAGCATGTCCCCGGGTTTCGCGGGCCGATCAGCGTGAGTCAATTCAAGGGCGGCCAGTCCAACCCGACCTACCGCATCGTCACCCCGGAGGGCGCCTATGTCCTGCGCCGGAAACCGCCCGGAAGACTGCTCCCGGGCGCCCATGCGGTCGACCGCGAATATCGGGTGCTCACCGCGCTCGGACAGGAGGACTTCCCGGTCCCGCGCACGCGCGGCCTCTGCGAAGACGAAAGCGTAATCGGCACCGCTTTCTATGTGATGGATCTCGTCGAGGGTCCGATCTTCTGGGAAGCGCAACTCCCCGGCCTCTCCCCGGACGAACGTACGGTTGCGTTCGACTCCATGAATTCGACGATTGCGAAGCTCCACAACTTCGATCCGCAGGCGATCGGGCTTGGCGATTATGGCAGGGCGGGCGGCTTCGTCGAACGGCAGGTGGCGAGATGGTCCAGGCAATATCTCGGCGACGTCGAGGCGGGCCGGATCGAAGCCATGGACCGGCTGGCCGGCTGGCTCGAAAAACATCTGCCGCCGGACAGCGGCCGATCGAGCGTGGTCCACGGCGACTTTCGCTGCGACAACATGATTTTCGATTCGGACCGGCCCGGTGTCCGCGCGGTGCTCGACTGGGAGCTGTCGACGCTTGGCGATCCCGCGTCGGACTTCACCTATCATCTGCTGATGTACCGGATGCCAAGGACGCTGTCCGCCGGCCTGGCCGGGATCGACC
>Ga0207657_10008278_pt1 | contig 10585 bp, 8 predicted proteins | sample KBSC33metaG_FD_184316 | JGI IMG/M metagenome (GOLD analysis project Ga0207657, IMG submission 184316) | Corn rhizosphere microbial communities from Kellogg Biological Station, Michigan, USA - KBS C3-3 metaG (SPAdes) (version 2) | ecosystem: Host-associated > Plants > Roots > Rhizosphere > Soil ... | reverse complement strand
GAAGGCGGGCTGCTTTACGGGCTCGGCCTCGCGCTGGGCTCGGCGACCGACTATCGTCACGGCCTGCCGACGAACGGGCGCCTTGCCGCGTTGCAAATACCGGCGCTCGCCGATTGCCCGGAGATCGCCGTTGATCTGATCGACAGCAACGAGACGCCGTTCGACCCCGGCGAGATCGGGGTAGCTCCAGTGGCGCCGGCGGTCGCCAACGCGCTGTTTTCCGCGACCGGGGTTCGCCTGCGCCGCCTGCCGCTGCTATCGGAAGAAGCATGACCGATCGCCCGGCCGACCACCCGCCCGTCCAGCACGGCGCCATCGGCCTGCTACTGGTCAACCTCGGCACGCCCGACGCGCCGGATGCGCGCTCGGTGCGCCGGTACCTGGCCGAGTTCCTGTCCGACCGGCGCGTGGTCGAAATCCCTCCGCTTGCCTGGCAGCCGATCCTGCGCGGCATCATCCTCAATACCCGGCCCAAGCGGAGCGCGCACGCTTACCGGCAAGTGTGGACCGAAGCGGGCTCGCCGCTCGCCGTCATCACCGCCGAGCAGGCGGCTGGGCTGCAGGAGCGGTTGGGCGAAGGGGTCAAAGTCGCCTACGCAATGCGTTACGGCAATCCGGGCATCGAGGCCGAACTGCGCAAGCTCACCGAGGCCGGTTGCGAGCGCATCCTCCTGGCGCCGCTTTACCCGCAGTATTCGGCGGCAACGACCGCAACCGTGTTCGACAAGGCGGCGGATGTCCTGCGCGCGATGCGCTGGCAGCCGGCGCTGCGCGCCTTGCCGCCTTACTACGACGACCCGCTCTACATCGACGCTTTGGCCAAGGATCTGGCGCACCAGCTCGACTCGCTCGCCTTCTCGCCGGAGGTCCTGCTGCTGAGCTTCCACGGCATGCCGGAGCGTACGCTGCACCTTGGCGATCCGTACCACTGCCAGTGCCGCAAAACCGCGCGGCTGCTGGAAGCAGCGCTCGCCCGGCCGGGCTTGCGGATGGTGACGACGTTCCAGAGCCGCTTCGGGCGGGCCAAGTGGCTTGAGCCGGCGACGGATGCCACCCTCGCCGCCGAGGCGGTCCGCGGGACCAGGAGACTGGCGGTCGCCGCGCCGGGTTTTTCGACCGATTGTCTCGAAACGCTGGAAGAGCTGGCGATTCGCGGCCGGGAGCAGTTTCGCGCCGCCGGAGGCGAGGACTACGCCGTGCTCGCCTGCCTCAACGCCAGCAAGGCGGGAATGGCCATGCTCGAGAGCCTGGTCCGGCGAGAGCTAGCCGGATGGATCGCCTAGAAATCGACCGCGATCCCGTTTCGGACCCAGTCGCCGTAGCGCGTCGGGCTGAGTTCTTCGTCCGCTCCGGCGAGCGGCTCCGGCTTGGGCGGGGGTTCATTGCTCCAGTGCGCCGGTTTGACGACGTCTTTCGGCCGTTGGTTCGCGCGCTTGCTCATGGTTGGAACATGGGGCGGGTGGCGCGCCGATGCAATCGCGGATAGGGCGCGCTCATGCGCCAGCCCCCCGGAGTGCCAGCGCGCCGTGGTGCGCTCAAGCTGCTCGACGCCGTGCTGCGCCGGGGCGAGACGCTCGACGTGGCCGAAGGCGCGGCACTGCGCGGCGTCGATGCGCCGGCCGACCGTGCACTTGCCCGCGCCATTGCCGGTGAGGTGCTGCGCTGGCTCGTCGATCTCGACGCGCTGATCGACGGTGCGACGAAGCAGCCCCTGCCCGACGATGCCAAGCCGCGCATGGTCCTGCGCATGATGCTTGCCCAATGGCTGCGGCTCGATACCCCGCCGCATGCAATCGTCGCCACGTGCCTGCCGCTGCTTGACGGCGGGCCGCGGCGACTGGCGCACGGCGTGTTCTCGACCTTGCACAAGCGAGCCGCTCCACTGCCGCCGGCGCCGACCTTGCCGCCCGAAACCGCCGCGCGCTGGGGTGATCGCGGCGAGGCCATCGCCGCCGGTCTCGGCGGGCCGCCGCCGCTCGACCTGACCTTGCGCGATCCGACGGAGACGGCCGCGTGGGCCGAGAAGCTCGGCGGCATCAGCCTTGCTGCCGGCCATCTCCGCCTGCCGCGCGGCACCGCCATCACCGATCTGGCAGGTTACGCCGAGGGCGCGTGGTGGGTGCAGGACCTCGCCGCGTCGTTGCCCGCGCGGTTGCTGGGCGCGGGCGCCGGCCGGCGCGCGCTCGACCTGTGCGCCGCGCCCGGCGGGAAGGCACTGCAACTCGCGAGCCAAGGCTGGGAAGTCACCGCGATCGACGTCAGCGACAAGCGGCTCGACCGGCTGCGCGAGAACCTCGCTCGCACCAGTCTCGCCGCCAAGATCTGGATCGCCGACGCCCTCACCTGGGAGCCGGCCGAACGGTTCGACGCGATCCTGCTAGACGCGCCGTGCACCGCCACCGGCACCTGCCGCCGCCACCCCGACGTGCTCCACCGCATCGGCCCACGGCAGATCGCCGAGATGACCGAACTGCAGGCGCGCCTGCTGGGACGCGCGCAGCGCTGGCTCAAGCCGGGGGGAGTTCTGGTGTATGCCGTCTGCTCGCTCGAGCGCGAGGAGGGGGAGGACCGGGCGGCCATGCTCGATCTCGAACCGCTGCCGATCACGTCCGAAGAACTTCCCGCGGGGCTCGGGCCGACCCGGCAAGGCTGGCTGCGCACGGATCCCGGAATGCTCGCCGAGCACGGCGGCCTCGACGGGTTCTTCATCGCGCGCTTCAGGCGATAAAGCCTGGCTCAGGCGGCCTGGGAAAGCTCCACGACGCGCGCCGGTGGCCGGACCGTAGCCGGTTTGCGCGCAGGGCGCATCGCGCGCAGCTGGAGCGCCACCTCCATGCCCATCAGCGGCACCGACCAGCAGGCCCAGGCCATGATCACCGACAACTGATCGGCCACGTCGTCGTGCGGCATGGCGATGTGCGGCGCGAGCCACCAGTAGATGATTCGGTAGGTGGCGAAGCCGAACGTCACGGTATAGCTGCGCATCATCCACGCTCGGTGCTGGGCGATGTCGCGCCGCTTGATCGCCAGTATGGCCATGCTGGTGGTCACCACCCATGCCATGTCGAGCCCGAACAGACCGGCCTTGTAGTCGAGATGGCCGGGGATGCTGCTGGCGAGGTACAGGCCGGCTGGCGCGCCGATAGCGATGGCGATGACGTAGATCCGCCCGAGCGCTTTGTGCAGCTGGCCCGTCCGCCCGGTCAGGCCGAGCCAGAGCTGGACGAGCCCGGTCGAAATCGCGGTTCCGCCAGCAGCGACGTGCGGCAGCAAGGCCCATCGGCGCGGCCAGTAGTAAGGGTCGAACGACGCTTCGGAAAAGCGCGTGAAGTAGTGCGAGCGCGAGAGCAGGAACCACAGGGCGATCGCGCCGAGGGCGGCCAACAGCGCCGCGGTTCGGGGATGAGCCCTGGCGTAAGCGGCATCGCGCGACTTCACGGCAACCATGGACTACCTCGATTCGAGCCTGCGCAACGGCACCGCTTCGGGGCCGCGGCAGGCTTTGTCGAGGCCGCCCGCGCAGGCGTCCCTCAGTGGGCCACCTTTGCGGCAAAGCTCTTGCGCAGCTTGGCCAGCTTGGGCGGGATCATCGCGAGGCAATAGGGACTCCGCTGGCCTTCGCCTTCCCAGTATTCCTGATGATAGTCCTCGGCCGGATACCACACGGCCGGGCCTTCGATCGTTGTGACCGCCTTTTGCCCCTCGTGCTCGGCATTCCACCGCGCGATCGCCGCGCCAGCCTCGGCCCGCTGGGTCTCGTCGAGGGGGAAGATCGCGCTGCGGTATTGGGTACCGATGTCGTTGCCCTGGCGGTTCAATTGCGTCGGATCGTGCGTGCCGAGCAGCACGTCGAGGATCTCGGCATAGGAAATGACGGCCGGGTCGAACGTCACCCGGATCGCCTCGGCGTGGCCGGTATCGCCGCCGCATACCTGCTTGTAGGTCGGGTTGGCGAGCGTGCCGCCGATGTAGCCGCTCTCGACCTTGCTGACGCCGATCACGTCGCGAAACACCGCCTCGGTGCACCAGAAGCAGCCGCCGGCGAGGATGGCGGTTTCGGTATCGCTCATGGATGTCTCCTTCGCCATGGAGATAGGCACGCGAGCGCATCGTTGCCACCCCGCACGCCAGCCCCTAACTGGCGCGGATGGACACGCTCACCGTCGCCGCCTTGCAACTGCACCTCAACCTCGAGGCCGAGCAGGACAACATCGCCGCCGTGTCCGAGTTGGTCGAGGAAGCCGCCGGCAGGGGCGCAAAAATCGTTTTGCCGCCCGAACTGTTCTCCGGCGGCTATTTCTGCCGCGAGGAGGACGACCGCTTCTGGGCGCTCGCCCGGCCGACCGCCGGGCACCCCTCGGTGTTGGCGATGCAGAAGCTGGCGAAGAGCCTGAAGGTCGCCATCCCGACCAGCTTCTTCGAGAAGGATGGCCAGCACTACTACAACACCCTGGCGATGATCGACGCGGACGGCGAGATTCTTGGCACGTACCGCAAGAGCCACATTCCGGACGGGCCGGGCTACGAGGAAAAGTTCTATTTCCGCCCCGGCAACACCGGCTTCAAGGTGTGGGACGTGTGCGGCACCCGCATCGGCGTCGGCATCTGCTGGGACCAGTGGTACCCCGAAAGCGCCCGCGTGATGGCGTTGATGGGGGCCGAGTTGCAGTTCTATCCCACGGCCATCGGCTCCGAGCCGCAGGCGCCCGACTTCGACACCCACCGCATGTGGCGCCGGGCGATGGTCGGCCACGCGGTCAGCAACTGCATGCCGGTGATCGCCGCCAACCGCATCGGAAGCGAAGGCGGGCAAAGCTTCTATGGCCACAGCTTCATCGCTAACGAATGGGGCGACCGTGTCGCCGAATTCGGCCGTGAGGAGACCGGCGCGCTGGTGGTCGAACTCGACCTTGCCAGCGCCCGCCGCCACCGCGCCAGCATGGGCTTCTTCCGCGACCGCCGCCCGCAGCTCTACGGACGAATCTGCGAGGATATCTAGCTGGCCCGGGGTCGCGAAAAGATCACGCAAAGTCACACCGTGTGACCCTTGATTGAGATTATCATTCAAGAGCTTAATCGAAAAAAGGTCACAAATCGCAGTCTCAATTCGAGCTGCCGAGCTGTAATCCCGGTGCACACTCCGGCGGCGCGCGGAAGGACGGCCGTTCCCGCGCATGCAATGAGATCCGTAAGCAACCGACATCTTCGGAACGTAGTCAGAACGAACGCGAGTAGGAAAGCGATTCCCTCCCGTCGGGCCAGCGGTTAAGCCGCGCGGATGACCGCACGCGTCCACCGCTACCTGATCGCGCTCGGCTCGAACGTGCGCCACGTGCGCTACGGCTCGCCGCGCCGGGTGTTGCAGCGCGCCGCGGCACACCTCGCAGCGGAAGGCGTGCGCGTGATCGCCGCCGCGCCCTCGATCGAGACCGATCCGATCGGCCCGTCGATCCGCCGCTACGCCAACTCGGCGGCGGTGCTCGAAACGCTGCTCGGGCCCGAAGCGCTGCTCGCCCTCCTGAAGCGCGTTGAGCGCAAATTCGGCCGCCGCCCCGGCGGGCAACGCTGGCGGGCCCGCGTGCTCGACCTCGACGTCATTCTGTGGAGCGGCGGCCCTTACGCCTCGCCCGCGCTGACGATTCCCCATCCGCTGTTCCGCGAACGAGAATTCGTCCTCGCGCCGGCGCTCGCTATCGCCCCTGCCTGGCGCGATCCGCTCACCGGCCTGACGGTGCGCCAGCTTCACGCGCGGTTGACCAGCCAGCACACGCTGCCTAAGCGCGACGGCGGCCAATGCCATCATCATTGGGGCCCTTAGCTCAGTCGGTAGAGCAACTGACTTTTAATCAGTAGGTCGCTGGTTCGAACCCAGCAGGGCTCACCATTTCTCACCCCTCAAACCCACAGGATTCTTCGCAAAACCGTCCTGAGAGACGGGGGAGTGTCCCGGCGTCGACGAACGGTCAGACCGATCCGGCGAGCTTGCGCCGTTGTTCATCCACTCTGGCCTTCGCCTGTTCGAGTTCATGAACTTCGGTGGCTTTCAGGAGCGCGTTCACCACGCTGGTGAGGTGTGACCGCATCGCGGCGCGCGCTTTGGCAGGGTCTCGAGAGCGAAGCGCATCCAGAATCTTCGCATGCTCGTCTTCTAGCGGAACCACGCGAGCATCGTGCGCCTTGTCCGTCAGAAATCGGTATTGCGGGGAGCGGTCGCGGGCTTCCCACAGCATCTCGACCACCGAGTGCATGGCGCTGTTGCCGGTTATCTCTGCAATCCGCAGGTGGAACCGGCGATCTGCATCCTCTGCGGCGAGAACGTCTCCGCTGTAATCGATCTCTCGCAACAGGGCTTCGAGCTCTTCGACGTCCTTCTCTCTGATGCGGGAAGCGGCGACTGCGCATGCCTCACCCTCAAACGCCCGACGCGCCTCGAGCAGCTCGAATGGGCCGATGTCCGTGACACCCGCTTCGCCGCCCGGAGGAGACCTGGCAGCCACGAAAACGCCGACTCCCTTCCGGACTTCGACGAGCCCATCCAGCTCCAGAGCGAAGACGCCCTCTCGAACCGTCGGCCGGGAAACCCCATACGCCAGGGCGAGTTCGCGTTCCGATGGCAAGCGTTCTCCGACGGCGAATTCTCCATCCGCGATCTTGGCCGCCACGCCCTTTGCGACGCGGTCATACAGACGTGACTTTCCTGCCTCGGTCATGATGCGCGATACCGCGGTCAGACCGCTAACGCAATCCTACGGCTTGACTGATGCCTTGTGGTCAGCCACTTGCCTTACCGGCATAAGGAAGCGACGCCCGACGGGCGCGCCAATTCGGGGGAGGACTTTTATGAGAGCTCGAGGTTTCCGCAGCCGCCGCGGCGCATTCGCAAGCGCCATCATGCTATCGACCTGCGCTTTTCCCGCCCTGGCGCAGAACGCTCCGGCGCCAGCGCCGGCACCCGCCGCGAGCGATGATAACAACGCGATCATCGTAACCGGCTACCGCGCGAGCCTCGAAAGCTCGGCGAAAGCCAAGCATGACTCGGTCGGCTTCACCGACAGCATCTTCGCCGAAGACATCGGCAAGTTCCCCGACACCAACATCGCCGAATCGTTCAACCGGATTCCCGGCATCACGATCACCCGCGAGATCACCGGCGAAGGCCTCAACGTCTCGATCCGCGGGCTGGGCACCAACTTCACCCGCGTGCTGCTGAACAACGCGCCGATCGCCATCGCCTCGACCGGCCGCACCGACGCGCAAGGATCGAACCGCGAGGTCGACCTCGACTTGTTCCCGACCGAGCTGTTCACCCAGTTGACGGTGAGCAAAAGCCCGACGGCCGAGATGCTCGAGGGCGGCGCCGCCGGCACGGTCAACATGCGCAGCGCCCGGCCGTTCGACAGCCCCGGCGCGCACCTCACCTATTCCGGCCAGGCGACCAACAACAGCGTGGCCGACAAGTGGGGCTATCGCGGCTCGCTGCTGGGCAGCTACACGTTCGGCGATTTCGGCATCCTGGCGGGCGTCGCCGGGGTGCACAATCAGGTGCGCACGACCGGCTTCGAGACGATCGGCTGGACCAATGCCAACCTGTCGGCGGCGCAGTGCGGCGCGGGGAACACCTGCAACAGCGCCTATGGGGGGAACGGCTTCGGCATTCCGGCGACAGTTCCCGCCAACGCCGGAAATGGCCTGACCACCGGTCAGACCGTCGACGCGGCATTCCTGCTCGCCCACAATCCCGGCGCGACGATCCAGCAGATCGACAACGGCCTGATCCCGCGGCTCGGCCGCCCGTCGGACGAATCCGGCACCAAGGACCGGATCAACGGTATCGTCAGCCTGGAATACAAGGGCGACCGCCTGCACGCCTACATCGACGGGATGTACGGCTGGAAGAAGAACGACCTGACCCGCATCGACATGAACTGGGTCGGCCGCAACGGCTCGCTGATCCCGCTCAACACGACGTACGACAAGAGCGATTGCAGCGCCGGCTGCACGGTGACCGGCGGCACTTACGCCAACGCGCAGTTCTTCCTCGAATACCGTCCGTTCATCGAGACCACGCGCTTCTGGGGCGTCAACCCCGGCTTCGATTACGATATCGCGGACAACCTCAAGTTCGACCTGCAGGGCAATTACACCCGCAGCCGGTTCCATCGCGAATCCCCGACGGTGCTGGTGATTACCCCGGCGAGCTCGGGCCTGACGGTGGATTACACGAACGAGGGCAGTATTCCGGAGATCGACAGCAATGTCGGCCTCAACGACCCGAGCCAGTTCGGCTGGCCGGGCGGCCGCGTGAACATCCAGGACGAACGTCGCAAGACCGAGACCAAGGGCGTGCGCGGCGACCTCACCTGGGGCGATCCGACCCTCAACCTCAAGGTCGGCGGCGCCTACGACGACGTGATGCGGCGCATCCAGGCCTACGATGCCAGCCAGGCGTGGCAGAACGCGGTCTGCGGCGACCAGCCGAGCGCTTTCCTGCCGGGCCCGAATACCCAACCCGGCTGCAACGGCCTGAACCAGGCCGGCGCGGCCCCGGCCGGGTATCCGACTTATCCGGCGTTCGGCACTGGTTACAGCTCGGGCATGACCGGGCCGGTGACTTACGCCGGCTCGCTGATACCGCAAACCTCGCTGGGCAGCTACCTGACGCCGGGCCCGGACGGTTTCATCACGCTCGACTGGAACCGCTTCAAGCAGGCTTCGCATTACGACAGCTTCCATGACGCGGAAGGCATTGCGTCGTCGGCGAATACGAACGCGAACAGCGGTTATATCCGCGAGCGGACCCTGGGCGGCTATGCCGAAGCGAACGGCGACACGCCGATCGGCGACATGCGCCTGAGGTGGAACCTCGGTGCGCGCTACGTCCATACCGAGCAGACGATCGGCGGCTTCGTGTCGGTGCCCGACACCCGCAACATCGGCCCCGATCCGGATGGGCCCGGGCCGCTGCTGCCGACGGTTTGCCCGAACCCGACCGCTGTCGGCCAGCCGAGCCGCGACGGATCGTGTTATCCGAACACGCTCAATTTCGTGAAGATCGACAGCAGCTATAACGACCTGCTGCCGTCGGCCAGCGCGGCCTTGAACATCACCGCCAAGGCGGTCGCTCGCGCTTCGGTATCGGAAACGATGACCCGCGCGGACCCGAGCGCGGAGCTGCCGGGCCTGAACTTCGGCGATCCCTCGGCGGCCAATGCGTCGATCGGCAACCCGAGCCTCAAGCCGTACAAGTCGTTCAACATCGACATCGGCTTCGAATACTACACCGGGCAGGAAGGGATGATCGGCTTCGCCGCCTTCCGCAAGGCGCTGACCGGGTTCACCCAGAACCAGATCACCACGGTGCCGTTCTCGTTCCTGGCCCAGTATGGGATCACCTACGACACGATCACGCCGACCCAGCAGACCGCCATCACCTCGCGCGGCGGACCCAGCGCTGCGCAGATCTCGCTGTCGCAGCAGGTCAATTCGCCCGGCACCTTGAAGATCAACGGCCTGGAGTTCACCTGGGTGCAGCCGCTCGACTTCGTGTTCGATCGGTACCTCGGCATCAAGGGCCTCGGCTTCAACGCCAACCTGACGCTGGTCGATCAGCACGCCAGCGGATCGGCGACGAACTCGGCGGTCGCGCTCGGCGTCGCTCCGACGACCTACAACGCGACCTTGTATTACGAGAACTACGGCATCACCGCGCGGCTCTCGACCACCTTCACGCAAGGCTCGCAGCAGGCCGGCTCGAACCAGAACGGCATTCCGACCGCCGCTCTGTTCTCCGACGATTACCAGCAGTGGGATTTCTCCTCCAGCTTCGCTCTGGGCGACTGGTTCGGGAATCCGGCGCTGCCGGAGCTGACCTTCGACGTGATCAACATCACCAAGGAGAAGCAGCGCAGCTACTTCCAGTTCGAGAACGCGGCCTTCACCAGCTACAACGCGGGCCGGACGATCATGGTCGGCCTGCGGGGCCGCTTCTGAGCGGCTAGGCCAGACATTGCCGCTACCATGAAAAAGGGCGCGGTCCTTGCGGACCGCGCCCTCTTTTCGTTGGCCCGATCGGCGATCAGAAGATGCGCGCGGCGCACTCCGCCGGGGCGTCGAGCAGTTTCTCGAGCTCGTCGTCGAGCTTGAGGATGGTCACCGAGGCGCCGGCCATCTCGAGGCTGGTGCAGTATTCGCCGACGTAGTTGCGCACCACGGTGTAGCCGGCTTGCTCGGCGCGCTCGTGGACGCGGGCGTAGAGCACGTAGAGCTCGGTGATCGGCGTGCCGCCGAGGCCGTTGACCATGATCGCCACCCGGTCGCCCGGGTTGAACGGGATGTCCTGCGCGACCGCGTCGAACAGCTCGTCGGCGATTTCGTTGGCCGGCTTGATCTTCTCGCGCCGGCGGCCCGGTTCGCCGTGGATGCCGACGCCGACTTCTATCTCGTCGTCGCCGATATCGAAGATCGGCGTGCCCTTGGCCGGCGGGATGCAGCTGGTCAGCGCCACGCCCATCGTGCGCACGTTGTCGTTGACCTTCTTGGCGATCGCTTCGACTTGGTCGAGGCTCTGCCCCTGCTCGGCAGCCGC
>Ga0207657_10008276_pt1 | contig 10586 bp, 8 predicted proteins | sample KBSC33metaG_FD_184316 | JGI IMG/M metagenome (GOLD analysis project Ga0207657, IMG submission 184316) | Corn rhizosphere microbial communities from Kellogg Biological Station, Michigan, USA - KBS C3-3 metaG (SPAdes) (version 2) | ecosystem: Host-associated > Plants > Roots > Rhizosphere > Soil ... | reverse complement strand
CCGCCCGAAAAGGTGACCGAGCCGTTGCCGACGAGAGTGCCGCCGCCGGTCGTCTGCCCCGAAATCTGGCTGAAAATCAGCTGCGGGCCGGAAAAGCGGGCCTGGGTGGTGACATGGTCGATGACCATGCCGGTGACCGGGCTTTCGAGGCGGCCGTTGGCGGTCTTGAGCGAACCGCGGATGACCGGATTTGCAAGCCGGCCGGTGACGTCTGCGCCGACCGCAAGCGGCCCGGACATGTCGATGATCTCGCTGCCGGTCAGGCGCCATAAAGTGTCGGCAGGACCGGAGTAGCGCAGCTGCGCGAACAAAGGCGCGTTCATCAGCTCGGCGACCAGTGGGCCGTCCCGAAGCGGGGCGAAGCGGGCCTGGGCACGGCCGACGATGGCGCCGTCGCTTGCGGCGACTGCGCGGAGGCCCGCCTGGTTGCCGTTGACCATCGCGGCGATGGCGACGTCGATCGGCTTGGACGCGAGCACGAGGCCGGCGCGGCTGAGGCCGCGGACCTTGAGATCGATGCTGCCGCTGCGGTTGCTCTTCCACGCGTAATCGACGCGGCCGGTGGCCGAGCCGGACAGGTCGAGGTGCGGCCACAGGACATCGAGCACTTCAAGCGGCATGCTGCCGAGTTGCGCATGGACTTCGGGCGCCGAGCCGCTTCGGCCGGAGACCGTTGCGCTGCCGCCGCCGAAGCCGATGTTGGTCGGTGCCAGCGCCCAGCCGTCCCCGGCGCGGGTCAGCACTGCCGCCTGCTTCAGTACGAGTGGCTCGCGCTCGATGTGGCCGTTGCCGGTGAGGCGGATGGTGTCGGGCGCGATGTCGGCCAGCGTCGAGAAAGCGAACGCCGCGCCGCGGCGGCCGGCGAAGGCGGCACGGACCTGGCCGACGCCGTTGACCAACTTGGCGTTCGCGGTCAGCCGCGCCAGTGTCACCGCGCCCGCCGCGATGCCGCGCGCATCGACGCTGCCGTCAAGGGTGGTCTTGTCGTCGGCGAGGATGATGGTGCCGTCGGCGCGGCCGCTGCGGACCGAGAAAGCGTCCGGGAAGGACGCGTTGGCGGCGGTCAAATGAGCATCGATCCGCTGTGCCTGCCCGGCCGGGGAGAAATCCAGCGTTCCGCCAAGCGTGCCGCCCGCCAGTGCGAGATGGCCGCTGAACCCGCCCGGAAGCGACGTCAGCGTGCCGCTCGCATGTGCGCTGCCGGTGTCGAGCGCGGCAATCGCGATGACCGTCGGCGCGTTCCTGGGAAGCAGGATCTGACCATTGCTGGTGAACGGCCCGAGCCGCGACCCCCCGCTCGCCCGGTAATTGTAGCCGGCCGCGATCGGATCGAGCGTCAGGCGCATATTGCTGATGCCGAGCGTGTCGTTCGGCCTTGGCAGGAAGATCTCGAGCTTCGGACGGTCGATATGGCCGTCGAGCACCAGCTTCACAGGCCCGTACTTCGCCTGGCGTCCGGCAGCGGTGATGTGGAACGTGCCGTCCTTGAACCGCTCGCCGGCGCCCGACAGCCGCAGCTTGGGCGAATAGATCTGCAAGTTGGTGAAATGGACGATCCCGTCGTTGCCGCGCTCGAGGTTGGTGGTCAGCGACGGCAGCCCGCCGGTGAGGCTCTGGAAGAAGCTGTTGTCGAGCCGGCGCACCCAGGCCTTCGCGGTGCCGACGACATGGCTGCCCTTCTTGTTCGGTCCGGGCACAACGTGGAGGTCCGTAACCACGTCGACGATGCCGAGGCCGGGGATCAGGTAGCGCTGCATCGCGCCCGATAGCGTCACGTCGAAGCGTCCGGTGACGAGATCGATCAGCAGCGACAGCTTGCCGGTCCATTTGGCGCTGGTGAGCTTGAGGTTTTGCCCCTGTACCAGCTTGGGCGTGACCGTCAGCCAGCCTTCGATGGTCGGGTTGGCGAGCATCGCCCCGGCGACATCGCCGACGCCGGTGATCGCCTTGGCCGAAAGCCGAAGCGGCACGCGCATCGGCCACGGGCCCAACTTGCCGCGACCCTCCGCCTGCAGGCCGGTGAAGCCATTATTGTCGAACTGCACATAGCCGGACGTCAGCCGGTAGGAATAATCCGCGGTCGCGAACCGACCGTCGAGCGTCCACACCATGCGCACGCCCTTGCCGGTCATGTTGGGGAACAATGCCGGCGGCTTCAGCAAATCGATTCCCAGCCGCATCCCGCGGTAGCGGTTGCCGGCGAGGTCCAGCGTGCCCTTCGCCACCGCGCGCAGCTCCGGAGAGGCGGCGCTGAGCTGGCCATCGAGCTGGCGGTCCTTGAGCGTCGCGTCGCCGCGGATCGTCACCAGCGGCACCGTCAGCCGGTGCAGCTTGCCGGTGAGGAATTGCGCGGGCGCCCATTGGCCCTGCAACCGGTAGCGACCGCGGTCGACACCGAGCGCAAGGCGCGCCGTCGGCCGGTTCGACAGATCGAGCGCCGCAGTGCCGCGCCACCGTGTCCAACTCCCCTTTCCGCCGATCGACAGGTTGATCGACCGCTTCGTTCCGGTCAGCGCCGGCACCAGCCCGTCCGCGGGCGCGATCACGCGAACGCCGACGTCGAACTTGTTGCGGTCGGGCTCGGCGTCGAGGTGGAAGGCGATGCGGTCGCCGCCATTGTTCACGACTGCCGCAAGCTCGACCAGCGCACGGCCGGAACGCACGTCGGCCTTGCCGCGCACGCTCCCGCTGCGCGCCTTGCCGCCGACCTCCGGCCCGATGTCGAGACGGTCGATCCTGAGCTGCCCGACATGGATGTCGAAGCCGGGCAGGATCGGACCCTTGCTCGTGCTCGGCTTGAGCCTGGGCACGCGGATCAGGCTAACCCGATCGGCGGTCAGGCTGTCGACGTAGAGCTTGTTGTCGAGCCACGCACCGGGGGTCCAATCGAGCTTGATGTTCGGAGAGGTCAGGAAAACGCCGCGGCTGTCGGCGATGCTGACGTTGCGCAGCTGCGATTTGCCAAAGATCGACCCGTCGATCCGGCCAATGCGGATGCGCAGGCCCGACGCGGTCTCCAGGCCGCCGATGCGGTCGACGATCCAGCGGTGACCGGGTGAGCTGTCGAGCAGCACTACCAGCCCGGCGAGCAGGAACAGGAAGCCGACGAACAGAGCGAACAGCTCATTGAGCAGGCGCCGCGGCCAATCCCGCCGAAGCCGGCGCGGCTCGACCGGCCCGCCGGTACGAGTATCGACGACGGTATCGGCCATCAGAAGGCTTGGCCGAGCGAGACGGTGACGGCGAACGGTCCGTCGCCCTTCTGCCGGTTGAGCGGTACGCCGAAATCGATGCGGATGGGCCCGAAGCTTGAGTAATAGCGGACGCCGACGCCGGCCGCGAACCGCCAATCCTTGAAGTCCGGAAGCGATTCCGAAGTCAGCGAGCCGCCGTCGAAGAAGGGAACGACCCCGAAATTGCCGCCGAACTGCCTGAGCCGAACGCGCGCCTCGAGCCCGAACTCGGCCAGGCCGCGGCCGCCGATCGGATCGCCGTCCTGGTCCTTCGGTCCCAGCTGCTGGTAGCCGTAGCCGCGCACCGAGCCGCCGCCGCCCGAGTAGAAGCGGCGCGACGGAGCGATCTGGAAGACCTGTGCCCCCATGATCGTGCCGAGGCGAACGCGCCCCGCGACCACGACATGGTCCGACACCGGATGATAGGCGCTCGCATCGAGCTGCAGCCGCGCATAGGTGAACTTGCCGCCGTGCGACGACAGCTCGGGGCTGAGGCGTCCGCTCAGGCGGAACCCACGCGTCGGGTCGAGCAGGTTGTCGCTACCGTCATAGCCGGCACTGAGCGGCAGCGCCGCGATGAAGAAGGTCTTGGTGTCCTTGATGCCCGCGCTGCTGAACACGCCGCGCTCGTCGGTCGCGAGGGATTCGATGCCGTACGACCAGGTCCACTTCTTCTGCCAGATGAAGTTGCTTTGGCGTTCGATGTTGGCGGCGATATCGACCGTCTTGGCCGTGTACGCAGCGAACTTCTGGTGTGAAGCGGAAACCTGCAGGTTCAGGGTCTGGTCGCGCTGAAGGAAGTTCGAGCGCCGGAACTGGACGCCGAATAGCTGCTCGCTGGTGCCGGCGATCCCGCGCACGGTCAGCGCGCCTTCCGGATTGAAGAAATTGCGGTCGGTCCAGCTCGCCTCGGCGCGCGCGCCCTGCCCGGTCCCGTAACCCAACTCGCCGGCAATTGTGTGCGACGGTGCCGGTTCGAGCTGCACTTCGATGTCGACGGTCCGGCCGCCTTGCACCGGAACCGTGCGGATGTCGGCGCCCGCGACCAGCGTCGTCGCAATCAGCGCGCGCCTGAGATCGTCGAGCTTGGACTGCTTGAACGGGTCACCCCGCTTGAAACGTGCGATGATCGCAACATGGTGCGCAGTGAACGGCGGACGGCCGCTGACGCGGATCGAACCGAACCGCGCGACCGGGCCCGGGTTAACCGGAAGCGTCAACGAGGCGAGATGGGTCTGGTGATTGACCTCGATGTCCTGCTCGCCAATTTTGGCTCCGGCGAACCCCTCTTCCCCGAGCGCCTGGGTCAAAGCGATCCCGCCTGCAATCACGTCGCCGGCAATGACCGGATCGCCCGGTTTCACCGCGAAGGCGTCGCGTAGCTTGGCGGCGTCCGGTCCCGCCGCGTCCAGCCCAGGCAGATCGACCGACGCAAACCGATATTGCGGTCCCGGATCTGCGGTGAGTACGACGCGCAATTCGTCGCCGACCTTCTCGGTCCGCGGCTCGACGTCGGCATCGTAATAGCCCTGGGCACGCAACAATTCGCTCAGCAAGTCCGCGTCGGCGCTGGCGCGGCGGCCGATCTGGGCGGCGTTGGCCGGGTCCTTGTGCTCGGCTTGCAACGCCGACTGCTGCCGGAAGTCATGGAGCAGATCTTCCGCATCGCCGATCGCGCCAAGCCCTTCAACCTGCAAGCTGTAACGGATGTCGCCGCCGGCAACGGCTTCCCGGCCCTTCGGCGCTTGCTTGGGCGAAGCCGGCGCGGCTTGAGCCGGCGCGGAAGTGTCCCCGAGGTTGAGCTGGGGCCAGGCGACGCCCAGGTCGGGCATCGGGTCGAGCGGTGCGCTCGGATCGAGCTCGGCCGCGTCGGGCGGCGCAGGTTGCGGCGGAACAGTCGGGGACGGAGCGGTTTGCGCCCAGCCAGAAGCGGGCACGAGCGCAACCGCAGCTGCCGCGCACAGCAGCCGCGCGGCTTCCAGCCTTGAACCCCGCCCGATCATCCGGAGACGAGACTTAGCTAGCGCTCCTGAACCGCGCCAGTCTCCCGCAAGCTATTTGAACAGCTTAGTGGACAGTTCCGCGCACTTCGTCGCTGCCGAGGGTCGCGATGACGCGCTCGATCTGCCGCCAATGGCAGAAACGGGCGACATTGCCGTCGTCGCGGCTGCGCTCTGCCCGAGCGGCGGCCTCGAAGCCGGCGTCGTCTCCGAAGCGCTCGATCAGGTCGGAGGCGTCCGTCAGCGCGACCCGGCCGTGGATGAAGGGGCTGTCCATTGTGCCGGCATACCCGCTCGGGCTTGAGCGATTGCGGACAAGCATCGTCAACGCGGTGTTGACCATGTTAAGGCCCGTGTCGGGGGCTGCGAATGTCCGACGTTTTCGTCTCGTACAAGGCTGAAGACCGCAGGCGTGTGCAACCGCTCGTCGCAGCGCTGGAAGCGCATGGCCTGTCCGTCTGGTGGGATGCCCAGATCGGCGGCGGCGACGAATGGCGGCGCTCGATCGAGCAGCAGCTGGACTCGGCGAAATGCGTGCTTGTGGTGTGGAGCAAGCGCTCGACCGCGCCCGAAGGCCGGTTCGTGAGAGACGAGGCCTCGCGCGCGATGGACCGCGGCGTGTACCTTCCCGTGCGCATCGACAATGTCCGGTTGCCGCTTGGCTTCGGTGAAACGCAAGCCATATCCCTTAGCGGCTGGAAATCGCGCGCAGACGACGAACGGTTCCTGTCCGTGCTCGCTGCTGTGAAGGCGATCGTTGCCGGCAAGCCGCATGAGGTCAGACGCCAGCACCTCGATTCCGGCGTAAGCCGGCGCGGCGCGCTGGCCGGCGGCGCTGCGGTTGCGGTGGCCGCGACGGGAGCAGTCGGCTGGTTCCTCCTCAAACCCGGGTCAGCGCGAGCGTCGACCACCATCGCCGTGCTGCCGTTCGAGAATCTGAGCGGCGATCCGAGCCAGACGTATTTCTCCGATGGACTCACCGAGGAGCTGCGAAGCGCGCTCGCGCGTGCCGGGCTCCAGGTGGTCGGACGGACCTCCTCCGAAGCCATGAAGAGCGAGGATGCGAAAACGGCCGCCGCCAAGCTCGGGGTCGGAGACATCCTTACGGGAAGCGTGCGCCGCTCGCCCGCGACGATCCGAGTCAACGCCCAGCTCGTCAAAGGCAGCGACGGTCTCGAGCGATGGTCTCAGGAATATGACCGCAAAACGGGCGACGAGCTGACGATCCAGAGCGACATTGCCGAGAATGTCGCCCACGCGCTCAGCATCGCAATGGGTGCTGCGAAGGCGGCGATCGAAGTCGGGGGAACCAGCAATCCGGCAGCGCAGGACCTCTACCTGAAAGCGCGGGACATCCTGCGCGGCGCCGACAACGAGGCCGCTTACCGTCAGGCGATCGGCCTGACCGATTCAGCCATTGCCCTCGATCCAAAGTTCGCAAGTGCCTACGCCTGGAAGGCGCTGGCACTGAACTACATGACCGGGTCGACCGTCACCGGGCAGAGCTTCGAGACCGGCTATGCGCAGGCAGTCGACAGCGCCAAGCAGGCCGTCGCGCTTGCGCCGAACTTGCCGGGCGGACACGTCGCACTCGCGATCACCTATCAGTTCCAGCTCAACCTGCCCGGCGCTCTGGCCCAGTTCCGGAAGGCACAGTCTCTGCCCGGTCTCGATGTCGCGGACCAGTTGCAATGCGTGATCTTCCTGACGCGCATGGGAGCGGCGAACGCGGCTCTCGACCTGGTCAAACAAGCGCAGGAGCGCGACCCGCTGAACCCGGTCGCGTTTAGCCGGCAAGGCTATGTGCTCATTTCATCCCGGCGCTACGCAGAAGCGATTGCGCCGCTCAAGAAATCCATGGCTCTTGCTCCGAATGTCTCGCGGACGCACAGCCTGACCGCGCTCGCGCTGATGCAGCTCGGCCGGCTCGACGAAGCCGAAGCGGAATACCGCAAAGCGCCACCGGATGACGTCTACCGCTTGACCGGCGAGGCGATCTATTTCGACCGCAAGGGCAACCGCGCCGCTTCCGACGAGACGATCGCCCATATCGAGCGGGTATTTGGCGACACCGCCAGCTTTCAATATGCCGAGATTAACGCGCAGCGCGGCGACAAGGAACGCGCCCTCGCCGCACTCGACCGCGCCTGGGCGGTCCGCGATCCAGGGCTGACCAACGTGCGCATCGATGCGTTCCTCGACCCGCTGCGGAGCGAGCCGCGCTTCGCCGCGCTGCAAAAAAGGCTCAACTTCCCCAATCTCTGAGCAGTCGGCTGGCCACGCCGCGATGCCTCTGCCATGGCCCGGCGATGCCAAGCTCGACCCGTGCCGGAGGATGTTTCCTCACCTTGTTCATCCTCGCCGGCCTGCCGTTCGGTCTGGCCATCGGGAATCCGATGAAGGGGGTCCTGATCGGCACCGGCGTCGGCATTGCATTCGCGGTGATCACCTGGCTGATCGACCGCTGGCGGCGGCGCTAGACAATCCGCCGGCCGGACCAGATCACCCGGCCGATGCACTTGATCTGGTCGAGGCTGCAATCGGGCCAATCGGGATAGGCCGGGTTGTCGGACTGAATCGTCACCCGCCGGCCGACGGGGTTGAGCGCGACGCGCTTGACGACCAGCGCATCGTCGATCCTGAGGACGTAGATTCCATCGCGCAGTCGCTCGGCCGCGTCGCCCAGGTCGACCAGGATGTCGTCGCCGGCGTTCAGCGTCGGCGCCATCGAATCTCCTTCGACCCGCACGACCGAAAGGTTTGAGGCCGCACTCGGCGTGAGCGCCTTCAGCCAGCGCTCGTCGAACGCGAAACAGGGCTTGCCGAGCTCGCCGTTAACCAGCGCGCCCGGTCCGGCTGAGACGGTCACCGGATGTCGCTTGACGGTGAGCAGGCCGTTGGGCCCGGCATCTTCCGAAGGTGGCCCGCCAAGCAAAGTCTCCGGCACGCCGAAATAACGCGCGAGCTTGCGCCGCTCCTCCTCGCCCAGCCGCCTGGGGATGCCGCGCCGGACATATTGCTGGATGTAGGCCGAGTTGCGGCCAAGCATGCGCGACAGCCCGGCGAAATCCTCGCCGCGCTCGGCACATAGCCGCTCCAGGGCAACACGAGCATCGTTCATCATTAATGCGTCCTTAGTAGTGATAGGAAAACGCCTAGACAAGTAGGAATTGCGTTGGAAGGTAATGACACGCCGAGTCGCATGCGACCATAAGGACAACGACAGGTGAATTTGCTCAGAGAAGTGGAAAGATTCCTTCGCCGGAATGACACGGCGCCCACCCGTTTTGGACGAGATGCCGTTGGAGATCCGCGGTTTGTGTTCGATTTGCGGAACGGCCGCGACCCCCGGCCGCGCACGGTCGAGCGCGTGCTCGCCTATCTCGAGGCGGCGGCCCAATGAACCGGATCGCCATGTCCGCGGCCGCTTCCGCGCTGCTTCGCGCGCTGATCGGCCGGGCCGCCGTGCCTCGCAATAGGATTTTGCTGAGCGACGCGGAATCGGTCGATTGGCGCTCGCTGACCTTCACCGGCGAGCGCCACCGACTGCAGCTGCGCATCCCCGGGCCGGACTCGGCATATGTCGCTGAACGCATGTGCACCGGGCTCGAGGATGCGGAATTCAGCATTCCCGGCGTGATCGTCGCCGACATCGGCCTTGCCGGAAGACCGGGCAGCGGGCCCGACGGGTCGATTAGCCTGACGATCGAAGCGCTGACCGTAAGCGACGACTAGCGAAGCGAGCGGCGCAATTCGGCGAGCGCGTCCGAAAGCGCCTGTGAGGCATCGGGCTGCGCGTGCGACGGCGCAGCCTGTTGGAGATGACTGTCGATCCGCGTCCTGAGCTGCCCCGGCGTCGGCATCGCCTTGCGATCGAACAGCCGAACGACGCGCGAATCCGGCCCGATCTGGGCGAGGATATCGTCGAGCTCGAGCGGCGCTGGAGAATCGAGACGGTCGGCATCGGTCAGAACCAGCTCGTCGCCGACCCGCTCGGTCAGCAGGAGCTCATCCGGCTCGAATTCGTCGAGCTCGGTCACGTTGAAGATCGGCACCGCGAACTGCGGGCCGCGGCCGGCCAGAGCATTGAGGACTTGCCAGCAGATCAGGCCGGAGAGCGCGCCTGCAACGGCGGCGAACAAGGCGATCTGCGGCTCAGCGATCATGCCGTCGAGCCAGTGGTACGACGCGAATGCGACCGCGCTGCCAAGCACGACCGACGCGCCGCGCTCGGCAAGCGATTCCATGCGCCCCATCACCTTTCCGCCCATGCGGCCGCTGATAGCCGCAATATGTTTCCAGTCCGTTAGGCCGGAACCTCACTTGGCCGGTCGATCGTCGCGACTTCGGGCATGGCCTCGATGAGGTCGATCAGGGCGTTGGTGAAGGCTTCGACATCGTCGGGGTTGCGGCTGGTGACGATATTGCCGTCAGTGACCGCCGCCTCGTCGACGACGTTGGCGCCGGCGTTCCGGAGGTCCGTGCGGATCGAGGGCCAGCTGGTCGCCGTGCGGCCGCGCAACAGATCGGCTTCAACCAGCAGCCACGGCCCGTGGCAAATTGCGGCGACCGGCTTGCCCTGCTCGGCGAACGCGCGGATCAGCGCGATGACGTTGCCGTGAAGCCGCAGCTGATCGGGATTGCGCACGCCGCCGGGCAGGATCAGCGCGTCGAAATCGTCGGCATTCGCCTGATCGACCACAAGATCGGGGCGGATGGTCTTGCCGGGATCGTCGTGAATTGTCGCCTGGATCGGATCGCGGTTCAGCGAGGCGAGAACGACATCGGCGCCGCGCTGCTGCAGGATCTGGCGCGGCCCGAACAGCTCCCATTCCTCGAAGCCGTCGGTGGCGACGATCAGGACTCTGGCATTGGGGATAGTCGGCATCGGCACCTCCATTGGCCGCTGGCGGAACCTGCCCCCTCGCCGCTCGCTTATGCCGCTCGATGAGTCGAGTAAAACCCGCTGGCCGCAAAAATGCTTCGCCATAGCAGCGATGCCGAGCCCGGAATCACGCGCAAGCGGATGGGCAACTCTTGGGCCTATTTCGATGCCGAGGGCAAAAGGGTCACCGACCGCGACGAAATCGACCGACTAAACGCGGTCGGCCTTCCGCCGGCGTACGAGAAAGCCTGGTTCTGTGCCGATCCGCAGGGTCATTTGCAGGCGACGGGGGTGGATGCCCGAGGCCGCAAGCAATATCGCTATCACACCGATTTTCGCGCCAAACGCGAAAGCGCCAAATATGAAGGCCTGCTCGAGTTCGGCAAAGCGCTGCCGCGGCTGCGGCGGCAAGTCGAGCAGGACCTCAAGCGCCGCACCCTCACCCGCGAAACCGTGCTCGCCGCGATC
>Ga0207657_10008275_pt1 | contig 10587 bp, 6 predicted proteins | sample KBSC33metaG_FD_184316 | JGI IMG/M metagenome (GOLD analysis project Ga0207657, IMG submission 184316) | Corn rhizosphere microbial communities from Kellogg Biological Station, Michigan, USA - KBS C3-3 metaG (SPAdes) (version 2) | ecosystem: Host-associated > Plants > Roots > Rhizosphere > Soil ... | reverse complement strand
CTGACGCCTTCGCGGCGGACCAGGGTGTCGGCCACTTCAGTCACGGTCAGAAAATCCGACCGGGCTCGTTCCTCCATGCGCGCCGTATTCACTTCGCAACCGCCCATAACGCCGGCAAACAGCGCAAGTGCCCTGATGGCATCGCCGGCGGCACCGAAGACGAGCGGCTGCAAGTCGTCTTCGGCGTCATTGATGTCGCCAAAAGGCGTGTTGTGGAGACAAGTGAAGATTCCCTGCGCCTGCGCCATTGCCTTGCTCGCCAGCACGCGCACGTGCTCAAAGGGCACCGGATTCCTCTTCTGGGGCATGATGCTGCTGATCTGAACCCATGCATCCTGCAGGCGCAAATACCCAAATTCGGCCGTGCACCATGTGAGGAAGTCCTGTGTCACACGGCCGAGATTCAACATCGCCGTGGCAATCGCGCCGGCGGCCTCCGTCAGGTAGTCGGTGGCGGCGATGGCGCCGTATGAGTTGAGTTGCAGCCCTTCGAACCCGAGGAGCGCTGCGGTGAATGCGCGGTCGATGGGAAAACCCGTTGTCGAAATCGCGCACGCTCCGAGTGGACAGCGATTCACGGTGGCATACGCGGCCTGCAACCGGCGCTCATCTCTTCCCATGAGTTCGACCACCGCCATCAGATAGTGTCCGAACGTGATGGGCTGGGCTGGCTGCGTATGGGTGTAAGCCGGCATTAGTGTCGAGATGTGGCGGCGGGCGAGGTCCAGCAGCACTTCTCGCGCCGCGTTCAGATTGCGGATGATGCCGAGGAGTTCCGTGCGCAGACCCATGCGGTACAGCGTGATGTCGATATCGTTCCGGCTCCGGGCCGTGTGCATGACGCCTGCGATTGTCCTGCCGCAGACTCGCGCAAGCGCCTCTTCGACAAAGAAGAAGAGGTCCTCGGAACGGCCGTCGTAAGGAACGCTGGAGAGTTCGGTCCGATTGAGCTCGTCCAGTCCGTGCACGCAGGCCCGCGCCGCCGATGGCGAGATAATCCGCTGGCGCGCAAGCATCAGCGTGTGTGCGTAATGTATTTCGATCAGCGAGTTGAGAAAGAGGCGTTGCGCATCTCGAAAATTGACCGACAGGACGGTCTCCGCATAAACGGCCGCGGGAAAACGCGGGCTATCGGGCATAATCGAATACTACCAGTCGGCTGTGACTCCCAGCCGTACGATACGGGCCGATAAGGAGCATTATCGGTACCGCCTCGGGGAACTCCTCGTCCGGTGTGACCGTTCCTTGAGTATGTTTGATTAACCCCGCCCATGGGCGAGGACGGGGTTCAGCTCCCGAGGCCCGGCCTCAGTCTGGCGTAATTTTGCCAACGATCCCAAGTGCAGCAACACAGCGAGAGGTACCAGAAAAACTGGGACCATAACTAGCGGAAACGAGCTGATTAGCTCGTAAGCGAAGCAAGCCGCGGCTGCCTAGCACGAGAATGGGATTATGACCGGCGTGAGAATGGACAAATGGCTATGGGCGGCGCGATTCTTCAAGACCCGCTCACTCGCTTCACGGGCGTGTGATCTCGGCAGAATTGAAGCTAACGGACAACAAGCCAAGGCTTCGCGCGAAGTTCGAGTCGGCGATCTGCTGCAAGTGAAGAACGACGGCGGCGAGTTTCAGGTTGAAGTTGTACTTCTCAGCGAGATTCGCGGCCCGGCAATGATCGCACAGACGCTTTACCGTGAAACGGAAGCGAGCCGGGAATTGCGGCTGAAGCTGGCGGAAGAGCGAAAGGCGATGCCACATTACGAAGCGTTGCGGGAAGGCAAACCATCGAAACGCGATCGTCGCAAACTAGACCGGCTCCGCAGCGGAGCGTGAGACAGCGCTCGCCCAGTCTGGGACTTCCGCCCCGATAACGAACATTAACGGAAGCATCTCCGCTCGCTCACCGATCGAGGCATCTGGCTAACTCAATTAAACGATCAGCTATTTAGCCAATGCCGGAAGTGTCGTGTACGTGTGCGACGCGCCACTGGGCATGCGTATTCCGAGTGCGCCGATTTGCGCTCCAGCCGGCGCGTCAAATTCAATAGTTCCGCGAATGTTCGCGGTGGCAGGATACCGGTCCGTCCCCAGCGTAAACGCATAGTGTCCGTTCGCGGCCAATGTGATGGTATCGGTTGCGATCTGCGCACCTGTATCGTCACGAACGATCACCGGAACGTTAGCCTGCTGGCTCGAAACCGAGTTCACCGCGATGCCAGTAGCCGTTCCGTTCGTGTTATCGAAAGCGATGATGTAACCCTGGGCGTTGCGGCTCTCCAGTGGCACCACTGCCTCCTGGTCGTTGTGGCGGAAGATCACGAACCCGCTAACGTTCCCAGTAGTGCTGAGTTGCGCTGAGCCCGTAAGAAGTTGAGGCCCGCCGCCACTGACGACTACCAGAGTCGCCCCGGCGGCTAGCTGTGTGGAGTATGCGGGAACCTCCATAATGGTGCCGTCGCCGGCTTGAGGGAACGCCAGCGGCAGTGATAAGGTAGCGCCGGTCACGTCATTGAAGAAGCTAAGCGTCGTCTGCGCAGCGCTGCTACCTGTGTTGACCAATACGAAGGTGGTTTGCCACCCGTCACCGCCCGAAGCGAGGTGAGCAATGCTTCCGCCAGTAGTTCCGACGTTCGCCAAAGCCGGAATCGTGGTGAGCGCATTATTCGGCGGCGTGAAGCGCAGGCCCAACACGCTGATCTGGCCGCCCATGGGTGTATCAAATTCAATGGTGCCGCGAATATTCGCAGTGACTGGATATTGCGTCGGCAGAACAAAAGAACGGTGGTCGCCGGGAATAATCACCAAAGTAGTGGTTTCAATCACTGTCCCGGAATCGTCGCGAATCACCACGCCAATCCTGTCTTCTGCGCTGACTGCTCCACCGGGCGCGGGCCAGACGACATTTGCAACGGCAACTCCAAGCACCACGCCATCGGTATTATCAAACGGCAACAAATAGGAGCCCGCGTTGCGAGTTTCAAGCGGCACTACAGCTTCCTGCGTGGTTTGAATCTGATGAAAAATAGCGAATCCATCCACCGCTCCGCTGGCTGCCAGCTGCGCCGAACCCACAAGTACAGGGTTGCTCTCATAACCCGAAGCCGTATCGACCAGGAACGATGCGTTGGGTGAAATTGTTTGGTCCACCGATTCTGCCTGGATCACACCTGCCACCGGAGATTGAGGAAGCATAAGGGGCAAGCTGATCGGACCGGGAATAGCCACCTGTTGAAGGCTGGTGTCACCGAATAAGGTCAGGCGTGCCAAAGCCGATTCGCCACTTTTATTGACCAGCGTGAACATGGTGGTCCAGTTCTCCAACGCAGCGAAATGCGCCAGCGAGCCCACGAAAGATAATCCGGCAATGCTGGCTGATTGTTGCTGGACGGTGAAGGTTTGTCCCCCGATCGTAAAGGAACCAGCGAGGGCGATTCCGCTGTTTGCACTTACTTGGAAACGAACCGATCCGTTGCCCGACCCCGACGTTGGGTTAAGCAGCGTGACCCATGGGGGTGGCACTCCGACGGTCCACTGACAGTTCGGCTCGGCAGTGATTGTCACGATTCCGGTCCCGCCTGCCGCGGAAAACACCTGCCCATTTAGGTTCAACGTATATGTGCAGGCGCTCGCTGCATCCTGATTCAATTGCACGGCGAATCCGCCGACCAAGATCATCGTGCTTCGCGCCGGTCCATTGTTCGCCGAGACGTTCACTGAAACACTAGCGGGTCCGTACCCGCTGCCCGCTCCCGAGATCGAAGCCCAGATGGGCAGATTCGCCACCGTCCACGGGCAGGAAGGTGCCGCTTGTATTTGAATCGTGACCAGCCCTCCTGCTCCGCCAATCTGAAAACTTGCAGGCGCCGCGGCGGAGGCGCAAGCCATCAGCGGAACATCCCACGTCGCCGTGGAGCCGCCATCGTTCTGCACTTGGACAGTGACATCGTGCCGGCCCGCGGCCCCGGCGGGCACGGTCGCGTGGATCAGCGTCGGCGAGGCGTCGACGATGGGTGCAGAGATCCCTCCGATGAGAACGCTGACGCCGTTCGGAGAAGGAGGGGCGGACGTAGTCCCCTCGAGATTTAGCCCGTAAATTGCGATCGCTTCACCGGGATAAAGAACTCCGACGGCCTGGGAAGCGGAGTTCGTGATCGCGCCGAGTAGCGGCAACGCCTGCTTTGCCACTACGTCCAGGGTCACCGGAACCGTGACAGATTGCGATCCGCTGGTGATCGTAATGCTCCCGGTGTAATGCCCCGCCGTCGTCAGTAATCCGCTATTCGTCTGGTAAGTGATACATGCCGGTGTGGTACCGCCATTATTCGCCACCGTAAGCCACCCGCCGCCCTCGCTGGTGGACGCCTGGACACTGAAATTGAGTGGAACCGATGCCGAAGTTACGCAGACCGAGTTCGGCAAGAACGGATTATATTGAGCACTCACGGCTATCACTCCGGGCCCTGCTACTAACGTTGGAGGCGAGCCGTCTTCCACCACGAGCACTACTGGAAATTGGCCCGAGGCCAAGCCGTTTGCGGTAAGCGTGATGGCCCCCAGATAGACGCCCGCACTGAGGCCCGTCGGATTTGTAGTCACAATTACGTTTCCGTTTGCAACGCTGGCGCCGAGCCAGTTGCCGCCCGAGTGAGTCTGCACGGAAGCAGCCAGTGAGCTCAGATCCGGGAATACGTTGAAGCACTCCTGCGGTTCGCAATCTTCATTGCCTACAGGAACGACTTGGGCCGGAGGCGGTCCGTCGCCCACGTGCACCACCACGTTGAGCGATTCGAGACTTCCCGCCGCGGCCTGGTTGACTGCGGTGGGATCGCCTGCGGTCAAACGGTCTGCCCCCTCCACAATGAACTGAACCGGGATTACCAAGGTGTTCGTCGAATCGCTTACGACGACATCTCCGCTATACGATCCAACCGCGAACCCTGCCGCATTCGCCGTAACGGTAACAGAATTCGGGATGATGCCAAAGGCGGTAGGCGTGCCATCCACAGATGCCGTCAGCCAGTTGCTCCCGTTGTCGGTGGTGACATGCATCGAGACCGGTCCGCCAAAGAAGCCCGCTGGCGGAAAAATTCCCGAGCTGAGGTTATTCGGATTCAAGAAACGCGGCGTGATCAGCGTCTGTCCAAGAGGCGTGGTAGTCACGGTGAGCGCGACGGGAATCACGACCGGTTCAACCACTGGATGGAAAATCGTGGCGACCGGCGTAATCGTGACCGTTCCCCGATAGTTTCCCGGCGCCAGTCCTTGGGGACTCACGGAAACTTGGAGAGTGGCGCAGGTCGAACTGCTCTGACATTGTATGGGACCCGGGGGCGTCACAGAGAGCCAGGGTCCACCGGAGCTAGTCGCAACGGAAATTGTGTAGTTCGTGATTGGTTGAGAAATAATCGGCAGGCGAATGGTTTGGGCCTGGGGTGCGGCAGTTCCTGTTTGCCATACCCAGCTCAGCGAGCTTAAGGAGTCCGGAGTAACTGCACTCGCCTGAAGAGGACTTACACTTGCCTCCGTTACTGCCGATGCGGACACCGGATAAGGCGGCTGTATTCCAATTCCCGCGTTGAAACCAATCGTAACGATCTGCACGGGCGCCGTGGCGATGATCAATTCGTGCCCTACTCTAATATCCAGGAGTGGCAAAAGCAGAGAGGTACTCGCCGGAACGGTGAACGATTGCTCACCGCCCGTACTTCCGGTTATGCTGATGCCATCCACGGCTAACTGCACTGCAGAGGCGTTCGGATTTCTGATGAGTGCCCAATTAGTAGACCCATAAGCCGCCGCCGCCGTGTAAGTTTGCAGCGGCATAATCGGCAACACGCCATCCAGCGGTGTGTCCGGCAAACTGACCGGAGCCTCTGCCCCAAAAGGAAAAACATCCACTTCGGACCCATCGGAATTTCTAACACTGATTTGTTTCCCGGTGAGTTCGGCGGGTCCACCCAGCATTAGCGAAATCGTTTGGGACCCGGTGACTTGCGCCAACGCCACATTCACACCGTTGATCTGCGCGGTGGTCGCGCTTGTGAACCCGGTGCCTTGAATCTGAATGACGGTTCCGGCTGGCAGTACACCGCCGACCGGAGTGACGCTGGAAACGGAAAGCGTGCCTCCCACTGTCACCGTTCCGGGAGTGACGGAGACCGAGTAGGATGGCGGGTATACAGAGTCGCCATTCCCAGTTGGGGTGCTCGGGCCCAACCATTGCGATCCGGTGGGATCGGCCGTGATGCTGGCCGTTTTCCCCACCAGGGCGGTCGGCGACACGGTAGCCGTTACCACCACGACTGGTACGCCAGCCAAAAGGCCGATGCCCCCATTCTGCGATGAGAAATGCACGTCCACATGCAGGCCTTGGATCTGGACTACCCCAGCGGCGTCGCCATTTGCGCTGAATACCGAGGCAGCGGTCACAGATGCGAATACCGTGGGATCGAGATTTATCGCCAACTCGCCGATTGCAATCGAATTGGGCTGGGAGAGAGAGAACTTGAGCTCCACCGTACCTCCCGGCGGCACGGTCTCATTGGAAACATTCAATTGCAACGCTTGGGAGGACGCACCTGCGGCTCCCCCCGCCAGACCGATTATTGCGGCGAGTTGGATTGCAATGACACGGAATCTGTGGCGGAATGACACGAGGCTGACCGGGCGGGTGTTGAGGAGGTTCAGCATATTGGGCCGACGGAGCAATCACTTGCACGAGCGGGCCCATTCATCTTCGTCCTATCGACGGATCGTTGGTGCGGCAACTAATCACGTTCAGGTAATGCCGCTTACGTTCACTTCCCGCGTCGTTGGAGGCCTGATGTCCATCATTATCGGACTCAGGGCTCCGAAGAACCTGGAAAAGATTCGCTGTGATATTGTGAGGAACTGTCATATTTGAGGCGTCCAAGATGGCTTCGTTTTTTTCGATCCGCGTCGCGCTTTTCTTAATTACGACAACTTGCTTCGCGCAGCAAGCGAACCAGCTCGTTTACATTGAAGGAACGGTTCAGAGGGCGGATGGAACTCCGGTAACCGGTGCATCAGTTTCGTTTTCCACTGGGACCACATTCTTGACCAGCGGCTTGGGGCATTATTTTGCGGTGGTGCCGTCAGATTTTACGGGCTCTGCGGCGGCCAGTGGAAATGGCTACAGTTATGGCACTCGATTTTACAGCGCGACAGTAAGCGATCAACTAAAGCAAGACTTTACGGGAGGAACGTACACCGCTTCCGGAATTGTGCAGGCCCGATTCGGCGGTGTTCCCGGTGTCGGGCTCTATTTCAGCGGCTTAGGGCAAGGCGCTGTCTCTGGAGCCGACGGATCTTATAGCTTGACAATTCCTCAGGGGTATTCGGGGAGCACGACGCCCCTGTCGACTACGGTTACCTTCACTCCGAGCAGCATCGATGTTTTCGGCGGGGCCTTTACTGCGACGGGCTACACAAGTGGTGCACTCGCATATGGAATACCGGCCCCCTGGTTCCTAAGCGCTGGAAGCGGAATTAATTGCGCCCGCGATGACTTCCAGTCCACCTATCTTTTCCCGCCCACAACGCCGCAAATTTATGTATATATGGCTACATATCCTGTGGATACCTTTTCTTTCCTTTGGTACGATCCATCCGGCACAATTCGTCATCAGACTCCAAATAGCCAGTTGGGAGGCTGTGGTGTAGCCACATCTCTTGCAGTTGCCGGTACGGACGTTGCGCAGCATCCCGGTTTGTGGCACGTGGATTTTCAGTCTTCCAGAATAAGTGGATCGATTCCTTTTGCGGTGCTTTCACCACAGCCCCCGACAGTTCCGTCGTCCTTTGGTTCGATGGCGCACTTAGCGTCCGGCGATGGCTGGGATTCCACTATCGAGTTAGTCAATACAGGTGCCGCCTCGGCTCATGCTAGTGCTAGTTTCTTTGGCGATGACGGAACTCCGCTGGCGCTGCCGCTCGTGTCAGGTTCCTCCACTGTTACGATAGGCAATACTTTGACACCCGATTCCACGCTCGTGATCGATAGCAATAGTCCCGGACCACTGCTAACTGGCTACACGCAGCTCACTACGGATGCCGGAGTAGGCGGATTTATCCGGTTTCGATATGCGTCGCAAGACCAAGAGGCTATCGTGCCGCTAGAAACGCGCAATGCAAGTTCGTACGCACTCGCATTCGACAATACCGGCGCTATCGCGACTGGCGTGGCCGTCGCGAACTTGACTGCGGCACCGGCGAACATCTCCGTCCTGGTTCGAGATAACTCGGGGGCGCAGATTGGCTCCTCTAGCCTCTCTTTGCCTGCCAACGGCCACGCAGCCTTCGTGCTGACTGACCGGTTCACTAGCACCGTCAATCAGACTGGCACGATTGAATTCGACACTCCATCGGGCGGGCAAATCAGTGTGCTGGGGCTTCGTTTCCCTCCCTCCGGCAGATTCACAACGATTCCTGTGCTTGCTAGTACCGATACCGGCGGCGGGTCCATGGCCCATCTTGCTGTCGGGGACGGGTGGACCACCACAATCGAGCTGGTCAATTACGGCACATACTTCGCTCAGGCAAACTTGAGTTTCTTTGATGATAACGGCAATCCGTTGGCTCTTCCATGGATCGTTTCAGGCAATTCAGCGCAGGCCTCAGTTTTGAACCAGACACTCGCACCGCACACAAGACTTGTCGTTCAGAGCAACGCGCTAAATACCGACCCATTGCAATCGGGCTCGGCGCAACTGGTCACCAACGGAAGCGTCAGTGGGTTCATGCGTTTTTTATATGGCCCCCGAAATCAAGAAGCGATTGTGCCGATTGAGGCACGAAATGGATCTTCTTATATCTTGCCGTTCGACAATACCAACGGCCTTGTAGCAGGAGTGGCGGTCTCTAACGGATCCGGCGCTCCCGCCAACATTCCAGTTGTGATCCGAGATAGCACCGGTACTCGGATCGGTTTAGGAATCGTCACGCTGGCTGGGAACGGCCACAGCGCCTTTGTGCTCTCGGACGAATTCCCAATAACAGCGAATCAAACTGGCACGATCGAATTTGGGGCGCCCGCACAAGCAAAAATCGGTGTCCTTGGCTTCCGGTTTCCGCAGTCGGGAGCATTTTCAACGATTCCGGTACTCGCGCCGTAGGGTGGGCTGGACACATGTTGTCTTGAGCCGGGACAATTAGTTCGGACCGTTGTGTCACATTATCGGCAGTGAGAGCCTCACCTTCGCGCGGACATAAGGCAAAGCATGGGTCGGGATATCGAGGCGCGAATCTTTGAATTGGCGTCGCCTAGGAGAAAATGCTATAAGGACCGGAGAAGATGAGAATTCTGTTCATCGCAGGCTTTGGGCCGATCATCCGCGATCTAGATGCCAGCCGCAACCTTTATGACAAAGCCCTCGGGATTTCTTTTAAACAGGAGGAGGGAGGCTATCTCCACGGAGGCTCTTAACGGCGCCAAGAGCTTTGCGCTTTGGCCACTCTCCCAAGCGGCGGAGTCTTGCTTCGGTAGCAGCTTGTGGCCGGACAATTTGCCCGCACCCCACGCTTGGCTTGAGTTCGATGTAGATGATGTTGAAAGGGCCATGCTGAACTTGAATCGATGGGATATCGAATGCTTATCAAGAACAAGACGGAACCATGGGGTCAGACTGTGAGCCGATTCCTTGATTCAGATGGAACACTGGTCGGGCTTACCTTCACGCCATCGATGCGAGAAAATACATAGCTCGGATGACCTTCGCCGACAAGATCGAATGCCTGATGGCGCCCCCCCTGGGACGAATAGCCGCAACTAGCGCACGACGGAAAAGAGGGTCCAGAGATTGTGTCTCATTTCTAGAGGTTCGGAAAATAGGAGAGTGGTCACACTATGACAGCACTCGCGGCATGGGAGAACTTCTATGTAATCGTCGGGTCGTCCGCCGGCGCCCTTATCGGCTTGCAGTTTGTCGTGATGAGCCTCATTTCCGAAAGGCCGATCACAGGAAATAGCGCGGATGCCGGCGATGCTTTTGCGACGCCGACAATCGTGCATTTCGGTGCCGTCCTCGGGCTCTCAGCGATTTTGAGTTCTCCATGGGATGGGATCATCGGCCCGGCAGTTGTGTGGGGGCTCGGGGGTCTCAGCGGCGTTGTATACGCAGTCATCGTCATCCGGCGAATGCGAGCACAGGCCGCCTATCAACCCGTGTTTGAAGACTGGTTATTTCATGTTCTGCTGCCGATGGCGGCTTATGTAACGTTAGCTGCCTCGGCAATAGCTGCTCGATCGCATCTGCGAGAAGCCCTTTTTGGCGTAGGCGCCGCGGCGCTGCTGCTGCTCTTCATCGGCATTCATAACGCCTGGGATGCCGTAACTTACTACGTCTTTTCTAAAAAACTGGGGACCCAAGAACGCGGCCGACCGAAAGTTGAGTAGGGCGACGTAACGCAACGAGTAACGCGCATTTCGGAGAAATGACCAGATTAGCGTTCAGTCGCCGAAGAGCCCGTTAATTCCTATTATCGCCAGAGAACCGGGTTCGTGAGTTTCACTTGGATTGCAGTTGTGACCGTGGGGAGAGAACGATGGGTCAGGTCATCGGTGGGAGC
>Ga0207657_10008274_pt1 | contig 10587 bp, 5 predicted proteins | sample KBSC33metaG_FD_184316 | JGI IMG/M metagenome (GOLD analysis project Ga0207657, IMG submission 184316) | Corn rhizosphere microbial communities from Kellogg Biological Station, Michigan, USA - KBS C3-3 metaG (SPAdes) (version 2) | ecosystem: Host-associated > Plants > Roots > Rhizosphere > Soil ... | reverse complement strand
GCGGCTCCAGCTCGGCCGAACCGACCGAGGAGGAAGGTCTCCACAGGTCTATACCGCCCTCCACCGCATGCCGGTCGATCGCCGCAAGCTCGTCGTCCGAGAAATCGAGCCCGCGCAGGGCGCCGAGCGAGTCGGCGAGCTGGTCGACGGTGCGGGCGCCGATCAGGGCGGAGGTCACCCGGGGATCGCGAAGCACCCAGGCGATCGCCATCTGCGCCAGCGTCTGGCCGCGCTCGGCCGCGATGTCATGGAGGGCGCGGACGTGACCCAGATTCTTCTCGCTAAGCAGGCCCGCGGAGAGCGAGCCACCCTTCGCCGCCCGCGCCTCGTCCGGCACTCCGCCGAGATATTTTTCGGTGAGCATTCCCTGCGCGAGCGGCGAGAAGGCGATGCAGCCGACACCGAGTTCGCCAAGCGTGTCGAGAAGCCCGCCTTCGACCCAGCGGTTGAGCATCGAATAGCTCGGCTGGTGGATGAGCAGCGGCACGCCTTCGGCCTTGAGGATCGCCTGCGCCTCGCGGGTCAGCTCGGCCGAGTAGGAGGAAATGCCGACATAGAGCGCCTTGCCCTGCCGGTGCGCCTGAACGAGCGCGCCCATCGTCTCCTCGAGCGGAGTCGAGGGATCGACGCGGTGCGAATAGAAGATGTCGACGTAGTCGAGCCCCATACGCTTCAGGCTCTGGTCGAGGCTGGCGAGCAGATATTTGCGCGATCCGCCGATCCCGTAGGGCCCGGGCCACATGTCGTAGCCGGCCTTGGTCGAGACGATCAGCTCGTCGCGATGGGCGCCGAAGTCGGCGGCCAGGATGCGCCCGAAATTTTCCTCGGCCGAGCCGTAAGGCGGACCGTAATTGTTCGCGAGATCGAAGTGGGTGATCCCGAAGTCGAAGGCGCGGCGGAGGATCGCCCGCCCCGTCTCGAACACGTCGGCGCCGCCGAAATTCTGCCACAGGCCGAGGGAGACGATTGGGAGATCGAGCCCGCTCCGCCCGCAGCGGCGATAGGGCATCCGGCCGTCGTAACGAGCCGGATCGGCGGAATAAGGTTCGATCATCGTCTTCCTCCGGGGCTGCCGTCACCCTGAACGCGTTTCAAGGTCCAGTTCTCCCCCCGCGGGACGGCTCGTCGCTGGAAGCTCCCGAGCTGATCGATCATGACCTGGCCTGCCGCGGCGTCGCGGCGGCCAAGGCGGCGGCGATCGCCTCGCGCAGCTTCTTGGGCCGGAAATTCAAATCGTAGGGCGTGCCGCGCTTGATCGACTTATCGGCGCGCGGATCGAAGCCGGTCAGCCAGGAATAGCGGTCGACCAAGCCCCAAGCGAGCACGTCGCCGAGCTGGGGGTAGCTAAGCATGACGTCGAGATAGGCCTTGGCGTAATCCGCCACCATCCGGTCGCGCAGCGCGATATCGTCCGGCGCCTTGCGGTCGTTGACGTCGAATTCGGTGACGACGAGCTTGAAGCCCATCCCCACCACCTCGTCGAGGAAGCGGCGCCACGGCCCCTCCGACTCGCGCACGATGTCGGCGACCGGAAGGTCCTTCAGGAGCCGGATGTGCGACTGAACGCCGAGCGCGTCGACCGGAGTGCCGCGCTTCCGAAAGCCTCGAAGCAAAGCGAGCACGCCCTCGATATGGGTTTCGTCCTCGGTGCCCCGCTCCCAGCTCATATAGTCGTTGTAGACGAGCTGGGCGTGAGGCGCCTCGGCGCGGGCGGTGTGGAACATGAGGTCCAGCGTCGCCTCGCCGCCCAGGGCTCGGGTGACCACCGTGTCGCGGATCCGCCCGGTCTCCGGCTGGACCGCCTCGTTGACCACGTCGTAGGACCCGATCTTCGCGACGTAGCGGCGGCAGACGGTGCGGACATGGCTGGTGAGGAGCCGCTCCGCCTCCGCCGCCGGCCGAGGTCCGAAGTCGTGCGCCACCAGCCACTTGGGATACCATTTTTCGGGCAGCCAGAAGAGCGTGTGGCCGCGCAGGGCCATGTCATGGGCCAAAGCGTAATCGACGATCGCGTCGAAGGCGCCGAATTCGAAGGCGTCGGCAGACGGACGGCTCCACTGCCATTTGAGCTCGTTCTCCGGGACGAGCAGACCGCATTCGCGCTCGAGCAGGGCGGCATAAGCGGGGTTGGCGAAGCTTCCGCGATCCGCGCCGGGAAGGCTCCACGACACGGCCGAACCGAAGCGGCGTCCGCTCCGCCGGGCAAGGGAGTCGAGCGACGGCCCGGCCATGATCGGACCCTGAGCGGGCCGGACGCCCGGGGCGGCGCAGGCGGAGGCGGCCAGCGCCAGCCCTCCGGCAAGCATGTCGCGCCTGTTGACGGTCACGGGGCCTCCTTCCTTGCGGCTCTTCTTTTGGTAGCGCTAACAGGCTAAAAGGCCGGGGACAATGACGCTTTGGCTCGACATGCCCGCGCTCCTCGACTCAGCGGCGGCCGAGGCCGCGGAGCAGGAACTGGCGGATCCGCTCGCGCAGCGCCGCGTCTGGATCGCCGAGAATCCCGCGATGCTCGGGCCGCAGATGCTCAGCGGGGTGGCGATCGTCGGGGCGGAAGGCATAATGGTCGAACAATCCCCGCCAGGCCTGCCGCCGCGCCGCCGGAAGCGGGGCGACCGCGAGGATCGCGTGGATCATCGCCTCGAACGCGGCGTCCCCCTCCCCGGGAAGTTGGTCCCACCAATAGTTGACGAGGATATTGAGCGGCTTCAGCGCCTCGACATTGTGCCACCACAAGGCGGGAATGTAGAGGGCGTCTCCCGGCTCGAGCTCCGCGGTGCGCGCCTCGGCAAGCGCGTCGGCGAAGCGGGGGAACGATGCAGGATCGGGGTCGCGGACCGGCACCAGGCTTGCCGGCTGTCCGGCCATGGTGAAGTCGAGCGGACCGACATAGAGGTTGGGCGTCTGGCCCGGCGGGAACAGGGTGAAGCGGCGGCGGCCGGCCACGGCCACCGCAATATTGTCGGAAAGGTCGAAATGCGTGCTCACCACCGTCTCGTTGCCGATCCAGATGCGTGGCGCCGCCTTGGCCGGGTCGAGCAAATCGAGCCGGTTGGCGGTCTCGAAGCCGGGCAGCACCTCCGCGAGCGGGGCGGCACCGACATAGGCCGCGGGCGCCCCCTCGCGCCCCTCGAGATCGCGGATGAAGCGGGCGACGTCGCCGAACCGGCCCTTCCTCCGCTCGAAGTTGAAGCCGCTCATGTCCGGCCGGTAGAAGAAGCGTCCGCCGATCTCCGCCGGCCCGACGAGGGCGTCGACCGGCACCCCGCGATCGAAGCCGAGCATATAGTCAAACGCCTCGCCGTCGGAGCGGCGCGCCGCCTCGACCGCCGGCCAGTCGCGGGCGAGGCCGCGGAGCACCGCCGGTTCGTAGCGGCCGGTGAGAGCCGCAAGGTCCGGCACTCCTTCATATTCGGGGAGCGGCGGGAGCGGCGTCATGGCGGGGGCTTAGCGGCGGCGGGGCGTGCGGGGAAGGCGTCGTGACCGCGCCTCCTTCCGACTTTTCCCTGCGGCCCCGAATGGAGGTTTCGCTCGACCGGGTCGGCGCCGAACGGGAACCGGTGCTGACCGTCGAGCGGGCGATGGTCGAGCCCGAGGCGCTCGTCGACTATGCGGCGCGCGAGGTGCGTTTCGATCCGGTCTGGGGGCCGAGGGGCGGCTATCCGGGCCTCCGCGCGCCCGCCCCGCTCGATTATGTCGGGGCGCTGGTGCGGACCTTGAGCCCGACCATCGAGCGTGCCTTCGGGCTTGGCGCAGTCAAGCTCGCGAAGGCGGAGTGCAGCTTCTCGCTGGTTACCCTGCCGCCCGAGCGGCTCGCGCCTCTGCAGCGTATCCCGCACGTCGACACCACCGACCCGCTGCAGTTCGCCATCCTCCATTATCTGTGCGACGGCCGCTTCGGCGGAACCGCTTTCTACCGCCACCGGGCGACGGGATTCGAGACCCTCTCGCCGGAACGGACCGCCGCCTTCGGAGCGGCGCGCGACCGCGAGGTGGCGCAGACGGAGGCCCGCTATATCGTGGGCGACACGGTGCACTATCAGCGGATCGGGTCGGTCGACGCGGCCTTCGACCGGGTGGTGGTCTATCGCAGCCGCCTCCTCCACTCCGGCATCATCGCGCCGGACGCGCCGCTTAGCGAGGATCCGCGCAAGGGGCGGCTCACCGCCAACATCTTCGTCAACTACCGGCCGGCGTAAGGCAAAAGAAGGGCGCCGCCGGCTGGGGCCGGCGGCGCCTCTAGGGTTCCGGGAGTTCAAGCCTAGAAGGAAGCGCGCAGGCTCGCGGTGAACCGCCGGTCGTTCATGAACCAGGAGCGCGGCGCCCGAAGCAGGTCGTTGTTGATGACCTGGGTCGTGCGGGTCACCTCGTTCAAGAGGTTCACCGCCTGGACGCCGACCTTCACGTGCTTGTTGATCGAGAAGAAGATCGACCCGTCGAGCTGCCCCGTCGACTCGTTGTAGATCGGAGCGAACGGCACGATCACGTCGCGCACCGTGAGAAGGAAGCGCGAGCGCCAATTGTAGGCCAGGCGGATCGAGATCGGCCCCTTCTCGTAGAAGGGCGTGATGTTGATCGTGTGCTTCGAAAGGCCCTGGAGCGGCAGGAGGCTGGTGTCGATGGTCGACGTATTTCCCGCCGCCACGTCCGGATCGGTCTCCGACAGGGTCGATTGCGCCACTCCGCTCGACTTCACGTAGGTGTAGGTGGCGTTGATTCCGAACCCGGAAAGGAAGCCCGGAAGGAAGCTGAACGTCTGCTGGTAGGCGAACTCCGCGCCGGTGATCTTGCCGGTCTGGTTGGAGTTGCCCGGAGTGGTCAGGATGACGTCGAACGACTGGCCGTTGTTGGTGAACGAGCGCCGCTCCGTGTTGTTGACCAGGACGCCGTGCAGCCGCTTGTGGAAGAGAGCGAGCGACAGCTGGCCGACGCCCTTGCCGAAATACCATTCCGCCGTGAGGTCGAAATTGTCCGAAGTGATCGGCTTCAGCCGCGGGTTGCCGACCGTGGACCGGCCGATCAGTCCCTGATTGGCGAGCACGTCCGCATCAAGGGTCGACAGCCGCAGGTCGAAGAAGTTGCGGGTCAGGCCGAAGTCGGGAGGCGCGATCCCCTTGGAATAAGCGGCGCGGAACTGCAGGCCGTGGCCGACCTCCAGCTTGGTGTTCAGCGACGGCAGGAAGTAGTCGTAGGTGAGCCGCTCGGTGGTCGCGTTGAGGGCGCCGTTGTTGAACGCCACGGCGGCGTTCCGGGTCGCGGCCGGAAGCGCGCAGAACGGCGTGGGCGGAAGCGGGTTGCCCAGCGGATCGGTCTGCGGGGTGCAGGCGCTGAACGCGATCTGCGGGAAGGACTGGAAGCCCGAGGCGCTCCGGGTCGTGCTGGTGTAGCGCAGCCCGATATTGCCGCTAAGCCGGCCGCCGCCCGAGAAATCCCGGCCGAAGCGCACCATGACGTAGGCCGCCTTGTTGCGCTCGTGGACCGGGTTGATCTCCTGCGGGAGGAAATAGCTCGTTCCGGCCCCGGCCTCGTAAGTGGAGGCGAACGGATTGGCGCCCGGCACTCCGCAGCGCATCGCGAGCGGCACCCAGTTCTGCGAGCATTGCGGGTTGGCGGGATTGACCCGGGTGCGCCATTCGTCGCCGATGAGCAGCCCGGTATTGGCGTAGAGCGAATAATCCTTCACTGGGTTGGTCGCGTAGAACAGCCACGGCTCGCCGATCGGATTGCCGATCTTGCCCCGGAAGAAATTGTCGAAGCCGTACGGCGCGGCGAAGCTCGAAGCCGGAGGGCCGCCCGCGGTGGCCGGGTTGCCGTTGACCTGGTCGGTCAGCCAGACCGGCCCGCCGCCGCCCCAGATCTCGCTCGTCACGCCCCAATTGTAGGTCGAGAAGCGGGCCGTGTTCTGACGGTCGGCGAAGCGGCCGCCGACTCGGACCGAGTTCAGCCAGCCGCCGTCGTCGAACTTATATTCGAGATCGAGCCGGGCCGCGTCCTCGTTGCCGTCGCTGTCCTCGGCATGGTCCATCGCGGAGCGGAAGAAGCTGTTGTACGGATCGGTGAAGCTGTTGTGCCCGTCGCCGAAATAGCTCGGATTCTGGTCCGACGCGCCGCCGGCGAGATCGGTGCAGGGGCTGTTCTTCGCCGGACCGGAGCAGACTTCCGGCGGCTGGAACTGGACGTTCGGGAGCTTCGATCCGTTGAGGTCGATGGCGACGTTCGAGAAGCTCGAGGTCCACAGGCCGACGTCGAGGTTGTTCACCGTCGAGCGGACGTGCTGGTAGTCGAGGTTGACGGCGAGCCGTTCCGTCGGGTTCCATTTCAGATTGGCGCCGAAATCGTCGGTGACGAAGCGCTGCTTCGAGCCGCGGTTGATGTTGTTGCTCTGGAGGCCGTAGCGCGGCGTGCGGACGTCGCCGTTGCCGCCCCAGGCGGCGGTGTTGTTCTGATCGTCGCGCCAGCCGGTCGGGCCGGTGATCACGCCATGGTCGAACAGCCCGTCCTCGTCGAAGGCGAGCTCGGTTCCCGGCACCCGGCGCGAGTCGCCGTTGCTGGTGACGTTGTCGGTCGCGATCTCGATCGCATGCTCGTTGTAGGATTCGCGCGAATCCGAGCGCAGGAACTGGAGGGTCGCCGCCAGGGTATGGTCGTTGTTGCGCCATTGCAGGGCGCCCGAATAGCCGTAGCGCACGCGATCGAATTCCTGGGTGCGCATCGCCGCTCCGCGCGGGAAATAGACAGTGCCAAGCGAGGTGGCGCCGGCGGTCGGGATGACGTCGCCGTTGGAATAGAGAGTGCGCGCGCCGAAGTTGGAAATCTGGATTCCGTCGGCGCGCGAGAACAGTCGGGAATAGACGAAGCTCCCGAGGAGTCCGAACTCGCCGATCGGCGTCTCGAAATTCTTGCTCCCGACGATCGCCACCGTCGGCGAGCCCTTCTTGCGGAAGTCGCCCCAATTATATTCGGCCGATCCGCCGAGGTGGAAGTCCTGGTCCTTGGTGTCGAACGGAAGCCGGGTCCGAAGGTTGACGGTGCCCGCGATGCCGCCCTCGACCATGTCCGCCGACGGGCTCTTGAAGACGTCGACTCCGCCCATCAGCTCGGCCGGAACATCGGCGAAGCTTAGGCCGCGGCCGTTGTTCGCGGTAAAGCTGTCGCGCCCGTTCAGCTCCGAACGGACATAGGTGAGGCCGCGCACCAGAACGCCGCTGCCCTCGACGGAGAAATGGTCCGGGTCGCGGCCGGCGGCGAAGCGGCTGATCGACACGCCGGGGACGCGCTGAAGCGCCTCGGTGACCGAGCGGTCGGGAAGAGCGCCGATATCCTCGGAGGTGATCGAGTCGGAGACGACTTCCGAATCGCGCTTGAGGTCCTGGGCGCGGGCCAGGCTGCGGCGGATTCCGGTGACGACGATCGCGTCGTCGCCGGCGCCGTCGCCCGCATTGGGATCGGTGGACTGGGAGATCTGCTCCTGGGCCTTGACCTGCTCCTCGGGGGTCGTGCCCGCCGGAGGAGTGGTCGTGCTGCGGACCGGCGGCGCCGTGTCCTGAGCCGCGGCGGGAGTCGCCACCGCGACGACGCTAAGCGCCAGCGCGGAAACACCCCCGCGAAGCGCCGCGCCGACCTGATTCCGCTCGCTCGCGGCCGCCGCCGCGATCCCAAACGCCTTCATGACACCTCCCAATGTTAGCGCTAACACTTGACGCCGCGCCAATCGTTGTTAGCGGTAACTATTACAGGCCTCGGAGGCTTGCAAGAGGGTTGCGGGAAGGCGATGCGAAGAGGGGCGAAGGCTGTTGCAAAACTGCAATAATCGGTCGCGGCCCGGGCTCGCGCCGTCTTGTCGGAAAGATCATGGCTGACAGATCGTCCAAGGATATCGCCCTCGGCGGCGGCACTCGCTCCCCCCGGCAGGGTCGGCGATGAGCGACCGGCGGATCCGCAAGGTGGTGATCGTGGGCGGCGGCACCGCCGGCTGGATGGCCGCTGCCGCGATGGCCCGGCTAACCGCCGTGGGAACCGAGATCATCCTCGTCGAGTCGGATGAGATCGGGACGATCGGCGTGGGCGAGGCGACCATCCCGCCGATCCGCACCTTCAACGCCATGCTCGGGATCGACGAGGACGACTTCGCCGCCCGGACGCAGGCGACGTTCAAGCTCGGAATCGAGTTCGTTGACTGGACCCGTCGCGGCCACCGCTACATGCACCCGTTTGGCCGGTTCGGAGTCGATATCGAGGCGGTGAAATTCCACCAGTTCTGGCTGAAGTTCCGGGCGCGGGGCGAAGCGGCGGGGCTCGAGGAATACAATCTGTGCGCGGTCGCGGCGAAGCTCGGCCGGTTCCAGCGCCCTTCGCCCGATCCGCGCTCGATCCTCTCCACCTTGAACTACGCCTTCCATTTCGACGCGACGCTCTATGCGGCCTATCTGCGCGCCTATGCCGAGGCGCGCGGCGTCGCTCGCCGCGAGGGCAAGGTGGCGGACGTCGAGCTTCGCGGCGAGGACGGCTTCGTCGCCGCCCTGAAGCTGGAGGACGGCCGCCGGATCGAAGGCGAGCTCTTCGTCGACTGCTCCGGCTTCCGCGGAATCCTCATCGAGCGGGCGCTGAAATCCGGCTATGAGGAATGGACCCGCTGGCTCCCCTGCGACCGGGCCGTCGCCCTCCCCTCCGCCGCCGCCGGCGAGCCATTGCCCTATACGCGCTGCACCGCGCTGGGGGCGGGCTGGCAATGGCGGATCCCGCTCCAGCACCGGACGGGCACCGGCTACGTCTATTCGAGCGCGCATTTGGGCGACGACGAAGCCGCCCGGACCGCCGCCGCACGGATCGAGGGAGAGGCATTGTCGGAGCCGCGCTTCATCCGCTTCTCCGCCGGCCGCCGCCGCAAGCTGTGGAACCGCAACGTGGTCGCGCTCGGCCTCGCCGGCGGATTCCTGGAACCGCTCGAATCGACCAGCATCCACCTCGTTCAGGCTGGCATCTCGAGACTCTTCGCGCTGTTTCCGGACCGCGACTTCGACCCCGTGCTCGAGGCCGAGTACAACCGGCTAAGCGCAATCCAGCTCGAGCAGGTGCGCGACTTCATCATCCTCCACTACAAGGCGACGGAGCGCGACGATTCCCCCTTCTGGCGCGACTGCGCGGCGATGGAGGTTCCGGAGACGCTCTCCCGCAAGATCGCCCTGTTCCGCGCCGGAGGGCGCATCTTCCGATACGAGGACGAATTGTTCAGCGAGGACAGCTGGCTCGCCGTCCTCGTCGGCCAGGGCATCGTCCCGCGAAGCTACGATCGGCTCGCCGACACTGTCGACGAGGCGGACATAGCGGGCACGCTCGCCCGGATGGCGCCGTTCATCCGCAAGGCCGCCGAGGCCATGCCCGCCCACTCCGATTATATCGCTCGGCATTGCGCCGCCCGAGCGGCGGCACCAGGGAGAATGACGTGACCGACAACCGAATCCGCAAGATCGTCATCGTCGGCGGCGGAACGGCGGGCTGGATGGCGGCGGCCACCTTCGCCAAGATCCTCACCACCCGCTATTGCGAAATCGTTCTCGTCGAGTCCGACGAGATCGGAATCATCGGGGTGGGCGAGGCGACCATCCCGCAGATGGCGACCTTCAACCGGATGCTCGATCTGGACGAGGACGATTTCGTCCGCCGCACCAAGGGCACGTTCAAGCTCGGCATCGACTTCCGCAACTGGGGCCGAGAGGGGCACCGCTATTTCCACCCGTTCGGAAGCTACGGCCTCAACATGCAGGGCGTCTCCTTCCACGCCCACTGGCTCCGCCTGCACCAGCTCGGCGAGGCGCCGCGGCTGGACGAATGGTCGCTTCCCGCCCTCGCCGGAGAGCGCGGCAAGTTCATGCGGCCGATCGACGCCGGCAACTCGCCGCTTTCGACCATCGCCTATGCCTATCATTTCGATGCCGGCCTCTACGCCCGCTACCTTCGCGAATATGCCGAGAAGGCAGGCGTCGTCCGACAGGAGGGCAAGATCGTCGACGTCACCCTCCGCGGCGAGGACGGCTTCGTCGAGTCCGTCACCCTCCAGGACGGTCGGAAGATCGAGGCCGATCTGTTCGTCGACTGCTCGGGCTTCCGCGGCCTGATCATCGAGCAGGCGCTGAAGGCCGGCTACGAGGACTGGTCGCACTGGCTGCCGTGCAACCGGGCGATCGCGATACCCTGCGAGAGCGTCGCCGAGATCACCCCCTACACCCGCTCAACCGCCCACAAGGCGGGGTGGCAGTGGCGGATCCCGCTCCAGCACCGAATCGGCAACGGCCACGTCTTCTCGAGCCACTTCATGAGCGACGACGAAGCCGCCGACATCCTCCTCGCCAACCTCGACGGAAAGCCGCTCGCCGACCCGCGGGTCGTCCCCTTCCTCACCGGGCGAAGGAAGCAATTCTGGGTCAAGAATTGCGTCGCTCTGGGCCTCGCCGCCGGCTTTATGGAGCCGCTCGAATCGACCAGCATCTGGCTGGTCCAGAGCGGCCTCTCCCGGCTGATGACGATGTTCCCCGACAAGACTTTCCAGCAGGCCGACATCGACCGCTTCAACCGCATCGTCCAGAACGAATA
>Ga0207657_10008272_pt1 | contig 10588 bp, 11 predicted proteins | sample KBSC33metaG_FD_184316 | JGI IMG/M metagenome (GOLD analysis project Ga0207657, IMG submission 184316) | Corn rhizosphere microbial communities from Kellogg Biological Station, Michigan, USA - KBS C3-3 metaG (SPAdes) (version 2) | ecosystem: Host-associated > Plants > Roots > Rhizosphere > Soil ... | reverse complement strand
GGATCGACGACTAGCGAATGCCCGAAGGTATTTCGTCCATCCTCGTGATGACCGACTTGCGCAGCAGCGACGACGAACAGTCCGGCCTCGATCGCACGCGCCCGAAGGAGCACATGCCAGTGCGCCTTGCCGGTCGGCACGGTGAATGCGGCCGGGACGGCGATTACATCCGCGTCGGATTCAGCGAGACGCGCGAAGAGGCCCGGGAAGCGCAGGTCGTAGCAGATTGTCAGGCCGAGCTTGCCGACCGGCGTGCCGTTGACCAGCACCACACCCTTGCCCGCCGAATAGACATTCGACTCGCGCCAGCTTTCACCCGTCGGCAAGTCGACATCGAACAGATGGAGCTTGTCGTAGGTCGCGCGAACCTCTCCTTCGCGGTCGATGACGAAGCCGCGATTGGCGACCTTCCCGTCATCGACCAGCACGGCGAGCGAGCCGATGTGCAGCCAGATGCGGTGCCGCGCCGCCGCCTCGCGTGTCGCAGCAAGCACGCGGTCCTGATCCTGAGCGCGCAACACCTTGGCGGCGCGTGCTGAATCGCGGTCGAGCAAGCCCGACATTTCAGGCGTGAACAGCATCTCGGCGCCGCCCGCCGCGGCCTGCTCGACTGCATCGCCAAGCGCGTGGGCGTTCGCGGCCGGGTCGATGCCCGTGTTCGACTGGTAAAGCGCAATCCGAGTCATGAGTTCACGACAGAGATCAAAGGGTCGAGCTTACCGTCGCGCTCGAGCGCCATCAGGTCATCGCACCCGCCCACGTGCCGTTCGCCGATGAAAATCTGCGGCACCGTCGTGCGCCCGCTCGCTCGTTGCACCATCGTCTGTTTTTCTGCGCCGCCAAAATCGACGGAGATTTCTTTGAACGACACGCCTTTGGATTCGAGCAGCATCTTTGCCCGCCAGCAATAAGGGCAGAAAGTCTTGGTGTAGATTTCGACCACTGGCACAAGCGGCTCCTTCACAGCCGATATTTAGGCACAAGGCTCAACGCATCAACTGCGAAGGTTTCACCACCCGTGCCCAACTGACCAGCTCGACCCGCGCGGCCCCGGCGCGCTTGAGGGTCCTTGCACAAGCCTCCGCAGTGCTTCCCGTGGTGAGCACGTCGTCGACCAGGATCACGATTTTCCCTGCGATATTTTCCTTGTTCCGCACTTCGAACGCACCGGCAACGGTCTTGCGCCGCTGGAGCGGGCTCATGCCCTTGAGTGGCGGGGTGCGCCGAGTGCGCATCAGCGCCAGCGGATCCGCGGCAATATCGAGCCGGCGCGACAACTCCCGCACGACGAGCGCCGATTGGTTGAAGCCGCGGCCCCATAAGCGGCCGCGGTGCAGCGGGACAGGAACCAGCAACCGCTCTCCATCGGAGCTGACAAGCGGCGCCATGTAACGCGCCATGGTCCGCGCCAGCGCAACCTTGCGGCCATATTTCAGCCGGATGGCAAGGCTGCGCGTCAGATCGTCATAGGCGACGGCTGCCCGGCTGCGGGCGATGCGCGGCGGACGTGCCAGGCACGCGCCGCAGGTGGTCTGCTCCGTCGCGTGCAGCGGAATGCCGCATGTCGAGCAGCCCGAATTGCCCAGGAACTCCACCTGCCTCCAGCATTCCGCGCAAAAGCTGTGCACGTCGTCGACGATCGTGCCGCAGCCCGAGCAACGCGGCGGCAGTGCGAAATCGAGTGCCCATCGTCCCGCAACCCGGAAAGCATGGCGGAACTTGCCGTAAATCATCGGTTCTTGTCGCCTGGCAAACGCCAGCGCACAAGCGCCGCCGTGGCCGATCTCTTCGACATGCAAGTGCGGGCGAAGCGCCGGGATCGCGCAGCGCGCCTCGGTCCCGAACTGTTCCTCCATGGGCGGGCATTCGAGGACTGTCTCGAGCGGATCGCGTTGCTCGATCGGTACTTCGACCGTGCTCTGTTAATCGGCTGCCCCGATCCATCCTGGCCCGAGCGGCTGCGGCCGATCAGCAAACAAGTCGACGTCCGCGATCCCGGTCGGCTGTTCGCCCGCAAAGCGCAGGGGGAGGCAATCACCGAAGACGCATGGATGCCCCGAGAAGCCGCACATGATCTGGTTCTTGCGATCGGAACGCTCGACAGCGTTAACGACCTGCCGCTCGCATTGCGTCTGATTCGGCACACACTCGTCGGTGGAGGATTGTTCATCGGCGCCCTCCCGGGTGGCGAAACCCTCCCGCAGCTGAGGACGGCAATGCGAGCAGCCGATGCTGCGATCGGAGCGGCCGCCCCCCACGTCCACCCGCGCATCGAGCCGGCCGCGCTCGCCCCGCTACTTGGCGATGCTGGGTTCGTTCACCCGGTGGTCGATGTCGACCGGCTGAGGGTCTCCTATCCCTCGCTCTCCAGGCTCGTCGCGGATCTGAGAGCCATGGCTGGAACGAACGTGCTCAGCGCGCGACCGCGGTTTATCGGGAGGGAAGCGCGGGCCGCTGCCCTGCGCTCATTCGCAAGCGCAGGCGACGGCGAGCGGACGACTGAGATATTCGAAACCATCCATTTCGCCGCCTGGACTGCCGAAAAAAGCTGAAAGGCCATTAACTCTGAACTTGGGAAGAGTTGTTAACCGTGGCCAGCCTAAACCAGCCGCGTGGACGTGGACCAGAGGAGGGTGGCGTGATCGCTATCCGAACGATTTTGCGCAAGCTTCGCGCCGACCAGCGTGGGGCGACTGCGATCGAATATGGCTTGATTGCCGCACTCATCGTGATCGCGATGATGGCGGGGCTCGAGTCAATGGGCGGCGGCGTCGGCGGTATGTGGGGCAAGATCGGGGGCGCGGCCAACAATTATATGCCGGCTAGCTGAGCTGGCTCATCGGCAACGCGGAGCGGTGTTCATGCGCGTCGCGTCCCGTAGATCACCAGCTTCACTTTTTGACCCGGCCGTAACGTGCTGTTCGCGGCAAGGCCGTTCAGCGACAAAAACCGTTCCAGCCTGAAGTCCCGATAAGCCATGCGGCTCGCGAGCGACTGAACCGTGTCGCCCGGCCTGACAGTTTCAATGTGGATGATACGTGGCCGGATCGCCGCTGCCTCCGCCGGGGTAATACGGCGCAGCGAATTGATCATCGGCGCGAACGGGCCGACCCCATAGCCGCCCGGCGTTAGCATCACGAAATAATAAATCCGCTGCGGCGCCCACTGATAGGCGGCGACGCTGGCGTCGATGAGCCCGGAATCGGTGTTCACGCGCGCGGTGGTAATGGCGGCCTGCATGCCGTTGATCGTGAGGTGCTGTGGCGGCGGCACGGGGATGTTGGCTTCGCCGCGGGTCAGTTGCCGGAAAGCGAGCAGGATTGCGTTATCGAGCGTCCCGGTGAACTGGCCGCCGCGGAACTGCGCCTTGCCGGCGGATCCGGAAATCGTCACCGCATCGGTGCCGTTGGACATCAAATAACCCTGCGGCACGGTGAATTGAATGCGCAGGTCCGGGTGCGTGAACGTGGCGCCTTCGATCACGCCCTGCGCAGGATCGTCGTCGACATAAACGCCCTCAAGCGCAGCCAGGAACTGATCGCGGTTCCGAACGCCCGTGCCTAGACGTCCTGTCGCTCGGGCTTCGGCCAGTGCCCGCTGCATACGGTTCTCACTTAGCGGATGAGTGCTCGCCCATTCCGGTGTCTGGCGGTTGGTGCGGCCTTGAACGCGGCCTTCCAGCGCGCTTTCCCGGCTGAGTGCCGCAAGCACACCCGCGCCGCCAGCCGGATCGTACCCTGCTGAGATCAGATAGCCGAGGCTGAGCGTATCCGCCTGATATTCCTGTTCGCGCGAAAAGCTCAGCTGGTCGAGCCGGGCGCGTGCGGTGAGCACGTCGGTGATGCCAGGGCCGAAGATTGCGCCGACAATCTGGCCGAACACGCCGAGGGGGTTGCGCTGCGCATATCGCTCGCGGATGTGTGCGTGATTGGCGGCGATGTGCCCAACCTCGTGACCGATCGCAAAGGCGAGCTGCGATTCGTCATCCATCAGCCCCATCAGCTGGCGCGTCACATAGACGTAGCCGCCCGGCACGGAGAATGCGTTGGCGACGGCCGAGTTTAGCGTCGTGAAGTGAAGAGACTGTCCAGGGTTGGCGACGCCCGAATAAGCGCCGACGCGGTGCCCGACCGAGGCGACGTAAGCGGCACGCGGACCGGTCTCCGCCCCGCCAAGCTCCTGCACGAGTTCGGCATGGTAGCGCTGGGCCTCGGCGACGTCCTGCGGACTGAGCACGCGAAGGCGCTGGGCAAAAGCAGGCGCGAACGCGAGCGCGGTCGCAGCAACCAACAAGATCGTCTTGCGCATGAGAGGCATCACACTCCCGTTTCGCCCGCGAACTAAGCGCGGCGATTTTGAACGGAGAATGACTGCGGTGGGTTCCGGTCAGCCGATCGCGAGAAACTTTGAGCGCCGCTGTGCGCGCAACTCGTCGGGCCCAAGGCGGCCGCAGCCGTCGAGCTCCTCGACCAGGGCCCCCTTCAGCGCTCCGATCGCCGCGTCGGGATCGCGCTGAGCGCCGCCTAAAGGCTCATTGACGATGCGGTCGACGACGCCGAGTGCCTGGAGGTCGGCAGCGGTGATCTTCATCGCCTCGGCCGCGTCGGCTGCTTTATCGGCGGTGCGCCACAGGATCGAGGCGCAACCTTCGGGCGAAATCACCGAGTACACGGCATGCTCGAACATCAGGACCCGATTGGCCGTCGCAATGGCGACTGCCCCGCCCGATCCGCCCTCGCCCACGATTACGGCGATCATCGGCACCCCAAGCGCAAGGCATTCCTCCGTCGAGCGCGCAATCGCTTCAGCCTGGCCGCGCTCCTCCGCCTGCACCCCCGGGAATGCGCCGGGGGTGTCGACCAGCGCGACGACGGGAACCCCGAACCGGTCAGCAAGGCGCATAAGCCGGATCGCCTTGCGGTAGCCCTCGGGCTTCGCCATGCCAAAATTGTGCCTGAGGCGGGACGCGGTATCATCGCCCTTCTCGTGCCCGAGCAGCATCACCCTCCGCCCATCGATCCGCGCCAGGCCGCCGATGATCGCCGGATCGTCCCCGAATGCGCGGTCGCCCGCGAGCGGAAGGAAGTCCTCGGCGATGCCTGCGACATAATCCTTGAAGTGCGGGCGGTCGGGGTGCCGGGCGACCTGCGCTTTCTGCCACGGCGTCAGCTTGGCATAAGTGTCGCGCAGTAGCTTGTTCGACTTGGTCTCAAGCCTGGAGACTTCGGCATCGATATCGATGTCGTCCGAGCTGTTGGCAGTTTCGCGAAGTTCCGCGACGCGGGTCTCCAGCTCGGCAATCGGCTTCTCGAAATCGAGGTAGTTGGTCATCGGGAGCGGCGGGTAAGCGGGACTCGCGGGACCGTCAACGACCGCGGGTAGCAAGCGGGTGACGCGAGTTCACCAGCTCAACCAGCCGCGCGCTGTCCACATGGGTGTAGATTTGCGTCGTGGCGATATCGGCATGGCCGAGTAGCGACTGGAGAACGCGCAGGTCCGCGCCGCCCGATAGCAAGTGCGTGGCGAACGCATGGCGAAGGACATGGGGGCTCACCCGTTCGGGGGCGATCCCGGCATCGGCTGCCATCGCCCTGACGATCTGGAACAGACGCACCCGGCTTAGGTGGGTCTTGCCGCTCGGAAAGAGCCAAGGACGGCCGCCCGGCGCGATCTCGATCCACCTCGCAACTGCGGTTTGGGCGCGCGACGAGATCGGCACCAGCCGTTCCTTCGAGCCCTTGCCTTGAACCATCAAAAACGGTTGGGCCGGGCGAACAGCGCCCCGCGGCAGGCTGACGAGCTCGGTGGCACGCAAACCTGAGCCATAGAGCAATTCGAGCAACGCCAGGTTTCGGACTGCCGCCAGCTCGCCGCTCCTGGCGCGGTCCTCCGCGGCCTCGAACATGCGGCCCACTTCCGCAGCATCGAGGATCCGCGGCAGCGGTCGCTCCAGCCGCGGCTGGGGCAGCGTCGCCGAGGGATCGTCCGACCGAAGCCCGTCATCGACCAGGAAGCCAAAGAACCGCCGCAGCGCGGCGGAGCGCCGGGCGAGAGTCGCTGGCGCAAGCTCGGCCCAAGCGCTGCCGAGACGTGACAGATCATCTGCAGAAGCGGAGCCAAGGGATCCGACACTCTCCGCCGTCCGCTCAAGGTCGTTGCGGTATGCGTCGAGCGTGTTGCGGGATGACCCGACTTCGGCCGCCATCATGTCGAGGAATCGGTCGACCAGGGCGCGGTCGTCGGCGGTCACGTGCGGGAAAGCGCCTCGGCGGCGATCATGCGCGCGGTGAAGCCAAGGCCAGTGCGGTTGAGCGCGGAAACTGCGTGATAGAGATGCGAGGACGGGACGCGGTCGAACTGCGGCGTCTGGAAGCCCGTTCCGGTCAGCAGCAGCACCGTGCCGTCCTGCCCGCGCGCCGCAGCTGCGTCGATCATCGCCGTCCAACTGGTCACATGGCCAAGGCCGAGGCCATAACGGCGGTTGATGCTGTTTGCTGTGTCGGTGCTGATCCTGCCGAGGCCGGCGAGCCCGGCGACGAGCAAGGCGCTCCGCATATGGTTGCGGCTCTTATCGCGCCGGATGAAGCTGTTGATACGGCTGGTCCCGACATCGGCGACGTTCGGCGCAGCCAGCGCCAGCATGGCCCAGCAGCGGTCGCCGTTTTCATCGTCCATGCCGTTGGCGGCGGGGATCCAGCGCGCTGCCGCCTGATCGTAACCGGCCGCAAGCATTGCCGAGATCAGCTCCGGCGCGTCGCTGGCGAGCTTCGAGTCAGGCTCGACGAGCGTCGCGGCGCGAGCGACCAGCGCCCGCGCCGCCTCCTTCTGGTAGCCGTCCTTTCCGGATGCGAGCAATTTGCGGACGGCGGCGAGCCGTGTGTCCGCATCCTTGCCGACAAAAGCCTGGCGAAGCTGCCAGGCGTCGCTGTCCGGCAGATCGCTTGGATCGGTGGAATCGTAGATCGCCGAATAGAGGTCGACGAGCGTCTGGGACGAGAAAACGCCGAGCCCTGCTGCAACCATTGCCGAGGGCAGGCGCTGCTGTGGGCTCAGCAAGGGTGCCCGCGCCTGGTAGGCGCGCAACTGCGGGGATGCAGCGTTGATCAGCCGATCGGGCGGCGCAACTCCGGTCGCCGTGGAAAGCCCAAACCGCCATGCACTTAGCGAATCAACCGGCTCCCACTCGATGGTTGATGCGCGTCCGTTGGCGCCGGCCCCGACGACCTTTTCCGCAAGCGTCAGGTCGATGCCGCCAATCCTGCCGTAACGCCGCGCCTGGTCGATCATCGCCGAAGCCGCTTCCGGCTCTCCGGATAGCGACGCGCACATGGCCTGCACCAGGCGAATGACACCCGGATCGTATTTCTTGATGCCATCCTCGAGCGGGCAAAGAGCCGGCGCATCGGCGTTGGCGAGAGCGCTCTGGACCGCAACCTGCACCATCTTCGGCGTGTACCGATCAGCGTCTACGTCGGCGACCAGCATCCGCGCCCCGTCCGCCTCGCCAAGCCGCAGAAGCAGCCACGCGCGTTCGGCCACCCAGTCGACCGGGTTCACGTTCACCGGCGCATGAACCTTCGCCAGCAAGGCGTCGCGCAGCGCGATATGCGCCCAACGCGAGGCAAGCGGCGTCCGCATTCGGCGCATCAGCGTCGACAGGAAGGGTCCATTGGCGCCGCCCCACGCCTGGTCACTAAGACCCGCGCTTTCAGGATCGAGCGCACCAACGGTCCAGGGGCTGCGCCGCGCCCAGCCCGGATATTCGACCGGCGGCGTTGGCGGCTGGAGCTGGGCGCTGGACACTTCCTCGACCGCACTATCGTCGGCGCTACCCTCTGACGGCGCCACAGCAGTGCTCGGCGTCGGCGAGGCGGTTGGCGTGGCAACCGGCGTCGCCGTCACTGGCTGGGGCACTGCCGTCTGCTGGGCGAGCGCCGGCAGCGCGAGGAGGACCGCCGCGGATGCGATTAGCAGGGTTTTAGTGTGCATTGCCTCCCGCGGCGGCTCCTTGCGGAACCGCAACCTCGATCGTGTGGGTCGGCTGCTGCTTCGGCAGGGTCGAGAGGACGATCAGCGCGCCGATGATGACGACGATGACGATGATGAGGACAAGTAATCGGGACATGACCCGGCTTTTGCCGAGCGGGGAAGCCGCTGTATAGCCCCTTCCCGTGACGCAATTGGGTAATCGCCTGGACCGGCCGATAGTGCTGGTCGGGCTGATGGGGGTAGGAAAGTCGACCGTCGGGCGGCGCCTGGCGAAGCGGCTCGGCTTGCCTTTCGTCGACAGCGACAGTGCGATCGAGGACGCGTCCGGATTCCCCGCGGCCGAAGTCTTCGAGCGCTACGGCGAGCGCGATTTCCGTGACGGAGAGCGAAGGTTGGTCGCACGCCTGGTCGAGGGTGACGTCCGAATCATTGCAACCGGCGGCGGAGCGTTTGTGGATCCAAACACGCGCCAGCTACTCAACCAGCGTGCGATCACAGTGTGGCTCGATGCGCCGATCGACGTCCTCGCAGAACGCACATCGCGCCGGGATACGCGCGTACAGCTGCGCAGCGGCGATCCGAAGGCCATCCTCTCGCGCCTCGCCGAAGAGCGCCGCGATTCCTATGCCGAGGCGCACATCCACGTGAAGAGCGGTGACGGCGCGCACAAGGACGTGGTCGATGCGATCGTCGAGGCGCTTGAACAGCATCTTTCCAAGCCAAGCGATTAGGAGGGAGACGGCACTTCCGCCGCGGGCAGCGGCCGGTCTTCCGCGAATGCGCTCTCCCAGCCCGCCTTGATGTCTCCGGTTGCCGCCTGGCGCTCGAGCCGCGCGCAGTCGCGCGAGCGATATTCGCCCTCGACCCGCTCGATCTCGCCCCGTTGGACCCCGCTCGCCTTTAGCGCTGCCCGGCCCATGGCGACTGCGCTCTCGAACAGCTCACGCTCGGCGAACGCCAGATCGAGATCGTCGAACTTCATCAAATCGAGCCGGTCGAACACCCGCGCCATGACCGCCGCGTGCGGGAACGACTTCAGCACCGCAGCGAGTGAATCGCGCGTCATCTCGCCATCCTTGTTGTCGTTGCAGAAGGCGATCACGCGCGCCGTTTCCGCGCCGGCCGTGCGCAGCAGGTCGACCCGAAGCCCGTCGCCGTAATAGACCTTGGTCCCAAACTCGCCCGACAGCTCGATTTGCGCCGGCTTCTTGTCGATGATGGTGACGCCGATGCTCTTGGCCATCAGCATCTGGGCGACTGTCTGGCCGAAGCGGCCATAACCGACGACGATCGCGCTGGTCGGCGGCGACAGCTCGGGGCCGTCGAACCCTTCGCCCCCGCGTTCCTCGCGCCGCTCCAGCCAGTCGGTCAATCGCATGAGGAACGGCGTAGTCATCATCGACAGTGTCACCACGGCGCTGAACAGCGCCGCTGCGCGAGGAAGGACCAACTGTGCAGCGGTCGCCTGGGCGAACAGGACGAAGCCGAACTCGCCCGCCTGGCTGAGGAGAAGCCCTAGGCGGAAGCTGCGCGTCCAGCTGCAGTGGAAGGCACGGCTCAGCAAAGTGATCAGCACGGTCTTGGTCGCGATCACGCCGGCGGCCAGCCCGATCACCAGGAGCGGCTGCGAGGTGACGATCTTGAGGTCGAGCAACATGCCGACCGAGAGGAAGAATAGGCCGAGCAGGATCGAGCGGAACGGCTCGACGTCGCTTTCGAGTTCGTGGCGATAGGGCGATTCGGCCAGCATGACGCCGGCGACGAACGCGCCGAGTGGAACCGACAGGTGCAGCGAATGCATCACCGCCGCGGACCCGATCACCGTGAACAGCCCGCCGACGATGAACAGCTCTCGCTCGCCCAGGCGCCCGACCAGCCGGAACAGGGGATTGAGCGCGAGGCGGCCGACGATCACAAGGGCGACCACCGCCAAGACCGTGTAGAGCGCCAGCTTCCAGCCCGTCGGCGCGCTCGGGTCCGGCGCCACCCGCGCCATCGCCGCGATGATCGTGATCATCGGCACGATCGCGAGGTCCTGGAACAGCAGGATCGAGAAGGCGCGCTCGCCCTGCGGCGTGTTGAGGTCGTTGTCCGAGCGCAGCATAGGCAGCACCTGCGCCGTCGAGGACAGGCCGAGGGGCAATCCGATCGCCAGCGCGGCCTCGGGCGAGAGGCCAAGCGCGAGATAGACGAACAAGCTCAGCGCCAGCCCGCACAACACGACTTGCGCGAGCCCGAGCCCGAAAATGTCCTTGCGCAGCCGCCACAGCCGCCGCGGCTGAAGCTCCAGCCCGACGATGAACAACAGCAGTGCAATGCCGATTTCGGTGACGCTGGTGAGCTGTTCCGGGTCGTCGATGAGACCGAGCAGTTGTGGACCGATCAGTGCGCCAGCAACGATGTAGCCAAGGGTGGCGCCGAGCTTGAGCTGGCGGAACAAAGTGACGAACACCAGCGCCGCGCCAAGCATGACCGCGCCGCTTTCGAGGATAGCGGTGGTTGCCTCGGCGGTCTGAGCGGGCGTGGTCAACCCGCGGCCTCGATGGCCGCGAGCAACGCACGGAACGGCAGGAGGATGGCGCCATGACGTCCCTGCCGC
>Ga0207657_10008271_pt1 | contig 10590 bp, 10 predicted proteins | sample KBSC33metaG_FD_184316 | JGI IMG/M metagenome (GOLD analysis project Ga0207657, IMG submission 184316) | Corn rhizosphere microbial communities from Kellogg Biological Station, Michigan, USA - KBS C3-3 metaG (SPAdes) (version 2) | ecosystem: Host-associated > Plants > Roots > Rhizosphere > Soil ... | reverse complement strand
GGCGTCATGCAGGTAATCGTCCGGCTGTTCGCGATTCTGATGAACAGGGTGATGAAAGCCAGCGGCGCCGAGTCGCTCAACGTCGCCGCCAGCATTTTCATGGGGCAGACCGAAGCGCCGCTGACCATCCGGCCGTATCTGCCGGAGATGACGGAATCGGAGCTGATGACCGTCATGACCTCCGGCATGGCGCACATCTCGGGCGGCATCATGGCCGCGTACATCCTGTTCGGCATCGAAGCCAAGCACCTGCTGACCGCGGTGATCATGACCGCTCCTGGGACGATCATGATGGCCAAGATGCTGGTGCCGGAGACGCAGGTGCCGAAGACGATGGGGACCGTGCGGCTGGAGGTGGAGCGCACGGACGTGAACGTGATCGACGCGATGGGCCGCGGCACCGGGGAAGGGCTGCAGCTGGCGCTCAACGTCGGCGCGATGCTGATTTCGTTTCTCGCGATGGTGGCGCTGATCAATTACGTGCTCGGGTTCGCGCATCTGAGCCTGCAGCAGATCTTCGGCTGGATCTTCGCGCCCGTCGCCTGGTCGATGGGCGTGCCGTGGCGCGACGCGCCGACGATTGGCAACCTGCTCGGCACGCGGATGGCGCTGAATGAATTCGTCGCCTACTCGCAGCTCGGTCCGCTGAAGCCGGTGCTGGATCCGAAGTCGTTCACGATTGCCACGTTTGCGCTGTGCGGCTTCGCGAATTTCAGCTCGATCGGGATCCAGATCGGCGGCATCGGCGCGCTCGCACCAAATCGCCGGCACGATCTCGCCCGCCTCGGACTGCGCGCGATGTTCGCCGGCACCCTCGCGAATTTCATGACGGCGACCATCGCGGGATTCCTGCTGTGAGCGACCGCAAGCCGCGAAGACACGAAGCACAGCAAGGAAGGGAAGACGATCGTGGCGGGGCGATCTTCGTGTCCTTCGCGCCTTGGTGGTGTTCGGGTTACCGATGAGCGAGTACGAGTGCGTCAAGGAAGCGGCCGACGCGATTCGGTCGCGCGTGCCCGAGGTGCCCAAGATCGCGGTTGTGCTCGGGTCGGGCCTCGGCGACTTTGCGAGCGCGCTCGAAGATGCGGTGTCGATGCCGTATGGAGATCTCCCGCACTGGCCGGTGTCGCGCGTGATCGGTCACGACGGGCGGCTCGCGATCGGCCGCTCGCGCGGCAAGTTGATTGCCGCGCTCGCAGGCCGCAGCCATGCGTACGAAGGACTCGATCTGCAGACGGTCACCTTCGCCGTCCGCGTGCTCGGCGTGCTCGGGGTGAAGACGCTGATCCTGACGAATGCCGCCGGCGGTGTGAACACCGGATTTCTCAGGGGCGCGCTGATGGTAATCGACGATCACATCAACCTGCTCGGCGGCAATCCGCTGGTGGGCGCCAACGACGATCGCTTCGGTCCGCGATTTCCGGACATGACCGAAGTCTACGCGTCGCGGCTGCGCCGCATCGCCGACGAGGCGGGGCGTGAGATCGGGCTGGTCCTGCCGCACGGCGTGTATGTGGCGCTGCTGGGACCGAGTTACGAAACGCCCGCCGAGATCCGCTACCTGCGGACGATTGGCGTCGATGCCGTCGGGATGTCCACCGTCCCCGAGGCGATCGTCGCGCGGCACATGGGAATGGACGTGCTCGGCATCTCCTGCATCTCGAACATGGCCGCCGGCGTGCTGCCCCAGCCGCTCCATCACGACGAAGTGATCGAGACGACGCGGCGCGTGCGCGGACAGTTCATCGCACTCCTGGAGGGCATTCTTGACCGACTCTGATCGCAGCCGCCTGTCGGTCGTGCTCGTCGACGTGAACGAAGGGCGCGAGGAGGATTTTCAGACGCTCGCCCGGGAGCTGGCGGCCGTGCTGCTCGTCAAAGGGTATGGCCGTGAGGAGGTCATCCGCGACGAAGGAGACCCCTTGCGCTTCTACGCGGTCCGTCACTGGACCGACGCGGCATCGGCCGAGCGGTGCCACGCGGATCCATCGATCCAGGCGTTGACCGGGCGGCTCTTTCAGATCGCGCGGGTCACGCACGTCGTGAACGGCGCCGGGCGGCCGCAGGCAAACCGGCTGCTGATCGAGGATCGCCGCGCGCGCGTCGAAGCCGATCGTCGAAGCGGGTTCGATCGCCGGACCGACAACACCGGCCGCAAGCAAGGCGATCGCCGCACGGTGCCGGAGCGCCGGATCGGGCCGCGGCGTCTGCGGCACCGCGCGGGTGAGGTCGATCTGGTCGGCGCCGCCCGGCGCGCCCGCGAGCACGCCGATGCCGCGTTCTCCCATTTCAAGGTCGGCGCTGCTCTCGAAGCCGCGGACGGCACCCTCATCACGGGCTGCAACATCGAGAACGCCACCTACGGGTTGACCATCTGCGCGGAACGCGTCGCGATGTTCAAAGCGCTCTCCGAAGGGCATCGCGCCTTCACCCGCATCGCCATCGTCGCCGACACCGACGCCCCGACGCCGCCGTGCGGCGCCTGCCGGCAGATCCTGTGGGAGTTCGGCGGCAACCTCGACATCACGCTGGCGAATCTGCACGAAGAAAAAGGCACGCATGCGTTGAAAGATCTGCTTCCGCTGCCGTTCGACGCGCGGCTCTTGTGAGAATTGTCAATTTACAATTTAGAATTGTAAATTGAATGCTGCCTACCATTGCGCGCGACGGCGACGCCGTCGTGATGATCGATCAGCGGAAGCTCCCGTCAGAAGAAATCTACGTGCACTGCAAGACCGCCGCGGAGGTGGCGCGCGCCATCAAGTCGATGGTGATTCGCGGCGCGCCGGCGATCGGCGTCGCCGCGGCGATGGGCGTGGCGCTCGGCGTCCGCCGGAGCACCGCGACGGGCACGCAGAAGCTCGCCGCCGAGTTCTACAAGATCTGCGAGATCATGGCGGCCACGCGGCCCACCGCCGTCAACTTGTTCTGGGCGATCGATCGGATGAAGCGCGCATTTGCCGCCGGCGCGGCGGCGGGTGAGTCGGTCGGGCAGATCCAGGATCGCCTCGATTGCGAAGCGGCGCGCATTCACGACGAGGACGTCGCCAGCTGCCGCGCGATGGGCGCGTTCGGCGCCGCCGTCGTTCCAGAAGAGGCGCACATTCTCACGCACTGCAACGCGGGTGCGCTGGCGACCGCCGGCTATGGGACGGCGCTCGGCGTGATCCGCGGCGCCATCGAGGCGGGGAAGCGCGTCACCGTGTTCGCCGACGAGACGCGGCCGTTCCTGCAGGGCGCGCGGCTCACGGCGTGGGAGCTGGTGCGCGACGGGATCGACACGACGGTGATCACCGACAACATGGCGGGCGCGCTGATGCGCCAGGGCGCCGTGAACTTCGTCGTCGTCGGCGCGGATCGCATCGCGGCCAACGGCGACACCGCGAACAAAATCGGAACGTATGGTGTCGCGGTCCTCGCGCGCGAGCACGGAATCCCGTTCTACGTCGCCGCGCCGCTCTCGACGATCGATCTGGGAACGCCGGACGGCGCGCACATTCCAATCGAAGAACGCAGCGCGAAGGAAGTGACGCACATGAAGGGCGCGCAGCTGGCCCCAGTGGGCGCACGCGTCTGGAATCCCGCCTTCGACGTCACACCGCATGAGCTCGTCGCCGGCATCATCACCGAGCGCGGCATTTTCAGAGCGCCCTACAATGAGTCGTTGAAGAAGGCGTTTGAAATTTGAGAATCTCAGGATTTGAGGATCTGAGGATCTGAGGATCTGAGAAGCTGAGGGCGGCGATTTCTCAGATGCTCAAATGCCCACATTCCCAGATTCTCAAATTATTTGTTGATTATGCGGATTCTCGGCATTGAAACCTCCTGCGACGAGACGTCCGCCGCCGTTGTCGAAGAGACCGGCGACGCGGCGCGCCCGTGGGAGACGCGATCGAATATCGTCGCCTCGCAGGTGCAGATTCATCGCGAGTGGGGCGGTGTCGTGCCCGAGCTCGCCTCGCGTCAGCACATCCGCGACATTTCGGGTGTCGTCGACCGCGCGCTGGTCGACGCGCAGACCTCGTGGAGCGGCCTCGGCGCGGTCGCGGTGACGCAGGGCCCCGGCCTCGTCGGATCGCTGCTCGTCGGGGTGTCGTTCGCCAAGGCCGCGGCGGCTACCGCTAATCTGCCGCTGGTGGCCGTGCATCATCTCGCCGGACACATCGAATCGCTCGTGCTGCAGAACGGCGAGCTGCCGCTGCCCTCGGTCGTCCTCGTCGTATCCGGCGGCCACACGAGTCTGTATCTGATCGAGCGCGCGGGCACGTATCAATTGCTCAGCCGCACGAGGGACGATGCCGCGGGCGAGGCCTACGACAAAGTCGCAAAGCTGCTTGGTCTCGGGTATCCGGGCGGACCGGTCATCGATCGCCTCGCGAAAACGGGCAACGATCGCGCGGTCGCCTTGCCGACGACGCGGCTGACGCACGCGGATCGGAACGCGCCGGAGCTGAAAGGCGACCTGGATTTCAGCTTCAGCGGCCTCAAGACGGCGGTGTTGCGATACGTCCGCTCGCGCGAAAAAGACTCCCGTCCCCTTTTTACGGAAAACGAAATTGCGGATGTGGCGGCGAGCTTCCAGCGCGTCGTCGTCACCGTCCTGATCGAGCGGCTGTTCACGGCGGCGCGCCGGTTTGGGGCGCGGAGCGTCGGCGTCGCCGGCGGCGTGTCGGCGAACAGCCGGCTGCGCGCCGAGCTGCAGGAGTACGGCCGCAAGCGCGAGATCCCGACATTTCTGCCGAGCCTGGCGCTTTCCACCGACAATGCCGCGATGATCGCCGCGGCCGGTCTTCGCAAATTCCGCGCGGGTGTCGTGGCGCCGCTCGACTTCAACGCGGACGCCGCTCTCGCGCTCTAGCCGATGAAGGTCCATACCGATTACCTCTGGTTCAACACGAAACGGCGTCAGGAGTTCGTCCGGATCACCGACGAAGTCGCGGCGATCGTGAAGACGAGCGGCGTCAGCGAAGGCACGGTCCTCGTGTCGGCGATGCACATCACGGCCGGCGTGTATGTCAACGACTGGGAAGAGGGCCTCATCGACGACTTTCAAGTGTGGCTCGAGAAGCTCGCGCCCGCCGGACGCGACTACCGGCACCATCAGACCGGCGAGGACAACGCGGATGCGCATCTGAAGCGGACGATCCTCGGTCATCAGGTGGTGCTGCCGATCACGAACGGCGCCCTCGATCTCGGCCCGTGGGAGCAGGTCTTCTACGCCGAATTCGACGGTCAGCGGAAGAAGCGGGTCGTCGTCAAAGTCATGGGCATCTGAGAGCGGCCGGCACATGCCAGATCAGCGGCTGACGCCCGACAGCAGACGCCATCCGGATCGGCCGATTGTGGCGGTCGGCGCCGTGATTCTCGACGGGGATCGCGTGCTGCTGGTGCAGCGTGCACGGGAGCCGCTTCGAGGTGCGTGGAGTCTGCCGGGCGGCGCCGTGGAAGTCGGCGAGACGCTCGACGCTGCGCTCGCACGCGAGGTCCTCGAGGAGACCGGACTGAGCGTCGAGGTCGGCCCCATCGTCGACGTGCTGGATCGTGTCGAGTTCGACGCCGACGGCCGCGTCGACTACCACTACGTAATCGTCGATTACGTGTGCCGACCGTTCGCCGGCGTGGTCGACCACGGCTCAGATGCGCAGGCTGTCCGCTGGGTGCCGATTGTCGATCTCGCCGGCCTGGGTGTGACGGAGAAGGCCATCGAAGTGATTCGCAAAGCGCTCGGTCAGGCGCGCTGAGCGCGCGCGAAGAAAAACCGCCACGCCAGTTCGACGCGTCAGCGCTTCGGCTTCCAGAGAAAATACACGGGCACGCCGAGCAGCACGATGATCAGGCCCGGCCACGTCGTCGCGGTCCGATAGACGAACAGCACCGTCAGGATCGCGGCGGCACCGGCGATGTACAGCGCGGGAATGATCGGGTAGCCGAAGGCGCGATACGGACGATCCGCGTCGGGGCGCGTTTTGCGCAGGCGAAAGATCCCCGTAATCGTGAGGATGTAGAAGATCAGCGCGGCGGAAATGACGTAGTCGAGCAGGTTGTTGTACAGATTGCCGTACGTGCGCGTCAGCGGATCGTAGGTGCGCGGCAGCACGAGAAACGCGGCCCAGAGACCTTCCAGCAGCAGCCCCCAACCCGGCACCTTCGCGGTGTTCAGCTTCGCCACGGACCGGAAGAACAGGCCGTCGCGAGCCATCGCGTAGTACGCGCGCGCGCCGGCGAGAATCAACCCGTTGGTGCAGCCGAAGGTGGAGATCATGATCCCGATGGCCATGATCGTCGCGCCGAGGCCGGGGAAGATGACATTCAGCGTCGCCGTGGCCACGCGATCCGCGGGCGCATGCTGAATCGCGTCGAACGGCAGGGTGACGAGATACGCGACGTTGGCGAGCAGGTACAGCCCGATCACGATGAACGTGCCGAGCGCCAGCGACAGCGGAATGTTCCGCCGCGGATCTTTCACCTCGCCCGCGGTGAAGGTGATGTTGTTCCACGCGTCCGACGAAAACAGCGAGCCGGTTTGCGACACGCAGATCGCGACCAGCAGACCGAAGCCGGTGACCGCCGACACGCCCGGCACGATGTCGACGGTGCCGCGCGCGGCCCACAAGCTGCCGAAATTGTCGGCGACCGCGGCATGATTCCATCCGAGCAGCAGGCCGACGAGGATCAGCCCCAAGAGCGCGCCCGTCTTCGCCGTCGTGAAGACGTTCTGGATGATCTTGCCGTACTCGAGGCCGCGCGTATTCGTCCACGTCAGCAGCGCGATCATGAGGATGCCGACGAACTGCGTCGTCGAGAGCGACAGCGCGTAGCCGGTGCTGAGGTGAACGGGCGCGATCAGATAGTGATCGTCCGCGATCCACGGGACGAGCGCGCCGAAGTACCGCGCGAAGCCCACGGAGACGGCGGCGATCGTCCCGGTCTGGATCACGAGGAACAGTGTCCAGCCGTAGAGAAAGCCCCAGAGCGGCGAGAACGCCTCGCGCAGATAGACGTATTGGCCGCCGGCGCGCGGCATCATCGCCGCGAGCTCGCCGTACGACAGGGCGCCGACGACCGTGAGGGCGCCAGTCAGCAGCCAGGCGACGAGCAGCCAGCCGGGACTGCCGATGTTGCGGGCCATATCGGCTGACACGATGAAAATGCCCGACCCGATCATCGATCCGACGACGACCATCGTCGAGTCGAACAGGCCGAGGCCGCGATGGAACTCGGTATCGAGCCCTGTCGCGGCGACGGAATTGGCCATCGAGCGCTCCTGCATTAAGATGCAGAAACTTACCATGAATCGAGACGATGCCTGGCAACTGCTGACGGAATACACGAAGAGCGACAGTCTGCTGAAGCACGCATTGGCGGTCGAAGCGGCCGTCCGCGGCTACGCCGGACGGTTCAACGAAGACGAGGAGGCGTGGGGCATCACGGCGCTGCTGCACGATTTCGACTACGAGCGGTGGCCGACGCTGGGCGATCACCCAAACAAAGGCGCCGAGATCCTGCGGGACAAGGGCTATCCGGACTGGATGATTCGCGCCATTCTGTCGCACGCGCAGGAAATCACGGGCGTCACCCGCGACACCCTGCTCGAGAAGACACTGTTTGCGTGCGACGAGCTGTCGGGGTTCATCACCGCCGCCTCGCTGGTGCGTCCGAGCAAGAGCGTGTTGGATCTCGAGGCGAAGTCCGTGATCAAGCGTATGAAGGACAAGGCCTTCGCGCGCGCGGTCAAGCGCGAGGATCTGCACGCGGGCGCGGCGCTGCTCGGTCTGCCGCTCGAGGAGCACATCGCCAACGTGATCGGGTTCATCCGGCTGCAGGCCGATGCGCTCGGTCTGCGCGGGACATTGTGACGCGGACCTTTTGCCAGGCGCTGACCGTATATCAAATCAATGGCTGACTCCGAGCCGGTCGTCACGCTCGAGCACGTCACCGTGGCCTACGGCGCCAATACGGCGCTGCGTGAGGTGACCACCGCGTTCGCGCCCGGGGCGGTCGGTCTGCTCGGGCCGAACGGCGCGGGCAAGAGCACGATGATCAAGGCGCTGCTCGGCTTCGTCGTGCCGGCCGCCGGCCGCATGCGCGTGCTCGGACTCGACGTCGCGACGTCGCCCCTCGAGATTCGCGCGCGCATCGGCTACATGCCGGAGAGCGACGCCCATATTCCCGGCATGAATGCCGTCTCGTTCGTCGCCTACTGCGGCGAACTGGCGGGCCTGCCGCGCGTCGATGCGATGCAGCGCGCGCACGAAGTCCTCTTCTATGTCGGCCTCGGCGAGGCGCGTTATCGCAACGTCGAGACGTACTCGACCGGCATGAAGCAGCGGATCAAGCTTGCGCAAGCGCTGGTCCACGATCCCGATCTGCTCTTTCTCGACGAACCGACCAACGGCATGGACCCGAAGGGCCGAGACGAGATGCTCGAGCTCGTCCGCGATCTCGCGCACAACAAAGGCGTGAACCTGATCCTCTCCTCGCATCTGCTGCCGGACGTCGAGTACACGTGCGATCACGTGGTCGTGATGGACAAGGGGCGGATTGCCACACAGGGCGGTATCGCCGCGCTCAAGCAGCCTCGCGGCCGCGTGTTCGAGCTGCGGGTGAAGACACCGCGCGCGGACCTCGAAACGTTTCTCGAGCGGCTGCGCGTCGCGGGGCTCGACTGCCACGCGACGGACGAGGACGTGATGCGCGTCTTCGTACCCGGCGAAGGCGGCGCGCAGCAGTTGTTCGCGCTGGCCGCCGCCGAGCACGTGCAGGTGCGGCACCTGCGGCCGAGCGTGCCGACGCTCGAGGACGTGTTCGCGCACGCGGTGGGTGAACAATGACGCGGAAATCGACGACCGCCAATCGCAGATCGACGATCTAAAGTGCCTATCCACGACCAGGGCTATCGGCGCTACGGCGGGCGACGGGCGGCGCGCGGGCACTCGTGGGCTGTCATTGCGGCCGCCGGCATCCGGACCTTTCTCTCCAAGCGCGCGTTCCTCGGCCTGTTGCTGATCTCGTGGTTTCCGTTCTTCGTCCGCGCGGTCCAGATCTACGCCGCCGCCAACCTTCCGCAGGCCGCGTTCCTGAAGCCGACCGCCGAGACGTTCCGCCAGTTTCTCGACCAGCAGGAGATCTTCGTCTTCTTCATCACCGTCTACGTCGGCTCCGGCCTGATCGCCAACGATCGCCGCGCCAACGCGCTGCAGATTTATCTGTCCAAGCCGCTGACGCGCGCCGAGTACGTGTTCGGGAAACTGACGATTCTGATGGCGTTTCTGCTGCTGATCACGTGGGTGCCGGCCATCGTGCTGCTGATCGTGCAGATCGCGTTCGCCGGCAACTTCAGCTTTCTCGCGCAGAACCTCTTTCTGTTTCCGGCCATCACGCTGTTCTCGATCGTCAGCGTCGTGATGGTGTCCGCGTCGATGCTGGCGCTGTCGTCGCTTTCCAACAGCAGCCGCTACGTGGGCATTCTGTACGCCGCGCTCATCTTCTTCAGCCAGGCGCTCTTCAACGTGCTGCGCTTCGTGACCGGCAGCTCGACGATCGCCTGGATGTCGTTCTCGGCCGACCTCGCGCAGATTGGCAACCTGATCTTCCGGCTCCCGCCGAAGTACGACACGCCCTGGCCGCTCTCGCTGTTCATGGTCGTCTTCCTCATTGCCGTGTCCGGCCTGGTGCTCGAGCGCCGCGTGCGCGGCGTCGAGGTGGTCGCGTGACGACGGCGTGGCGCGAACCGGCCGCGGCGCCGGAGGTCTCACGCGCCGTCCCGATTGTCGGCGCCGATCATCTGTCCAAGTGGTACGGCCAGGTGATTGGCTTGAACGACATCACGCTGACCGTGCCGCCCGGCATCACCGGTCTGCTCGGCCCGAATGGCGCCGGCAAATCGACGTTCATGAAGCTGATCACGGGGCAGCTCAGGCCGAGCAAGGGCGACATCCGCGTCCTCGGCGAACCGATCTGGGCCAACCCGGCGCTCTATTTCCGCATCGGCTTCTGCCCGGAGCAGGACGCGTTCTACGAGCGGATGACCGGCCTCGAATGGGTGAGCGCGCTCGTGCGGCTCAACGGCGTCGAAGAGGCCGAAGCCGGCGCGCTCGCGCACCGCGCGCTGGAGATGGTCGATCTGCTCGACGCGGCCGACAAGAAGATCGGCGCGTACAGCAAAGGCATGCGTCAACGCGTGAAGCTGGCGCAGGCCCTCGTACACGATCCCGAGCTGCTCATTCTCGACGAGCCGCTCGCCGGCATGGACCCGATCGCGCGCCGCAAGACGATCCGGATGATCAAGGACTGGGGCCGCGCCGGCAAGAGCGTCATCGTCTCGAGCCACATCCTTCACGAGATCGAATCGATGACGGCGAACATCCTGCTGATCAATCAGGGCCGCATCCTCGCGGAAGGCAACGTGCACCAGATCCGCGATCTCATCGACGAGCATCCGCACACCGTGCACATCAAGGCGGAGCAGACGCGCGCGCTCGCACGGCAGTTCCTCGCGTACGACGATGTGCTCAGCCTACAGCTGCAGGACGACGCGGTCGTCGTGCAGACGGCGAAGCCGGATGCGTTTTACGCACGGCTCACCGATCT
>Ga0207657_10008269_pt1 | contig 10591 bp, 10 predicted proteins | sample KBSC33metaG_FD_184316 | JGI IMG/M metagenome (GOLD analysis project Ga0207657, IMG submission 184316) | Corn rhizosphere microbial communities from Kellogg Biological Station, Michigan, USA - KBS C3-3 metaG (SPAdes) (version 2) | ecosystem: Host-associated > Plants > Roots > Rhizosphere > Soil ... | reverse complement strand
GATGGGGCGCGCTGGACGTCGGGAAGCTGCAAGCCTTGGCTTGCAGCGGTCGGTAGCGATCTGCGATTCACGCAGATCGCGGACGGCGCAGGGCAGGCTGGATGATGTCCTGGCCGAGGACGATCGTGGCGTCCAGCGTGCCCCAGACCTAGGCGCAAGCCATGGCTTGCGCCGGTCGGGAGCGATCTGCGATCACGCAGATCGCGGACGGAGCGCCGCGCAGCTCGTGGAGTCAACCATCTATACGATGGGGCGGTGCTGGACGCGGTCATCGTTGGCGGAGGGATTGCCGGGCTGGCGTCGGCCTGGGATCTGCGGAACCGCGACATCCTGGTGCTCGAGGCGAGCGACCGGCTGGGCGGCAGGATCCGCTCGGAGACGCGCGATCCCTACTGGCTGAACCTGGGCGCGCACGTGTTCTCGGGGCCTGGGTCGGCCACGGCGCGGCTGTGCGCCGACGTGGGCGTCGAGGTGGCGTCGGTGCCCGGGCAGCTGGCGGCGGTGGAGCTGAACGGGCGGCTGGTGGTGGGCGGACGGCCGGAGCTGTACCCGCTGCGGCTGCCGCTGACGGCGTCGGAGCGAGTCGCCCTGTCGAAGGCCGGCGCGCGGCTGCGGCTGGCGGTGGCGCGCTACCGGAATGCGGCTGCGCCGCGCGAGGGCGAGTCGGCGCCACAGGCGCGGCGGCGGCTGCTGCAGTTTGGGGACGACCAGACGTTCGCGGACTGGCTGGGGCCGATGCCGGGGGACGCGGACGCGCTGTTTCGAACGACGGTGATCCGCTCGACGGCGGAGCCGGAGGAGATATCGGCCGGGCAGGGGATCGGCTACTTCGCGCTGGTGTGGGCGGCCGGCAGCGGCCTGTCGCGCAACATCGTGGGCGGAGCCGGGGTGCTGGTGGACGGGATCGCAGCCGAGCTGGGAGGCAAGGTGGTGACCGGCTGCGAGGTGACGGAGGTGGTGCCCGGCGCCGACGCGGTCACGGTCAGCTACACCCGGGACGGGGTGGCCGAGCAGGTGACGGCCCGCCAGGCGGTGGTGGCGACGCGGGCGTTCGAGGCAGCCGCGATCGTGCGCCGGCTGCCCGACGACACGCAGCGCGCGCTGGAGGCCATCCCGTATGGGCCGACGGTGGTGATGGCGGTGCTGACCGACGAGCGGGGGCCGATGCCATGGGACGGCATCTACGCGCTGGCGACGCCCAAGCGGTCGTTCAACATGCTGTTCAACATCGCAAACGTGGCGCACGCGAAGCCGGGACACCGCCGCTCGGGCGGCAGCCTGATGATGTACCGCTCGGCGCACGGCGCCGTGCCGCTGCTGGAGCTGCCCACCGCCGAGGTGGAGCGCGCGTTCCTGGACGACCTGTATGCGATCTTCCCGCAGGCGCGCGGGCACGTGCGCGAGACGCAGCTCTTGAAGCTGCCGCGGATGCTGCCCTACCCGGCGCCGGGACGGGCCGCGCTGCAGCCGGCGCTTGACCGGCCGCTGGGGCGGCTGCACCTGGCCGGCGACTACCTGGGCGGGGTCTACTCGGACACGGCGATCGCGAGCGGGCAGGAGGCGGCGCTCGCGATCAGGCGCAGCCTGGCCTGATCAGTCGCCGGTCGCCGCGATCGGCAGCCGCAGCCGGATGCGACGCAGCTCACACTCGCCATTGCTGCCACTGCCGGTCAAGGTCAACCGGTAACGCCTGCAGATGGCCGAGGTTGACGAGCCGGAAGCCCATAGCCAGGTCGGAGACCGCAAACAGCGGCGCCAGGGCGACCGGATCGGGGCCACAACGATCGACCTCGCCGGCGACCAGATGCTCGGGCATCAGCAGCTCGGCGGCGAAGCGGTTGGCCTCGCGCTCGCGCAGGCGCTCGGGGCTCTCCGGGTCCGGGCGCAGGTCGGCCGCCCGGCAGAACACGCCGTCCGAGATCTCGCCGACGTGCAGCAGGTAGTGGCCGACCTCGTGGGCGATCGAGAAGCGGCGCCGCTCCCACGGCTCGTGCTCGCTGACCCAGACCTCCTTGCGGGCCGGCAGCAGCATCCCCGACAGCGTGACGCCCTCGGGCGCGCCCGGAATCGCAGCGAGGTCGTCGGAGATGCGGATGCGAAGGCAGCAGAGGCTCTCGCAGAGCTGCTCGACGTCGACCGGCGGCGGGTGCAGGTGGTAGGCGGCGGTGAAGCGGTCGAGCGCCTCGCGGGCGACCGCCCGTTCATCCATCGCCGCCGCCGGTGAAGAGGTCGTCGACGCGCGGGTCGGCGTCGGGCTCGAGCGCGCCCAGGCTCATCAGGGCATCGTCGGCATAGCGAGCGGAGCGGGCGAACTTGAGCCCGCTGGAGGGCGGCGGCTCCACGGCCAGACCGCGGGAGGACTCGAGCAGCGACCGCGGCACGCCCAGCACGGCGGCCAGTGCGGAGACGACGGCGGGACGCACGCGCGCGGGCGAGAGCAGACCAGCCTCGAGCTCGTGCACGTAGTCCCCCACCTGCCGCTCGGAGCCGGGCACCCCCAGCGCCTCGCACAGCCGGCTGACCAGGGTGGCGCGGGTGGTGTGCGTGCGCTCACGCAGCGCCGGCAGCAGCTCCGGCCAGGGGCGGGGCGGCTCCAGCTCGGGACGCACGACCATCTGCTCGAGCTGGCCCTCGGTTACGTCGGCGGGGTGGGTGGCGGCGTAGGCGGCGATCATGCCGGCCAGAACGTCGGCCTGGTCGCCGGCCTCGTGCACCAGCGCGGCTGCATCCGGATGCTGGCCGGACGCGCGCTGTTCGAGGTACTGCTCGAACAGCTCGAGGGCGCGATCGCTCATGGCTGAGCCTCCCGCATCGTGGCCAGCGCCCGGTGCACGATCACGTCGATGTTGCCGGCGGTCGTGTTCAGCTTCGCTGCCACCTCGGCGCTGGAGCGTCCCTCAATGATGCGCTGCCACACGACGTCTCGCTGCCGATCGCCTAGAGGTGCCAGCATGTCGGCGACGGCGGCGGTGACCACGATGTCGTCGAGCGCCGGGTCGTCGGACGCGTCGTCCCACTCGCCCAGCGTCGGCTCCGCCGCCGGCCGGTTGGCGTGGAAGTCGGCGCGGCAGAACATGGCCATGCGCAGCAGCAGACCGACCGGGTTGGTGATCCCGTCGCCTGAGTAGGCCTTGCGCGAGAAGCGCAGCAGCACGTCCGACTCGACGTCGTCGATGGCGCCGGGCGGCACCTTGGCGGCGATGACGGAGCGCACCAGGTCGCGGTGGCGCAGGACGACCAGACCGACGCAGCGCTTCGCCGTCTCGCGGCCGGTGTCGCCCTCGGCCAGCGACGACTGGGCGAGCCGCACCAGCGCCAGGTCGTCGAGCAGGGCGAGGTCGTGGAACCGGTAGGGGTGGAGCGGCACGGACCTATCTTACGAGCGGGGCAGAAGGATGGTCGCTCCATTGCTGGCACGTCGTGGACGGGGAACGGGTTCTTACGGAACGCCGTCAGCCGTGGCGCGCAGTTCAGCGAGGGTACGCTCGAGCCACAGCGCGAACGAGCTCGGCGGGTGGTCTCCCCAATCCCAGTCACCCTGGGCGACGGCCGTCCGCACGGCCACGCCGAGACGGTCGAAGATGACGGTGAGGTCATCCGCCAGCGTCGCCGGGTCGGTGCTCTTGCCGGACTCGCGCCAGTCACGGCGGATCTCCGCCGTGTACGCGGAGAGCGGCAGCGACGACAGGCTCACCGACTGCGATTCCGCCAGGGCGGCCACGATCGTGGTGGCGCGCGTCTCGTTCCGCGCTATCACACCTGCGAGCTCCCAGGCCTGGTCGTCCATCGCGTCAGCCTAGCGAGGAGGACGGGCGGGTGCGGGTGGCCGGCCCCGACCTGTCACAGCATCGGGGCCGACCCACCAGATCGGCTACTTCAGACGGTCGGGATTACTCCCGGGCCCGCATGCCATGCCGGGATTCAGCACGTGCGGATCGAGACCGAGCTTGACATCCTGCCCAAACGACTGCGAGCGGCCACCCGGGCCGTTCGGCGCGATCGTCCGGTCGAGGCTGAGCGGCGCGGTGGGATCGTCGTTCTGTCCGGAGAACACGCAGATCGAGTTGGCGTGCGCCGGCCCGGCGGTCGGCTTGCCGTTGCCGGTGATCTCGCCGGCGCTCGCGGCACTCGCGCTCGCGCCGACGAATACGGCCGCGCTGATCACAGCGACAAGCAATGTCCTGGTACGAATCACGTTGGAGCCCTCCCCTTGGGTCGTGTAGCGCCAGGAATGACGCGCCGACCAGCCTAGTAATCTGGAAAGCTAAAGTCAAGAGAGGTTGCCGAGTCACAGGTCGCCGCCGCGGATGCCACCTGGCTTCCGCGACGGCGACGAGGGTGTGCCTCCGCCAGTGCGACACCGTCGGGAGGTGCGCGCTCAGTGGTCATCGAGCCTCCCTTGGAAGTGCCTGGCGGTTGCGACGCAGGTGTAGGAACGATCGCGACTGGTGTGCTCGCAGGCCGGCGTCGCTTCCGATCTCGGCCGAGAGCGCGTGCTCCAGCTTGTCCCGCTGCGCCCGTTGCAGCAGTTCGGCCTGTCGTTGGCGGCCGAACTCGAGCCGCAGGTTGCTATCGATGTTAAAGCTCACGGGTGTCACCCCCTCTCCGAAACGTAACGTTGGGTCTGTGATGAGAGACATGCAGCGGCCTCCCCCTCTGGGATTGGGTAATACGAATATGCAACAACGCCGCCGACCTACCGGCAACGATGTGTGTGCTATGTGATCGGAGCCGGGGTGGCTACGCGATCGCGCACGGGGTGTGAGTCTGCGCCGCCCCGGCGCGAGACCGGAACCACGCCGAACCAGCGAGCATCGGAGAAACCATATTCATCAAGATGTCGCCTCCCTTCGGCTGTGTGGGCGCTGACTACACGAACGCCAAACATATCATGGCGTCAGGCGTACTGCAAGTACCGATTTTGAGACCGCTCAACCGCGTCGTTGTACGTGTACTGGGCTCACCCCATCACCTGCTCGGCTACGAGACGGTCGGCGAGGTGGGCGAGCGCGCGGCGGGTGCGGGTCTTGATCGTGCCCAGCGGCGCCCCCACTCGTGCGGCCACTTCGCTCTGTGAGAGGCCGTGGAAGTAGGCCAGCTCGATCACCTCGCGCTCGTGATCGGGCAGTCGGTCGACCGCTGCATGGACGTGGAAGGCCTCCTCGGCCGCCGAGGCCCGCTGGTCGGGGCCGGGGCCTTCATCCGGTAGGTCGGGCACCTGCCACTGGCCGGCGGCCGCGCGCAACCGCAGCGCGTCGAACGCGACGTTGCGGGCGATCGTGTACAGCCAGCTCTTGGCCGGCCCCCGCTCGCGGCGGTATCCCGCGGCGGCCCGCCAGACGTTGATGAACGCCTGCTGGACGACGTCCTCGCTGCCGGCACGGTCGCCGATCAGACTGACGACGAGCGTGTACACGGCCCTGCTGTAGCGTCCGTAGAACTCGCGGAAGGCCGTCTCGTCGCGCCGCTGGGCCACGAGTTCGAGCAGATGCTCGTCGCTGCGCGAGGACGGTACGACCCCGAGCGGTGCGGCTCGCCGGGGCTCGACGTGATGCTCCATCGCCGCGGCGCCGCACGGCGCTCGGCGTGGTGCGATTTGTGGGTGAGTACACGGGTTGTGTCGAATCGGGGTGGTCATCCCGGATTTCTCCCTTGAGAGCTGAGAGCGTGGTGGGTGGGCTTCATGGTGTGCCGATGCATCCTCGCCAGGCCGACGCCCGCCCGCATTGGGGTCGACCCCCCGAAGTACCCCCCAACCTGTCTAGGGGCCTGCGACGGCGAGCGCCTGGGCGATCTGGGTGCGCGATCCGATCTCGAGCTTTCGAAACACGCTTCGCAGGTGGTTCTCGATCGTCTTTTCGGTCACGAACAGCGCCTGGGCGACCTCGCGGTTCGTCATGCCCTCGGCGGCCATCCGGGCGACGCGTGATTCGCTGGCGGTGAGCTTGCTGCGGCTCTCGATGGGATCGCGCCGCGGCCGTGCGCCCGCCGCGATCAGCTCCTCGTGCGCGCGCCGCGCGACCGCATCGGCCTGGCAGGCAAGCGCCACTTCGAGCGCCTCGGCCAGCATCGGGCGGGCCTCCGCACGGCGACCGGCCCGGCGCTGCGCGCTTCCCAGAGCGAGCATCGCGTACGCCAGCTCCAGCCGGCCGGGCGACGTCTCCAGCACCGAAACCGCCTCCTCGAGCAGCGGGATCGATTCGTCACGCTCGTGCAGCAGGCTGGCCGCGCGGAGCGCCGCGCCGAGCGGCCGCGGCGCGCCGAAAGCCCGGCAGCGACGCAGCTGTTCGTCGATCAGCGTCCCGGCCTCGTCCTGGCGGCCGGCCGCCAGCAGCAGGGGTACCGCGTCCGAGCGCCAGTCCGAGACGGCGGGCGTGAGGATGCCCCACTCGCGTTCCAGGCGGCCGCACATGGCGTACTCCTCCAGCGCCTGTGCCGCGCGGCCGTTCGCCGCGTCGAGCCGGCCCTTGGTCTCGTGGTGGCTGATCGCGCCGATGGTGATGCCGCGGTCGGCGTCCAGGCCGGCGCTGCGCCACGTCTCGCTGGCCTCGTCGAGCTGGCCGCGCGCGATCTGGGCGTCGACCAGCGCCAGCGCACCGTAGGGGATGCCGCGGAGGGTGATCTCGGGCAGTGCATTGGCGGCGTCGGCCTCTGCCTCGGCCAGCGCACCGCGAAGCCACCAGGTCATGGCCCGCATGTGGCTCGCCACCGAATACGCCGGCGCGGCGCCGCGCCGCCGCGACCAGGCGATCACGTCGGTGAAGATGGCGGTGGCTTCCTCGAGCATCTCGCCCAGCATCAGCACCGTCGGCACCATCCAGAAGGACGCCGCGTCGGGCCCGGGGTCGTCGATCAGGCCGCCGTCGCCGAGGATCTGCAGCGCGATCAGGCGCACCTGCTGCTGGGTGCCGGTCATCGCGGCATCGAGCGCGGCGTGGGCAAGGCCGATGCGGGCCCGCGGCGAGCTGAGCGGGCCGTCGGTCGGGTCAAACGGCGTCGGCAGGGTGGGCAGGCTGCGCCATGCCTCGAGGCTGCTGGCCGCGGTGAAACAGCGGGTGCCCTGCAGGAACAGCCCCAGCTCGCGCTCGGACGCCGGCAGGGCCTGGATGGCCTCGGTCAGCGCCCGCACCGCCTCGGCCGGTCGATCGGTGAGGGTGAGCGCCGTGCCCAGCTCGGCGGCCGCGGCCGCTCGTACCGTCACGCTCACCGGCATCCTGCCGGCGCCGGACAGGTGCTCGACCGCGGTGTCGATGTCGCCGGCGGCGAGCGCGCTCGAGCCGAGCTCGAGCGTCAGCTCGGGCGTCAGGGTTGCGTCCGGCGGCTCTGCCAGCGCCCGCCGCAGGTACGTCGCGGCCACATCCGCCGCACCGCGCTGGCGGGCGGTGCGGGCCGCCAGCCGCAGCACGTCCACCGTCTGGGGGTCACCGCGCGGCCCCGACGCGAGCAGGTGCACTGCCACCCGATCGGGCTCGGCGCCCGCGGCCAGCTGCACCGCGGCCGCGCGGCCGTGCCACTGCATGCGCTCGCCCGGCCCCAGCTCTGCGTAGACCGCCGCCCGTACCAGCGGGTGTTCGAACACGAGCGGCAGCCCCGACTGCAGGATCGCCGCGGCGGCCAGGTCGTCGGCGGCTCGCTGCGCCACCTCGTCGTCCAGCTCGGCCAACCGGGCGGCCATGCCCGGCTCCGCCCGTCCGCCGAGCACCGCGACGGCGCGCGCCAGCCAGGTGCACTCCTCGGGCAGGCCGCGCAGGCGGGCCCGCACCGAGCGATCGACACCGACCGATCGCAGCCCATCGGCCAGCGCGGCGTTGGCGGCGGTCGGCTCGATCTCGCGGCGCACCAGCTCGCCGACCAGCTCGTTGACCAGGAACCCGTTGCCGCCGGTGGCGTCATAGCAGGCGGCCAGGAACTCGGCATCGGCGCCGTGCAGCGTCTGCTCGACCATACGCCCCACCGCCGCCTCGGACAGCGGAGCCGGCCGCACGGCGGACGCGCCGGCCAGCGTGCACAACTCGTCGATCGCCTCCTGCACTCCGCCCGGCTCGTTCGAGCGTGAGGTCACCACCATCGCCAGCCTGAGCCCGTCGGCGCGGCGAGCGACGTACGGCAGCCAGCGCAGGGACGGGCTGTCGCACCAGTGCGCGTCGTCGATCAGCAGCAGCAGCGGCGGCCCGTGCGCGGCGGCGTTGGCCGTGAACCAGTAGAGGCCGTGCAGCGCCGTCAGCGGCGGCTCAAACGCGGCGTTGGTCTGGATCTGCGACAGCACCGGGCCGGCCAGCGCTCCCGCCCCCGCCAACAATGCTTCGCGCTGTTCCTCGTCGGCGGCGGCGAGCAGCGGCTCCAGCAGCTGGCGCACGATCCCGAACGGGAAGGCCTGCTCGAGGTCCGATCCGCGCGCCACCAGCACGCAGAAGTCGTCGGCCGCCTCCCGGGCCTCGATCAGCAGCCGTGACTTGCCGATGCCGGGCGGCCCTTCGATCACCAGCGCGCCGCCGCTGCCGGCCCGTGCGTTTGCAAGCAGACGGTCGAGCGCCTCTGATTCGCGCTCGCGCTCGATCAGCGGTGCGGCGCGCACGGCCACCGACAGATCATAGGCGGTGGTGGCGCTTGTTGCTTGCGAACGGATCCGTGGTTAGACGGCGTCGGCGAGCCGATCGGCCAGCTCGTCGTTCACCGCGCTCGAGGCGACGGCCGTGCGCGTCCCCCAGCGGTTGTCGGTGAGCGTGAGCAGCGCGCGGATGCGCACCGGGATCAGCAGGAACACGTGGATGAACCCGTACAGCAGGAACATCAGGAAGCGCGGGTCGCGGGTGCGGTAGATGGCGTAGCTGCAGCGAAGCAGGCCCATCATGGCGGTGACCGCCACGTAGCGCAGGCCGACGGCCGGGTGCATGAGGATCGCGACCAGCGTGGAGCTCAGGATCAGCACGGTTAGCAGCAGCGGCAGCAGCACCTGCACCGACATCTCAAAGGCGATGTAGGCGCCCAGCCGCGACAGGAACGGCAGCGTCCACAGCACCTCGCGGTAGAAGCTCTTGTTCCAGCGCAGCTGCTGCTTGAGGTAGCCGCGGATCGTCTCCGGGGCGTTGGTGCGGGCGCGCGCCTGGGGCAGGAACAGCGTCTGCGACCCTTCGGAGAGGATCAGGTTGGTGAGGTGGCGATCGTCGCCGTAGGTGCAGGGCGTGCCCTTGAAGGTCTGTGAGATGTAGGCCGGCCAGATCTCCATCAGCACCGACCTGCGGTAGGCGCTGAACGGGCCCGAGCAGCACAGCACCGAGTGGAAGTAGGACTGCGCGGCCCGCTCCTGGTTGAAGGCGACCCAGTAGCGCATGCCGATCAGGCGGGTGAGGATGTTGGCGTTGCGGTTGGTGACGGCGACGTCGCCGGTGACCGCACCGATACGGGTGTCGACGAACGGGCGCACGATCTGGGTGACGCCGTCCGCCGCGATCTCGGTGTCGGAGTCGATGGTGACGACGATGTCGGAGCGGCAGTGGGCGAGCGCGGCGTCCTGGGCGTGGCGCTTGCCGCGGTTGGCCGCCGGCAGCAGCACGTGCCAGCCGGCCAGCGCGCCGTACCGGTCGTAGACGTGGCGCACCTGGTCGCGGTTGGGGGAGCCGTCGTCGACCACGTAGACGTGCAGCTCGCCCTGGTAGTCCTGGTCGAGCAGCGCGTCGAAGCAGGCGGCCAGGTGCTCGGCGTCCTCGTTGTAGCAGGGCACGACCACGTCCACCGACGGCAGCGTCACGGGGTCGGGGAACCCCTGCTTCGAGCGGCGGTAGGCGCGGTGGGCGAAGAACACCTCGAGCACAAAGTGCAGCGCCACCAGCGCGATGTAGACGGCCAGCGTGGAGCGAAGCACGCCGTAGAGGAAGCTCAGGGAGACCTGGGTCATGCCGCGCCTTTCAGCCGAGCGTCGATGATCGACTCGGCCGCGCCGACCACCGACTTGGTCAGGGCCGGGTTGGGATCGTGGTTGGAGCCGGCCCCTCCCAGCAGGTTCAGGATCGAGTCGGCCCACAGGCTGTCGCCCTGCGGGCTGCGCGCCCCCACCGGCACCGTCAGGTCGGAGCTGGCCAGGATCACGATCCGCTCGTGGGAGACGTGTCCGGCGGCGGAGCTGACCGGCCACTCCCAGGTGAGCGCGTGCCAGATGCCGCCGCTGGTGGCCCGGTAGACGTAGTCGTGGCCGACCACGCCGTGGTCGAGCACCACCGAGGTGCTGGCCAGCACGTCCTCGCCGTGGAAGTTGTAGCAGCGCAGCACCGGGTGGGCCGCGAGGGCGGCCAGGTCGGGCGTGTCGATGGCGTCGACCCAGACCGTGAACGGGTGGCTGGTCGGCCGCGCCGGCGTCAGGTGGAAGCGACGCCAGGTGGAGGCCCCGCCGAAGTAGGTCTTGGCCCAGGTGATGGTGCGCACGTCGCCGACCTTCCAGTCGGCGCCGGCGCTGGGATGGCTGTCGAAGGAGGCGACGGCGGGCAGCCCATCGTTGGCGAAGGCCGCGGCGATGCCGGACAGCTGTCCATCGGCGACGCCCAGCCCGGCCGCGATCAGCCCGAACAGCAGCGCCCGCCGGCCGATCGCAAGCGGG
>Ga0207657_10008268_pt1 | contig 10592 bp, 8 predicted proteins | sample KBSC33metaG_FD_184316 | JGI IMG/M metagenome (GOLD analysis project Ga0207657, IMG submission 184316) | Corn rhizosphere microbial communities from Kellogg Biological Station, Michigan, USA - KBS C3-3 metaG (SPAdes) (version 2) | ecosystem: Host-associated > Plants > Roots > Rhizosphere > Soil ... | reverse complement strand
CCTCGACGGAGCCGCCCGCACCGGCGCCGTACGCGTGGCGCACCGAGTTCGACACCGCTTCGGTGAGCGCGAGCTTGAGGTCGGCCATCGAGTCCTCGTCGATCTCGCGCACGCGGGCGAGCCCGGTGAGGGCGAGGCGGCACAGCGTGATGTACTCGGGCTTCGCCGGGATGCGGAGCGTGATCGAGCGCGCACCGTCGCTCGAGCCGATCTCGCCGGTCGTCCCGTTTCGCATCGCGTGCACGCCCTTCAGCCCTTTCCATAGATTGGCGAAGCTAAACCCGCCGATTTCTATCGTATTCGCCCGCGAGCGCAGCGCCCGCGCGGCGTCCCTGAAGCCTGCCCGGTGTGGTCCCGCCTCTAACGCGGCGCGCGGGCCGCGAGCAGCACCTCGAGCGTCCGCTCCTTGCCCGCCCGGAGGATCCGGAAGCCCACCCGCTGTCCAGGCCGCAACCGATTCGTAACAATCCGCACAAGTGAGTCGGCGCCGGACACGGGCCGGCCGGCGACGGCGAGGATGACGTCACCGCCGGCGGCGACCGTCTCGCCCTGGAACTGCACGTCGCGCGTGCTGCCGCGCAGGCCGGCCCGCGCCGCGGGACCGCCGGGGGCGACCTCGTCGACGAGCGCTCCGTGCTCGACCGGCAGCTGGAGCCGCCGGGCGAGGCTCGGCGTCAGGTCCTCGGCCTGGAGGCCGGCGTACGCGTAACGGACGCGGCCGTGCGCGACGAGCTCGGTGAGCGAGCGCTTCGCCGAGTCGATCGGCACAGCGAAGCCGACGCCGGAGGAGCCGCTTTGGTCGCTGCGGATCTGCGCGTTGATCCCGATCGCGCGGCCGGCCGCGTCGAGGAGCGGGCCGCCCGAGGAGCCGTGCGCGAGCGGCGCGTCCGTCTGGATCGCGTCGATCAGCTGGAAATGCGGCGTCGTCAACGCTGCGATCGAGCGGCCGACGGCGGAGACGATGCCCGCCGCGAGCGAGTCGGTGTTCCCGAGCGGGCTGCCGATCGCGACGACGGGCTCGCCGACGACGACCGCCGCCGAGCGGCCGAGCGGCAGCGCCTCGAGCGCGTGCGCGGCCGGTGCGACCTTGAGCACGCCGACGTCGTCGAAGACGTCGAAGCCGACGATCCTGGCCCGCACGCGATCGTGATCCGCGAACTCGACGTAGACGCTGGACGCGGCCTGCACCGCACCCGTCGTCTCGCCCGCGTTCGAGATCACGTGGGCGTTCGTGAGGATCGTCCCGTCACGGCCGACGACGAACCCCGACCCCTGCGCGGCCGTGCCGCCGAAGTAGGAGAACACCGTCACGACCCCGGCCGAGCGGCGCGCGTAGATCCGTGCCGGCGAGAAGGCGCCCGCAACGGGTGCGGCCGGCACGGGTGCGGAGGCCGCGGCCGGCTCGTGGACGACGACGGTTCGTGCCGAGCCGTCACCGACGAGGCCGCCGGCGCGGCCGATCCCGAGCGCCGCGGCCCCGCCGAGCGCGGCGCAGGCGAGCGCCAGGGCAGCCGTGCGCAGCATTCTGCGGGACTGTAGCCCGCCCTGCGACTTGCCCGTGAACCGCGACCCGCGCACCGTTTTCACGTGGAAAGAGCAGGCCCCGCCGAACCCGCGTCCTAGACTAGAGCGCCGTGGCCGCCCCCCCGCCTGCACCGGAGCGGCGCCGCCCGCGGCGCGGCTCGCTCGAGCGGCCGGTCAACGGGCGCCTCTACCGCGGCACCTGGCTCCTCGTCGGGCTGCCGCTGCTCGTCCTCGCCTTCAGCGTCGCCCGTCCCGCCGCCCTCCAGCCGCCGAACCTCCCATCCGCCTTCGACCAGGACGCCGCAACGGCGCTCGCGCGCGACCTCGCGGATCGCTGGCCGAGCCGCCTTCCCGGCACGCCCGGCGCCACCGGCGCGACCCGCTGGTTCACGGACGCCCTGCGGCCCTACGGGTACCAGGTCCGCCGCGAGTCGTTCACCGCGCAGGTGCCCGGCCGCGGCGTGACCCGCCTCGTCAATCTCGTCGCGACGCGTCCGGGCCGCTCGCCGAAGACGATCCTCGTCGTCGCGCACCGTGACGACGCCGGCACCGGCCCGGGTGCGAACGACAACGCCTCCGGCACGGCCGCGATCCTCGAGCTGGCGCGCGCCTACGCCCCGAGCGCCGGCCCGGTCCGCGTCGGGCTCGCGTACACGCTCGCCTTCCTCTCCACCGACGGCGCCGTCTACGGCGGACTCGGCGCCGCCTGGTTCGCAGCCCACGCCCCGGAGCGGCGGAACGTGATCGCGGTCGTCAACCTGGACTCGATCGCGGGCGCCGGCCGCGCGCGTCTCGAGCTCGGCGGCGACACGCCGCGCTCGCCCACCCCAGGCCTCGTCGAGACCGTCCGCGCGACGCTCGAGGCGGAGACCGGCTCCGAGCCGACCCGCCCGAGCGCGCTCCGACAGCTCATCGACCTGGGCTTTCCCTACAGCCGGTACGAGCAGGCGCCGTTCGTGACGCGCGGCGTGCCGGCCGTCACGATCACGACCGCGCCCGACCGCCCGCGGAGCGGCCTGCACGACGACCCCGGCACCCTTCACGCCGCCCGGCTCGGCCAGATCGGCCGCGCGACGCAGAACGCGGTCGACGCGATGCAGCAGGGCGTCGCGCTCGAGCCCGGCCCGCCGAGCTACGTCTACCTCGGCAGCCGTGTCGTACGCGGCTGGGCAATCGAGCTCGTCCTCATCGGAGCCCTACTCCCGTTCCTCGCCGCGGCCGTCGACCTCTTCGCCCGCTGCCGCCGGCGGCGCATCCGCATCGCCCCCGCCCTGCGCAGCTATCGAACCAGGCTCGCGTTCTGGCTCTGGTGCGGCGCCCTCTTCGGGCTCTTCTCCCTCCTCGGTCTCTGGCGGGACGGCGCCGCGAGGCCCCCCTCGCTCGAGAGCGTCTCGTGGCCGACCGGAAGCCTGATCGCGCTCGCGACGCTGGCCGGCCTCAGCTGGTTCGCCGCGCGCGAGCGGCTGCTTCCCCGACGGACGCTCCGCGCGGAGGACGAGCTCGCGGGTCACGCGGGCGCGCTCCTCGCCCTCGGCGTGGTCGCGCTCCTCGTGGTAGCCACGAACCCGTTCGCCCTCATCTTTCTCCTGCCGTCGCTGCACATCTGGCTCTGGCTGCCCCAGCTCCGCGAGAGCCCGGCCTGGGTTCGGACGACGGTTCTGGTCGCGGGCCTCGCCGGCCCGGCGCTCCTCCTCTGGTCGTTCGGCAGCCGTTTCGGACTTGGCTGGGACGCACCGTGGTACGTCGCGTGGCTCTTCGCCCTCGGCTATGCACCGCTGCCGAGCTTCGTGATCGTGCTCGCCTGGGCGGCAGCGGCCGGACAGCTCGCCGCCCTCGTCGCCGGACGCTATGCACCGTACCCCTCGGCCGCCGAGCGCCCGCCCCGCGGGCTCGTTCGCGAATCGGTGCGGCGGCTCGTGCTCGCGCGGAGGCGCCACCGCGCAGCTGCGTCGGAGCGCCGGGCGCTCGGCGGCTGAGCTCCTCGACCTACTGCAGTCGGGTCTTCACCTGGGTCTTCAGTTGGGGGCTACTCGAGCAGACCGTGCCGCAGCCAGGAGACAGGCGCTCCGGCTGGAAGCTCGCCCTCGCCGCGCGGCACGTGCACGAGCGCGTCGGCCGTCGCAGCACGCGCGATCATGTGCGACTCCTGGCCGGAGAGCGGCTCGAGCATCGCGCCGCCGTCCGGGTCCAGGCGGAAGCGCGCCCGCACGAACTCGTCGCGGGCGTCGTTCCGCCGCAGCCCCGTCGCGAGCCGTCCGGTCTCGAGCCGCGGCAGCGGTCGGCGGAGCCCCTGCAGCGCGCGCAGCGCCGGCTTGACGAAGAGCTCGCAGCCGACGAGCGACGACACCGGATTACCCGGCAAGCCGAACACGAGCGTCGCGCCGCGCACGCCGAACGAGACCGGCTTGCCCGGCTTGATCGCGACGCGCCAGAAGACCTCCTCGACCCCGAGCTCGGCCTCGACCCGCCGCACGAGATCGTGCGGCCCGACCGAGACGCCGCCCGAGCTGACGAGGACGTCCGCCGCGAGCCCGCGTTCGAGCGCGGCCCGGTGTGCCGAGTCGTCGTCGGCGACGCGCGGGAGGAGCTCGATGTCGGCGCCGGAGGAGGCGAGCGCTGCCGCGAGCATGAGCCCGTTCGACTCGTAGATCTGGCCGGGCGCGAGCGGGTCGCCGGGCGCCGCGAGCTCGCTGCCCGTCGCGAGGAGCGCGACGCGCGGGCGGCGAGCGCACTCCAGCTCGGCGACGCCGGCTGCGGCGAGTGCGCCGACCTGCACCGCGCCGAGCCGTACCGCCGCGCCGACGACCTCGGCGCCCAGAGCAACGTCACCACCGCGCGGACGAATGTGCGCGCCGTGCGCAGGACGTTCCGCCACATCGATCCGTTCGTTGTCACGATGGACAACATACTCGACGGGCACGACGGCATCCGCGCCGCTCGGGACGACGCCGCCGGTGGAGATCTCGATCGCCTCGCCGGAAGCGAGCTCGTGCGCCGACGGCCCGCCGGCGGCGACACGGTCGACGACGCGGAGCGAGCCGGGGAGGTCCGCCGCGCGCACGGCGTAGCCGTCCATCGCGGAGCTCGCGAACGGCGGCAGGTCGACGCGAGCGTTCACGGCCGCCGCGGTCACCCGGCCCAGCGCCCTGCCGATCGCGACCGGCTCGGACCCGAGCGGCCTCGCGCGCGCGAGCACGAGGGCCTGCGCCTCGTCGAGGGTGAGTAGATCTGCCACCTTCAGCGCATAACGTAACCGGATGCCCGACGACGTCATCGCCGGCCGCTACCGGCTCGACGAGCTGCTCGGGCGGGGCGGCATGTCCGAGGTGTGGCGCGCGGTCGACGAGGAGCTCGACCGTCCGGTCGCGATCAAGCTCCTCGCGCCGGACGCCGACACCGCCCGCTTCGAGCGCGAGGCGAGGGCGTTCGCGTCGCTCGGCCACCCGAACGTCACGCAGCTCTACGACTACGGCGAGGAACGCGGGCGGCCGTACATGGTGCTCGAGTACGTGCCGGGCGGGACGCTCGAAGACAGGCTGCGCGACGCCGAGCCACTCGCCGACGACGAGGCGTTCGCGATCGCCGCGGGGATCGCGGCCGGCCTCGCCCACGCGCACGCGCGCGGCGTCGTCCACCGCGACCTCAAGCCGTCGAACGTGCTCTTCGACGACGAGGGCCGGCCGAAGATCGCCGACTTCGGGATCGCCCGCATGAGCGCCGGCGAGGGCACGCTGACCGAGGCGGGGACGGTGCTCGGGACGGCCGCCTACATCTCGCCCGAGCAGGCGATGGGGCAGCCCGCGAGCACCGCGTCGGACGTCTACTCGTTCGGCGTCATCCTCTATCGGATGCTCACGGGCCGTCTCCCGTTCGAGGCGACCGACCCGATGCAGCTCGTGATCCAGCATCGCGACGAGCTCCCGCCGCCGATCGGCGAGCTGCGGACCGACGCACCGGCTGTGCTCGAAGCGACCGCGACGGCGGCTCTCGCCAAGGACCCCCGCGCCCGGCCGCCCGACGGAGCCGCGCTCCTCGCCGAGCTCGGAGTGCCCTCGGGTCCCGGGGTGACGACCGCGACCGCTGTCCTCGCAGACGACGCCACCCGGGTGCTTCCCCGCGCCGGCGCTCCGGCGAGGCCCGAGCCTGCGCCACCACCACCCCCGCACGGGCGAAGCCGCCTGCCGCTCGTCGTCGCGGCGGTGGCGGTCCTCGCCGTCGCGGGCGCAGCCCTCGCCTATGCGGTGACGCGACCGTCGTCGGCGCCGGGCGACACGGGAACGTTCACGGCGACCACCTTGCCCTCGGAGAGCGTCGCGACGTCGGCGACCGAGTCGACGACGGCCCCTACCGAATCGACGACGCGTGCGACCTCGACCGAGCCGACCACACAGACCGAGCCGACGACGGCTCCGCGCACGACGGCCCCGACAACCGTTCCGGTCACCGTGCCGACGACCGCGCCGCCGACGACCGCGCCGCCCACGACCGTGCCGGCGACGACCGTTCCCCTGACGACGACCGCCGCAGCCCCGGCGACGACGACGGGCTCGACGACGACCGCCGCGGCCGCCCCGTAGACGCCACGGCTCGTAGACGCTACGGCGCCTAGGCGCTACGGCGAAGGCGGCGCCATCTCGGTCGTCGCGGGGGGCGGCGGCTGCGCGGTGGTGACCGGCGGCGGGGGCGCCGTGGTCGGAGGCGGCGCGGTCGTCGGAGCCGGCGGCGCCTGCGTCGTCGTGTGACGCGGAACGGTCGCCGTCGACGTCGACGGCGCCGAGGGCGAGGCGGCGAGCGGCGGCGTCCCGTACGAGCCGCTGTACTGGTACTGCCCGCGCCAGCTCGTCCACGTCGGCTGCGAGCGCGCCGGCGGGAACGGCACGTCGGGACGCCTGCCGATCGCCGTGTCCATGTAGAGGTGCCAGATCTGCGCCGGGAACGACGGCCCGGAGACCGCGATGCCGTGCACGTTCAGCATCGGGATCTCGCCGCCCGGGAACCCGATCCAGACGGTCGCGACGAGCCGTGGCGTGTAGCCCGAGAACCAGGCGTCGGCGTACTGGTCGGTCGTGCCGGTCTTGCCTGCATCGGTGTGGTTGTAGACGTGCGCGCCGGTCCCTGTTCCGTAGAGCATGTTCTGCTCGAGCACCTGCGTGACGGTCGACGCGACCCAGTCGGGAATGACGCGCTCCCGCTGCGGCGAGCCCCAGCCGGCGTCGGTGTCGGTCTTCCCGTTCGGGAGCACGACCTTCGTGATCGCCATCGGCTTGGAGTAGACGCCGCCCGCGGCGAGCGTGGCGTAGGCGGACGCGAGCTCGATGGGCGTCACCGCAACCGACCCGAGCGCGATCGACGGCACCGGCTCGAGCGGCGAGGTGCGCACGCCGAGCTTCCGCGCCATCGCGACGATGTTCTCCGGACCGACGTCGAGCGAGAGCCGCGCGAAGACGGTGTTGTCGGACTGCACCGTGGCGCTCGCCACCGACTCGACGCCGTGGTAGGTGTGCTCATAGGTCGCGACGTTCCAGGCGCAGTTCGGATCGAGCGGGTTGCACGTCGAGTCGGGTTGGTAGTGCAGCGGCGCCGACAGGTACGAGGTATGGAACGGGTCCATGCCGCGCGCGACCGCGGCGGTGAGCGCGATCGTCTTGAACGTCGAGCCCGGCTGTCGCCGCGCGCTCGTCACGAAGTTGAACTGATTGCCCTTGCGTCCAGGCGTGACGGCCGCCATCGCCTTGATCGCGCCGCTCCGCGGGTCGATCGAGATGATCGCGGACGCCGGGTCGGTGGGCTCGGTGAGAACGTGGGTGATCGCCGACGTCGCCGCCCGCTGCAGCCCGGGATTGATCGTCGTGTAGACCCTGAGACCGCCTTCGCGCACGGTGTTCGACCCGTACTCCTCCTGCAGCAGCTCCTGGACGTAGCTGAAGAAGTACGGCTCGCGGATGCGGATGAAGCGGCGTCCGGGCTTCAACCCGAGCGTGCGCGACGCCTTCGCCGCCTCGAACTCGGACGAGGTGATGTCGCCGTTCACGAGCATCGCGCGCAGCACTTCGTTCCGCCGGCCGAGCGCCGCGGCGGGGTTGCGGAACGGGTCGTAGCTCGACGGCGCCTGCGGCAGACCGGCGAGGAGGGCGGCCTGGTTCAGCGTCAGCTTCTTCGCGGTGCGGGAGAAGTAGGTCTCGGCGGCGGCCTCGATCCCGTAGGCGTGGTTGCCGTAGAAGACCTGGTTCATGTACGCGGTCAGGATCCGATCCTTCGACCATTGCCGGGAGAGCTTGATCGAGAGGCAGGCCTCGACGAGCTTGCGCTTGAAGGTCCGCTCGCGCGAGAGGTAGAGGTTCCGCACGAGCTCCTGCGTGATCGTCGAGCCGCCCTGCACGACCTTGCCCGCGCGCACGTCGGCGACGAGCGCGCGCGCGATCCCGACCGGATCGACGCCGCCGTGCGAGTAGAAGCGGCGGTCCTCGATCGCGACGGTGGCCTTCGGCACCCAGGTGCTGATCTCCGGGCGAGTCACCGGCGTCCGGTTCCGCTCCGCCGGGATGACGCCGAGCTCCGAGCCGTCGGCGGCGTAGACGAACGAGTTCTGGCCGACCGCGACCGGGCGGAGCGAGTCGAGGTCGCACCGCGAGCCGAAGACCGCCGTGGCGCCGACCGTGCCCGCGACGAGCACCACCACCGGGACGACGACGAGCGCAGCGATGACGACGGTCCGCCGCGAGCGGTGCTTGCGCGAGCGCACGCGGCGCTTGCGGCGGCGACGACTGCTGCCGAGCGGCTCGCTCGAGCGGCGGCGTCGCTGCGGTGGACGCGCGGGGCTCATCCCCAGACACCGAGAGCCCGCAGGCGCGCGTGTGCGCGCACGCGCAGGTCGCGCTCGAGCTGCTGCGCGTCGTCCTCGTCGCGCGCGGCCGCGCGGACGGTGACGGTGGCGCTGCCGTCGAGGGAGCTGACGTACACCGAGGCGTCGCTCTCGTCTGCGACCTCTGCACGTAGCCCGTCGACTGCAGCGCCGAGATCGGCTGTGAGCGGAACCTGCACGGTGACCTCTGCGAACGTCTCCCTGCTGCGAATCGTCGAGTTGCGGATGGTATCCGAGGCCAGCTTCTCGTTCGGGACGACGAGCCGGGCGCGGTCCTGCGTGCGGATGTACGTGTAGGTCAGGCCGATCTCCTCGACGATGCCTTCCTCGCCCGCGTAGGTGACCCGGTCGCCGAGCCTGACCGGCTGCGTGACCGCGATCAGGACCCCTGCGACGAAGTTGCCGAGCGTTCGCTGCGACGCGAAGCCGATGATCACCCCGAGGACGGCGGACGAGGCGAGCAGCCCGCCGGCGATGGCGCGTACCTGCGGGATGACGAGCAGCGCCGAGAAGAAGCCGACGACGAGGATGGAGACGGTGACCGTGCGGCGCAGAACCCGGTAGCGCGTCGCGGCTTCCGGCGCGAGCGCGTGCCGCGCGAGCCGCCAGTCGATGAGCCGCGCAAGCAGCGTGACGACGACGAAGACGGCGCCGGCGACGATCAGGCGATGCCAGAAGGGCATACGGCGTTCCTCCTTCGACGGCGGGCGGCGGGATCCTCAGTCGAGGGGCTGCCAGCCGAACGCGGAGCCGGCCCGCGTCACGCGGCCGAGGCCGAGATGGCCGAAGCCGACGAGGCGGCCCGAGTCGGCGAGCTGCGGGAGGAGCCGCGCCCTCGTTGCGGCGAGCGCCGCCGGATCCTCCTCGAAGACGTAGGCGAGACCCGGGTCGGCGAGCTGGAGCTCGTGCACCGCGAGATCGCCCGCGAACGTCGCCCCGTCGAGCTCGACGATGCAGTGACCGGGCGTGTGGCCGCCGGTGGGTACGAGGCGCACTCCGGGCGCGGGCTCCGCCGGCCCCTCGACGAGCTCGAGCCGGCCGGTCGCGTGCAGGCCGATCACGTTGTCGCGGACGTACGCCCGGTCGGGCCGTACGCCGGTGATCCACTCGTAGTCGGCGCGCTCGACGACGTAGCGTGCGTTCGGAAAGAACGGCTTGCCGTCGCGCATGTTCCAGCCGACGTGGTCGACGTGCAGATGCGTGAGGACGACGAGCGAGACGTCGCCGGGCGACACGCCGGCGCGCTCGAGCTCGGACGGCAGCAGGCCCTCGCGGTCGGGCAGGAACGGGTCCTCGCCGCCGGGCGGTCCCACTCCGGTGTCGACGACGACCGTCTGCCCGCCCGCGCGCACGAGGTACGCGTAGAAGGGGAGCCGCCATTCGCCGTCGTCGTCCACGCCGAAGGCCTCGCGGACGGTCGCGAACGTGCCGGCGGCGTCGAGCAGCGGCGTGATCATCCGTCGAGCGGCAGCGGCCGCCGGCCTGCAAAGCCGTCCTCGATCGTGTGCCAGTGCGCGACGTGGTCCTCGCCGAGCATCCAGCAGAGGAGCACCGTCTCGCCGTGACGGAGAGCGGGGAAGTCGACGAGCCCTTCGTCGATGTCCTTCACCTGCAGGCCGAGCTCGACGACGGCGTCGATCGCCTGGGCGAGCTCGCGTGCCTCGCGCTCGACCTCTGCGGCCGTCTCCGCGAGCTCGGCGGGCGGGATGCCGCCGCCGTTGCCGCGGATGCGAAGCTCGAGCTCCTCCTGGCGGGCGAGCGCCGCAACGTGCGCGCGCCTGTGAGCGACCATCTGCTCGACGAGCGGCCGCACCTCCGCGAGCGCCGCGTTCGCCTCCTCGGGGGTGAAGTGGCGCACGCCTGCAACCCTATGCGGCGATGGAACCTCGTGTGAACCGCGCCCGGGTCGTCTGCTGGGCGGGGCTCGTCGCCCTCATCGCAGGGCTCAACTACTACGCGCGCTTCACCGATTCGTCGCCGTCCTCGGGACCGAAGGGGCGCGACGAGGTGTACAGCTGGTCGGCGTTCACGGGCGGGCTCGTCGTGTACGCGATCTGGCTCGGTGTCGTGCTGGCGATCGCCGCCGACCGGAGCGACCTGCTCGCGTTCCGCCGGCCACGCTCGTGGCCGCGCGCGCTCGCGTGGTGCGCGGGCGCAATCGTCGGGATCTACGTGTTGTCCGGCATCGTGTCTCTCATCCCGCTGC
>Ga0207657_10008267_pt1 | contig 10592 bp, 9 predicted proteins | sample KBSC33metaG_FD_184316 | JGI IMG/M metagenome (GOLD analysis project Ga0207657, IMG submission 184316) | Corn rhizosphere microbial communities from Kellogg Biological Station, Michigan, USA - KBS C3-3 metaG (SPAdes) (version 2) | ecosystem: Host-associated > Plants > Roots > Rhizosphere > Soil ... | reverse complement strand
AAACTCGCTTCCGAGCACCCGGGCTGGTGGCAGATGCAGGGTAAGTTGAGATGATTTGTGAAGAAGCCTTTTGCATCGCGGGCGAGCCTCGTCCCGGCGGTATCCTCGTCGTTTCCGACCACGCTTCCAACCGCGTGCCCGACGATATCGATCTCGGCATCGCTCCGGCCTTGCTCGATGAACACGTCGCCATCGACATCGGCGTCGCCGGAGTCGCCCAGCGAATGGTCGAGCAGCCGGGGTTCGCCGCCTTCCTCGCCAACGTCAGCCGGCTGGTGTGCGACTGCAATCGCGATGAGGATGCGCCGGCGGTGGTGCCGCATGCGAGCGACGGCCACGCGATCCCCGGCAACCTGTTCGATGTCGAGGGCCGGGAGCCTCGGCTCGAACGCTTCTATCGACCCTTTCATCACGCGCTAGCCGACTTGCTCAGGCGCGCGCCTCCCAAGCTGATCGTCTCGCTGCACAGCTTCACACCCTCGCTCGCCAGCCGGCCGGAGGAGCAACGCCCGTGGCATTGCGGAGTGCTTTACAACACCGACGAGCGCGGGGCGCGCCTGGCGATCCCGCTGCTCGAAGCCGAGGGGCTGACCGTCGGCGACCAGCAGCCGTATTCGGGCAAGCTGCTCAACGCGACGATGAACCGCCATGCCGAGGCCCACGGACGGCCCTATTTCGGGATCGAGATCCGCCAGGACCTGATCTGCGACGCCGGCGGACAGGCAGAATGGGCCGATCGGCTGGCGCGCATTGCCAACAGGGTTGCGCTCGACTTGCCATGAGGGCAGGGCGCTCCCGCGCAATTTCTCGCATCATGGAACCTCGATGAGCAATCGTTTCGACAAGTCCCGCCTGCCCAGCCGGCACGTTTCGGTCGGCCCCGAACGGGCGCCGCATCGCAGCTACTACTACGCGATGGGGATGACCGAGGAAGAGATCGCCCGGCCGTTCGTCGCCATCGCTTCGGCGGGGAACGACAGCGCTCCGTGCAACACCACGCTCGATCCGCAGGCGAACATCTGCCGCGCAGGCGTAATCGAGGCCGGCGGCACGCCGCGGCGGTTCAACACGATCACCGTCACCGACGGTATCGCCATGGGCCATCAGGGCATGAAGAGTTCGCTCGCCAGCCGCGAGGTGATCGCGGATTCGATCGAGCTGTCGATGCGCGGGCACTGCTATGATGCGCTGGTCGGTTTCGCAGGCTGCGACAAGAGCCTGCCGGGCATGATGATGGCCATGCTGCGGCTCAACGTGCCGTCGATCTTCGTCTATGGCGGCTCGATCCTGCCGGGGCGCTTCAATGGCAAGGATGTCAGCGTCAAGGACGTGTTCGAGGTGGTCGGTCGCTACGCCGCCGGCGCTTGTCCGCTGAGCGAACTGATCGCTCTCGAAAAGGTCGCCTGCCCGGGCCACGGCGCGTGCGGCGGGCAATACACCGCCAACACCATGGCCTGCGTCGGCGAAGCCATCGGATTATCCTTGCCGAACAGCAATATGGTTCCGGCTCCTTATGAAAGCCGTGAAGAGATTGCGATTGCTGCGGGCCGGCAGGTGATGACCCTGCTCGAGCGCAACATCCGCCCGCGCGACATCTGCACCCGCGAAGCGTTCGAGAACGCCGCGCGGATCGTTGCCGCGACCGGCGGCTCGACCAACGGCGCGCTGCACCTGCCGGCGATGGCGCACGAGGCCGGCATCGAGTTCGACCTGTTCGACGTCGCCGAGATCTTCAAGACCACGCCTTATTGCGCCGACCTGCAGCCTGGTGGACAGTACCTCGCGCGCGACATGTACGAGGCCGGCGGGGTCTACATGCTGATGAAGACGATGCTTTCCGAAGGCCTGCTCCACGGCGAGTGCCTGACGGTGACCGGCAAGACGCTGGCTGAGAACATCGACGAGGTCACCTGGAACCCCGACCAGAAGGTGATCTACGACGCGAAGACCCCGATCACGCCGACCGGCGGCGTCGTTGGCCTGCGCGGCTCGCTCGCGCCCGATGGGGCAATCGTCAAGGTCGCCGGCATGCACCGCTTGCAGTTCTCCGGCCCGGCGCGCGTGTTCGATTGCGAGGAGGACACTTTCGCCGCCGTCGAGAACCGCGAGATACAGGAAGGCGAGGTCCTCGTCATCCGCTACGAAGGCCCGAAAGGCGGGCCCGGGATGCGCGAAATGCTCGCCACCACGGCGGCGCTCTATGGCCAGGGCATGGGTGAGAAGGTCGCGCTGATCACCGACGGGCGGTTCTCGGGCGCGACGCGCGGCTTCTGCATCGGCCATGTCGGGCCGGAGGCCGCCGACGGCGGGCCGATCGCTCTGGTCGAGAACGGCGATGTGATCTCGATCGACGCCGAAGCCGGGACGATCGACCTTGAAGTCGCCCAAGAGGAGCTTGCAAGGCGCCGCGCGGCGTGGAAACCGCGCAGCAACGATTACCAGTCGGGCGCGCTGTGGAAATATGCCCAGCAAGTCGGCCCGGCGTTCAAGGGGGCCGTGACCCACCCCGGCGCGGCGGCGGAAACGCATGTTTATGCGGATATCTGACGCCGGCTGAGCGATGACGGTCGCTCAGCAGATCCTCGCCGTCGCACAGATGCGCACGGCCGAAAAAGCGCTGATGGCCGTCGGCGACACGGTCGACAGCCTGATGCAGACCGCGGGCAGGGGCGCGGCCGAATGGATCTGGCGCGTCGCCGCGGGGCGCTCTGTGACCGTGCTGTGCGGGCCGGGCAACAATGGCGGTGACGGGTACGTCATCGCCGAGACCTTGCGCCGACGCGGTCTGGCGGTGACTGTCGTCGCGCCGATGGAGCCGAAGACCGAAGCCGCACAACGGGCGAAAGCGGGGTACCGCGGGACTGTTTCGGACACCGGCAAGGGCGGCGTATTCATCGACTGCCTGTTCGGCAGCGGCCTGACCCGATCGCTCGGGCCCGAGCTCGCAGGGCTTCTGCGCGACCTGGCGCGACACCATCACGGCCGAATCGCTATCGATTTGCCAAGCGGGGTCGACAGCGACAGCGGCGCGCTGCTCGATGACGACTTGCCGCATTACGATCTCACCATCGCGCTCGGGGCGTGGAAGTTCGCCCACTGGCTGATGCCGGCGATGGCGCGAATGGGCGAACGGCGCCTGGTGCCAATCGGGGTCGCGCCGACACCGGGCGCGGCGGCCCTGCTCGAGCGGCCATGTTTTAGTGCGCCGGCCATCGACGCGCACAAGTACACGCGTGGCCTCGTGCTGATGATCGGCGGTACAATGGCGGGCGCCTCGGTGCTTGCCTGCGCCAGCGCGCTTCGGGCCGGGGCGGGGGCGGTTCGCCTGGCCTCGGCCCATCCGCCTCCCTCGCTGCCGCCCGACGTGGTGCTCAAGCATCAGCCGCTTGAGGAAGTGCTGAACGATGCCCGCAACGGGGCCTTGCTCGTTGGCCCCGGACTTGGTCTCGGAGCGGAGGCCGAGCAGCGCCTGAAGACGGTGCTCGCCGCCAACCTGCCGACCGTCGCCGATGCCGATGCGTTGACAATGCTCACGCCCGGCTTCGTCCAGGGGCACAACGCGCCGCTGATTTTGACCCCTCACGCCGGCGAGCTGGCGCGGCTGGTGAAGAGCTTCGCCATCGACCGCGAGGGTAAGATCGCCCAGGCGAAAGCCCTCGCCGAAGCGACCGGAGCGGTTATCGTGGCGAAAGGACCGGACACCGCGATTGCTGCGCCGGATAGCCGCGTGGTTCTGGCGCCGTCGCCGACGAGCTGGCTCGCGGTGGCCGGGACGGGCGACGTGCTGGCCGGCGTCGCGGCAAGCCGTCTGGCGGCTGCCGGCGATCCGTTCGCCGCCGCCTGTGAAGCGGTATGGCTCCACGGCGAGGCCGCGCGCCTGGCCGGTCCCGCCTTCCTCGCCTCGGACCTCGCCAAAACGATCTCGCGCGCCTACGCCGCCGCACTGTGAGCGAGCCTGAAACGATCGTCCGCGTCGCCGCGAAAGGCGACGGCGTCACCGCGTCGGGCCGCCACGTTCCGCTCGGGGCGCCAGGGGACGTGGTCCGGGAAGATGGCGCGTTGTTGCCGGGGCCGCACCACGCCACACCGCCGTGCCGCCACTTCGGGAGCTGCGGCGGCTGCCAGTTGCAGCATCTCGACGAAGAGACGCTGGCCGGGTTCGTCCGCGACCGGGTGGTCAACTCGGCCGAAGCGCAAGGCCTCGCGCCCGGGAAGGTGGCTCCCGTGCATCTGTCGCCGCCACGCTCGCGCCGCCGGGCGACCCTTCACGGAGCAAACGGCGGCGGGCGGCCGGTGATCGGCTTTCGCGAGGCGCACTCGCACCGCATCGTCGACATGCGCGAATGCCATGTCCTGGCGCCCGAGCTGTTTGCGCTCGTCGAACCGCTGCGGCGGATGATCGGACAGCGCGCAGGAAGGTACGCGCTGTCGATCGAGCTGGCGCTGGTCGACCAGGGCGTGGAGTGCGCGATCACCGGACTGGGGGTCGAAGGCCTCGAGCAGACCGAGGCACTGCTCGATTTCTGCCGCCAGCAGCGTCTCGCGCGGCTGGTGATGGACCAGGGCTTCGGACCGGAAGCGATCTGGGAGCCGGAGCCGGTGACAGTCACGTTGTCGGACGTGCCGGTTGCTTATCCGAACGGTTCGTTTCTCCAGGCCACCGCTGACGGCGAACAGGCTCTGGTGGCCTCGGCGCGTGAATGGCTGGCGGGAGCAGATCGAGTGGCGGACCTTTTCTCCGGCCTCGGCACATTCGCTTTCGCGCTCGATGCCGGTGTGCTCGCGGCGGAGGCTGCCCGCGACGCCCATCTCGCATGCCGGCTGGCTGCCGGGCGCGCAGGGCGGCCGGTCGAGGCCGTTCACCGCGACTTGTTTCGCAATCCCATGCGCGCCGACGAGCTGTGCGGCTTTGCCGGTGTCGTCCTCGATCCGCCCCGTGCCGGCGCGCGCGAGCAAGTCTCCCAGATTGCGCAAAGCGGCGTCGAACGGGTGGTGTACATCAGCTGCAACCCGTCGAGCTGGGCGCGCGATGCCGCGATGCTTAGGGACGCCGGTTACCGCCTCGCCGAGCTTCGTCCGGTGGGCCAGTTCCGCTGGTCGACCCACGTGGAGCTGGCGAGCCTATTCGTCCGTTAGCGCGTCGAGGATCCGCGCCCGCAACCACCGACGGGAGGGCTCGTCCGAATAGGCGTGATCGGCGCCGGGACAGCGGTTGAGGCGCGGATCGCGCGGGTCCCAACCGGCCAGGAACGCCTGTCCGGTCCGGTCGCGCGCGGCGATCAGGATGCGCACGGACCCGGCAAAACCGGCGAGGCCGGCCTTCATGTCGGCGGCGAGGCCGCTGGCCGGTGGTCTCGACGCGGCGCTGGCCAATCCGCGCGCAAGCTTGGCGAAGTTCACCTTTCCGCTCAGCAGACGCAGGACCTCGCGCGGATTTTTCAACTTCGCCGCGTAGCGCGCGCGGATCGTTGACGGCGGGGGCGGGGCGTCGGCCTGGTGGTCTTCGTAAGTCCACGGGTTCGACAGCACGAGGCTGTCGAAGCCCGCGCCGCCGGCGAGCATCAGCGCGCTGGCGGCATCGCAGTTGCCGAACGCGACGACGCGCCGCAAAGACGGGCACTCAGCGCGAAATGCGCCGAGTGCCGCGGCGATGTCATCGCTCTCGTCGCGGAAGCCGAAGTTGACTCCATCGCTGTCACCCACGCCGCGCCGGTCGAACCGCAGCACCGGATGGCCGGCTGCGGCGATCTCGGCGGCAAGGCTCGCCTGACTCGAAAAGGCGCCCGCGCGCGTTTCGTTGCCGCCGGTAACGATGAGCAAGCCGGTCGTCCCCGGCGCCTCATCCAGTGAGCCGGCCAGCGCGCTGCCGAGGCAATCGAACGCGAAATGACGGCGGCTCACGCGAGCAACTCCATCGAGACGATCGCCGCCAGCGCATCGGCCTGGCGATGATCGTGATCGGGCTCGGCGCGCAGCCACAGGCCGGGACCGCCGATGTCGCTCTGGGCGATGTCGCGTTGTCGGCCCGCTCCCGGCAATCCGCTATCCGCGAGCGCCGCCACCATCGCCGGCCCAAGATGGTATCCGGCAAGCTCCAGACCACGCTCGTGCCCTTCGGCAAGCAGCGTGTCGCGATCCTCCTCGCGGCCCGCCTCGCGCGCCGAGAGGATCCGCGCACGCAGGAGCGAGCGCAGCTGCGAACTGCCGGCTTGCGGTGCGTAGCGCCAGCCGGGAAGGTCCGGTACGATCGCCGCGGCCGCGCGGATCGCCAGCACGTGCGTCGCGGCGAAGTACGATGCTGCCTCGGCCGCCTCGGAGCGCCAGCCCTCGAGCGTCTGTTCGTGAAGTGGTGCCGGGCTTTCGTTGCAGCCGGGTAAATCGGGCACGAAGCTGTCGATGCCCGAACCATCGAGCCGCCGCATCACTTCGACCGCGAAGTGGCGCAGCTTGTTGCCCTCGTCGAACCACGCCGGGAGCACCAGCACACGGCGCGGGCGGGCTTTGTCGAACGCAATGGCGAGTTCTTCGCCGGCGGCGCCGGGCCAGGCGGCGATCATCGGCCCGCGTCAGCCCCCGCGCTTCGCCTGCACGAAGGCGAGCAGCGCGCCGTATGTCTCGAGCATCTCGCCGTCGATCTCGTCATCGTCGATCACAATGCCGAGGCGATCTTCGATCTCGGTGAGAAGCCCGGCCACGGCCATCGAATCCAGCTCGGGAAGGTGGCCAAACAAGCCGGTGTCCGGTGTAAACGCGGCCGCCCGCTCCCGCGACAGGCCAAGCACGTCCTGCAGCACGCCGCGCAGCACACTGTCGGTATCGGAGTGGCCGTTCATGCTTGTTTCCCCGTCGAAAAGCGCGCGTGCGTTAGCCATGCTCGCGGCCCGAAACAAGCGTCCGCAAGCGCCTTTTGGCGAGCCACGTCCAGTTGCGCGGATCGCGTGGACGCCAGCACTCCAGGCGGTAGCGCGGGCGTGCTTCGTCCATCCAGTCGCGTTTGTAGGCATCGTCGCCCGTGCCGAAGTCGACGATCTCGACGCCGTCGCGGTCGATCACCTGCTCCATCAGTGCGGCGGTGAGCGTGGTGCCGGGCGAGAGGGGCTTGGCGCTTTCACGGTGGGCGAGCTTGTGAATGTACGCGGTGTCGTCCTCGACCGTCCAGAACTGGGCGGCGACCGCTTCGCCGTCATGCCAGGCGATCGCCAGGCGCAAGCGGCCCGCCGCGCCTTCCGCCTCGGCAAACGCGCGCAGCAGAGCCGGAGCGCCTTCTTCGGGCTTCCAGCTCTCGTTGTAGATTTGCTCGTAGGAGTTCCAAATATCTTTATCGAAAGATTGTGAAATCTGAACTTCGACCTTTTTGGCTTTGCGCTTAAGTGTGGTGCGCAGTGGCCCCGGTCGGCTTTCAAGGTATTGGGCATAACTGCGACCCCCGACGAGGAGGAACCGGTTGGTGTCGCATTGTTCGCGGGCGACGCGCCAGCCGGCGAGCTCGAATGCGCGCTGCAGCTGGCGGGCGGTGCCGTCTTCGTCCGGCAGGCGCTCGAACACGATGCGCGAGGAGCGGCCAGCGAGGTCGCTGGCCAGCGCCGTCGTCAGACTGTCGAGCGAGCCGTAAGGCGTCGCCAGCGGGCGCCAGGTGAAGCCGTACCAGTTGAGCAGCGATTCCAGCCGCCGGCCACGACGTCGCAGCGGCAGCACTACGGTGCCCGAGGAGTCCTCGGCGACCGCGTAAAGCGGATCGGCGAGCGTCTTTTCGAGGCGCGCGAACCAATCGCGGCGCGCGAACGGGCCCGCGGCGGCGAGCGGCTGCGCTTGCACATCGTTAATACTGGCGTGATAGCTGATCGCCGTCACCGATTGCGTCCCCCTGCGGAGCCTTGATGTCCCTCGCGCCCGATTCCGTGCCCCGTCCGCTCGACCATCTCGCCGAACGCGGGCGGCCCGAGGATACTGCCCTCGTGCTGCGCGGGGAAGGGCTTAGCTACGAGGGCTTAAGAACCCGTGTCGGCCAACTGGCGTCATGGTTGGCGGCCGAGGCGCCGGAGCCGGGCGCGCGGGTCGCGAGCTGGGCGGCCAAAGGCGAGCTGACCTGCCTGCTGCCGCTCGCCGCCGCGCGGGCGGGGCTGGTTCACGTGCCGATAAACCCTCTGCTTAAGCGCTCGCAAGTATCTCATATCCTTGACGATAGTGGGGCCGGGCTGTTGATCGGCACGCAGGCGCGGCTCGACAGTCTGGAGCCCGGCGACGTGCCCCGGGGTTGCCGCGCGATCGAGGAGAGCGCGGCCGTTGACGGCTCCCGGGGCCGTGGCGGGATGGCCCCGTCGCGGGCCGACCCTCGGGCCCTGGCGGCCATTCTCTACACCAGCGGATCCACCGGGCGGCCGAAGGGGGTGATGCTGAGCCATGCGAACCTGTGGCTCGGCGCGGTCAGCGTGGCGAGTTACCTCGGGCTGGAACGCGACGACGTGGTCCTCGCGGTCCTGCCGCTATCGTTCGATTACGGACAAAACCAATTGTTTTCAGCGTGGTATGCCGGTTCCAGCGTGGTCCCGCTGGACTACCTGACCCCGCGCGACGTGACCAAGGCTTGCGTGCGGCACGGTGTCACGACGCTCGCCGCGGTGCCCCCGCTGTGGGTCCAGCTGGTCGAGCAGGACTGGCCGGCGGAAGCGGTGGCGCCGATGCGGCGGCTGACCAATAGCGGCGGGGCGCTGACAGTCGATCTGGTTAAACAACTGCGGGGTTTGTTTACCGAGGCGAGACTGTTCGCGATGTACGGGCTGACCGAAGCGTTCCGCTCGACATACCTCGATCCCTCGCTGGTGGACACGCACCCCACATCGATGGGCCGGGCGATCCCGTTTGCCGAGATTCTGGTGGTCGGTGACGACGGCCGGGTGACGTCACCCGGCGAGGAAGGGGAGCTGGTCCATTGCGGGCCGCTGGTCGCGCAAGGGTATTGGCAGGATGTGGAGCGGACCGGCGAGCGGTTCAAGCCGGCGCCGGTGGAATCGCGCTATGGCGGCACGGCGGTGTGGTCGGGCGACAGGGTCGTGCGCGATAGGGAAGGGCTGCTCTATTTCGTCGGGCGGCGTGACGCGATGATCAAGAGCGCCGGCAACCGCATCAGCCCGCAGGAGATCGAGGACGCGGCGCTGGCGACCGGGCTTGTCGCCGAGGCGGCGGCGGTCGGGGTGAAGGACGAGCGGTTGGGGCAATCGGTGCTGCTGGTGGTTCGCGGAAGCGGGGCCCTCCGACAGGCTCAGGATGACCGGGCGGCGCTGGCGGCCGCGCTCAAGCGCGACTTGCCGAATTTCATGCAGCCGCACGAGATCCGCTGGGTCGAGCGCATGCCGCTCAACCCCAACGGCAAAATCGACCGCGCGGCTTTGCAGGCGGAGGCGCTGGCGTGAAGCCGCTCGGTCCGATTCCGCAGGGCTTCGACAGCCTCGACGGCGAGCTGGCGATCGGCGGGCGCAAGGCGAGCGCGCTGGCGGCGGAGGGCACGCCGCTGTTCGTCTATTCCGCGGCGATGATCGAACGGCGCGTCGCGCAGCTCAGGGCCGCGATGCCGTCACGGCTGCATATCCATTATGCCATGAAAGCAAACCCTTATCGGCCTGTCCTCGAACTGATGGAAAGGTTGGTCGATGGGTTTGATATTGCTTCCGGCGGCGAGCTTAAAATGGCTCTGGCTGCGGGCCTTGCGGCCGAGCGGATAAGCTTCGCCGGGCCCGGCAAGCGTGATGAGGAACTCGCCGCCGCCATCGAGGCCGGCGTCACGCTCAACCTCGAATCCGAGAACGAAGCGCATCGAGCGCTGGCCATCGCCGAGCGCCAGGGCAAGACCCCGCACCTTGCGATCCGGGTCAATCCCGAGTTCGAGCTGCGCGGTTCGGGCATGAAGATGGGCGGCGGGGCCAAGCCGTTCGGGCTCGATGCCGAGCGCGTGCCGGCGCTGGCGAAGGCAATCATCGCCGCCGGGGCCGAATGGCGCGGGCTGCACATCTTCGCCGGCAGCCAGGCGCTCGACGCCGACGCGATCATCGAGACCCAGGGCAACGTGCTCGACCTTGCCGCCCGGCTGACTGACGCCATCGGCGCGCCGCTGCCGCACCTGAACATGGGCGGCGGCTTCGGCATTCCCTACTTCCACGGCGACCAGCCGGTCGACGTCACGGCGGTAGGCGCCGCGCTTGCCGAGCGCTTCGCCGCCCTGCCGGACGCTCTGGCGTCAACCGAATTCGCCATCGAGCTCGGCCGCTACCTCGTCGGCGAGGCGGGCGTTTACCTCACCCGGATCGTCGACCGGAAAGTGAGCCACGGCACGGTTTACCTGATCACCGATGGCGGCTTGCACCACCAGCTCGCCGCCTCGGGCAACTTCGGCACCGTCGTGCGCCGCAACTACCCGGCGGCCATCGCCACCCGCTTTACCGCCGAGCCGACCGAGGAAGCCAACGTGGTCGGCTGCCTATGCACCCCGCTCGACCGCCTCGCAGACCAGGCCGTCCTGCCCCGCGCCGACGTGGGCGACCTGGTGGCGATCTTCTGTGCCGGAGCTTACGGCGCTTCGGCCAGCCCGGCGCAGTTCC
>Ga0207657_10008266_pt1 | contig 10593 bp, 8 predicted proteins | sample KBSC33metaG_FD_184316 | JGI IMG/M metagenome (GOLD analysis project Ga0207657, IMG submission 184316) | Corn rhizosphere microbial communities from Kellogg Biological Station, Michigan, USA - KBS C3-3 metaG (SPAdes) (version 2) | ecosystem: Host-associated > Plants > Roots > Rhizosphere > Soil ... | reverse complement strand
GCGTGAGGGCCTGGACATGGACCTCGAGACCCAGGCCCCGCCCGCGGGCTTCGAGCCGCACGACCGCAAGAGCCCGCTCACCGAGCCGTGGCAGCCGCTCTACAGCCGCAAGGCCGACAACGCGGTGATACTGGGCCTGCGCGCCGGCGCGGCCCACACCAACAGCCGCGGCTTCGTGCACGGCGGACTGATCTCGGCGCTGGCGGACAACGCCATGGGGCTCTCCTGCGCGCGACGGCTGAACCACACCGGCGGCCTGGTGACGGTGAACCTCAGCGTGGACTTCCTGGGGAGCGCCTTCTGCGGCCAATGGCTCGAGTTCGACACCGTGTTCGTCAAACCCGGCCGCACGCTCTGCTTCGCCCAGGCCTTCGTCACCGCCGACGGCCAGCCCTGCGCGCGGGCCAGCGGCGTCTTCCGCGTGGTGGGGGCCGAGGCGCGCAGGACCGCGGCCTAAGCCAACGCGACCTCGCGCTCGACGCCGATGGCGGCCAGGAAGTCGCGGTCGTGGCTGACCACCAGCAGGGCGCCGTCGTAGCCGCAGAGCGCGGCTTCCACCGCCTCGACGGACTCCAGGTCGAGGTGGTTGGTGGGCTCGTCGAGGATCAGGAGCTGCGGCGGCCGGTCGGCCATCAGCACGCAGGCGAGCGCCGCGCGCAGACGCTCGCCGCCGCTGAGGTCCCCGACGCGCTTGTCGGCGGCGGTGTTGCGGAACAGGAAGCGGGCCAGCGCCGCGCGCGCCTGGTTCCCGCTGGCCTGCGGGTTAAGCCTGCGGAAGGCCTCCACCAGCGTCTCGTCTGGCCGGAGCAGCGCGGTCTGCTGGTCGAGGAAGGCCGCCGGCGCGCCGAGCGCCACCGTTCCGGCCGTTGGGGCCAGTTCGCCGGCCGCGAGCCGGACCAGGGTCGTCTTGCCGGTCCCGTTCCGACCGCTCACCGCCACCCGCTCCGGGCCGACGATGCGCAGGGAGACGTCCTGAAGGACCGGCGGATAGCCCGGATAGGCGAAGCCGGCGTCCTGCACGAGCAGCACGGTCTTGCCGGCCGCGAGCCCGCTGGGCGGCAGGTCGAAGCCGAGCTTGCGCAGGCGCTCGACCTTGGCCTGGGCCGCGGCCAGGCCGGCCGCCGCCTCGGCGCGCAAGCGTTCGGAGAGCCGACCTTCGCGCGCCCCGCTGACCTCGGCGCGTTCGGCCTGGGCGTCGAGGAACAGCCGGGGCTGGCCGCCCTTGGCATGGGCGCGGCGTCCGGCCGCGTCGCGGCGCGCCTTGCGCTCGGCGGCGGCCTGCGTCTCGCGGGCGACCCGCGCCTGCGCCCGCTCGGCGTCGGCCAGCTCATGGGCGGCGGCCGCCTCCTCCGCCGCCTTGCGCTCGGCGTAGAGGTCGTAGCCGCCGCCGTAGACCCGCGCGCCGAGGCTGGTCAGCTCGACGATGCGGTCCATCCGCCGCAGCAGGCCGCGGTCGTGGCTGACCACGATGGCGCCGCCCCGCCAGCGGCCCAGCACTTTCGCCACCAGGGCGCGGGCGTCGGCGTCGAGGTTGTTGGTCGGCTCGTCAAGCAGCAGCAGGTCGGGTTCGCGCGCCAGGAGGCCGGCGAGCGCCGCGCGGGTCACCTGCCCGCCGCTCAAGGTCGCCGCCGGCCGGTCGAGCTCCAGTCCGGGCAGGCCGAGGTCAGCGAGCGCGATCTCCAGGCGCGGCTCCAGCTCCCAGTCGGCGTCCGCCAGGTCCTCAGCTGTCCCGTCGCCCTCGGCGATCCGCCGCAACCGCGCCAGTGGCTCGGCGAGATCCAGCAGGTCGGCCACCGTCGCGCCGGGCTCCGGCTGCAGGGCCTGGCGCAGCACGCCGAGCCGTCCGCGCATCGCCACCGCGCCGGCGGCGGGCGCAAGGTCCCGGGCGATGATCCGCAGCAGGGTGGTCTTGCCGACGCCATTGCGTCCGACGAGGCCGGTGCGTTCGGCCCCGAAGGCGAGGGTCAGGTTCTCGAAGAGCGGGCGGCCGTCAGGCGTTCGGGCGCTGAGGCCGTCGAGGGTCACAGACGGAGGTGTCACGAAGGCGGGCATGGTCGACCAAGGTTGCGTTGACGTTCGGGACGGGGCGGGTGTCCGTGGCGTTCCGCATGGTCGTGGGTCCTTCGTTGAGCGGGCTGATTTAGGAAGATCACCCGTCGGTGGCAAGTTCGCGTGAGCCAGGCGGCCCGCCTGCCACGGCCCGCCTCGCCCAGGAGCCCACGCTTCGATCTGTGATCTGAACTCACGGACGAACGGAGCAGATGTCGTTTCGCGAAGGCCGGGTCGAACGTTATATGCAGGCAAATGCTTGTGAGCTGAGGTCACATGGCCAAGCGCAGCCAACTCCCACTGACGGCCCTTCGGGCGTTCGAGGCCTTTGCCCGCCTGGGCAAGATGAGCCTCGCCGCCGACGAGCTCTGCGTGACGCACGGCGCGGTCAGCCGCCAGGTCCGCAGCCTTGAGGCGGTCTGCGGGGCGAAGCTGACGCAGGGTCCGCGCAACGCGCTCAAGCTTACCGACGCCGGCGAGCGCATGGCCCGGTCGCTGGGACGCACCTTCGACGAACTGGAGGAGACGTTCCGGGAGGTCCGCGCCGCCGCCGACCGGGAGCTGCACATCTCCTGCATCGGCACCCTGGCCATGAAGTGGCTGATCCCGCGGCTCTCCGGCTTCCATAGCCGCCACCCGGAGCTTTCGATCCGGGTCACGGAGGCCTCCGGGACGGTGGACTTCACCCGCGAGCCGTTCGATGCGGCCATCCGCCTGAACGAGAGCGTCGCGGGCGAGGGCCTGACCGCCACGCCGTTCCTCGACAACTTCCATGGGCCGGTCGTGGCGCCGGAGCTGGCGCGGGGGCTCGACCTCGCGCGCACGCCGCGGCTGCACACCCGCTCTCACCGCCAGGCCTGGGCGGAGTGGTCGGAGCATGCCGGCGTGCCCGCGCCCGAGGCGCCGGAGAACCGCGAGTACGAGCACCTGTTCTACATGCTGGAGGCCACGGCGGGCGGCCAGGGCGTCGGCATCTCGCCCTGGATCTATGTGGCCAACGACATCGCCGCGGGCCGCCTCGTGGCGCCGTTCGGCTTCACCCGCACGCCGGCGCGGTTCCACCTGATCCTGCCGGGCTCGCCGCCCAAGCGAGGCCTCAAGGCGTTCCGCGAATGGCTGATCGACGAGGCCGCCACCGCGCCCGCGCCGCCCCTGCTGACGGAAGCCGCCTGACAGAGTTCAGGCCCGCGCCAAGCTTGGCCCTTGACGATCCCGTCGGGCGCGCGATCGTGGCGGACCGACGTTTTGCGGGAGCAGGCGGATGCGCGGATCGATCCTGGCGATAGTTCCAGTCCTGGCGGTTCTGGCGGCAGGTTGCGACAAGCCGCCGAAGGTGGGCAAGGCCGATCCGCCGGCCCCGGTCGCCGCGATCGGGCCGGCCGCGGCGACGGTGGAGGCTGAAGCCGGACCCGCTCCGCCCACGCCGACCGAAGTCGCCGCGCCGCAGGCCGCCGCGCCCGAAGCGCCGCCGGCCGCGCCGGTCCCGAAGGCGCAACCCGTGCGATTCTCCCGCGCCGACTACAGCGCGCGTGAACGCCGGCTGGCCGCCCTGATCGCCAACGCCGAGACGCGCGACACCTCCGGCGAGACCCAGTACCGCGCCCAGCGCGGCGAGGCCGAGCGCCAGCGCTGCTCGACCAAGGCCTGCATCGAGCGGTCCTTCGCCGCGGAGGAAGCCTGGATGCGCAGGTGGGAAGGCTCCTGACATGACGGGCTACGGATGAATTCGCGGCTTTCGGACATGTGTTGATTTCGCCAGATTGGCTGCAAGCGCCCGGCTCACGATGTTCCGCTCCTGCAAAGGAGACCCTCGCATGTCGTTCATCGTTTCCGGGCTTCCGGTGGAGCCCTTCCGTCCGCTCTTCGGCCTCTCCGACGAAGCCTTGGCCGAGCGCGGCGTGATCCGCCGCACCGTCGACGCGGAAGTGGGTTTTCCCTGCCGCATCACCCTGGAGGACGCCAAGCCGGGGCAAACCGTCCTGCTGCTCAACTACGAGCACCAGCCGGCCGACACGCCCTACCGCGCCCGCCACGCGATCTATGTGTGCGAGCAGGCGCGCGAGGCCCGGCGGGCGGTCGGCGAGGCGCCGGGCGCGCTTCGCGCCCGCAAGGCCATCTCCCTGCGCGCCTTCGACGAGACGGGCATGATGCTGGACGCCGAGGTCGCGCCGGGCGCGGAACTTGAGCCGGCGATCGAGCGCCTGCTGGCGATCCCGGGCGTCGCCTACCTGCACGCCCACAACGCCGGCATGGGCTGCTACGTCGCGCGCATCGACAGGGTCTCCTGAGGCTGCTCTTGAGCCGGAACGAACATCCGGCTCTAACTGCTTCCGCGCCCGGACAAATCGGGCTCGGGGGCAGGAGCACGCATGACGACGACGGTGGCGGAGGGGCGCGAGGCGCCGCGGGTTGAGCTTACCGTCCGGGGCGTGATCCTCGGCATAGCGATCACCTTCGCCTTCACGGCGGCCAATGTGTTCCTGGGCCTGAAGGTCGCCCTGACCTTCGCCACCTCGATCCCCGCGGCGGTCATCTCGATGGCGCTGCTGCGGGCCTTCCGCAACTCGACCATCGTCGAGAACAACATCGTCCAGACCGTCGCCTCGGCGGCCGGCGCCATGGCCTCGGTGGTCTTCGTCCTGCCGGGCCTGATCATGATCGGCGCGTGGAACGACTTCCCATACTGGGTGACCTTCGGCGTCTGCGCCGCGGGCGGCGTGCTGGGGGTGATGTACACGATCCCGCTGCGCCGGGCCCTGGTCACCAACTCGCCCCTGCCCTATCCGGAAGGCGTGGCCGCGGCCCAGGTGCTGACCGTGGGGTCCGGCGAGCATGTGGGCGCGGCGGCCGAGGGCCGGCTGGGCCTGCTGACCATCACGCTCGGCGCGATCGCCTCGGCCTTCTACGCGCTCGTCACCACGACCCGGATCTTTGCGGGCGAGGTCTCCGGCTATTTCCGCACCCCGAACGGCGGCGCGACCGGCCTGGGCGCGCAGGCTTCCATGGCGCTGTTCGGCGCGGGCCACCTCGTGGGAATCGCGGTGGGCGCGTCCATGCTCGTGGGCCTCGTGGTCACCTGGGGCGTGGCGGTGCCGGTGCTGACGGCGATGGCGCCGGCGGCGGGGGCTGCGGCCGACCTCGCCCAGGACGTCTGGAGCCACCAGGTGCGCTTCATCGGCGCCGGGGCCATCGGCGTCTCCGCCATCTGGACGCTGGTCAAGCTGGCCGCGCCGCTGTGGACCGGAATCCGCGCGGCGCTCGCCGCCCAGCGCCAACGCGAGGCCGGCGGCGGCGCGGCGCTGGCCCGCACCGAGCAGGACATCCCGATCGGGGTGATGGCGGTCATCTCGCTGATCTGCCTGGTCCCGATCGCCGTCATCCTGGCGGTGTTCCTGGCCGGCGGACCGCTGGCGGGGCTGATCGTCCCGCTGACGGTCGCGGCCCTGCTTTACATCGTCGTCGCGGGTTTCGCGGTGGCGGCCGTCTGCGGCTACATGGCCGGCCTGATCGGCTCGTCCAACAGCCCGGTCTCGGGCATGGCGATCCTATCGGTGCTGGGCGCAGCGCTGCTGATCGCCGCCATCGGCCTGCCGATCCTGCAAGGCGGCGACGCCAAGCCGCTGATCGCCTTTTCCCTGCTGGTCACCAGCGTGCTGATCGCCGTCGCGGTCAGCGCCAACGACAACCTGCAAGACCTCAAGACCGGCCAACTCGTCGACGCCACGCCCTGGCGCCAGCAGGTCGCCCTGCTGTTCGGCGTGGTCGCCGGCTCGGCGGTGATCCCGGTCGTGCTGAACCTGCTGAACAAGGCCTATGGCTTTGCCGGCGCCAACGCCCACGCGATCTCCGCCACCCCGCTGGCCGCGCCGCAGGCGACGCTGATCTCGACCATCGCCTCGGGCGTGATCAGCCACGACCTGCCCTGGGGGCTGATCGGCGTCGGGGGCCTGCTGGGCGCGGCCCTGGTCGTCGTCGACGAACTCTTGCGCCGGAGCGGCCGCTACAGCCTGCCGCCGTTGGGCGCGGCGCTGGCCATCTACCTGCCCTCCAGCGTCACCGCGCCGGTGATCGCCGGCGCCTTCGCCGGCTGGGCCTATGACCGCTATGTATCCGGGCGCCCGAACGGTGAGATCGCCAAACGGCTCGGCGTGCTGCTGGTCTCCGGCTACATCGTCGGCGACAGCCTGCTGAACGTCGCCAACGCCGGCCTGATCGTGGCCACCGGCAACCCCGCGCCGCTGGCCCTGGTCCCCGAGGACTTCGCCCCCGGCAAGCTGCTGGCGGGCGCGGTCTACGGCCTCCTGGCGCTGGGGCTCTACCTCTGGGCCATCCGCCGGGCCGAGCGGGGCTGAACCGCTGCTGACAGCGTGGCGTCAGCAGTCTTCGCGCGGCGCCTCGCCACAGTGCATTTGTTCCCTCTACGTTCCTGTGTTATCTCAGCGTCCCGGCTCCTACATTAGGCGGCGGCGCCGGGGACCTTCGGACGACGCCAGGTGTTCCGGGACAAGATGGCCGACCAGCAGCAGAACCTGATCCGCGTGCGCGGCGCGCGCGAGCACAATCTCAAGGACGTCAGCGTGGACATCCCGCGCGGCGAACTCGTCGTGCTGACCGGCCTGTCGGGCTCGGGCAAGAGTTCGCTGGCGTTCGACACCATCTACGCCGAGGGCCAGCGCCGCTACGTCGAGAGCCTGTCGTCCTACGCCCGCCAGTTCCTGGAGCTGATGAGCAAGCCCGATGTGGACCTGATCGAAGGCCTGTCGCCGGCCATCTCCATCGAGCAGAAGACCACCAGCCGCAACCCGCGCTCCACCGTCGGCACCGTCACCGAGATTCACGACTACATGCGCCTGCTCTGGGCGCGCGTCGGCGTGCCCTATTCGCCCGCGACGGGGCTTCCGATCGAGAGCCAGACCGTCAGCCAGATGGTCGACAAGCTGAGCGCGATCCCGGACGGCGAGCGGATCTACCTGCTGGCGCCCGTCGTGCGCGGCCGCAAGGGCGAGTACCGCAAGGAGATCGCCGAGTGGCAGAAGGCGGGCTTCCAGCGATTGAAGATCAACGGCGAATTCTTCCCCATCGAGGACGCGCCGACCCTCGACAAGAAATTCAAACACGACATCGACGTGGTCGTGGACCGGCTGGTCACCAAGGGCGGCCAGGAGACCCGCTACGCCGACAGCCTGGAGCAGGCCTTGCGGCTCGCCGACGGCATCGCGGTCGCCGAATGGGCCGACAAGGACCCGACCGAGGAGGAGCCTAGGCGGCTGATCTTCTCGGAGAAGTTCGCTTGCCCGGTCTCCGGCTTCACGATCAGCGAGATCGAGCCGCGGCTGTTCTCGTTCAACAATCCGTACGGCGCCTGCCCGGTCTGCGACGGCCTGGGCATGAAGCTCGCCTTCGACGCGGACATGGTCGTGCCGGACAAGGACAAGACCCTGCACAAGGGCGCGATCTCGCCCTGGGCCAAGGGTCCCTCGCCGCTCTACACCCAGACCTTGCAGGCGCTGGCGCGGCATTACGACTTCTCGATGGACACGCCGTTCTGGAAGCTTCCGGACACGGCCAGGCAGGTGATCCTGCACGGCTCGGGCGATGAGAAGATCCGCTTCGTCTACGACGACAACGCCCGCAAGTACGAGGTCAACAAGACCTTCGAGGGGGTGCTGCCCAACCTTGAGCGCCGCTGGCGCGAGACGGACTCGTCGTGGGTCCGCGAGGAGCTCGGCCGCTACCAGTCCGAAACGCCCTGCGAGGCCTGCAACGGCTATCGCCTGAAGCCTGAGGCGCTCGCGGTGAAGATCGCGGGCATGCACGTGGGCCAGGTCAGCCACCTCTCCATCAAGCACGCCAAGGAGTGGTTCGAGACGCTGGAAAGCCAGCTCACCGACAAGCAGATGGAGATCGCCCGGCGGATCCTGAAGGAGATCACCGACCGTCTGCGGTTCCTGGTCAACGTCGGGCTCGACTACCTCGACCTGTCGCGCGCCTCGGGCACCCTCTCCGGCGGGGAGAGCCAGCGCATCCGCCTCGCCAGCCAGATCGGCTCGGGCCTGACCGGGGTTCTCTACGTGCTCGACGAGCCGTCGATCGGCCTGCACCAGCGTGACAACGCCCGCCTGCTGGTCAGCCTGAAGGGCCTGCGCGACCTCGGGAACTCCGTCCTGGTGGTCGAGCACGACGAGGAGGCCATCCTCACCGCCGACCACGTGATCGACATGGGCCCGGCCGCGGGCGTCCACGGCGGCCAGATCATCGCGGAGGGCACGGCCGCCGACATCATGGCCAACCCGAAAAGCATCACCGGCCAGTACCTCTCCGGCGCGCGCGAGATCGAGGTGCCGGCGGAGCGGCGCCCCATCTCCAAGAAGAACCGGCTGCGGGTGATCGGCGCGACAGGCAACAACCTGAAGAACGTCACCGCGGAGATCCCGCAGGGCACCTTCACCTGCATCACCGGCGTCTCCGGCGGCGGCAAGTCCACCTTCACCATCGAGACGCTCTACAAGGCCGCCGCGCGCCGCCTGCACAACGCCTCCGACGCGCCGGCGCCCTACGAGCGGATCGAGGGGCTGGAGTTGTTCGACAAGGTCATCGACATCGACCAGTCGCCGATCGGACGCACGCCGCGCTCGAACCCGGCCACCTACACCGGCGCCTTCCAGCCGATCCGCGACTGGTTCGCGGGGCTGCCGGAAGCCAAGGCGCGCGGCTATGGCCCCGGCCGGTTCAGCTTCAACGTCAAGGGTGGCCGGTGCGAGGCCTGCCAGGGCGACGGGCTGATCAAGATCGAGATGCACTTCCTGCCGGACGTCTACGTCACCTGCGACGTCTGCCACGGTCACCGCTACAACCGCGAGACGCTGGAGATCCTGTTCAAAGGCAAGTCCATCTCCGACGTGCTGGACATGACGGTCGACGAGGCCGCCGAGTTCTTCAAGGCCGTGCCGGTGCTGCGCGAAAAGATGGCGACGCTGAAGCGCGTGGGCCTGGGTTATGTGAAGGTCGGGCAATCTTCGACCACCCTTTCGGGCGGGGAAGCGCAGCGGGTGAAGCTGTCGAAGGAGCTTTCGCGCCGCGCCACGGGCAAGACCCTCTACATCCTCGACGAGCCGACCACCGGCCTGCATTTCGAGGACGTGCGCAAGCTGCTGGAAGTGCTCCACGAACTCGTCGAGCAGGGCAACACCGTGGTCGTCATCGAGCACAACCTCGACGTCGTGAAGACCGCCGACTGGGTTATCGACTTCGGCCCCGAAGGCGGCGACGGCGGCGGTGAGATCGTCGCCACCGGAACCCCCGAACAGGTCGCCGCCAACCCCAAGAGCTGGACCGGCCGCTACCTCGCCGAACTCCTGGAACGCCACCGCCAAAGGGCCGGGGCGCAGAGGAAGAGCGCGTGAACATCCCTCCTCTTTAGGGGAGGGACAGGCCGCGCAGCGGCCAGGGCGGGGGAATCACGATTGGTCACAGCGGCAACCGTCCGAGCTCGCGATCTTCGCAACAACATGACCCAGCCGGAGGTCTGGCTCTGGGGTCGCCTGAAGCGCCTCCATGCCCACGGCCATCATTTCCGCCGGCAGCGCCCCTTCCTTGGCTATTTTCTGGATTTCGTCTGCCATGATCGGATGCTGATCATCGAACTAGATGGCGCGCAGCACGGCGAGCCGCTTCAGGCCGAGCACGACGCCGTTCGGGACGCGATCCTGATCCGCGCCGGCTTTCAGGTCATGAGGTTCTCGAACTTTGCGGTGCGATCGAACATCGACGGCGTGATGGACTCCATCGTGCTGGCGTTGGAGGCGCGACCTTCGCTAAGACGGAAGCCTTCGCCAGACCACTCCACCTGAACGCGACACCCCCACCCGTCCGGCGCTTCGCGCCGTCCACCCTCCCCTGAAGAGGAGGGATGCAATCCGAGGAACCCCCAGATGATCCTGTACGGCGCGCCGAACCCCGCTCCCAATCCGCGCCGCGTGCGCATCTTCCTGGCCGAGAAGGGCATCGATCTGCCCGAGACGCGGGTCGACATGATGAAGCGCGAGCACAAGTCGCCGGAGTTCCGGGCCAAGAACTCCATGGGCCAGCTCCCGGCGCTGGAACTCGACGACGGGACCTGCATCTCCGAGACGGTCGCGATCTGCCGCTACTTCGACGAAACCCACCCCGAGCCGCCGATGTTCGGGACCACGCCGGTGGAAAAGGCCCTGGTCGACATGTGGGTGCGGCGCACGGAGTTCACGGTGATGATGCCGGTGGGCAACTTCTGGCGTCACGCCCACCCGCGCACCGCCGCCCTGCTCACCCAGTTCAAGGACTTCGGCGAAAGCAACAAGGAGACCTACAAGGGCGCCCAGCGCTACCTGAACCGCGAGCTGGAGGGGAAGACCTGGCTGGCCGCCGAACGCTATTCGATGGCCGATATCTGCCTTTTGACCACCATCGACTTCGCCGGCTGGATCGGCCTGCCGCTGGAGGACGAATACGGGAATCTGAAAGCCTGGCACGAACGCGCGTCGGCGCGCCCCAGCGCCAACGCCTAGT
>Ga0207657_10008265_pt1 | contig 10593 bp, 8 predicted proteins | sample KBSC33metaG_FD_184316 | JGI IMG/M metagenome (GOLD analysis project Ga0207657, IMG submission 184316) | Corn rhizosphere microbial communities from Kellogg Biological Station, Michigan, USA - KBS C3-3 metaG (SPAdes) (version 2) | ecosystem: Host-associated > Plants > Roots > Rhizosphere > Soil ... | reverse complement strand
GCCCTTGTCCTTGGCCTGCTTGATCAGCATCACGGTCTCGAGCGCGTCCATGTCGTAGATGCGCTGCTTCTTGCCCTTGGTCGGGATCTGGGCCTTGTTCGTCCAGTAGTCGAGCTGCATCTTCGAGATGCCGGCGATCTGGCACACCTGCCCGAGGTAGAGCTCGACCTTGTCGAGGTGCTCCGCCAAGTTGATCGGCTCCAGCAGGTCTACTTGTCTCGAAATCGCCATGACGTCTCGTTTCTCAATCGGAAAGTCGACCCCTCGACTTGAGAGTTATACGCCCATGAATTGCATTTGAGAAGGGCAGCCTTCCGAAATCTCCCCCTTTCGGGTGAGAAAACCGGCTCAGGCGTCGGCGACGGGAGCGTCGCCCGCGGGGTCGCCGGCGTCCGTTCCGAGGGCGGGAGGCTCCTCGTCGGAGTCGACGACCGGGGCCAGGGCGGAGACCCGCTCGTCGCCGCGGAGCCGCATGACGATGACGCCCTGGGTGGCGCGGCCGAGCCGCTTGATCTCGTCGACGGGCATCCGGATCACGGTGCCGCCGGTCGAGATGAGCATCACCTGGTAGCCGTCGCGGACGACGCGTGCGCCGGCGAGCGTCCCCTTGGACTCGGTCAGCTGGATCGTCTTCACGCCCATGCCGCCGCGTCCCTTGAGCGGGTAGTCGGCGACGCGGGTGCGCTTCCCGTAGCCGTTCTCGGTGACGACGAGCAGGTCTGAATCGTCCTGCGCGATGTTGATCGAGATCACTTCGTCGTCGCCGCGCATGCGCATCCCCTGCACGCCCGATGCGTCACGGCCCATTGCGCGCGCCTGCTTCTCGTTGAAGCGGATCGCCTGACCCAGCTTCGAGACCATGAGGATGTCGTCGTCACCGGAGGAGTGGCGGACGCCGACGAGCTCGTCACCCTCGCGCATCTTGATCGCGATGATGCCGTCGGCCTTCAGGTTCGTGTTGTACGCCTTCAGCTCGGTCTTCTTGATGACGCCGTTCTTCGTTCCGAAGACGAGGTACTTCGCCTCGCCGAAGTCGCGCGTCTGCACGACGGCGCGCACCGTCTCGTCCTGGCGAAACGGCAGCAGGTTGACGATGGCACGGCCCTTCGACTGGCGCGAGCCGAGCGGCAGCTCGTGCACCTTCAGGCGGTACACCTTGCCAACGTTCGTGAAGAAGAGGATGTAGTCGTGCGTCGAGGCGACGAAGAGGTGCTCGATGTAGTCCTCGTCCTTCAGCTCCATGCCCATCACGCCGATGCCGCCGCGCTTCTGCTCGCGGTACGCGGTGACGGGTAGCCGCTTGATGTAGCCCGACTGCGTGATCGCGATCACCATGTCCTCTTCCGCGATCAGGTCCTCGAGCTCGAGCTCCTCCTCGGCGTGCACGATCTCGGTGCGGCGATCGTCGTTGCGACCATAGACCTGCTTGATCTCGAGCAGCTCTTCGCGGATGAGCGCGTCGATGCGTGCCTGGTCGCCGAGGATCGCGCGCAGCTCCGCGATGCGCTCGCGGAGATCCTTGAACTCCGCCTCGATCTCGCGGCGGGCGAGCCCGGTGAGCCGTGCGAGCCGCAGGTCGAGAATCGCCTGCGCCTGGATCTCGGTGAGCGAGAAGCGCTCCATGAGCTGCGTGCGCGCCTCGTCGGTGTCGGAGGCGGCGCGGATGAGCGCGACGATCGCGTCGATGTTGTCGAGTGCGATCAGGTAGCCCTCGAGGACGTGCGCGCGCGCCTCGGCCTTGCGCAGCTCGTCCTTCGAGCGGCGGGTGACGACCTCGCGCTGGAAGTCGAGGTAGTGCGTGACGAGCTCGAGCAGCGACAGCGTCTTCGGCACGCCGTCGACGAGCGCGACGGCGTTGTAGCCGAAGGTCGACTGGAGCGGCGTGTGCTTGAACAGCTTGTTGAGTGCGACCTGCGGGACAGCGTCGCGCTTCAGCTCGACGTGGATGCGCATGCCCGTACGGTCGGAGTGGTCGGCGAGATCGGAGATCTCGGTGAGCACCTTGTCCTGCACGAGATCCGCGATCTTGCGGATCACGCCCGTGTCGCCGCCCTTCTTGACGCCGTACGGGAGCTCGCTGATCACGATCGCCGACTTGCCGCCGCGCAGCTCCTCGATGTGCGCGCGGGCGCGCATGACGACGCGGCCGCGGCCCGTGCGGTACGCGTCACGAATGCCGCTGCGGCCGACGATGTACGCACCGGTCGGGAAGTCGGGGCCCTTGATGTGCTTCATCAGGCCCTCGACGTCGATGTCGGGGTTGTCGATCATCGCGACGACCGCGTCGATCGTCTCGCCGAGATGGTGCGGCGGCATGTTCGTCGCCATGCCGACCGCGATGCCGGCGGAGCCGTTGACGAGCAGGTTCGGGAACCGCGACGGCAGCACCGACGGCTGCCGGAGCGACTCGTCGTAGTTCGGCTCGAAGTCGACGGTGTTCGCGTCGATGTCGCGCAGGAGCTCGGTCGCGATCTTCGCGAGGCGCGCTTCCGTGTACCTCATGGCCGCTGCCGGGTCGTCGTCGATCGAGCCGAAGTTGCCCTGGCCGTCGACGAGCGGGTAGCGCAGCGAGAACGGCTGCGCCATGCGGACGAGCGTGTCGTAGATCGCCGAGTCGCCGTGCGGGTGGTACTTGCCCATCACGTCGCCGACGGTCGCGGCGGACTTCTTGTACGGGCGGTTCGGCTGCAGCCCGGCCTCGTGCATGCCGTACAGCACGCGGCGGTGCACCGGCTTGAGGCCGTCGCGCACGTCCGGGAGGGCGCGCGAGACGATGACGGACATCGCGTAGTCGAGGAAGCTCGAGCGCATCTCCTGCTCGAGCTCGCGTGATTCGATCCTGCCCGGGCCGAGCGCGCCCGTCTCCAGCTCAGACAAGATCGGCCCTATACATCCAGGACCTTCACGTCGCGGGCGTTGGTCTCGATGAACAGGCGACGCGGCTCGACCTGGTCGCCCATCAGCATCGAGAAGAGCTCGCTGACGGCGACGGCGTCCTCCACCTCGACCTTCACCATCAGCCGCTTCGCCGGGTCCATCGTCGTCTCCCACAGCTGGTCGGCGTTCATCTCGCCGAGCCCCTTGAAGCGCGAGAGCTGGATGCCGACCTCCTTCGCGAGGTCGAGCGACTCGCTCCGCAGCTGCGAGAACGTGTCGGCGTGCGCGGTCTTCTTGCCGAGCTTGAGCTCGAACTCCGGCGGGCCGGCCACGTCGACGAGCTTCGTGTACGCCTTGCGCAAGTTCGTGTAGATCGGCGACGCGAGCAGTTCCGACGTGAGACGCACCGACTGCGCTGCGGATGTCGCCTCCTCGACGATCTTCACCTGCAGCCCCTCGTCGTCGCGCTCGAGCACCGACAGGGTGAAGCCGTTGGACGGCATCGTCGCGATCGCCTTCTCCAGGTCCGCCGGCGTCGCCGCGTCATGGTCGATGAGACGGTGCCGCATGACGAGCTCGGCGGCGTGATGGCCGTAGTCGCTGCGTAGGCGCGCGAACCAGCCTTCGAACTCCGCGAGCGCACCCGTGAAGCGCTTCCACTTCGCTTCCGTCAGCTTGACGACGGAGCCGGCGCCGTCGGTGATCTCGAGCTCGCCGAACCGCTCGCGCACGAGCAGGTCTTCGAGCTGCGACTCCTTCTCGAAGTAGAACTCCTGGTTGCCGAGCTTCACCTTGTAGAGCGGCGGCACGGCGATGTACACGTGGCCGCGCTCGAAGAGCTCGCGCATGTGGCGGTAGAGGAACGTCAGCACGAGTGTGCGGATGTGCGAGCCGTCGACGTCGGCGTCGGTCATGATCACGATGCGGTGGTAGCGCAGCGCCTCGACGTCGAACTCGTCGCCGATGCCGGTGCCGATCGCAGTGATCATCGCCTGGATCTCGTTGTTCGAGAGCACCTTGTTGATGCGGTTCTTCTCGCTGTTGATGATCTTCCCGCGCAGCGGGAGGATCGCCTGATACGTCCGGTCGCGGCCGCTCTTCGCCGAGCCCCCGGCGGAATCGCCCTCGACGATGAAGAGCTCGGTCGACGCCGGGTCGCGGATCGAGCAATCGGCGAGCTTGCCCGGCAGCGACGAGCTGTCGAGCGCCGACTTGCGACGCGTCAGCTCGCGCGCCTTGCGCGCCGCGAGCCGTGCGCGCATCGCCGCGATCGCCTTGGTGCAGATCTGGCGCGCGTCCTGCGGGTTCTCCTCGAGGAACTGCGCGAACTTCGCGTTCACCGTCGTCTGCACGAGACCCTCGATGCCGGGGTTGCCGAGCTTCGCCTTCGTCTGCCCTTCGAACTGCGGGTTCCGCAGCTTCACGGAGACGACCGCTGCGAGGCCTTCGCGCACGTCCTCGCCGTCGAGCTTCTCGTCCTTCTTCAGCAGCTTCAGCTCGACGGCTTTGCGGTTCAGGGTCGACGTGAGCGCGCTGCGCAGGCCGGAGAGGTGCGTGCCGCCCTCGACCGTGTGGATGTTGTTGGCGAACGTGAAAACCGACTCCTGGTAGGAGTTGTTCCACTGCATCGCGACCTCGACCTGACCCTGCTCGGTCTCGCCCTCGAAGTAGACGATGTGCTTGTGGATCGCGTCCTTCTGCTCGTTGATGTACGAGACGAAGTCGCGGATGCCGCCCTCGTAGTGGAATTCGACCGTCTTGCCGTCGGCGCGCTCGTCGGTGAACGTGATGCGCAGCCCCTTCGTGAGGAACGCGGTCTCGCGCAGCCGCTGCAGCAGCGTGTCGGAGCTCATCTCGAGCTCCTCGAAGATGGTGGAGTCCGGGAGGAACCAGATCGTCGTGCCCGTGTCGTTCGGGTCGGACTCGCCGACGATCTCGACGCCGGTCAACGGGTTGCCGCGCTCGAACGTCTGGCGGTAGAGCTTGCCGTCGCGCCGGACGTCGGCGACGAGCCGCTCCGAGAGCGCGTTGACGACACTGGCGCCGACGCCGTGCAGGCCACCCGAGACCTTGTAGCCCGCGCCGCCGAACTTCCCGCCGGCGTGAAGCTTCGTGAGGATCGTCGTCAGCGCCGACTCGTCGGTGCCGGCCATCGTGTCGACCGGCATGCCGCGCCCGTGGTCGACGACGGTCACCGCGTGGTCCGGATGGAGGGTGACCTCGATCGCGTCGTTGTAGCCCGCGAGGGCCTCGTCGACCGAGTTGTCCACGATCTCGTAGACGAGGTGGTGGAGGCCCCGGAGGCCGGTCGAGCCGATGTACATGCCCGGCCGCAGCCGGACCGGCTCGAGCCCCTCGAGCACGGTGATGTCTTTTGCGGAGTAGTCGCCCTTAGCCATGAAAAAAGCCCTGCAAATTTCGTATTTGCGGGCTAGAAATACTGTATCAGACCGAGCGGCGGTCCCGAGCGGCTGCGAGCGACGCTGCAGCGGCCCGCGCGACGGCCTTCCGAAGCCCCTCGTCCTCGATCGCCGCGGCCCATTCGGCCGCCCGGCGACGCTCGTCCAGGGTAGCCGCGGGCGGCGCCGGAGCCGTCTCCTCGGGCGCGGCCGGCTCGGGAAGCGGGCCGGCGACGAAACCGAGCTTCGGCGACCCCGGCAGGCGCGGCGAGATCTCGGCGGCGCGGTGCCCGAGCTCGAACGCCCAGATCGCATCGCAGGTGTGCACGATCAGCGTCCCGTCCCGCTGGAAGCGGGCCGGCCAGGCGTTGCGCGCGATCTCCGGGCCGACAGCGGCCGGCCAGGCCTCGACCGTCTCCGACATCCGGCTGTTCGGTCCCAGGGCCTTCAGCTCCCGCGCGAGCGCGTCACCGAGCGGATCCATGCGTCACCTCCACGAGCTGATCGGGCTGCGTGGGCAGGAGCGATGGGTCGGTAGCGGTGATCAGCGCCTGGCCGGACTGTGCGACCCGTCCGGCGAGGATCTTGCGACGCGCCGGGTCGAGCTCGGAGAGCACGTCGTCGAGCAGGAGCAGCGGCGCGAAGCCTCGGCGCTCCGCGATCAGCCCCGCCTCGCCGAGCAGGAGCGCGAGCACGGCGAGCCGCTGCTCGCCCTGCGAGCCGTAGCTGCGCAGGTCGCGCGGCCCCGAGGAGACGACGATGTCGTCGAGGTGCGGGCCGAGCCCCGTGTGGCCGCGCTCGAGATCGCGGGCGAGCCGCGCCTCCAGCGCCTCGACGGTCGGCGGCTCGCCCGCGTAGCGCAGCTCCGCTTCGGACAGGCCGAGCTCGCCCGCCCGCTCCGCGAACGGCTGCGACAGGAGCGAGAGCGTCTCCTTGCGCGCGGCGACGAGCTGCGAGCCCAGCTCGGCAACCTGCTGCGTCCAGGTCGAGAGCGCGGACGAACGCAGGCGAAGCGCGGCGTTGCGTTGCGCGATCGCGGCACCGTATTCCGCAGGTAGCGACGCGCGCGCAGGCGACAGACGTCCGAGCACGCGGTCGAAGTAAGCGCGTCGTGCGGCGGGTGCGCCCTTGATCACACCGAGGCGGTCGGGGGTGAAGACGAGCGTCGCCGTCTCGCCGCGCAGCTGCTCTGCGGTGCGCAACGCAGCCCCGTTCACCTTCGCCTGCTTCGCGGCCGCGCTCTGCAGGACGAGCTCGATCTCGATGGGCGTCGTCGCGCGGGTCCCGCGGACCGCGACGCGCGATGCAGTCGCGCCGAAGCGGATCAGCTGCGCGTCCGTACGCGTGCGCGGCGAGAACCCCTGCGTCGCGACGTGCAGCGACTCGAGCAGGTTCGTCTTGCCGACGCCGTTCGGGCCGACTGCGAGCACGAGCCCGGGCTGCAGCGTCAACTCGAGCCGTTCGTACGACCGGAAGTCCCGCAGCGAGACGTCGGTGACGATCAGCAGAACCTCGGTTGGCATGTCCACGCGCTGACGGGGCGTGATGCGTGCGTGCGATAGAAGGACGCAGGGAGCGGCGATAGCAGCGCTATCGACGCGACTGAGGACGCCCTAGCGCGCGTGCGCAGCGCGTTCCGGCGGCCCGTGCTCATGCCAATTGAGGTTCTAACCAGGGAGGCGGATCGGCATGACGAGATACGTGAACTCGTCACCGTCGCCCTGCAGCACCGCCGGCCGCAACGGGCTGATCAGCTTGAACCGGATGTCGTCGCCGTCGACGGACTCGAGACCCTCGCGCAGGAAGTCGGCGTTGAACCCGATCTCGAGCGTCTCGCCGCTGTACGGCGCCGGCATCGACTCCTGCGATTCGCCGACCTCGTGCGTCCGCGCGATCACGGTGATCTCGCCTTCCGCGAAGCGCAGTTGCAGCGGCGTTGCGCGCTGGATCATCACCGACGCACGGCGGACGACCTCGAGCAGCTCCGTGCGCGGCAGCGTCAGCTCGTGCTCGAACTGCTCCGGCAACAGCTGCCGGTAGTTCGGGAACTGACCGTCGATGCGGCGCGTCGTCAGCCAGACGCCTTCGGTGCCGAAAACCACCTGGTTCTCGTGCACGCCGACGTCGATCGAATCGCCGGCGGATGCGATGCGTGCAAGCTCGGTCAGCGCGCGGCCCGGGACGATCGCCTCGAGGTCGGGCGCCTTGCTGCTCAGCTCGGTCTCCTTGACGGCGAGCCGGTACGAATCGGTTGCCGCCATCGTCAGCGTTCCGCCCGCGAACTGCACGAGGATGCCGGTGAGCACGGGGCGCGACTCGTCACGCGACGCGGCGCGCGCCACGCGCTGGATCGTCTCGAGCAGCGACTCGCGCTCGACCGGGAACGTCTGCACCGACGTCACGTCGGGCAGGCGCGGAAAGTCTTCGGGGTTGTACGTATGCAGCGTGTAGCTCGCGCTGCCGGCCGTGACATGCACGACCGACTCGCTCTGGCGATGCTCGATCGTCACTTCGTCGGCCGGCAGCAGCCGTGCGATGTCGACGAGCGTCTTGCCCGGCAGGACGATCGAGCCGTCGCCGTCGACCTGTGCGGCGATCGTCGCGCGCAGCGACAGCTCCATGTCGGTCGCCGCGACGCGGAGCTCGCCGCCGGCCGCCTCGAGCAGGATCCCGGAGAGGATCTGCACCGACGTTCGGTTGGACACGGCGCGCGAGACCACGCCGAGCGCCTGCACGAGCTCGTCCTTCGGGACGGTGATTTTCAACCCTGTGCCCACGATGTCTGCAGTTTCAATCATCTAATGAATTCCTTGTAGGAGTAGTAAGGATTGTGGACGTCGGGGAAGACGGCGGCAAACGGCGTGGTTGAGCCATCTCCGGACCGTACAGGGCTTGTGGAGAGCCGGCGGTTGTCGACAGGGCCCACGCGCTACCTGACCTGTTTCACACGTGCGGTCAGTTCCTGCACGAGGTTGTACACAGACCTGTCCTCACGGATCAGGCGGGCGATCTTGGACGTCGAGTGGATGACCGTCGTGTGGTCGCGGCCGCCGAACTCCTTGCCGATCTTCGGCAGCGAGGAGTCGGTCAGCTCGCGCGACAGGTACATCGCGACCTGGCGCGGATAGACGATGTTCTGCGAGCGCTTGTCGCCGCAGAGCTCGTCGAGCGAGAGGTTGAATCGCTCCGCGACGAGATCCTGGATGCGGCGGATCGAGACCTCGGCCGCCTCTCCCTGGGGGAACACGTCCTTGAGCACGTCCTGAGCGAGATCGACCGACATCGCACGGCCGGTCAGCGACGAGAACGCGACGACGCGGGTGAGCGCCCCTTCGAGCTCGCGGATGTTCGTCGAGACGCGGCTGGCGACGAACTCCAGCACCTGTGGATCGGGGACGTGGATGCCGTCCGTCTTCACCTTTTTGCGCAGGATGGCGATGCGCGTCTCGAGGTCGGGCGGCTGGATGTCGGTGATCAGCCCCCACTCGAAGCGGCTCCGCAGGCGCTGCTCGAGCGTCGCGATGTCGCGCGGCGGGCGGTCGCTCGACATGACGATCTGCGAGCCGGCCTCGTAGAGCGAGTTGAACGTATGGAAGAACTCCTCCTGGATGCGCTCCTTGTGCTCGAAGAACTGCACGTCGTCGATCATCAGGAGGTCGTACGTGCGATAGCGCTGCTTGAAGCCCTCGATGCGCTTGTCGCGGAGCGAGTTGATGAAGTCGTTCATGAACGTCTCGCTCGTGACGTAGCGGACGGTCAGGTTCTTCGCGTGCTCGCTGACGTACTGGGCGATCGCCTGCAGCAGGTGCGTCTTGCCGAGCCCGGTGCTGCCGTAGATGAAGAGCGGGTTGTACGCCTGGGCCGGCGCCTCCGCCACGGCGAGCGCCGCCGCGTGCGCGAACCGGTTCGACGAGCCGATGACGAACGAGTCGAACGTGTATTTCGAGCTGAAGCCGCCGCTCTCCGGCCGGCCCGGCAGTCGCGCGACGACGCGCGGGCGCGCGGGCTCGATCGGCTCGTCGAGCGGGATCGCGGCCTCGACCTGCGGACTGCCGTCGAGGATCTGGAGCTCGATCGGCCGCTCCTCGCCGGTGACGTCGCGGATCGCGGCGCCGATCAGGCTGAGGAAGTGACCTTCGATCCAGTTCCGGGTGAAGTCGTTCGGGACGCCGAGGACGAAGCGGCCGTTCTCGAGCGCGACCCCTCGGGCCTCGCCGAACCACGTCCCATAGGTCGTTTCGTTGAGGGAGCCTCTGAGCCGACCCGCAACTTCCTGCCACAGACTCTCCGCGGTCAGCTCGATTTGGTGCTCCACCCGGGTTCCTGGCCCCCTGCTCGGACGAGTGCGAGCGCCCACCCTACCAAGCTGCCGAATCGCTGCAAATGTGCCGGGTTTGCAGGCGGTTTGCACCCCTCTGGAATCCCTCCACATCTGTGGAGAACGGTGGGGGTAACTGCTCGAACCGGCTTTCCTGCATGCACTTCGGCTGTGGAGAAGTCGGTGGATAGACGGCGGCTATACTGGGCCGCCGTTTCGGCCTTCCACGATGAAGCGCACCTACCAGCCCAACGTCCGACGCCGTAAGCGCAAGCACGGCTTCCGCTCGCGCATGCAGACGCGTGCCGGCCGGTTGATCCTGAAGCGGCGTCGCGCCAAGGGCCGCGCGAAGCTCTCCGCGTAGCGGCCTTTAAGCTCTGACCGTGAAGCGCGTCAACCGTTTGTCCCGTTCGCGGGACTTCGACGCCGTCTACCGTCACGGCCGCTCCGTGTCGTCGCGTTTCCTCGTTCTCTACTGGTTCCCGCAGGAAGAGGCCGGCTCGCCGCGCTTCGGCTTTTCGGTCCCGCGCGCGGTCGGCGGCGCCGTCGAGCGCAACAAGATCAAGCGGCAGCTGCGGGAGGTCTGGACGTCGCGGCTCGACCGCGTCGCTCCCGGGCACGACTACGTCCTGATCGTCCGCCCCGGCCTGCCGGAGGCGGTCAGCTCGAACGGCTTCGACTGGCTCGGCGAGCGGGTGGACGAGATGCTGGCCCAGACGAAGGCCGCCGCCTGATGTACCGCCTCGGCGTGGTGGCCGTGTGGCTCTGGCGCGTCACGGTCGGTGCGCTGTTTCCGACGACGTGCAAGTACCACCCGTCCTGCTCGCAGTACGCGATCGACGCCGTGCGGACGCGCGGCCTGCTCCGCGGCTCGCTGCTCGCCGGCTGGCGCCTGCTGCGCTGCAACCCGTGGTCTCGCGGAGGCTTCGACCCCGTCAGATGATCGTCTTCAGCCCGCTGACCCCGCTCGAGCACATCGCTCGGCACGCCCTCAACTTC
>Ga0207657_10008264_pt1 | contig 10593 bp, 10 predicted proteins | sample KBSC33metaG_FD_184316 | JGI IMG/M metagenome (GOLD analysis project Ga0207657, IMG submission 184316) | Corn rhizosphere microbial communities from Kellogg Biological Station, Michigan, USA - KBS C3-3 metaG (SPAdes) (version 2) | ecosystem: Host-associated > Plants > Roots > Rhizosphere > Soil ... | reverse complement strand
TCGTGCACGCCATCACGCGCCGGCGCATGTGCGCTTTCGAATAGGCGATCGCGGCGTGCACCATCGCCTGCTCGTTTTGCGCGCGGTACGTCGGCAGCACGTCGCGATGCGCGAAGAGCGCTTCGCCGACGCCGGCGACGTTGCCGTGGCCGAAGATCGCCCATACGCCCGCGAAAAGTCGTGGCGCGCCCGGCTCGTCGACGACGAGCGCGGCGAGGTAGCGCACGAGCGCCTGCGCCATCGTCAGCCGGATCGTTTTCATGTCAACGTGTCAACGTGCAGCTTGCCAGGCATCGATCAGCGCCTCGAAACCGGTGCGCACTTCGCGCACGAGCGGCGCATCGCCGATCTCGCGCGCGAGCCACCGCATCGCGGGCGCCTCGAAGATCGTGCGGCCCACGGCGAAGCCGCGACACGTCGCGCTCGCTCGCGCCGCCCGAAAGGCATCCGCCAACACGTCGATGCCGGCACTTTGCCCGAGGATCAGCACGCCGCGACAATACGTGTCGCGCTCGGCGATCAGCGCGTCGACGTCCGCCCACTGCGCCTCGTCCATCGGCTCGAGCTTCCACCATTCCGGATACACGCCGAGGTTGTAGAAGCGCTTCAGCGCCCGCAGGACCGTATCGCGCTCACGCGGCAACGCCTTCGGCGGCACGATCTCGAGCAGCAGCTCGTGACCGCTCGCCTGCACCGCTTCGTAAAGCGCACGCACCTGCGCCTCCTGCTCGAGTCGGTTGCCGACCGCATCGTCGGGGTGATACTTCACCAGGCACTTGACGACGTGCTCGGCGGGCCAGCTCACGAGCGTCGTGCCGACCGAGCGTCCACGGTCGAATACCAGCGGATTGGACCCGGAAAGTTCGACCGGCCGGCCGATCCACCATCCACGTCCGGTCGCCGCGTTCAGCGCATCCTGGCCGTAGCGATCGTCGCACAGCATGCCGATGCGCCCCTGCAGGCCCCGCTCGGATTCGACTGCCGCCACGGCGTCGACGAAAAGCGCCTTGAGACGCGGAATGCGCGACTCGTCCGCGCCCGCCTCCTGGGCGAGCGCAAAGAACCGATTGCGATGATCGAACGCGAACGCGAGCACCTCGTCGCGGCGAACGCGGGGCGCCGTGACGCGATGGAGCCGCGTCAGCGTCGCGTCGCGATCGGGGCGCGGTATCTCCGCGGCGTGCGCGAGGAAGTAATCGAGCTCGACGCGGGTAGGCATGGCCGGCGCGCAGCCGTGGCGCGACACGACGAGCGCACCGCAGGCGTTCGCGTAGCGCGTAGAGGCGTCGTAGTCCTCGCCGCGCACCCAGCCGAACAGGAAACCCGCTGAAAACGCGTCGCCGGCGCCGAGCACGTTCAGCACCTCGACGTTCACGCCGGTGCCATTGAAGGCCGCGTCGAGCGACGCGGGAATCTCACCGTCGATGATCGCGCACCCCAACGGACCGCGCTTGACGACGAGCACCGCGGCGGTGTGCCGGCGGACCTCGGCGAGCGAGCGCATGATGTCGTCGCTGCCGCCGGCGATGTTGAACTCCTCGATGGTCCCGATGACGAGATCGAAGCGCGGCAACAGCCGCTGCAGGTGCGCGGTGACCGTCCCCGAAGCGATGTAGCGCGTCGCGCCGTCGCCCCGTTTGGTCAGTCCCCAGAGCACCGGTCGGTAGTCGATGTCGAGCACGGTGCGCACGTCGTGCGCGTGTGCGTGATCGAGCGCTCGATTGCTCACGCCGGCGATGTATTCGGTCGAGAAATGCGTTCCGGTGATCAGCAGCGCCCGCGCGCGCGCGACATAGGTCGCTTCGATCTCGGCGTCGCCGATCGCCATGTCGGCGCAGTTCTCGCGCAGGAAGATGAGCGGGAACGTGGCCTTGTCCTCGATCCCGAGCACGACCGCAGCGGTCAGGCGCGCGGCATCGACGCCGACGTGGCTCACGTCGCAGCCTTCGCGCACGAGCGTCTCGGTGAGAAAGCGGCCCATGGCGTCGTCGCCCACGCGGGATACGAGACCGGCGCGCAACCCCAGGCGCGCACAGCCGAACGCGGTGTTCGCCGACGAGCCGCCCAGGTATTTCGCGAAGCTCGTGACGTCCTCGAGTCGCGAGCCGATCTGCTGCGCGTAGAAGTCGACGCCGAGCCGCCCGAGGCAGACGATGTCGAGCGCGCGGTCGTCGGCGAAGCGTGTGCGGTTGCGCATGGGGCGGGAATTCGAGCGGACGGCCGCATGCAGGCGCGCCGCGGCGAAACGCGAATTATGCCGCGCGGTAAAGTAGCGCGCTTGGCCGCTTCGCAACGCCCGACGTCACCCCCGCACGCCCGTCTCGCGCCGCCCGACCTCGCGCTGATCCTGGCCGTCGTCGTCGTTTGGGGATTCTCGTTCGTCCCGATCAAGGTCGCGCTGCGCGACGCACCGCCGTTCGCGCTCGTCGCATTGCGCTTCTTCTTCGCGGCGGTGCCGCTGGTGTTCTTCGTGCCACGGCCGCGTCTGCCCGTCGCATCGATCGTCGCCTATGGTCTCGCCATCGGCTTCTTCATGTTCGGGCTGCTGTTCCTCGGCATGAATCTCGGCATGCCGGCCGGACTGTCGTCGATCGTCATCCAGGTGCAGGTGTTCTTCACGATCGGACTCGGGGTCGCGTTCCTCGGCGAGCGGTTGCGCGCCGAGAACGTCCTCGGCGGCCTCGTCGCGACGCTCGGAATCGCGGTGCTCGCGCTCTACAAGATCCGCGGCGGGGCGGAGTCGACATTCGAAGGCCTCGCCGCGGTGATCGTCGCCGCCTTCGCATGGGCCGCCGGCAACATCGTCGCCAAGCGCGCCGCCGAGCGCCACGAACCGGACATGTTCGCGCTCGTCGTGTGGTCGAGCCTCGTGCCGCCGCTGCCGCTGCTCGCGGTGTCGTACGCCTTCGAGGGTGGACCACGCGTGTTCGATGCGATCGCGCACGCGAGCCTGCTGACGTGGGGCTGCCTGCTCTTCCTGGCGTACGTCGCGACGCTCTTCGGCTTCGCGTCGTGGGCGCGCGTGATGCATCGTTATCCGGCCGCGCTCGTTGCACCGTTCGCGCTGTTGATCCCCGTTTCGGGTCTCGCGAGCGGTGTGCTGTTCCTCGGCGAGACGCTCGCTCCGTTGCAGGCGGCAGGCGTCGTCCTCGTGCTGGTGGCCCTCGTCGTGAACGTGTACGGTGCGCGCCTGCGTGGCCCGCGACGCGTCGACGCGGCGCGCGAAGGCGCGTCCGCGCCCATCCGGGAAAGGCTGTAACGCTTTCCCCTATGCCGGGCAATTATTGCACGTGACGTCGCGCGCGAATGGTCGTCTTGATGGTCCGTTCCAATCGACGACGCGCTCGATTCAGCGCGTGCGGCGCCGCACCGCGCCGTTGATGCCGCGCCGCTTCTCGATCGTCTCGATCGCTTCCATTTCGGCTTCGGGATCGTCGTTCGACTCGATCTCGCCCGGCTCGCGCTCGTACGCGGTGTCGTCCATCACGCCGAGCGACGTCGGCTCGTCCGGATCGTATTCGGTGAGCGTTTCGTCGGTGGGGTCGGTCGAATCGCGGCCGGCGGCGGCGCGCTCGCCCGTGCCGTAGCGATCGCTGTCGCTGTCGAGATTCGCATCGCCGAGATCGGGACCGGCGGTCGTCGGCATCGCATCGACGTCGGGATCCGACGTCGTACCACGCTGCAACGGCAGGCCTTCCTGCGTGTCGAGCCCGGGTCCACCGACGATGTCGCTGCCGCTGTCCGTCGAGTCGCTCGGCCCGAGCGCATCGGTGCCATGACCCTTGCGCTTCACCTGATCGCCTTCACCGGTCGTGTCCAACGTGCTGCCCATGGTGCACCTCCATGTGAAACCGCAAGCGTCGCAAGCCGCGTGCCATATGTTTGAACGCATCGCACGAGCACGCCGTCCTTCGACAAAACCCGCGGATTGGTGCACGATTCGCGTCCGGTCGTCGACCCGACGCGAATGCGAGCCGCGGCAGCATCGTCTCGGCATCGGGGTCGAGGTGGAGAGCGACATGCACCGAATGATCGTTGTCGCCTGGCTGCTCGGCATCGCGACGCTCGCGCACGGCGCGGACATCGGACAGGTCAAGGTCGTGAAGGGACACGTCACGATCGAGCGCGCGGGCCGATCGATCCCGGTGACGGCCGGCATGCGCGTCGAGGCGTCCGATGTGGTGAAAACGGGTGCCGACGGCAGCGTCGGGATCACGATGACCGACAACTCGCTGCTGTCGGCGGGGCCCGACAGCGTGCTCGCGCTCGATCGCTACGAGTTCGACGACGTCACGAGTGCCGGCCGCTTCGACGCGTCGCTGCGACAGGGCACGCTCGCGGTCGTGTCGGGCCGCCTCGCGAAGCAATCGGGCGACGCGATGAAGGTGCACACGCCGTCGGCGATTCTCGGCGTGCGCGGCACCGAATTCGTCGTGCGCGTCGGCGATGCGCACTGAACGCGGCGTTCGCGCGTTCGCTGCGCTGCTCGCCGTGCTGCTCGCCGCGTGCGCGACGCAGGAGCGCGTGATCCTGCTGCCCGAAGCCGGCGGCCGGACGCCGTCGCTCGCCGTTTCGCAGCACGGTCGCGACGTGCTGCTCGATCACCCTTACGCCGCCACCGAGCTCACCGTCGCCGATCCGTGGCGCTACGAAGCCACGCCGCAGGAAGTCCGGGACACGTTCGGCGCCGCGCTGGCGGCGCAACCGGCGCGCGCGGCGTTCTTCACGCTGAACTTCGTCGAAGGAAGCGACCAGCTCACCGCCGATTCGGCACAGGCGCTCGAAGCGATGTTCGCCGAGGTCGCGAAGCGTCCGGTGCGCGACATCGTCGTGATCGGCCACACCGACGCCGTCGGCAGCGACGAGTACAACGACCAACTCGCGCTGAAGCGCGCGCAGGCGGTGCGCGCGATGCTGGCGACGCGCGGCATTCCCGAGCAGGACATCGTCGCGGTCGGTCGCGGCAAGCGCGAATTGCTGGTTCCGACGCCCGATGGCGTCGCCGAGCCGCGCAACCGCCGCGTCGAGATCGTCGTCCGGTAACCGAGACGCCTGCAGCAGGCTAACCGAAGGCGCCGCCGTCCAACGACGGCCGAACGGCCGAGCGTGACGCAGCTCGGCCATCGGATTCGGTGGCGTTTCTCGTGTGCGCTTCCGGCTGCCAGCGCAGCGCGAGCACCGTCAGGTCGTCGGACTGATCGGCGCCGCGCGTGAAGCGCTTCACGTCTTCGCGCAATGCTTGCACGGCGGCCGCGGCGCGGGTTGCGCGCGCGAGCACCGGCGCGACGCGCGCCGTTCCATAGAGGGTCCCGGCCACATCGACCGCCTCGGTCACGCCGTCGCTCACCGCGCACAGCAGATCGCCGGGCGCAAGCGAAACGCGCGCGAAACGGTATTCGAAGTCGTCGACGACGCAAAGCGGCGGACCACCGCCTTCGGCGAGCCGTGCCACGCTGCCGTCCGCCGCGTGCCGGCACCACGGATGCTCGTGTCCCGCGTTGCAATACGCAAGCTCACCGCGCCCGAGATCGAGCACGCCGGCGAACAGCGTCACGAAGAGCGCGCCCGGATTGTCGCGCGCGACCTCGCCGTTCGCCTGCGTGAGCCACGCGCCGAGGTCGGCGTTCGCCGCGCGCAGCATCGTGCTCTTGCAAAGCGCCTTGCTGACCGCCATGAAGATGCTCGCCGACAACCCCTTGCCGGCGACGTCGCCGACCATGAAGAACAGTCGATCGGCGTCGAGACGATAGAAGTCGTAGAGATCGCCACCGACTTCGAGTGCGGGCTCCATCGACGCGGCGATCTCGACCCGCGCGTCCTTCACCATATCGGCGCGCGGAAGCGAGTCGCGCTGGATGCGCTGCGCGGCCGCGAGCTCGCCCGCCATGCGCGCCGCCGCCTCGCGCTCGCGCTGCAGCACGCTTTGCAGCGCCTTCCTATGCCGCGTCGTCGCGGCGACCTGCAGACCGAGCAGCATCGCGAACGTCGCCGCGAACGCGACGATCGGCGTCGCCGCGTCGAACAGCAGCCGCTGCGTATCGAACGCGAGCCACGACAGCGCCGATACGGCCGCGACCGCACACAGTGCGACGAGCGCCGCGACCGCCACGCGCCACGCGGGGACCGCGACGATCACGGCTGCGCCGGCGACGAGCAGCGCCAGCGCTTCGATGAGACTCGCGTGCGCCGGTCGCCGCAGGAACGTCGCCAGGTGCATGTTCTCCAGCAACTGCGCGTGGCCTTCGACGCCCGGCATTTTCGCCACGGGCGTCCATACGTAATCGCCGAGCGCGAGCCCGGTCACGCCGATCAGCACGAACGTGCGTTGCAGCATATGCGGATCGACGGTGCCGTTCAGGACCTCGATCGCCGACACGAAGCGCCCGGGCGTGGAGAGCGAGAACCACGGGCGCGCCATGCCCTCGGCGTCCGCGGGAAACGCGTCGCCGCCGACGCGAACCGACGTCGCTTCGCCGTTGCTCGTCGCGAGCCGAATCGACCGCTGCCCTGCGGCGACGCGCCAAAGCTCGACGCCGAAGCCGGGGACGAGCGTGCCGTTGATGTTGGCGACGAGCGGCACGCGCCGCACGACGCCCTGCACGTCCTCCGCGGAGACGAGTCCCCAGCCGTGCGCGGCGTTGGTGAGCCGCGCCAGGCTCGACAAGGCCGCCGGGTACGTCAGCAAGCGCGACTTCGCGAGCGATGCCGATGCCGCATCGTTGCGCGCGTCGCTCGCAAGCACCGGCGCGGCGCGCAGCGGTTGCGTCGTGGGTTCGAAGGTTCCGACCATCGCCAGAACGGTCGGCGCTTCATGCAGCGCGTCCGCCAGGACGTCGTCGTAGGGTCGCACGCTCGCGAGCCGTGCACGCAACGCGTCATCGGTAACGTCGCGCAGCACGCGCTCGGGCGACAGCGCGTCGGCCTCGGGCATCACGATGTCGACGCCGATCGCGCGCGCGCCGTACGCCGAGACCTTGGCGACGAGCTCGGCGAGCCGCGAGCGCGGCCATGGCCAACGGCCAAGCGCCGCGAGGCTCCTGTCGTCGATCGCGACGATGGTCGCCGGCAGCTCGTCGACGGGACGCGGTGAGAAGCGCTGCAGCGTATCGAACCACGCCTCGCGAAGCGGCGTGAATCGACCGCCATCGACGGCGATGGCGATGGCGAGCACGATCAGCAGCGCAGTGCCTGCCGCGCGTACACGGCTCGTGCGAAGCGCCGGTGTCGCCGGCGCCGCGGGCGTCACAACGCGATTTCCAGCCCGTCGTAGGCGGCGGAAATGCGAAGCGGCGCCGTGCCGCGCGTGATCTCCTCGAAGCGCCGCGTCTCGGCGAGCATCTTCGCGAGCGCCGCATCGTCGAGCGCGGGCTCGTGGTGGAACAGGCAGAGCTCCTTCGCGTTCGCCGCCTGGCAGAGCTCGACGCCGACGATGTTGCTCGAATGGCCCCAGTCCGCCTTCACCGACGTCGCTTCGGCGAGCGAGTACATCGCGTCGAAGATCACGAGGCCGGCGTCACGGAAGAATTCGGCGAACGCGTCGCGTTCGTCGGACTCGGTCAGCTTGTGCTCGGAGTCGGTCGAGTAGATCACGGCGCGATCGTTCTTCTCGAAGCGGTAGCCGTACGAATCGCCGGCGTGGTGCTGACGCTTGAGGCGTACGCGCATGCCCGCCACCTCGTGCGTAACGTCGGGAGGCAGGTGCACGAACTCGATCGACGCGCGAAAGACGTCGAAGGCCACGGGGAACGACGGCGGATCCATCTGCCGGCGCAACGCCGCTTCGAGACCCTGGTGGCCGCCGTAGAACACGACGCGATTGCCGGGGATGTAGGCAGGGCCGAAGAACGGCAGCCCCATGATGTGATCCCAGTGCAGATGCGACACGAACACGTGATACGTCTGCGGTTTCGCCGGACCGTGACGCGCGAGCACCGCGTTCCCGAACGCTCGCAGGCCGCTGCCGAGATCGCACACCACGTAATCGGCGTCACCGGTGATCAACTGCACGCAGGACGTATTGCCGCCGAAGGTCCCGCCGACGGCGAACGGCAGGTCGTCGACGTAAGTGGCGAGCGCGTCTTCGCTCGTCAGGTCGCGGCCGACACTGCCACGCAGCGCCGCGACGATTTTCGCGCGCACGCCGGCGGCGTCGAGCGCGACGGGCAGCGATCCGCGCGTTCCCCAGAAACGGACGCCGCGCATCAGTCTTGCGTGGCAGCCGACGCGTCGTACGCCGCGCGCGCGTCCGGCGACATCGCCGACAACGCGGCGGGCACGGACGGATACATTTCGAAGACCGAATCGAAGCGGCTGATCGCGAAGATCTCGGCAACGAGCGGTTGCAGCGCCACGGCGGCGATGCGCGCCTTGCGCGCGCGCGCGGCCCGGGTCGCGAGCATCAGGACGCGCAGGCCGACGCTGCTCAGGTAATCGACGCCCGCCATGTCGAGCACGAGCCCGGCGTTGCCGGCTTCGCTCGCAAGCGGCACGAGCGCCGCCTCGAAGTCGGCGGCGGCGGCGTGGTCGAGGCGTCCGGAAGGGATGGCCACAGCGATGTTGCCGAAGCGACGGCTCGCGAATTGCACCGGTCCTCCCGGGTTCCGACCCTGCACGCGTGGCCGGGCATTATAAGGCCCGCTTGACGCGGAATGGCGAGTCACGATGTACTTCGCCGCAAGCGCAATGCCAGGGAGGGCCCGTCCCCGATGAACGAGTGGGAGGCGATCGTGCGGACGCTGGCGGCGCTCGTGGCCGGCGGCGCGATCGGCCTCGAGCGCAGTTATCACGGCCGTGCGGCAGGCTTGCGCACGTACGCGCTCGTTTCGTTCGGCTCGGCACTCCTCGTCGCGGGCGGCGAGTACGAGCTCTTCGCGACGCACGACGGCGGCGAGGTGACGCGCATCATCCAGGGCATCGTCACCGGAATCGGCTTTCTCGGCGCGGGCGTCATCGTCAAGGAAGGCTTCTCGGTGCGCGGGCTCACCACGGCGGCATCGATCTGGGTCGCTTCCGCGATCGGCGTGGTGCTCGGCGCCGGCTCGTATTGGACCGGCTTCGTCGCCGCGGCGGTGACGCTCGTCGCGCTGACGATCCTGCGTGGGATCGAGGATCGGCTGCCGTCGCAGACGTTCGTGCACTTCGTCGTCGGCTTCGACCGGGCCAAGCCGATGGACGAAGCGCAGTTGCGCGAGATCGTCCGCCACAGCGGCTTTCACGTGAGCGACGTCGCGTATCGGCTCGACGCCGCGACGCAGTCGCTCGAATACCGCGCGGTGATCTGGTCGAAGGGCCGCGGCGCGTTGCAGGAGCTCGAGCAGGCGTTGCTCGCGCTGCCTGACGTCGTGCATTTCCGGATCTCGCCGCGGCGCGAGTGAAAGGCGCGGCGCGAATCGCCGTCGCGATCGCGGAGTCGCGTTGCCCGGGTCGCCGGAACGGCACGACTTCGCCCGGCGGCTCGGAAGTAGGAAGAAGCGCGCGACGCAATCGACAGCAAAAGCAGCAACATAGCGACAATGTCGACGACTTCGCCTCAACTGCGATTCGAACACGCGATGCATGCCCTTTCCCGCTGATCGTCTCGCGCTTGCGCACCTCGCCGTTCCGCGCGAGATTCTGCCTGCGGACCCACTCATGCGGCCCGTACTTCCATACGTCCAATCTGGCAAGGAGAAGCGATGAAGAAAGTCCAGCTGTTGGGAGGCGCGGCACTACTCGCCGTTGGAATCTGGGCCAACCCGGTGTTGGCGGCACCCGCGGGTGCGGGTGGTCACGACACGTGCGCCGATGGCACGCTCGCACCCGGCGTGTACGACGGATTGACCGTGACGGGAACGTGCGTCATCAACGGGGACGTCACGATCGACGGCAACGTCATGATCAAGCCGGGCGCGTATCTCGATGCTGCCTATCTCGGCACGAACCTCACGATCAACGGCAACGTCCACGTGAGTCAAGGTGCGACGCTCGGTCTCGGGTGCGCGCTCTTCTACCATGACTGCGGCGCCGTGCCCGGGCAATTCGGCACCGTCACCGTCAACGGCAACATCGTCGCCACAAAGCCGCTCACCATGTTTATCGACTTCACGACCATTCACGGCAACGTCGTCGCGAATGGCGGCGGGGACATTTCGCGCGTCGATCCGGGCGGTCTCGTCTTCCCCATCAAGGACAACGTGATCGACGGTAACGTCATCGTCAACGGCTGGGAGGGCGCGTGGTTCGGCATCATCCGGAACATCGTCGGCGGCAACGTATCGGTCATGAACACCGCGGGTACGCGCGTCGACCCGGCGACCGGCATTCCTGATTCGACCGAAATCGTGACGAACACCATTGCCGGGAATCTGCTGTGCCTGCGCAATTCGCCACCGGCGCAAATCGGCGACAGCGGCGGCGACGTCAACAACGTGGGTGGGAAGACGCTCGGCGAATGTGCCGGGTTGTAGCGAAAACGACCCGCCGGCCGCAACCGCTTGCTCGTCCTGCGGTTGCGGCCAAACCTCGTGGCAGAGCGCTAGTAGGTGAGCGCGCCCGTGAGTTGAATTCGCCCGGTCCCCCTGCCGTTCTGGAAGTCGATGATCTCGAAGCCTTCGA
>Ga0207657_10008259_pt1 | contig 10597 bp, 10 predicted proteins | sample KBSC33metaG_FD_184316 | JGI IMG/M metagenome (GOLD analysis project Ga0207657, IMG submission 184316) | Corn rhizosphere microbial communities from Kellogg Biological Station, Michigan, USA - KBS C3-3 metaG (SPAdes) (version 2) | ecosystem: Host-associated > Plants > Roots > Rhizosphere > Soil ... | reverse complement strand
CGGCTGGAGTCCTTGCGGACGGAGGCCCCGCCGAAGCTGGCGGCGCTGCGCCCGTCGTTCGAGGACGACCGCCTGTCGCACCTGCTGTTCCGCTACCGCGCCCGCAACTTCCCGCACACCCTGGCCGACGAGGAACAGCAGGCGTGGGAAGAGCACCGCGCCGCGCGCCTGTTCGATGGTGCCGGGGGTGCGCGCACGATCGACCAGCTGTTCGCGGAGATCGACGCGCTGTCCGAGACGGCGGACGAGCGTGCCGAGGAAATCCTGGGCGCGCTGTATGATTACGCGGAGATGATCGCGCCGAGCCGGTATTGATGCATGCCCGCCGCGGTCCTGTAGGGTGGGCGGCCCTCCGCCCACCGTGGCGCAGCCGTCACGCATGCATTTGGTGGGCACGGGGTGCCCACCCTACGGCTTCCGCGCAGACGAAACGCGTTTTCGACAGATTAACCGCCGCGTGAACGCGTGGGCGGCGAGCCGACTGCGCGTCCCGGCCCACCCTACGAAAACACTGATGGCCCGCGCATTCCGTTCCCTTAAAAATTACAACTACCGCCTCTGGGCCGCCGGCTGCCTGGTCTCCAACGTCGGCACGTGGATGCAGCGCACCGCGCAGGACTGGCTCGTGCTCACCGAGCTGACGCACCATAACGCGTCGGCCGTCGGCACCGTGATGGCCCTCCAATTCGGTCCGCAATTACTGCTGCTGCCCTGGACCGGCTGGGTCGCCGACCACGTCGACCAGCGCAAGCTCATGATGGTCACGCAGGCCGCGATGGGCATGCTCGCGCTGGCGCTGGGCGTCATGACGGTCGCCGGCGTCGTCGCGTTGTGGCACGTGTACGTGTTCGCCTTCCTGTTCGGTTGCGCCGCGGCGTTCGATGCGCCCGTGCGCCAGACGTTCGTCGCGCAGCTCGTCGGCGATGCCGAGCTGCCCAACGCGGTCGCGCTGAATTCCACGTCGTTCAACGCCGCCAGGATGGTCGGGCCCGCCGCGGCCGGCCTGTTGATCGCCGGTGTCGGCACCGGGTGGGCGTTCGTCGTCAACGGCCTGTCGTACGTGGCGGTGCTGTGTTCGCTGGCGTGGCTGCGCACGGACGAGCTGCACCCGCATCCGCGCGCGCACGGGAGCGCGGGCGGGCGCGGGATGCTGGACGGGATGCGCTACGTGTGGAAGCGGCCTGACCTGATGGCGCTCCTCGGCATGCTGTTCCTCATCGCGACGTTCGGCCTGAATTTCCCGATCTTCATCGGCACGATGGCCGTCTCGGTCTTTCACACGGATGCGCGCGGCTACAGCCTGCTGTCGTCGACGATGGCCGTGGGCAGCGTCGTCGGCGCCCTGCTCGCCGCGAGCCGCGAACGCACGCAGTTCAGGGCGCTCGTCGTCGGGGCCGGCGTGTTCGGCGTCGGCTGCGCGCTGGCGGCCGTGTCGCCAGGCTATTTCTGGTTTGCTGCGGCACTGGCGCTCACCGGCGTCGCGGGCCTCACGTTCACGAACACGTCGAACAGCCTGATCCAGCTGTCCACCGAACCCGCGATGCGGGGACGCGTGATGGCCTTACGGCTCGGCATCGCACTGGGCACGACGCCGATCGGTGCGCCGATCGTCGGCTGGGTCGCGGACCACGCGGGCCCGCGCTGGGCGCTGGCTGTGGCCGCCGCGTCGGGCTTCGCTGCGCTGGCGGTCGGGCTGCGCCACCTGGCGACGCGTAGCCCGGCTCAGCCGCGGTAGCGGTTGATCGCGTCGCGCGTCTCGCGCGCCACGCGGCGTGCGGCCGCGGCGAAGTCCTCGCCGCCTTGCGGCTGCGCGTACAGGATGGCACGCGAGGAATTGATCATCATCCCCGTGCCGGACGCCGTGCGGCCCGACTTGACGGTCGCCTCGATATCGCCGCCCTGCGCGCCGATGCCCGGCACCAGCAGCGGCATGTCGCCCACGATGGCGCGCACCTGCGCGAGTTCTTCGGGGAACGTGGCGCCCACGACGAGGGCGCACTGGCCGTTCTTGTTCCACTTGTCCGCGACGAGGCGCGCCACGTGCTGGTACAGCGGCCGGCCGCCCACGTCGAGGAATTGCAGGTCGGAGCCGCCCGCGTTCGACGTGCGGCACAGCACGATCACGCCGCGGTCCTCCCACTCCATGTACGGCTCGACGGAATCGAACCCCATGTACGGGTTGACGGTGACGGCGTCGGCGCCGTAGCGGTCGAACGCTTCGCGGGCGTACTGGTGGGCGGTGGCGCCGATGTCGCCGCGCTTGGCGTCCAGCACCAGCGGGATGTGGGGATAGTTTTCACGCAGGTAGCGGCAGATCGCTTCGAGCTGGTCTTCCGCGCCGAGGGCGGCGAAATACGCGATCTGCGGCTTGAAGGCGCACGCGAGGTCGGCCGTCGCGTCGATAATGGCCTTGCAGAACTCCACGATGCCGTCCGGGCGTCCCTGCAGGTGCGCGGGGAAGCGGGCCGTGTCCGGGTCGAGCCCCACGCACAGCAGGGAATCGTTGCGGGTCCAGGCGGCGTTGAGTTTGTCGATGAAGTTCATGGCGGCCTCTCTGATCTGATTGCAAACCCGCTATTGTAGCGCCCTGCCCGGGCCGTATCGCCAATCCCTTGTCATTTCAGGTATATTTTGGCTATTCGACAACTTGTTACGGATCGCCAGATGAAACCATCCTTGTTCACGCGTTATGTCGGCTTGCTGCTGGCTGCCGTACTGGCCGCCACACTGCTGTCGGGCTGCGGCTACAACCAGTTCCAGGCCAAGGACGAGGCCACGAAAGCCGCGTGGGCCGAGGTCGTCAACCAGTACCAGCGCCGGGCCGACCTGATTCCGAACCTCGTGAACACGGTCAAGGGCTATGCGACGCACGAAAAGGATACGCTGGAAGCCGTCACGCGAGCGCGCGCGGCCGCGACCAGCTTCCAGATCACGCCGGAAGTGCTGAACAATCCGGAAGCCTTCCAGAAATTCCAGCAGGTGCAGGGTGAGCTGTCGAGCGCGCTGTCGCGCCTGATGGCCGTGTCGGAAAACTATCCGCAACTGAAGGCCGACGCCAGCTTCCGCGACCTGCAATCGCAGCTGGAGGGCACGGAGAACCGCATCACGGTGGCGCGCCAGCGCTATATCGCGGCCGTGCAGGACTACAACATCACGGTGCGCAGCTTCCCGACCAACCTGACGGCGATGATGTTCGGCTACCAGGCGAAGCCATCGTTCACGGTCGAAAACGAGAAAGCCATCTCGACGGCGCCGACCGTCAACTTCGGCAAATAAGGCCATGCCATGACCACCCTGCCGCGCGTGCTGTGGGCCTTCATGCTGACCTTGCTGCTGGCCTGCTCGGCGCATGCGCAGGGACAATTCAAGCCGGTGCCAGCGCTGCGCGCCCGCGTCACCGACGAGATCGGCATGCTGACGCCGGACCAGCGCCAGAAACTGGAAGGCGTGCTGGCCGACTACGAGGCAAAGACGGGCAGCCAGATTGCCGTGCTGCTGGTGTCGTCGACGGAGCCGGAAGCCATCGAGCAATACGGCATCCGCGTGGCGGACGCGTGGAAGCTGGGCCGCAAGGGCGTCGACGACGGTGTCCTGCTGATCGTCGCGAAGGACAATCCGAAGGCGCTGCGCCGGCTGCGCATCGAGGCGGGACGCGGCGTGCAGGGCGTCCTCACGGATGCGCAGTCGAAACGCATCCTCGAAGACACGATCGCCCCGCACTTCCGCCAGCAGGACTGGTACGGCGGGCTCGTCGCCGGTGTCGGTGCCATCGCCACCTTGCTCAACCAGGAAAAATTTCCCGCGCCGCCCGCGCAAGCGCAGACGCCGGCAACGCAGGATGACGACGGCGGCCCGGGCGTCGTCGTCACCATCTTCATGCTGATCGTCGGCATCGCCCTCGTCCGCTCGATCTTCCGTCCGCGCCGCACGCGCCTCGTGCAGCCGGGCTTTCCGGGAGCCGGCGGCTGGGGCAGCGGCGCCACCGGCTTCATCCTCGGCAACATCCTTGCCAACGCGGCCCACCAGCACGACAACGACCGTTGGCGCGGTGGCGGCGGCGGCTTTTCCGGCGGTTTCTCGGACGGCGGCGGCGGCGGCTTTTCCGGCGGCGGGGGCGGAAGCTTCGATGGCGGCGGCGCCTCGGGAGACTGGTGATGGAAGAACCGAGCCGCCTGCGGCGCGCGCTGCGCCACCTGTTCAGCACCCGCAACGAAGCGGAACGCGCGTTCCCGCCGGATGCGCTGACAGCGATCACGGAAGCCATCACGGCCGGCGAGCAGACGCATCGCGGCGAGGTGCGCCTGATCGTCGAGAAGGGTCTGCCCCTGTCGCTGGCCTGGGCCGGCGTGACGAACCGCCAGCGCGCCATCGCCTTGTTCGCCGACTACGGCATCTGGGACACCGAGGACAATTGCGGCGTCCTGATCTACGTGAACCTCGCCGACCGCAAGGTCGATATCATTGCCGACCGCGGCATCGACCGCAAAATCGACGCCGCCACGTGGCAGGCCGTGTGCGACACGATGACGCGCGGCTTCGCCCGCGGCGAATTCCGCGCGGCCACGCTGGGCGCGATCGCCCAGGTGAACCAGCTGCTACGCAGCCATTTCCCGTCCGGAGGCGCGCGGCCCAATGAATTGCCGGACCAGCCGGTGATGCTGTGAACGACGGGCCGCTACAATGGCGGCCTTTTCTTTTCATTGCAGCAGCGAGGACACCATGAAACTCACCGACAAAGTCGCCATCGTCACCGGAGCCGCCCAGGGCATCGGCCTCGCCTGCGCGGAACGCCTCGTGCGCGAGGGTGCGCGCGTGATGCTCACCGACGTGCGGCCGGACGGCGCGGCGGCCGCGGCGGCGCTCGGCGATGCCGCCCGCTTCTTCCAGGCCGACGTGAGCGCGAAGGCCGACGTCGACGCGCTGGTGGCGGCCACGCTGGCCGCGTTCGGCCGCATCGACATCCTCGTCAACAACGCCGGCGTGACGCATGCCGCCGAGTTCCTCGATCTCGAGGAGGACGATTTCGACCGCGTCCTGCGCATCAACCTGAAGTCGATGTTCCTGTGCAGCCAGGCCGTCGCCCGCGAGATGGTGAAACGCCAGGACACGCAACGGGGCGGCTGCATCATCAATATGTCGAGCGTCAACGCGGAGCTTGCGATTCCGAACCAGGTGCCATACGTCGTGTCCAAGGGCGGCGTGAACCAGCTCACGCGGGTGGCGTCTGTCAGCCTGGCCCAGTACGGCATCCGCGTGAACGCGATCGGCCCGGGCACGATCCTGACGGAGCTCGCGAAGCAGGCCGTGCTGGCCGGCCCGGAAGCGCGCCACAAGATCCTGTCGCGCACGCCGCTGGGCCGCTGCGGCGAGCCGGAAGAGATTGCCGGCATCGCCGCTTTCCTCGCCAGCGACGATGCGTCGTACATTACGGGCCAGACCTTGTACGCTGACGGCGGCCGCATGGCGCTGAATTACACGGTCCCCGTCAAGGATTAAAGACGAGCTCAACCATTATCAGCGTGGGTGATGACAGGTATCGGAATTCATCATTGGACGGATATATCGCACCGCAACATAATGGCTCCTGTCTCCACTATTCTCCTCCAAGAAAATAGTTTGAAGCCCGCTCAACCAGCGGGCTTTTTTTTCGCCTTGGTCGACCAATCCCATCCGCGAATGTTCCCATAACAATGACGCGAGCTTGATTTGTGTCATGGTCAAGTCACATTGTGTCCCTATACTGGGTCCATCTGCATACACGCAACCGATATGCGTGATCGCAGAAGGTGTGTCGCGAGCGGCACACCGCACCGGATTCTGCGTCTCTTGGCCCGATCTTGGGTTGTGCCCGTCCTCACAGGCGGGCATTTTTTTTGTTCCGTATTCTTATTGTCGCGTCTGCCACGCACCGCACAATTCTTTGTTGTTGTGCTTGAACCATCTTCAGATTCCGCTATGATGAAACTTGCACCGCGCGACGTCATCGTCGCGTGGGGACGAGACTATCCACCACGAAATGGAGCCAGTCCAATGACCTTACCTGTACCTGAGACGATGTCGCCCCCCGAGCAACAAGAGCATCCAGGCCGGCGGCGCCACGCGGAACCGGACGATTGCCTGGTTCTCAGCGAACTCAACCCACGCATGGTGATCGACCATCTCGACGATGAGGGCCAGCCCCTTCAAGTCATGACCTTCGGCACCGTCCGCGAAATCTGCCCGAAATGCCAGAGCGGCCACCTGAAACTGGTCTTGCGCCAGTCGGCCGTCCGCGTGGCCCACCTGTTCTGCGCCGACTGCGCCAGCTGCTTCGACGCCCACTACCCGGACGGCGCGCCGGCCCTCACGATCTGACGCCTGCCGTCCATGACGCCCTGCCCGCCAGCCCGGCCGGCGGGTGCAAGTACACGACCCGCATGGTAAGGTGAACCTTTTTTCCGCTTCGCCTGCCATGACGACGTACCTGTTTTCCCTGCTGCGCAACCCGCGCGCACGCGTGCCGTGCCTCACGGCCGCCACCCTGATGTACCTGACCATCATCACGACCGGGAACATCCCCGGCGCACGGGCCGACATCGGCGCCTATGCCCCGGGAGGGGTGCTGCACTCGATCGCTTATGCGGTGCTGGCCGTGCTGTGGTTCGCCGGCAGCGCCGGCAGCCCGCTGGCGCGCGCGGGCAAGGCCGTGCTGGCGGTCGCCGTGATGGGCGCCTGCGACGAGTTCATCCAGAGCTTCTTCCCCTACCGCGGCGCCGACGTGCGCGACTGGGCCGTCGACGTCGCCGCGGCCGTCGTCGCCAGCGCCGTGCTGGCCCGGCTGGCGTCGCGCACGACCGTCGACACGACGCACTGAACGCCGCGGCGCGACGCCGCACGAATCGTCAGTAGTTTGACGTGGCTCATGCTCAACGGGACGCAGTTGAACGCCGATACCGAACAGGCCTCTTACCGAAGTGGCACGCGGCATCGTCACTCACCTACCATCCCATCAGAAGGAGTTGATCATGAAGCAAAAACACCAGAGCATTTGCCTGGCGGGCTTGCTGGCGCTCGCGGTCGGGCTGTCCGCGTGCAGTTCCTGGCGCGGCGGCGGCACGGGCAGCAGCGGCAGCAGCGGCAGCGCAGGCGACACAGGCAGCAGCGGCACGGCCACCGGGACGTCGAACAGCGGCGGCATGTCGGGCACCGGCGGCGGCACCGGATCGGCCGGGTCGCGCAGCTGGGGCGGCGGCAGTTCGGGGTCGTCCGGCACGTCGGCGACGTCGGGCAGCTCGACGGGTTACGACAGCTCGGGCACCGGCGCCGGCATGATGCAGAACCAGGGCGCCAGCGCGACGCCCATGAGCCCCAACGCCACCGTCGCGGCCATCGAAGTCCTGCCCCGCTCCAGCAGTTCCGCCACCGAAGGCAATGCTGGCGCGAGCGCGATGACAAGCAACAGCGTGGGAAGCAGCGCGGGCGGCGCCACGGGCAGTTCCTCCGCCGACCGCATCTATCGCGTCACGCTGCGCATGGACGACGGCAGCACGCAGGTCGTGACGCAGCAGACGACGCCGGACTTCCGCACCGGCGACCGCGTCAGCCTGGCCGGGGGCATGATCCAGCACTGAGCGCGCCCTACTCCGCTCCGACCTGTTGCGCGCGCGTGCGCTTCGCGCGCACGATGTCCGCACCGCGCTTGCCGGCCAGCAGCGCGTGGTCGGAGTTGTAGTACTCCCACTCGCTGTAGCGGCCGACGAGCGTGATGTCGAACTGCTTCAGCCAGGCCTTGCACGTCTCGACGTTGCGGGCGCGGGCGTGGTCGTACAGCACGTAGGCATACGGCATGTCGACCTGGTGCGCGGCGAGGATCGTGTCGCCGTCCAGGATCATGCCCACCTTGCGGCAATCGTCGATGGCGCGCGCGATCAGCGCGTCGCCGTCGACGGGCAACGGCTTGTACGGCGAGTACGAGATCTCGCACGTGAAGCCGAAGCCGCCGGGCGGATTGCAGCCGGGGCTCGCATTGCCCTGCACGAAGATGCGGTGGAAGATCGTGTCTTCCGGATAGTAGATCCAGTGCTTGTCCGTGGCGACGCGGTCGATGCCGATGTTCACGCAGCGGATCGACACGTGGCGCAAGCCTTTCGCGGCGGCCTTCACGGCGGCCGGTGCCTCGTCGCCGATGGCCTTCACGAGTTCCGGCAGCGGCATCGTGGAAATCAGGTCGTCGTAGCGGAAGCGGCGGCCGTCGCGCAGCGCGACGATGTGCTCGCGCGGCAGCACGTGCACGACGTCCGCATTCAGTTCGATCTTGCCCTTGATGTGAGGCAGGAAGCCATTCATCAGCGCCTGGAAGCCGCCCTTCAATGGATAGCCGAAGCGGGCATTCGGGCCCAGCGGTTTCGGCGATGGCTCCAGAGCTCCCTGGATGATTTCTTCCAGGTTCGGCAACGGCACGCGGCCGCCGAGCCACGACGTTTCCATCTCGGCCAGCGGCACCGTCCAGATCTTGCGGTTGTAGGGAATCGCGAAGTGTTTCGCGATGCCCTTGCCCCACACTTTGTAGATGAACTGCTCGAAGTTCTTCACTTCACCTTTCACCGCGCGGTCCGTGTTGCACACGTCTGTCGTACCGTCGGCGCAGCAATCGTCGACGGCTTGCGCGGCCGCGGTCTTCGCCTCCGCGCTTTCGTAGCGGGCTTCGATGGCGCCCATGATGCATTCCGTGACGACCTTCGGCGGGAGGCCGTACAGCGCGCCCTGGAACGGATAGCGCGTGTACACGCCCTTGCTGTAGACCCACGCTTCGCGGTTCTGCCAGTGCACGTTATCGCCCAGCAGGACCTCGTACATCTTCAGGACGTACGGGTCGTTCGAGAACATGATGTGGCCCGCGTGGTCGAACGTGAAGCCGTTGTCCTCGATCGAGCGGCACCAGCCGCCGACAGTCTCGTTGCGGTCCAGCAGCAAGGTGTCCGCGTCCAGATGGTACGCGGCCGACAAGCCCGTCGGCCCGCCGCCGATGACGATCGTCCCCACATGCGGCTCGTGCGCGCGCAGCGGATTCACTTTCGAGCCCCGCAGCGATGCAGCGGCTGCATCGTCCGCCGCATCGGGGCGGCGCGGCGTGGCGCGCCGATCCGTGTGCGGAGGGGCCGTGTCGATCAGCTCGCGCATGCGCGCGGCCGTGTTGTCCCACGACGTGGCGGCGACGACGGCCCGCATCGCGTCGACCATGTGCCGGCGCTGTTCCTGCGTCTGCGCCAGCGCGGCTTCGCACGCGGCGATGAACTCGTCGGCGGTCGCCGCGATGGCGACCACGTGGCCATACGGATTCGCGACGTCCGCGATCGGCGTGCTGACGATGGGCAGTTGCGCCGCCATGTATTCGAGCACCTTCGTCGGGCTGATGTATTTCGTCGCCTCGTTGATGGCGAACGGCATCAGGCACACGTCCCAGCCGGCCAGCAGGTCGGGCAGCGCGCCGTACGGCTGCTGGCCCAGGTAGTGGATGTTGGGACGGCGCGGCAGGCGCTCCGGATCGATTTTCACGACGGGGCCGGCCAGCACGACCTGCCACTCCGGATGGCTGGCCGCGACGGCATCCACGAGGTCCGGATCGAAGCGCTCATCCAGCACGCCATAAAAGCCGAGGCGCGGATGGGGGATCGCGTCCTGCTGCGGATGCGCGCGCGACCGGTCCAGCGCCTGCTGGAAGTGCACGACGTCGACGCTGGACGAGAAACAATGGACGCTCGGGTGGCGGTGGCGCTTCGCCTCGTACAGGCTGGGGCCGCCCGCGAACACGAGGTCGGCGATGGACAGCAGCGCGCTTTCACGCTGCAGCAATTGCTTGGGCGGATTTCGGAATGCGGCCAGTTCATCCATGCAGTCGTACACGACGAGCGCGGGCCGCAGCGATTGCAGCAGCGGCAGCGCCATCGGCGTGTAGAACCATGCGACGACTTCCTCTCCCGGTGGTGCCAGGTGCGCCACCATCGGCTGCAGCAGGCGCAGCTGCTCGTCGTGGAAGCCGTTCGCCTGGATGGGGGTGTGCGCGCGGCACACGGTCACGTTCGGTGCCGGGCTGGACCGCTCCATGAACGGCGCGCCGTCGTCGACCACCGGCTCCTCGACGAACAGGACCGGGTAATGCTGGGCCAGGCGCGACAGCAGATGCTGCGGCCGCTGGAACACGAAGTCCCAGCGCAGGTGGCTGAAAACGACGATCGTAGGCATGATGGGCTCCTTGTCGCCCATGGCGGGCGGTCGGTTGATCGGTAGTGTGGACCGGATCGACCGCCGCAACAGGCGAGCGAACCCGTCCACAGCGCGGCCATGCGTGGCAGCGCTGCGATGGGGCGGGCGCCCTGAGGGTGCCGTGCTCGCGTCGGGGTTCGGAGCGCCGGGCGGCGCTTACGCCTGGCCCGGTTTGTCTCCCTCCTCTTCCACGTCCTTGGGTTCGAGAGCGACGTTGCGCGTGGCCGCGCTGATCACCTCGAACGGCAACTTGGGCGTACGGTCCGCGTTGAGCAGGCCGTTCGCTTCCTGGAACGTGTCGGCGAACTGGGTATAGCAGAAGCCGCTGAACATGAAGGTCTCGTTGACCACCTTC